>Ga0207674_10009624_pt1 | contig 11023 bp, 8 predicted proteins | sample KBSCornC72_FD_184303 | JGI IMG/M metagenome (GOLD analysis project Ga0207674, IMG submission 184303) | Corn rhizosphere microbial communities from Kellogg Biological Station, Michigan, USA - KBS Corn C7-2 (SPAdes) (version 2) | ecosystem: Host-associated > Plants > Roots > Rhizosphere > Soil ...
AGAAGGTGGCGAAGCCGGATGAGGGTGGGGCCACAGTAACCGAGGCTGGCCGATGCCTGACTACGCGATCTTTTGGGAGTGGCTGTCGTTCGCGGTGCGGTGGACGCACGTGATCACGGCCATCGCCTGGATCGGATCGTCGTTCTATTTCATTGCGCTGGACCTGGGCCTGCGCAAGACGCCGAGCCTGCCGCCGCTGGCGCATGGCGAAGAGTGGCAGGTGCATGGCGGCGGCTTCTACCACATCCAGAAGTACCTGGTGGCGCCGGAGTTCCTGCCGGAACACCTCACCTGGTTCAAGTGGGAGAGCTATTTCACCTGGCTGAGCGGCTTCATGCTGCTGGTCGTCGTCTACTATTTCGGCGCCGATCTGTTCCTGATCGACAAGCATGTGCTCGACGTGCCGAACTGGGCCGGCATCCTGATCTCGCTCGGATCGATCGTGGTCGGCTGGTACGTCTACGACCTGCTGTGCAAGTCGCCGATCGGCGAGAATACCTGGGGGCTGATGCTGGCGCTGTTCGTGGTGCTGACGGCCGCCTCCTACGGCTACACGCTGCTGTTCACCGGCCGCGCGGCGATGCTGCACATGGGTGCGTTCACGGCGACCATCATGGCGGCCAATGTCGCGATGATCATCATCCCCAACCAGAAGATCGTCGTCGCCGATCTCAAGGCGGGGAAGGTGCCGGACGCCAAGTACGGCAAGATCGCCAAGCAGCGCTCGCTGCACAACAACTACCTGACGCTGCCGGTGATCTTCTTCATGCTGTCGAGCCACTACCCGCTGGCGTTCGCGACGAAATGGAACTGGATCATTGCCTCGCTGATCTTCCTCGAGGGCGCGATCATCCGGCACTGGTTCAACACCCGGCATGCCAAGAAGGGCAATCCGCACTGGACCTGGGGCCTGGCGGTGGTGATCTTCCTCGTGATCGCGTGGCTGAGCTCGGCGGGCAAGCCCGGTGATACGCAGCAGGAGGTGGCGTCGTCGGGCGCCACGCCGTTTCTCGCCGCCCAGCATTTCCCGGCCGTCCGCGACGTGATCCTGGGACGGTGTTCGATGTGCCACGCGGCGCAGCCGACCTATGAGGGCGTACTGGCAGCGCCCAAGAACGTGCATCTCGACTCCGACGCGGCGATCGCCAACCATGCCGAGCAGATCGCCATCCAGGCCGGGTTCGCCACGGCGATGCCGCCTGGCAATGTCAGCGAGATCACACCGGAGGAACGCGCGCTGATCGTGACGTGGTATCGCGAGGCGACGCACTCGTGACGCACGATCCGGCCGATGTCACGGTGCTCCGGGGGCGGGTTCTGAGCTTCCTCGACGAGCCGCAAAGCCCGACGGATGAGAAAAGTTACCGCTACATCGAGGATGGCGCCGTGGTGATCCGCGGCGGCAAGATCCTGATGGTTGGCGAGTTCAACCCGAAGGCGGCCGCCCATCACAAGGTGATCGACCACCGGCCGAATTTGATCCTGCCGGGGCTGATCGATCCGCATATCCACATGCCGCAGATGCAGGTGATCGGCTCGTACGCGGCGAACCTGCTCGAGTGGCTCAACACCTATACGTTCGTCGAGGAGCAGAAGTTCGGTGATGTGGCGCATTCCGAGCGCATTGCGTCGCGGTTCTTCGATGAGCTGATCCGGCACGGGACGACCACCGCGGCGGCGTATTGCTCGGTGCATCCGGAGTCGGTGGATGCGTTCTTCGGTGAAGCGGCCAAGCGCAACGTGCTGATGCTGGGCGGCAAGGTGATGATGGACCGCAACGCGCCCGAGGCGCTGCGCGACACGCCGCAATCGAGTTATGACGACAGCAAGCGGCTGCTCGAGAAATGGCACGGCAAGGGCCGCTCGCATTACGTGATCACGCCGCGCTTCGCCATAACCTCGACGCATGAGCAGATGGAGATGGCCGAGGCGCTGGCGCGGGAGTTTCCGGACAATCACATCCAGACGCATGTGGATGAGAACCTCGCCGAGGTGGAGTTCGCGCGCGAGCTGTTCCCCAATATGCCGGACTATCTGGGCATCTATGAGCGCTACCATCTGCTGGGGCCCAAGACACTGCTGGGGCACTGCATCCACCTGACGCACCGCGAGTGCGAGGTGCTGGCGGCGACCCGCAGTGTGGCGGTCTGGTGCCCGACCTCGAATTTATTCATCGGCTCGGGGCTGTTCGACCACGACAGACTGCACAAGCACGGGGCGCGGATCGCGGTGGCGACCGACGTTGGGGGCGGCACGAGCTATTCGATGCTGCGGACGCTGGACGAAGGCTACAAGGTGCTGCAGCTCAGGGGACAGCGGCTCAATCCGCTGCGCTCGTTCTACATGATGACGCTGGGTAACGCTCGGGCGATCAGCCTAGAAGACCGGATCGGGACGATCGAGGCCGGGCGCGACGCGGATCTGGTGGTGCTCGATGCACGTGCGACGCCGCAGATGGCGCTGCGCATGGAGGCAGTCGAGTCGCTGGCGAACGAGTTGTTCCTGCTGCAGACTTGCGGCGACGACCGGGCAGTGGTTGAGACATATGTGGCCGGCAAGGCGATGAAGAGCGGGTTGGCAGCGTAGGATTTGGTGGGCTCGATGGCGAACTATCTCAACAAGGCGGGGCTGCAGGTCGATGCGCGGCTGGTGACGTTCGTCGAGACGGAGGCGCTGCCCGGGACCGGGATAGCCGTAGACGCTTACTGGGCCGGGCTCGCGGGGCTTGTTGAGACGTTCATGCCGCGCAACCGCGAGCTGCTGGCAATCCGTGACCGGATGCAGAAGCAGATCGACGACTGGCACCACAAGAACGGCCCTGTGGCGAGGGACCCGGCCAGGTACCAGGCGTTCCTGCGCGAGATCGGCTACCTCGTGCCGGAACCGGCGGACTTCCAGATCGAAACAAGCGGGCTCGATCCGGAGATTTCGACGACCTGCGGACCGCAGCTGGTGGTGCCGGTGAGCAATGCGCGCTACGCGCTCAACGCAGCGAATGCGCGCTGGGGATCGCTCTACGATGCACTCTACGGCACGGACGCGATTTCGCGCGAGGGCGAGCTGGCGCCGGGCAAGGGGCTCAACCCCAAGCGGGCCGCGGCAGTGGTGGCACGCGGGGCGCAGTTTCTCGATGAGACGTTCCCGCTCGAGCGCGGCAGTCACGCCGATGTGACGGGTTACCATGTGATCAAGGAGGGCGAAGGTCGCCGCCTTGTCGCCGATACCGCAGCGGGCCGGACGGGCCTAAAGGATGCGGCGCAGTTCGTGGGCTATGGCGGCACCGAAACACGGGGCGAGCTGTTGTTGCGGCACCACGGGCTGCACGCGATCCTGTCGATCGACGCGGAGAATCCGATCGGCAAGACGCATCCGGCGGGGCTCGCCGACATCGTCATCGAGAGCGCGCTGACGACGATCCAGGACTGCGAGGACTCTGTCGCGGCGGTGGATGCCGAAGACAAGGTCGGGGTCTACCGCAACTGGCTGGGGCTGATGAACGGCACGCTCGCCGATACCTTCGAGAAGGGCGGCAAGACGGTGCATCGCACGCTGCATGCCGACAAGGAATTCAAGGACGTCGATGGCAAGCCGCTGGCGCTCAAGGGGCGGGCGCTGCTGCTGGTGCGCAACGTCGGGCATCTGATGACGACACGGGCGGTTCTCGACAAGGACGGCACGCCGATCGGCGAAGGCTTGCTCGATGCCGCGGTGACGGTGCTGTGCGCGTTGCACGACACGGGCGCGAACTCGCGGACCGGTGCGGTGTATGTCGTGAAGCCCAAGATGCATGGGCCGGACGAAGTTGCGTTCGCCTGCGAGATCTTCGGCGCGGTCGAGCAGATGCTGGGCATGAAGCTCAACAGCATCAAGATCGGGATCATGGACGAGGAGCGGCGGACCTCGGCCAACCTCAAGGCAGCGATCCATGCGGCGCGGGCGCGGGTGTTCTTCATCAACACCGGCTTCCTCGACCGCACCGGCGACGAGATCCACACCTCGATGGAAGCGGGACCGGTGCTGCGCAAGGACGACGTCAAGACCGAGAAGTGGATCCAGTCCTACGAGGATCGCAATGTGCTGATCGGGCTGGCCGCGGGGTTCTCGGGCCGAGCGCAGATCGGCAAGGGCATGTGGGCGCGACCCGACGACATGGCGGCAATGCTGGCGAGCAAGGCGGCGCATCCCAACGCCGGCGCCAATACGGCCTGGGTGCCGTCGCCGACAGCGGCGACGCTGCATGCGCTGCACTATCACCAGATCGATGTGTTCGCGGCACAGAGGCGGCGGCACAACCAGCCGACGCCGGGTCTGACCGAGCTGTTCTCGATGCCGGTGCTGGATGCCTCGACGCTCGACGCGAAAGCGATTGCGGCTGAGCTCGAGAACAACGCGCAAGGCATTCTGGGCTATGTCGTGCGCTGGGTTGACCAGGGTGTCGGCTGCTCGAAGGTGCCGGATATCCACGACGTAGGCCTGATGGAGGATCGCGCCACCTGCCGGATCTCGTCGCAGGCGATCGCCAACTGGCTGCGCCACGGCGTGGTCAGCAAGGACCAGGTGACCGAGACGTTCGAGCGGATGGCGGCGGTGGTCGACACACAGAACGCGGGTGATCCGAACTACATTCCAATGAGTGGAAACTTCGGTTCAATCGCGTTCCAGGCGGCGCTGGACCTGGCGCTCAAGGGCGCCGATCAACCCTCCGGCTATACCGAACCGCTGCTGCACGCGGCGCGCGAGAAGGTCAAGGCGCTGGGCGAGGCGAAGGCCTGAGGAAGGTCCACAGCGTCCACGCTCCGAGGATGAAGCTGGGCAGACCGACGTAGTCCTTCACCCATTCGTGCGGCCCCCGGTAGTAGGCGGGCTGGAGCAGCACGAAGCCGAGCTGGAACAGCGACAAGAAGCTCGCGTAGGGCAGGCTGATCCGCGCGAGACGATCGGCGTCCGGTGTGTTTGCGAGCGGCAGGCAGGCGACCAAAGCCAGCCATGTCACCCAGAACTGCTGGTGGCCGACTTTGTAGGCGAGGAGCACGGCGAAGAGGCCCCAGGCGCTGGCCACCAGCCAATGGTCGCGGCGGCGCCAGGCGAAGACAAGGGCCGCCAGCCAGACGAGAACGACCAGCGGCGAGTTGAATTTCACCAGCAGATCGGTGGTGTCGCCGAGGCCGAAATCGTGGCCGAGCACCGAGATGGTGCGGAAGATCGAGAGGATCGTGGCGTCGCGGCTGACGCCGAAGCTGACGGCTTCGATGTAGGCATTGCCCCAGATGGCAATTCCGATTCCGATACCGGCGAGCGTGGTGGCGAGCGCCGAGATGATCAGCCGGGTGTCGATCCGGCGATCGTCGAGTGCAAAGAACGGGATGAGGAGTGCGGGATAGTATTTGTCGAGCGTGGCGAGGCCGAGCAGGGCGCCTGCCAGCACCAGCTTCCGGTCACGACGCGCGAGGACCGCGCCGATCACCAGTGCGGCAACGACACCATCATTGTTGCCGAACCAGTAGACGGAGACGATGGGCAGCGCGTTGGCTGCAAGGGCCAGTAGGTAGACCGTGCGCCACTCCGGCCAGGGGCGGTCGCGGAGTGCGAGGACGAGCAGTCCGTTGGCGAGGAGAAGCCCCGCCGAGGTGACGATCTTGGGTGCGAGCGGATGAAGCGGAACGAGCAGCGCGAAGGCGTTGTGGAGCGGGCCATAGGCGTTGTTGGTGCTCCAGGGGTCGAGGTGATCGAGCACCAGTTGCCACTGCTCGAGGTAGTACGTGTAGTCGTGCCGCACGCCGCCGATGATCGTGAGGATCAGGGCCAGGGCCGAGTAGGCGGTCAGCAGGGCAACGCGGCGCGACATGGCCGGAGCATGCCACGGTTCGGTTAATCAGAGCTCATAGACCGGCAGCTGGATGGCGCTGGGGCGGGCGGGATCATGGAAGATCTCGACATCAACCGGCGCCAGCGTCGTCGCCGTGCCGAAGGGCTCGGCCGTTCCGGTGTTGCGGGCAAAGCGCGGATGGGCGCCGCTGGCAACGATCAGGCGAAGACGGTGGTCGCGCTTGAACTTGTGGGCCGTGGCATGGAGCTTGAAGTTGAGCTTCCAGATGTCGTCGGCAACGGCCGGATCGGCGGATGTCTTGCGGATGTAACCGTCGCAGATGTTGGTCGAGCGACCGGAAGGATCGACGTCGCAGAGTTTCACAAAGAGATCGGCGTCGGGCAGGCTGGCGCGGGCATAGATGACGGCGCGAACGTTGCCGATGACGGTGACGTCGCTGAACAAGGGCTCCGAGGTGAAGACAAGAACATCGTTCCGACGCTCGAGCGGCGCCTGATCGAGCGGACCGGCACCGACAAAGGCAAATAGAGCGCCGCCCAGATTGGGCGTCGGGTCGTTCGGATCGTAGGTGTAGCGCTCGGGTTCGCCGGACTTGACCGGACGCTGTGACAGCACCTTGTCCGGATGCAGATGCCAGATCTGAGTGTCGGGGGTGCCGGGCGGGTAATGGTCGAAATCGCGCCATTCGTCCTGGCCGCCGATGAAGAGACGGACCGGCTTGTCCGGCAGGCTCGAGCGATCGCCATAGAGTTCGGAGCGCATCCAGGTCAGGGTGTCGCGCATGCCGGCATATTGCAGCTCGGGACTGACGTGCCACCACGGCCCGACCGTGAGCTGCGTGCGGACCCCGGCGTCGGTGAGGGTCTCATAGTCGCGCAGCAGCTGGTCGAGCATGAAGTCGTACCAGCCCGAAACAAAGCTGGTCGGGGGCGTGCGCGGTCCGAGGCGATGGGTGTGGTCGAGCGCCTCCCAGAAGCCATCGCTGCCGATGGAATTGTCGAGCCAATGCTTCCAGAACGGCACGTCATGGCCCGTGACGCGGCGGTCGGCATCGATCAGCGGGAGTTTCATCGACGCGGCGAGCGTTCGCTTCTCGATGGCGCCGCTGCCAATGCCGCGGGCGAAGCGCAGGGGATCGTTGCGGAGGCCCTCGATCACCTGAATCCAGCCGAGCCAAAGGCCGAGGGCGAAACCGCCGCCAGGAAAGACGATACTGCGGAACTCGGCGCTCGAGACTTTCACCGCCATGGCCGATTGTCGGGGCAGCGCATCGCAAATGGCCCATTGTGCGTAGCCGAGGTAGCTCGCGCCGCTGGTGCCGAAGCGGCCATCGTACCAAGGTTGCGCCTTGATCCATGCCAGGGTGTCGAGGCCATCGTCGCGCTCGTGGCTCAGTGGATCGAACTCTCCCTCGGACTTGCTGGTGCCGCGGCAGGCCTGGATGACGACGTTGTAGCCGCGCTCGGCGTAAGCCTCGGCGGCGGTCGAGAAGCCGCGCAGCCCATAGGGAATGCGGATCAGAAGGGTGGGGAACCTGCCGCCGGCGCGCGGTACGAAAAGCTCGGTCTCGAGCGCGATACCATCGCGCATTTCGATGCGCAGATCACGCGTCCGCTGCGCACGAAAGCGCCGCTTCGGCAGCTGGGCTGCGCGCGCGAGAAAAAATGTCCCAAGGCTCATCGCGCCGGCGCCAGTCCCGAAAATCCTGCCCAAGTCCCAGTGTTCACTTTGGGAGTCGGGGCGTCGAGGTCAAGCCCCACCGGAACCGCAGCGTTGCGAAGGCGTTGCTTTGCAACAAGGAAATGTCAGGAGGGCAAAATGGAAACCTATGACGCCCACAAGACGACGACCGAGGTGCGGCAGGCCAACCGCACGCTCGACAATTTCTGGGTGCTGATCATCTCGACGGTCGCGATCGTCGCTGTGTTCGCGATCATCTTCCTGGTGTTCTTCGCCAACACACCGAGCGCGGTCTAGCGGTATTCGATGCCGCGATTGAAGTCCGTCACGCGAGACGATCTTGTCGTTCATCGCGTCAAACGTGGTGCGGGCCACGCCTATCTCGACGGCGACGGCAAGACGTGGCCGCGCGGCGAGTTGCGCGACCGCGCCTTACACCTGGGGATTCCGCCGGCCTGGACCGATGTGCGGGTCGCGCCCGATCCCCTTATGCACATTCAGGCGTGCGGCACGGATGCGGCCGGGCGGGTGCAATATATCTATCATCCCGATTGGGAGGCGCGGCGACAGCGCAAGAAACAGCGACAGCTCTCGCTCATGACAGCGGCCCTGCCGCGCATTCGACGCCGCGTGGCCGAGGATCTGGAGGCCGAGGCCGGCAGCAAGACCTTGGCGCTGGCGATCGGTGTGGCACTGATCGACCGCACGGCGATGCGGATCGGGCGCGAACGCTATCTCGATGCGAGCGGGACGCGTGGTGCGGGGACGCTGTATTCGCGCGACGTGAGCATCACGGGCGACGAGATCACGCTCAAGTTTCCGGCCAAGAGCGGAAAAGTGGCGAGCTACACGCTGAGTGATGCCAAGCTCGCGGCAGCGATAGGGCGGGCCAAGGAGGTCCCGGGCAAGCGGCTGCTGATGTATCGCGACGACGACGGCGCGGTGCGCACGGTGCGAACGGAAGAGATCAATGGCTACCTGCGCGAGATCGCGGGGGTGCGGGTGACGGCGAAGGACTTCCGCACCCTGCATGCGAGCGCGCTCGCGGCGGAGGAACTGGCCAAGCTCGAGCCGGGGCCTTCGGAGACGGCCCGCAAGCGGCAGGTGGCGGGCGTGGCGCGGACGGTGGCCACGTTCCTGCGCAACACGCCGGCGATCACGCGGAAGAGCTACATCGCGCCCTGCCTGTTCACGATGTTCGAAAAGGCAAAGCTCGCCGACCTATGGGCGGCCGCCGCGGCAGAGCGGCGCGACGGTCTGCGGGCGCGCGAGCTGCGGCTGGCGGTGGTGCTCGAGGCTGCGAGCTAGGCGGCGTTGGACATCTCGTCGAAGACGCGGAAGGTGTTGCGTCCCGATTCCTTGGCGTCATAGAGCGCGAAATCGGCGCGCGACACCAGTTCCTTCCGCTCATCGGTGAGGGCGGTTGCGATGCCGACACTGACGCCGACGTTGGCGGTGTCGCCGGCGAGCTGGAACGGCACGGCAATGGCACTGACAATGCGGCCGGCAAGCTGCTGGGCATAGCCGGGCGGCAGCGTTCCCGAAAGCAACACCATGAACTCGTCGCCGCCCAGGCGACAGACGAGATCGTTCGGGCGCACCAGCGTCGACAGTCGCGCCGCGACCTGGCGCAGAAGCTCGTCGCCGGCTTCGTGCCCGAGCGTATCGTTGACCTGCTTGAAGCGGTCGAGATCGAGCGCGAGCAGAGTCAGGGGCAGCGGTGAGCGATCAAGACGCTCGCCGAACAGCGCACGGTTGGCGAGCCCTGTCAGCGGATCATGGGTCGCGCGATGCAGCGCTTCGGCGCGGGCCTTTTCCAGCGCCTTGGTCGAGCGGGCCAGCCCGACGAGCAGCAGCGCAATGACGACGCCGACGACGCCCAGAAGTCCAAGGCTCGCCGGCAGGGTCTCCGACAGCAGGGTCTGGCCAGGACGATCGGGCGTCCATTTGAACCAGGCGATGAACCGGCCGGCGCTGTTGGAGAGGGGAACGACCGTCTCGTCGGGGCTCGCATCGGGGCTGGAGTCGAACCGCACGCCGTCGAGCATGGACATATCCATCACGTCCTTGGCGGCCTCATCACCGACGTATTGGATGGCCACATGGAAGAAGAAGTGACCGAGCTTCTGTTCCTGGTCCTCCCAATCGGAGACGATGGGAAGCACCGAGACCAGCGCGACCTTGCCGTCGAGCACGGCGTAGTCGGTGAGCTGGGGCGGGTCGTCCGCGTTACCCTTCTGGTAATCGACGATCTTGTTCTGCATGGCCGGGTCGAGAAGGCGGCGGGCCAGTGAGTCGACACTCGCCTTGTCGGCTTCGTAGCTCCGGGTATCGACCTTGTCGCCCTCGCGCGCCGCGTAGATCGGGCGCAGATCGGGGCCGAGCACATAGACGCGATCATGCCCGTAGAAGTCGTATTCGTCCGTGCCGAAATAGTCGTCGATGATCTCGAGATCGGGCTTGCGCCCCATCACCCCCGCGACGACGTCGTAGCGAAGCGCCACGTCGGTTTGGGTGGTGGCGAAATCTTCCCTGGTGGTCTCGATCATTTTGGCGGCGAGCGCGCGCTGGCGCTCCAGCGAATGATTGTCGCTCTGCTTTGCCGACCACATGAAGAAGCCGGCGGCAAGGCCCACCGTCAGCAGGACGGCGGCAATGACGGGCAGAAGTACGGCGATCGAGAATTTCCAGCGCATGGACGCCCCAAGATTTCTGGCATGCGGGGCGGCATGGTAGTGACCGGCGGTTGGAACAGGGTTTCAGGAGCTGTGAATTCGCCGGCGATTGTTAACCGGCGGTAAAGGCGGATCTTAAGCGACGCGGGCGCGCGCTTCGGGGGCTTCTTCGGCCGAGCCGAACAGCGTCTCGAGCGCGTCCGGCGGCACGGGTGGCGACAGCAGGAACCCCTGGAAGACGTTGCAGCCAAGGTCGACGAGGACATCCATCTGCTCGCTCGTCTCGACGCCCTCGGCGGTGACCTCGATCTTGAGGGCATGCGCCAGCGTGACCATCGCCTGGACGATGGCGACCGAGACGCTGCCGACGGCCAGCTGGCTGACAAAGGAGCGGTCGATCTTGATGCGGTCGACGGGATAGCGCTTGAGGTAGTTGAGCGAGGAGTAACCGGTGCCGAAATCGTCGAGCGCAATGCGGATGCCGGCGGAGCGGAAGACGCGGATGGCATTGGCGGAGATGCTGGAGTCTTCGAGCAGGATGCCTTCGGTGATCTCGAGCTCGAGATCGGTCGGGGCCATACGGGTCTCGGCGAGAAGCTTGAATACCCGTTCGGGGAAACGCGGGTCGCGCAACTGGGCGGGGGAGATGTTCACCGCGATCAGGCGACCGGGCCACCGGGCGCCCATCTCGCAGGCCCGGCGGAGAACCAGATCGCCAAGATCGCTGATCAGGCCGCTCGCTTCGGCGACGGGAATGAAATGCGCCGGCGAAACCTGCCCCAGCTTGGGGTGGCGCCAGCGCGCGAGCGCCTCGGCGCCAAGGATGCGTGTCTCCGCAACG
>Ga0207674_10009625_pt1 | contig 11023 bp, 9 predicted proteins | sample KBSCornC72_FD_184303 | JGI IMG/M metagenome (GOLD analysis project Ga0207674, IMG submission 184303) | Corn rhizosphere microbial communities from Kellogg Biological Station, Michigan, USA - KBS Corn C7-2 (SPAdes) (version 2) | ecosystem: Host-associated > Plants > Roots > Rhizosphere > Soil ...
GGTAAGCCGTTACCAAACCTGACGGTCACGATCCGCGACGAGAACGACGCAGTTCTCACAGCAGGCTCTGTCGGCGAAGTCTGCGTCGAGGGCTCGGCCGTGATGCTCGGCTATCACAACGATCCGGCCTCCACCGCGCGCAAGATTCGCAATGGCGTACTCCACACGGGCGATCGTGGTTATTTCGACGACGACGGTTTCCTGCACCTGGTTGGGCGCGCAGACGACCTGGTAAAAGTTTCTGGGGAAAAGGTCTATCCGGCCGAAGTCGAAGTCGCGGTTGAGAACATTGACGGCGTCGACGAAGTAGCGGTCGTTGCCTATCCAGACGAAAAGCACGGCGCACGCTTGCACGCCTTCGTTCAGTTGAAACCCGGCGCCAACCTGAATGAAGCGACCTTGCGCTCGGCGACGCGAGAAATGCTTGAGCCCCACAAGGTCCCGCGAAGTTTCTCCATCGTTGACGCGCTGCCGCGCACCATCACCGGCAAAACCGACAAGCGCGCATTAGCGTCTACTGCCGGCTAACAACGGAGGCTCCGGACTCCGAAGGAATCAATGGAGGCGCGTCATGCGAAGCAGCTTCCCACCGAAGCACACTCACGGAACACCCACGTGCCCAACCTGCGGCTCCAATCAAAAGGTAGTTCGCATGCCGGACTCGCTTACCCCGTTCGAGCGGCCGAACATGCGTTTTGAAGAAGCGGGCGGCCGATACTTCTGCCAGGGTTGCTCACATGACTTCGAGCACGAACCAGAAGGGGAACAGCCGTAGACGTCTATTGCGCGCCGAAGAGGCCCATAGACCAGAAGTGAGTCAGTATCCCGGCGAAGACGATTCCAACCGCAAACAGCAGCCACCGCACCTCTCTCCACCGCTCTCGAAATCCCGACATTTGCGCAAAGATGTCGACCACGTAAGCAGCACAATAAGCAACGTTGGCCAGAACACAGAGGAGTACAAGCACGAGAAGTCCATCGAGTGAGAACGGTTTCCTGTAGTAACCGTTCATGAAGAAATGAATCGCGACGATTGCAGTCAGCACCAGGTTGTAAGCAATGCGACGTGGCTCCCAGTAACGGATTGCCTCGGTGATGTATTCGCGGCTTAGTGTTCCGTCCATATTCCCGATTATGAATTGGGAAATGTCCACATGCAATGCTTACCGGCATTCCACGTGTTACCCTCGAAGTGGCAGTCCTCGATTCGATTTTGATCATCTGACATCCCATGTTCGAACAGCGCGCCTCTGGACTTTTAGTTCATCCAACTTCGTTTCCGGCCCATGGTGGCATCGGGGACCTCGGACCCGCAGCCTACAAATTTGTCGATTTCCTTGCAGCATCCCGCCAGACACTCTGGCAAGTGCTGCCCCTCGGACCTCCGGGTTATGGGAACTCGCCCTATTCTGCAACCTCGGCCTTCGCCGGAAACGTTTTGATGATCAGCCTCGACCGTCTTGCCAACCGCGGCTGGATCGAGAAGTCAAAGGTCGAGAAGCTGCCTGACTCCATCAATAGCGTGGACTACGAACAGGTCCGTAAAACCAAGTTGCCGGTGCTCGAAGAGGCGGCCCGCAATTTTCTCAAGAATGCCAAGGGAGAGGATCGCGAGAGGTACGAGAAGTTCTGCTGGGAAAACGGCTGGTGGCTGGAAGACTTTGTCCTCTTCGACGCGCTCCGCAATCATCACGGCAGCGAGAGCTGGAATCATTGGCCGCGTGAGCTAGCCTTGCGTGAATCTGCCGCTCTCGACGAAGCTCGCAAAGAGCTCGCCGACGAACTGAATATCGGACGATTTCTGCAGTTCGCCTTCCTCGAACAATGGCGCTCGATCCGCGCTTACTGCAGCGCGCGCGGCATCCGCATCATCGGCGACATCGCAATCTTCGTCAGCTACGACTCTGCAGACGTGTGGACGCACCCTGACGTCTTCCGCCTCGATCGCAACGGCAATCCTGAAGTAGTCGCCGGCGTTCCGCCCGATGCCTTCTCCGTAACCGGACAGCGTTGGGGCAATCCGCTCTACAAGTGGGACGCACTCCGAGATCGCGGCTATGACTGGTGGGTACAACGGGTCCGCTGGGCCCTCATGCTTTGCGATTACATCCGCCTCGACCACTTCCGCGGATTCCAGGGCTATTGGGAAATCCCCGCCAGTGAACCAACCGCTGTAAATGGCCACTGGATGCCGGGTCCCAGCGACGACTTGTTCATGGTTCTTCGTCGCCAACTCGGCGATTTACCGTTCATTGCAGAAGATCTCGGCGTGATTACCGAAGACGTAACCGCATTGCGCGAGCGTCTCAGGATTCCCGGCATGCGCGTCATGCAGTTCGGCTTCGGAAATCCTGGCGCACACATCTATCTCCCGCACAAGTTCGAGCCCAATACCGTTGTGTATACCGGCACGCACGATAACGACACTACGCCGGGATGGTGGCAGAACCTCGCGACTCCCGACGAGAAGCGATTTGTGATCTCTTATCTTGGCGAGCACGACGACGGCATCCATTGGGCGATGATTCGCGCCGCCGAAGCTTCCGTCGCGCGCCTCTGCATCGTACCCGTTCAGGACATCATGGGGCTCGGCTCAGAAGCGCGAATGAATGTCCCCAGCTCTGCTAACGGCAACTGGAGCTGGCGATACCAGCCTGACGCGTTGACCTCGGAGCTGGCAAAGAAACTCGCAACCCTGATGGAAATCAGCGATCGGGGAGGTCCACCCGAGCGAATCACCGAAGTGAAGGATTATTACGCCGCCTAAAGTCTAGGAATTCACCAGAAGCGCGACCGGGAACTGTCTGAAAAGTTGCGCGACCGGCAGCGTGTGTTCGCGGCTTACCCGCAAAGTTTCACCAGTCATCACATTCCGAAGCTGCTGGTTCGTCGTTTCCGGCGGAAGGATGACCTCATTTCCTCCCCAGGCCTCACCGAGCGGCGTTTCTCCCTCACCTCCCGCCAGCGTCAACCCCAGTCGCGTCACTGCCGTAATCGCAACCTTGCCTTCTCCCATTCGAACGAATCCCAGCACATGTCGTTCAACGTCGCCGGTTGTGCGGATTGGCGCATATTTTCCGCTGTTGAATAACGGCAGATTTGCATTGCGAAATTCCAGTGCACGCGCGGTCACCCACATTTTTACCCGGCCATCGGGCCATTGTCGCAACAGTTCGCTCATGAATTCCGGACTTGGTGTCTTACGCTGCAATTCCTCGAGCAGCATCCGCCTGCTTTCAAAATCGATCGGCCGGCGATTGTCCGGATCCACCAGCGAGAAATCGAACAGTTCCTGGCCCTGGTAGATATCAGGAACCCCGGGAGCCGTGAGCTTGATCAGCGTTTGCGAAAGCGAATTCACAGCGCCATGTGCGGCAACTCGCGAAACAAATGCTTCAATCAACCGCAAGAACGAATTCGGCCTCGCTTCCGTGCCCGGCGTAAGAATACGCTCAATGAACCGGTTCATCGCATCGACGTATTCCTGGTTCGGATTCACCCAGCTGAGATTCAGCTTGGCCTCGTGCAGCGCCTTCGACATGTACGCTTGGATCCGCTTGATGTAGTCGCTTCGCTCATCATCGTCCAACTCCGCCGAGGGTTCGCCATTGAGCAGTTTGACCGGCCACGTCCCAACCAACGTCTGGTACAGCAAGTACTCTTCATTTGCATCCGGAACCGTTCGTCCGTCGCTCAACGTTTTCTTCTTCGTCCGATTGATCCTGCGCCAGCGCATCGCCTGCGCCGCCCAGGGACGCGGCAGCTCGCTCAACACGTCCAGGCGCATGCGAACGTCTTCGCTACGCTTAGTGTCATGGGTCGACGTAGATAGCATTGAGCTCGGCCAGCTTTCCAGCCGCTTCGCATTCGCTCGGTGGAACTCATCAGGCTCAACCCCAAACTCGCGGGGCGATCCCCCAACCTCGTTGACCGAGATAAACCGGTTATAAATGTAGCAAGCAGTGTCCTCGAGGCCCTTCGCCATCACCGGCCCGGTCAGCTGCTGGAACTTCAGCGTGAAGTAGAGCTGCTTGCGATAGCCATAAACCGGCGCTCCGCCATCGCTGCTTGCGCGCAGCAATAGAATGTCCTGCAGGAAATCGAATACCAACGCCGGAGTATGCCCAGTGCGCCGCTTGGCGCGGGAAATGGCCTGCTGAATATATCCGCGATCGCGATCCGTAACTGTTCCGCGCTCGTCGATATACGTCCGGTAAACAGGGAAGCACGCGATCGTTTCGATAATCGCTTCGCGCAAGGTATTCAGCGTGAAATCCCGCGCACGCCGATCGGTCGAGCTGATGTTGTTCAGCATGTGCCCAAGGACATTCACCTCGCTGCTCAACGCCGAATCCATGATCAGCTTCTTCGACTCGTATATCAGCGTATCGACATCGACGGGTCCGCCGATGAATCGGTGATAAAAATTCGTGAACTGTTTCCGGCTACGACCCTCGATAAACACGCCATTCACGAGGTTCGTGAAGTCGTATCCGACGGTTCCATCCACCGGCCACTGCTTTGGCAGGTCCTCACCCGGCTCCAGGATTTTCTCCACGAGCACATACAACGGTGCTCGATTCTGCATCCAGTCGTGCTGCCCAAATACCGTCTGAACATCGACTTCGATTCCGTTTTCGGCAAGCGGCGGCTTCGGAGTGGCCCCATAACACTGGGCCGCTACATACAGCATCTGCAAACGGGTGAGGTACTGCGGAGGATTCAGCAATCCATCCGGGTGATCGATGCGTAGCCCCTGGATACTGCCGTCCGCCAACAACCGTCGCGTCAATCCATGAGTCGCCGCAAACACCGCAGGGTCTTCCATCCGAAGACCAATCAAGTCATTGATATCGAAGAAGCGCCGGTAATTGATCTCCTCACCGGACACTCGCCAGTGCGCGAGCCTGTATGGTTGCGCCTCCAACAGCTTGTGCATGGCGTCGTAACTTCGCGAATCCCCCGGCGTGCCATTGAACTTCGCAATCGCACGATCGAGGACCTTGCGCACCTCTGGCGATCGTTCCACCAATTCGCGGAAGCGCTGTTTCAGAAATGGAATCTCCCTCTGACGCTTGACGGCTCGTCCGGGCTCGCCCGAGTCATTCCTCGGTAGCTCTGCAAACCCCATCAATAGTCCGCGCAGTTCGCGAACCGCGTCAGCATCTGCATTGCTCCCCAATTCACCGGCGCCCTCAAGCACCAGGAAGTTCGTCTGTGGATCGATCGGCAGGGTCGTTTCGTAGTACTGCACTCGAAACCCACCGTCGGCATAAGTCAGTGCCAGCTTTCCGCTTTCGAGTTCCTCGCCATACTGGCTTCCCAGGATCGGCAATAGGACTTTATTGCGGAGCTCCGGCTTCAACGGGTCCCAGTCGATATCGAAATATTCCGCGAACTTCGAGGCGCTCCCATTTTCGAGTACATCCTGCCACCAGGGATTTTGTCCCTGTCCCACGCCCATGTGGTTCGGGACCGTGTCGAGCAACAAGCTCATGCCGTTGGCCTTAATTTGAGCAACCATCTCCTGGAACTCTTCTTCGGTCCCGATCTCCGGATTGATCTGGTTGTGGTCCGAGATGTCGTAGCCATGCATGCTTCCTGGCTGGGCCTTCAATATCGGCGAGGCATAGCAGGTGGTAATACCCAAACTTCGCAGGTAGGGAATCAGCTCTCTTGCATCTCGAAAGCTGAAGTTTTTATTGAACTGTAGGCGGTAAGTTGAGCCGGGGCGCAACAGCTCCATCTGCGATGCCAGCCGATCCAGGCATTCAGAGAGCCCCGTGGACTCCATCAGGATAGATTCCGCTTGCACACGCATCACCGCTCTTAGATGCACCGCGGAACCCAAGTGTCGGCTCGGTGTTGTACCGCTTTACCTTCTCATCCTGTATCGTTAAGAATGTTCGGGTCGGCGCCAGCCTGTTCCGGTGCATCCATTCGTTTTGTTAGAGGAGGCTTCATGCCAGTTGCTAGCGGTGAACTCATTCGTATGATGAATTATGTAGACGATATTTCCGCCACCCTGCGCCGAATCCAGGCCAGCATGACCATCGTGACCCCGGAGGAGCGCAAGCGTCTCGCCGAGTACATGAAGAATTCCAATCCCAACTACATGGGCATTCTCGAGACCCTGGACAAGGGCTAGGATGCCGGAAATTCGCACCATCGCCGTCATTGGCGCCGGCATCATGGGACGCGGCATAGCCCACGTCGCAGCTCTTGGCGGCTATCGCACAATTCTGGAAGACATTCTTCCAACAGCCCTGCGCCGCGCCGAGAACGAGATTCGTGGAAATCTCGGCAAAGCCGTCGAACTGGGCAAGGTGAACAAGGACGACGCGGAGGCCGCCATCGAACGCCTCGAATTTGCGACCTCCCTGGAAGACGCCGCACGCCAGGCTGACATGGTCATCGAGGCCGTGCCCGAAGAGTTCGATTCGAAGGAAGAAATCTTCCGCCTTCTCGATCGTATCTGCCGGCCCGGAACGGTTCTCGCCTCCAATACGTCTTCACTCTCTGTCACCGAAATCGCGGCTGTCACGGAGCGTCCCCAGGACGTGGTTGGCATGCACTTCTTCAACCCCGTGCATAAGATGAAGCTCATCGAAATCATCCGTGCCGCGAAAACCTCGGACTCGACGCTCTCCGCCGCCGTCGAGGTAGGTCGTCGGATGGGAAAAGAAACCGTTGTCATCAATGAGGCCCCAGGCTTTATCACCAGCCGCATCAACGCAATGATCGGCAACGAAGCTTTTCACATGCTCGAAGCTGGAATCGCCTCCGCCGAGGACATCGACAAGGCGCTTAAACTCGGACTCAATCACCCGATGGGGCCCTTCGAGATGGTTGATCTCGTCGGACTCGACACCCGTCTCAGCATTCTTCGCTATCTTCACCAGACACTCGGGGAGAAATTCCGTCCAGCGCCACTTCTTGAAAAATATGTAGCGGAAGGCCGTCTCGGAAGGAAAGTTGGGCGCGGAGTCTTCGAATATCCTGACGTTCTGCGCGAGCGCAAGGAAGAGGACCAGCGGCGAACCGTGACCGGCAAATCATCGCAGTGAGTTCGTCGCCGTGCGCGACTTCCACTACAATCGATGCATGGCGGCGACACACCTGCAACGCGTACTTGAGCAACTCGCGATGTACGACCATCCATTGCTCAGCTTCAGCGCGCGTCAAAAGGGCGATGCCGTCGAAGTGTTGATCGATTTCAAGTCACCTCCAGTTCCGATTCACACCTACGTCTTCGAAATGCATCCACGCGACCTCGAATCGCCGCAATTTTCCTGGCAATTTCAGCGACAGCTCTACGACAGCCTCCACGATTACTTCATCGAAATGTTCCGCCGTACACCGCAAACCAAACAGGACGACCTGGCCCAATCTCAATGAGCTCGAACCCGCTCCGCGATCGTATCGTCGAAGTTATTCGTCGTGATGGCCCCATCCCCTTCTCGCGCTACATGCAGATGTGTCTTTACGAGCCGGAACTCGGCTACTACGCCCGCAAGCGGGAACAATTTGGCAAAGCCGGAGATTTCTATACCTCTTCCGATGTGCATGCCGTCTTCGGACGCCTGCTATGCCGCCAGTTCGAGGAGATGTGGCGCGTGCTCGGCTCCACCAAGCAGATCGATATCATCGAGCTCGGTCCCGGCCGCGGCCTCTTCGCTCTTGACGTCCTCGATTGGGCGGAAAAGAAATTTCCCGACTTCGCTGCAGCCCTCCACTATCGGCTCGTCGAAACCTCCGAGTGGCTACGTGATAAGCAGCGCGAGCGCCTGGCCAAGCACATTACATCCGGCCACGCCTCCATCCATGAGTCCATTGATGAATCCGAGCCAAAGCTCGGCCATGTCGTTATCGTCTTCGCCAACGAATTCTTCGATGCCTTACCCGTGGACATTCTCACTGATGCCGGAGAAATCCACGTCGCTCTCGACGAGAACAACTCCTTCGTCGAAAGTGTCGTCCCTGCGAGGCCCGAGCTACTCGAGTACGTGGATCGTTACAGTGTTCGTCCGGAACCCGGCGAACGGGTAGAGGTGAATCTTTCCGCCCTCGACTGCCTCTGCAAAGTCTCGCGCCTCTTCGACGATCGCCGCGGCTTTGCCGTATTTGTCGATTACGGATATACGCGAGCCGAGCAACAAGCTGGCCGTCATCGCGACACCCTGCTTACTTACCGCAAACACCAGGTGGGTGGCGATCCCTACCAAGCTCCCGGCGAACAGGACATTACGGCGCATGTGAACTTCACCGCGTTACAGGAAGTCGCGGAAGAGAACCACATGGACTCGATCGCGCTGATCAAGCAGTCTCAATTATTGATTGGAATCGGCGAGGCCACTGAATTTGCGGATGCCTTCGAAGAGGCCACGCTTCCGCAAGAGCGCGCCAAGGTCACTTTACAACTCAAGCACCTGGTGACCCCTGATGGTATCGGCGAAACCTTCGACGTGCTCGTCCTCGGACGAGGTGTCCCTCACGACGCCGCCCGCGCCCTACACGGACTCAAATTCGCCCACTAGAAATCTCGCTGATTCGCCGCGATTGTTCGTGAACTGGAAACTTGCAACTTCTTTCCGTAGCGCTGGCGTCTCGCCGGCAGTGACTGGAGCATCCTGCTGCCGCGCGATATCCTCCAGCATCTTCATTTCAAATCGGGGAGAGCATAAACAAAAGAGCCGCACGGTTCACCCGTACGGCTCTCTTTCGACTTTCGACTTAAGACTGACGCCTACTGTCCGCTCTGCTCCTCGCGCTCGAACGGTTTCTCGATAAACTTTCGAGCCTGGTCGAGAGCGCCCTGGGTGTTGTCCTGGGTCTGCAGAGCCTGCCGATACTCGTTCACCGCACGTTCTCTCTGTCCGGTAATGTCGAATATCTTGCCCAACTGGATATGACTCCAAACTTCAGTCCAGCGAGGATCGCCATCGCCATTCAGAGAGTCGCGATAGCTGTTTGCGGCAGCCTGGTAGTTGTGCTGGAGATAGAACACTTCGGCAATCCGGTAGTGCGCCAGTGAACTGTTGCGGTTCACATCCAACGCCTTCTGGAACTCCCGCAGCGCCTCCGCCAGGTTCCCCTGCGCCACCAGTTGCTGGCCGCGCATGATCGACGTCCTCAACCGCAGGTCCGGAGAATTCTTCAGCACGTGGTCGTTCGGATCGATCGTGATCTTTCGCGGACGTCCGAAGGTTTCCACCGTGAAGCTCGAACTGGTTCCCACGACCTCGATGTTCTTCTCTTCCGTCTTGCCATCGGTATCGATCTTCAACTGCACCGGCATCCGGAACAGATCCAGATCCTGCGTGATCTCGCCAACCACGCGGAATCCCTTTTCGATTCGATAGATCGTGTACTTGTCCTTGAATTCCGGCGCTCCCGTCGAATCCAGCCACTGCGAGAAGAACCACGTCATCTGCTGGCCTGTAACCTTTTCGGAGACAGCTCGCAGATCAGCCGTGGTTACCGATTTCCCCGCGAACTCCTGGAAAAACGTCCGCATGATCTTGTCGTAGTTCTGTTCGCCCACGGCAAAGCGCAGCATGTGGAAGATCATGCCGCCCTTGTCCGTCACCATCGACTGGAATACCGGATCGAATGGATCGAGGGTTCCCACCTGTCCCAGCGGAACACTCTCGTAGGCGAGCGCTCCCACTGACATATCCTTTACTGCTTCCTGTGCGCCCGCTCGGCCGGCCGCAAACTCGATGTAGCGCGCCTCCGAATATCTCGCGCCGCCATCCATAATCCACCAGTCGTTACGAGTCGCTGGACTGACGCTCGTACCGAACCATTGGTGCGCGATAGTGTTTGCCAGCAGGCGGTAGTTCACCTTCTCGCTGATCGCCCTCGACGCAAGCGCTGCAATCTCAGGTGCCCACGCCGAAGGAACCGTATCGTCCGGCAGTTCAACCAGCTTCAGTGTCGGCGACTGCGGAATCCCATAAAGTGTCGTGAAGAACGCCATCTGTCGGGACGCCGTATCCGCATACGTCGCTGCAAGGTTCTTCTTGTCGTTCAGGAAATAGACCTGGACCTTGGCTCCGCCTTCCGAGAATTGCTGATGATTGAATCTGCCAATCAGGATCGTTCCCGGGAAACTTGCCTTCGTCCACTCAAACGTAAAGGTCTGGCCGCCCGGAATTTTCGTTGAGGCCGCCGCTTCACCTTTCGGCTCCGCCTTGGTTACCGTCTTGCGCCTCTTAACCGGCGGTGTTGTTTTCTGAGCTGTCTTTGCAGTCGTCGCCGCAGTTTCTGTCGATGCAGGGGGCCTGCGCGTCAGGGCAGGCTCTTTCTCCTGGGCCGGCTCTGGCGGCGGAGCTGTCGGCGTCGCCTGGGCTGTCGGCGAGACCGCGAGCGGTACCGTCTTCTCCCCGCCGCTCCCAATCACGTTGTACCCAGCCGGAACGCTGATGTTAATCACTGAAGTGAAGCGGTCGGTCCCGTAGCTCACCATCGGGAACCATCTTCCGGAATACAACAGGTAGCTCACCGGGTCGCCAATGTAGGCCAGTTTCAATCCCTGTACCGGGCTGTCTTCCACGGCCAGCAGTGAACCCTCGTATTCAAATGTAAGGGTGGTCGCCTGGCCCTTCGCCAAGCCCGCCGGCAACATGATTCGTATCGTGGAGTCCTGGGTCACGCGCTCGGCCGAGAGGGTCTTACCCTCGGCATCGGTGACCTTGGTCGGACGCAATCCATTGTGTAATTCGAAGACTGCGACGCTCAGGTCTTCGAGCGCCGTGAAATGCACTTTCGCGCGAGCCGTCAATTTGTGCGTCGCGGGGTTCACTGCAGCGTCGATGATGTAGTCATCGACTTGGATCCTTGCTTTTTCGGGTGCCGCCGTCAAATGCAGCGACAAAAACAGACCGGTTAATAACGCAAAGACCACCAGAACAGCACGCCCTAAGGGACGTCGTGCTTGTCTCATCCGGTTAAAACTCCTGCTTGGGTACGTAAATAGTACTTGATGTGAATTCCCGCTCAAAAGATGTGTTTGCACAAG
>Ga0207674_10009626_pt1 | contig 11023 bp, 11 predicted proteins | sample KBSCornC72_FD_184303 | JGI IMG/M metagenome (GOLD analysis project Ga0207674, IMG submission 184303) | Corn rhizosphere microbial communities from Kellogg Biological Station, Michigan, USA - KBS Corn C7-2 (SPAdes) (version 2) | ecosystem: Host-associated > Plants > Roots > Rhizosphere > Soil ...
CCGGGCGCGAGGACTTCGGCGCGCACTACGCCGAGACGCTGCGGATCTGGCGGGAGCGGTTCGGCGCGCAGGCCGCCAGGGTCGCCAGCCTCGGCTTCGACGAGGTGTTCAACCGGATGTGGACCTTTTACCTGTGCTACTCCGAGGCCGGCTTCCGGGCCGGGTACATCGACGTCAGCCAGCTCACCCTGGGCCGGATATGAGCGGGGCCATGAGCGCCCCCAAGGGCGCCGCCGAGGTCATCGCCGCCCTGCTGGCCCAGGCCGGCCTCGACCTGCCGGTCCGGCTGCGCGCCTGGGACGGCAGCGAGGCCGGGGCCCTTGAACCCCTGGACGCTCCGGTGCTGGTGGCCAGGTCTCCGCGGGCGCTGCGGCGGATCCTGTGGCGGCCGGGCGAGCTCGGCCTGGCCCGCGCCTACGTCAGCGGCGACCTCGACGTCGAGGGCGACCTCACCGACGGCCTGCGCCGGATGCACGCAACCGCCCCCCGCTCCGGCCCGTTCGGCCTGATCAAGACGGGTCCGGCCGTAGCCGCTGCCGCGGCCCGCCTCGGCCTGCTCGCCCTGCCCCCCGGACCTCCCGGCTGCGAGCTCAGGGTCCGGGGCCGCCGGCACAGCCGGGCCCGCGACCAGGCGGTGATCGCCGGCCACTACGACGTGCCGTCCGCGTTCTACCAGCTCATCCTGGATCCCAGCATGGCCTACTCGTGCGCGTACTGGGACGGTCAGCGGGATCTCAACGGAGCGCAGCAGGCCAAACTCGAGCTGATCATGAGCAAGCTCGCCCTCGCGCCGGGCCAGGCGCTGCTCGACATGGGCTGCGGCTGGGGCTCGCTCACCCTGCACGCCGCCCGGGCCCGGGTCCAGGTGACCGGGGTTACCTTGTCCCGCGAGCAAGGCGGCTACGTCCGGCAGCGCGCCCGCGGCCTAGGCCTAGGCGATCGGGCCGAGGTCCGGATCCAGGACTACCGAGATCCGCTGGACGGCCGGTTTGACGCGATCGCCTCGGTGGAGATGGGCGAGCACGTCGGCGCGGCCCGGTATCCGGCCTTCTGCGCCGCGCTCTACGGACGGCTGCGGCCGGGCGGACGGCTGCTGATCCAGCAGATGTCCAGGACCACCCGCCGCGGCGGCGGCCCGTTCATCGAGTCCTACATCGCCCCCGACATGGACATGCGCCCGGTGGGGGAGACGATACGGCTGATCCAGGACGCCGGGTTCGAGGTCCTCGGGGTCGAGGCGATGCGGGAGCACTACGCGCGCACGATCCGGGCCTGGCTGGAGAACTTCGAGGCTAACCTGCCCGCGATCACCACGATCCTGACCGCCGAACAGGTCCGCGTCTGGCGCCTCTACCTGGCCGGCGGCGCGCTGGCCTTCGAGCAGGGCCGGATGGGCGTGGACCAGATCCTCGCGCGAAGGCCCGAGCGGTGACCGCGCTCACGCTGCTCGCCGCCGCGGCGGCTCTGCTGATCCTGCAGGGCGTCACCTTCGTGGTCGCCCTCAAGGCCGGCAAGCACTCCGTCGTGGACACGGCCTGGGGCATCGGCATTGCCCTGGCCGCCCTGGCCGCGTTCCTCGTCTCCCTCGGCCACGGAGATACCACCCGCCGCGCCCTGCTGCTAGCCGCCTCGGTCCTGTGGGGCCTGCGGCTGGCTGCGTATGTCGGCCGGCGCAACCGCGGCAAGCCGGAGGACCCCCGCTACGCGGACATGCTCCGAGGCAAAACGAACCTGTACGCGCTGCGCATGGTCTACCTGCTGCAGGCGGCGATCCTGTGGCTGGCCACCGTCCCGGTGCAGCTCGGCATGCTGGAGCGTTCCCCGGCCGGCCCGCTCGTCGTCATCGGTGCGGTCCTGTTCGTGGTGGGCTTCGCCTTCGAGAGCATCGGCGACTGGCAGCTGGCCCGGTTCAAGGCCAGCGCCACGGCGGGCCAGATCATGGACCGCGGGCTGTGGCGCTACACCAGGCACCCGAACTACTTCGGCGACTTCTGCATGTGGTGGGGACTGTTCGCCATCAGCGCCGGCTCCTGGCGCGAACTCCCGGCCCTGGCCGGCCCGCTGCTGATGACCTTTATCTTGACCCGCGGCACCGGCGCCAGGATGACCGACAGGCGGATGACCGCCTCCCGCCCGCAGTACACCGACTACGTCGCCCGGACCAGCGGTTTCATCCCGCTGCCGCCTAAGCGGGCGCCGAAACGGAATGCCGCAGCCGCAGCTCCGGGGGAAAGGGCCTGAGGAAGGTTTGCCCGGCCAGCCAGGGGAAGTCCCCGCCGCTCGCGTAGTGCGCGAGCAGCGCGACCGGCACGCTGAGCGGTTCCTCGCCGCGCCGGCAGGCCTCGATCCTGGCCACCAGGTCCAGCCGCCGGGGCCGGTCCAGCTGACGCCCGATCCGGCTGTACGCGTGCTGCAGCGCGTTGGCGGTGCGGCCCCGGGTGGCCGGGCTGGCCATCGCGGCCAGGAACAGATCCCGGTACCCCGCCTCGGCTTGGGCCCCTCCGGCCCGGGCCACGACCCGGCCCGCCGCCCGGTAGCGCGCCGGGTCGTGCGCCAGCAGCTGCAGCTTGTGCCGGGCGTGGAAGGCCACCAGGTCCCCCGCCGACCACGGCCCGGAGAACAGCGACCGCAGCCGCGCCGTGGCGAAGATCCGCTCGCAGAACGCCTCGCGCAGCCCGGCGTCGTTCAGCCGTCCCTCGTCCTCGACGGCCAGCAGCGGGAACGCGGTCAGCACCCGGTCGGCGTACAGCCCGCGCCCGTCGTGGCGGGCCGCGGCGCCGTCCTCGCCGTACCGCGGGATGGCCCGGATGCCGCAGCTCGGCGACTTGGCCTTGAACACGTACCCGTCCAGCCCTCCGGCGGGCAGGGGCAGGGCCGCCATCGCCTCCGTGTGGTCGGCGGTGCCGCTCCGGTTGACCAGCCGCCCGTCCGCGGTCAGCCGGATCGGCTCGCGCGGCGTCCCCAGCCCGATGGATACTTCCGGGCAGTACGGCACCCAGTCGACGTGGGGGCCGAGTTCGTCGGTGAGGAACCGGTACCGTTTGTGCCCGCCGTTGAACCTGACCTCCTCGCCGAGCAGGCAGCTCGATACGCCCACCCGGGGCCTGACCTCCATAGGATCACCTTAAATGGACACCGCGATCGTGGTTTTCACTCGTGATCTCCGGCTGCACGACAACCCGGCGCTGCACCAGGCCTATGTCCGGGCGCGGCAGGTGGTGCCGCTGTTCGTGATCGACCCGGCCATCGCCGCGCCCCCGAACCGCGCCCGCTTCCTGGCCGAATCCCTCGCCGACCTGCGCGCGTCCCTCCGCGAGCGCGGCGCCGACCTGGTCCTGCGCCGGGGCGACCCGGCCGCCGAGGTGATCAGGCTGGCCGGCGCGGTGCACGCGACCGCGGTCTACATCGCCGACGACGTGTCGCACTACGCCACCGCCCGCCGCCTCAAGCTCGAGCGCGAATGCGCCCGGCACCGGATCGAGCTGACCCTGACCCCCGGGCTGACCGTGGTACCGCCCGGCGAGCTGACGCCGGCCGGCGGCGGCCACTACCGGGTCTTCACCCCGTACTGGCGCGCCTGGCGCACGGCCGCCTGGCGGAAGCGCTGCCCGGTCCCGCCGCGCATCCAGCTGCCCCCGATCGAGAAGATCGGGCGCCTGCCCGCGAAGACGCCCGCCTCGCCGGGGTCTCCGGGCCTGGCTCGCGGCGGGGAGAGCGCCGGTCGCGAGCGCTTCGTCAGCTGGCGGCAGCGCCTGCTGGCCGGCTACGGCGAGAACCACGACGACCTGGCCGGCGACGCGACCTCCCGGCTGTCCGCCTACCTGCGGTTCGGCTGCGTGTCACCGCTCGAGGTGGCGATCGGCGCCCTCGATAGACCTGGCGCCGAGGAGTTCTGCCGCCAACTCGCCTGGCGCGACTTCTTCTACCAGGTCACGGCCGCGTTCCCGGACATCGCCAGGAAGAGCTACCGCCCCGGCGCGGCCTGGCACGAGGACCGGCGCGCGCTGGACGCCTGGCGCGAGGGCCAGACCGGGATCCCGATCGTGGACGCGGGCATGCGCCAGCTGGCCGCCGAGGGCTTCATGCACAACCGGGCCCGGATGGTCACCGCCTCGTTCCTCACCCGCAACCTCGGCATCGACTGGCGGCACGGCCTGGCGCACTTCGGCGCCCTGCTCGCCGACGCCGACGTGGCGAACAACGCGGGCAACTGGCAGTGGGTGGCCGGGACCGGCCACAACACCCGGCCCAACCGGGTGATGAACCCGCTGCGCCAGGCCGAGCGGTTCGACCGGTCCGGCGAGTACGTCCGCCGCTACGTGCCGGAACTGGCCGGCCTCGACCCCGCTTGCATCCACACGCCGTGGCGGCTGCCCCCTGCCCAGCGGGTCCGGCTGGGGTATCCGGGCCCGCTGGTCGAGCTGGCCTGACCTACTTCGCTGGGGGCGTCAGTACGGTGTCGATGATGTAGACGGTGGCGTTGGCGGTCTGCACGTTCCCGCAGACCACGTTGGCCTTGTTGACCTCGTAGGTGCTGCCCATCGCGGCCGGGGTGACCATGCCGCCTTCCAGGGTCTTGATGCCCGTGCCGGAGGACAGCTGGGCGGGGGTATAGCGGGCCGGGGCCACGTGATAGGTGAGGATCTTGGTGAGCTCGGCCTTGTTGGCCAGCAGCTTCTTCAGGGTGGCGGGCGGGATCTTGGCGAACGCGGCGTTGTCCGGGGCGAACACGGTGATGTTCGAGGCGGAGTTGAGCGTGTCCACCAGGCCGGCCGCCTTGACCGCCGTGACCAGGGTGGACAGCGCGGGGTTGGCGGAGGCGGCGGTGGCCACCGGCGCGGTGGCCATGCCGGTGAAGCTGCCCGCCCCGGACTTGGGCACCGCCGCGCAGCCCGGGCCGAAGTCCTTGGCGGCCGTCGCGGGCGAGGAGGATACGGCCGTGGGGGAGGAGGCGGGCGAGGACGTGGCGCCGGAGCCGGCGGGCGAAGACGAGGACGAGCTGCACGCGGCCGCGCCGAGGCTGAGGCTCACGGCCAGGCCCGATAGGGCGAGAAGACGGTACTTCATGTTCATGACTCCTTGATGGTTTCGGTTTTCTGATTCGGTTTTCCTTGACTACGGGCCGGTGTCATCCCGCGGATGCGGCGCGCGTCACGTGACGGTCACCACGACGGAGTCCCAACCGCTGGCACCGTTGGGTACGGGGTAGGCGCGCTGCGGTGTCTGCGTCGCGCCCGAGTTATCGGTGGCCCGAACCCGGAGGTTGTGCAGCCCGGGTCGGGCGTCCCAGTCCCACATCCACTGACGCCAGGTGTCGATGCCGCCCGAGGCGGCCAGCGTGGCCTTCTGCCACGGGCCGTTGTCCGCGCTGACCTCGACCTTGGCGATGCCCGTGGCCGGCGCCCAGGCCACGCCCGCCACCGTGATGCGGCCGGCCTTGACCTGGGACAGTGGCTTGGGCACGTCGATGCGCGATTCGGTCTTGATGGGCGCCTGGGCGGAGTAGCCGCGCTGGGTCCAGTAGGCCTTCTGCCGCGCGAACGTGGTCAGGGTCAGCTTCGTGACCCACTTGGTCGCGGACACGTAGCCGTACAGGCCGGGGACGATCATCCGCGCCGGGAATCCGTGCGCGACGGGCAGCGGCTGGCCGTTCATCCCGACGGCCAGCAGCGCGTTCCGGCCGTCCATGATGGCGGCGACCGGGGTGGAGATGGTCATCCCGTCGGTGGCGGCGGACAGCACCTGGTCGGCGCCGGCCCGCACCCCGGCCCGCCGGAGCAGCCCGGCCAGCGGCACGCCGAGCCACGCGGCGTTGCCGTTGTAGGTGCCGCCGACCTCGTTCGAGACGCACACCAGCGTGATGTCGGCCTCGGTCAGCGGCATCTTCAGCAGTTCGGCGAAGGTGAGCTCGACCGGCCGGTCGACCATGCCGTCGATCGTGAGCGTCCAGGTCTCCGGCGACACCTGCGGCAGAACCAGGTCGGTGTCGACGCGGTAGAAGCTGGCGTTGGACGTCATGAAGGGCGTCAGCCCGGGAATCCGCAGGTCGGTGCCTGCCGGAACGGCCGCCTCCGGGACGGTCGGCCGAGGCAGCCGGACCGCCGCCCGGGACGAGGCCACGCTGAACCGGCCGAGCAGCGCATTGCCCAGGCCGCCGGCCGCCACGCCCAGGGCCGCCGCTCCCGCCCCCACCACCAGGAAGCGGCGGCGCTCGAGCCCCTTGCCTCCCGGTCCCCCCGCGAGCCCCGTCTCCTCCGCGAGCCCCGTCCCCTCCACGGGACCCGCGGTTTCCGGCCGGGCCATCCCCCGTATCGCGCGCACCATCAGCACCAGCGTCGCGGCCGCCACGGCCGTGCCTGCCAGCGTCGGCACCACGTTGAGGCCGCCCCCCTGGCTGACCGCGGCCGCGACGCCGACCGCGGCGAACACCCCGAGGGCGGCGAGCCCGTAAGCCAGCCGGCGCACGGCCAGCACGCCGATCAGCGCGGCGAACGCAGCCAGCAGCATCAGGATGCCGGCGATCAGGGCCGCCTTGTCATGCGTGCCGAAGTGCGCGATCGCGAACTCCTTGACCGGCACGGGCGTCAGGTTGATAGCGGTCTCGCCGACCGCGATGACCGGAGCGCCGTTCGGCCCGGTGACCGCGGCCGTCAGCTCGGCTACGCCCAGCGCCACGCCCCCCGTCAGCAGTCCCGCTAGGCCCGATGTCTTCATCACGGCGGCCATTCGGACCTGTCCGCGTAGCAGATTGGTCACTCCTGGAATTCATTACGAGGTGATGCGGGAGCAATCCGGAGGCCGTTCGGCCTCGAATGGGGAGCATGAGCAGGCCAGATATGCGACAACTGCAGCCGGAGTCGCCTCCGCCGCCAGACCTTGCCGGGTTGCTGGGCCAGGTGGCGCGCGGCGACCACCGGGCGTTCGAGCTCGCCTACGCCGAACTATCCGGGCCGGTCTACGGGGTCGTCCGGCAGGTGCTGCGTGACCCGGCCCAGTCCGAGGAGGTCGCGCAAGAGGTTCTGCTCGAGATCTGGCGCACCGCGTCCCGGTACGACCAGGCCCGGGGCAGCGCCGCCGCCTGGGCGCTGACCATCGCGCACCGCCGCGCGGTCGACCGGGTCCGTTCGGAGAACGCCTGCTCGCGCCGGGAACAGAAGGCCGCGGAGCCGGAGCCTGCCGAGGACGACGTGGCCGAGACCGTCGCGGCGACGCTGGAGCACCAGCGGGTGCGCCGGTGCATGGACGGGCTGACCGGGCTGCAGCGCGAGTCGATCAAGCTCGCCTACTACAACGGATACTCCTACCCGGAGGTCGCGAAGCTGCTCGGGGTTGCCCTCGGCACGGTCAAGACCAGGATCAGGGACGGATTGATCAGGATGCGTGACTGCATGGAGGTGACCTGGTGAAGGCCATGCGCGAGGACCTGCACGTACTCACCGGCAGCTACGCACTCGACGCCATCGGCGACACCGAGCGCGAGGAGTTCGAGCGCCACCTGCAGCACTGCCCCGCCTGCGAAGCCGAGGTCCGCGGCATGCGCGAGACCGCGGCCAGGCTCGCACTGGCCTGCGCCGTGACCCCGCCGGTCCGGATGGAGCAGCAGGTGCTGGCGGCCACGTACCGGACCAGGCAGCTTCCCCCGCTGTCCGCCGACCATCCCCGCCGGGCCCTATCCCGCCGCCGGGCCCTATCCCGGCGGTCCCTGCCCCGCCGGGCCCTGCCCCGCCGGGCCTCTTCCCGCAGCGCCTTCCCTCGCGGCGCAGTCACCCGCCGCGTGGCCGTCCTCGCCGCCGCGGCCAGCGTGGCCCTGGCCGCCGTGCTCGGGATCACCCAGCTGTCCGCCCAGCACCAGCTCGACCAGGCGCGGGCGACCGCGATCGCCCGGGTGGTCACCGCGCCCGACGCTCACGTCGCGACCGCGCGGACCAGCGTCGGCGGCAGCGTCACCGTCGTCACCTCCGCCGCGCTGCGCGAGGCCGTGGTTAGCGCTAGCGGGATGGCCTCGCTGCCGTCCAGCCGGGTCTACCAGGTGTGGGTGATGAGCCCGTCCGGCGCGCGCTCGGCCGGCCTGATGCACGGCAGCTCTCTCCTGGCGTCCGCGGTCCGTCCGGGCGACCGGATCGGCATCACCGTCGAGCCCGCCGATGGCACGGCTCGTCCCACCACCACCCCTGTCGCGGTCCTGCCCGTCTAGGGCGTCGCAGCTTCTCTATAACGCCTCACGCTATATCGGCTTGCGGTATAGCGTGAGGCGCTATAGAGTCGACGGCGTGACAGACAGACTGGACCGATGGGCCGATCCGCCGCTGCTGGTGCTGGCCAGCCTGGCCGACGAGCCCAAGCACGGCTACGCCATTACCCAGGACGTGGCGGAGACAATGGGCGTCCGGTTGAGCGCGGGCACCCTCTATGCGGTGATTGCCCGGCTGGAAGCGCGCGGCCTGATCGAGCCGCTGGAGTCGGACGATCGCCGTCGGCCGTACCGCATCACGATGGCCGGCGCCGAGGCACTGGCCCAGCAGTCCGAGCGGATGAGCAAGGTCGCCTCGGTGGCCAGGGAACGGCTAAGCACGCGTCTCGGCTGGGCCGGAGCATGAGGCCGCCGCTGGCCCGCGCCGCCCTCGCCCTCTACCCGCCCTCCTGGCGGGCCCGCTACGGCGCCGAGATCCTGGCGCTCCTCGACGACTCCGGCGGCGGTCCGGCCGCCGCCGCCAGCCTGGCCTGGCACGCGCTGCCCGCCTGGTTCTACCCGCCCCGGCACCTGCACGACCGGCCGGCCCGGATGCGGGCCAGCCTGGCTACTGCGCTCGTGTCCTGGTCCATGCTGACCGGCTTGGGCCTGGTCTTCGCCCAGCTCACCCAGTTGCAGGGCCTTGCCCCGGCCGCGCTCCCGCAAATCCGCTGGGCCTATGCCGTCTTCGACGTCACCCTGGCCACCTCGGCGCTGATCGCCGGCCTCGGCGGACTGCCGCTGTGGCTGCTGATGCTGCGCCGGGCCTGGCGCGAGCAGCGCGCCCGCGACACGGTATACCTGCTGCTCCCGGTCATCGCTCCGGTCGCCTACCTGGCCGGCCTGATCGTGACGACCCGGCTGACTGGCGGCGCGAGCGGGATCAGCCCGGGCTGGTTCGGCGTGATTACGCTGGCCGGGTTCGCCGCAGCCGCCACCGCGGCGGCCGGACCCGGCCTGGCCCTGCGCAGGCTGCAGCCACGGGGGCCAGCCCTGCGCCTGGCGGCCACCGCGGCCGGGGTGTCGGCTGGGGTTATGGCGGTCGCCGCCATAGCCATCGTGATCGCCGTGACCAGCCTCGATCTGTGGGCCCGGCAGTTCGCCGGCTACCACCACGCCACGGTGTCGGGCATCTACCTCGCGCTGGTCGTCGCCACCGCGACCGTCACCACGGTGAGCGCCACGCGCGGCACCCGCGCCGCCCTGGCTCAGCGGTCGGCGCCCTGACCCTGTCACGCCGGCCCGCCCGGCTTGGTCTGAGAGGGCATGAACCCTGCCCTTGCCAACCCTGCCCTTGCTCCGATCAGCAATGCGAAGACGATCCTGCTGACCACCTACAAGCGCGATGGAACGCCCGTCGCGACCCCGGTGAGCGTCGCCTTCGACGGCGGGCGGGCCTTCTTCCGCTCCTACGACCAGGCCTGGAAGACCCGGCGCCTGCGGCGCAACCCCGTCGTTCAGGCGGCCCCCGCGACCCTGCGCGGCAAGCCCACCGGCCCCGCCATCCGTGCCCGCGCCACTCTGCTCGATGGTGAGCAGGCCCGCCTCGCGGCCCGGGCCCTGGGCCGCCGGCACCGGATCCTTCAGGCCATCTTGGTGCCGACCGCCCACCGCATGATGGGCTACCGCACCCTGCACTACGAACTCATCCCCGGGTAACCGGGGTCACCCCGGCCGGACCGGGGGTCCGTGGCTGTGCAGCACCTTGGTCCGGTCCTTGTTCCAGGCCGTGGTCGTCCCGTCCGGGTTGACGACCAGGGTCCAGCCCCACCGGTGAATCGCGACCTGGTGATGGAACCAGCACAAAAGCACGCAGTCCCTGACGGACGTCGGGCCGCCGTCGGCCTTGTGCCGGGTGTGGTGCACCTGGCACGCCTCGGCGGGCTGGTCGCACCGCCCGGCCCACTGGCAGTGCTTATCCCGCAGCAGCACCGCGTTGCGGATCCCCGCCGGCACCGTCTCGGAATACCCGATGTCCAGCGGCAGGCTCGGCCCGCCCAGCCGCGCCCCGAGCTGCCGGCGCCGCAGGAACGACGCCAGCCCGCCCGGTCCCGACAGCAAGTCGACGGCCTTGCCGATCACGGCTTGCTCGAGCGCGGCCCAGGCCGCGTCCCGCGCCCCGTCCCGCCGGGCGTCTAGTTCCACGCACAGCCGGACCAGGTCCCCCAGCGCGTCCACGTTCACGTCGCCCGTGACGATCGGCGCCATCGCCGCGTCGCACGCGATGCCCTCGGCGGCGTCGCCGTCCAGCCACGCCCCGCCGGACGCGCCGGTCTCGGACGCGGCGGCGCGCCGCGCGGCCCACCGGGCCCGCACCTGCGCCGTCCATTCCTCCTGCAGCGCCGAGCTGCCGTCCAGCCGGAGCAGGTCGGCCAGGGAGATGTGCGCCCACACCCTCACCGGCTGCCCGGCCCGCTCGGGGAGCATGCCGCTGGCGACCAGGCGGCGCATCGCCTCAGCCAGCGCGTCGTGGTACCGCTGCTCCTGTGTCCGGTCATCCTCCGCTCCGGCCGGGGCGGACAGCGCGTCCAGCACCTTCCCGACGAGCGCGGCGCACTCCGGGGTCAGATCACCGTTGAGGACCCCGGCGCCCTGGAAGGTGGTCTCCAGCCGCACGCCCCGATCACCGAACCCGCGCGCCGGGTCCTCATCGGGCAGGTCGCCGCGGGCCCGCTCGTACATCTCCGCGAACAGCGCGGACAGGTCCGCCAGCCCCAGCCCGGCCGCCGCCGCCTTCACCAGCAGCTCGTCGGACTCCTCCCGGTACTGCTCGGGCAGCCTGTCGGTCCACTG
>Ga0207674_10009627_pt1 | contig 11023 bp, 10 predicted proteins | sample KBSCornC72_FD_184303 | JGI IMG/M metagenome (GOLD analysis project Ga0207674, IMG submission 184303) | Corn rhizosphere microbial communities from Kellogg Biological Station, Michigan, USA - KBS Corn C7-2 (SPAdes) (version 2) | ecosystem: Host-associated > Plants > Roots > Rhizosphere > Soil ...
TTGTTTTCCCACCCTTCGACCGGAAGTTCCGTATAACGCCCGAGCGGTATCGAAATAAAAACGATATCGCCAAAATCCCGCGCCTGTTCAACGGTTCCTGCGCTCGCATTATCCCCTAATTGGTCAACCAGGCTGTCGAGCGTCTCAGGCCCGCGCGAATTGCTGATGATGATCTCGTGCCCGGCGTTAATGAATAACTTCGCGGCATTCGAACCAATGTTACCTGCACCGATAATTCCGATTTTCATAAATTCTTATTCTCCCTTTGTATAACAGCCTGACAGGCTGTTTTTCTGCTGTTTAATTATTTAATTAACTAGTTACTAATTAAATAATTTGTTAGCAGTTTTTTGCGTTTAACAACTATCCGCTGATCCCTTTGATCCGCGTTCAAGCTTCCGAACCGATACTTACAACTATCTTTCCAAAATGCAGTCCGCCTTTCATATATTCAAATGCGTCGCCCACCTCGACGAATGGGTACACTTTGTCCACCTCAGGCGTCATCCCGCTTTTCTCTATCGCCAGATTCATCGCTTCGAACATCTGCCGCGAGCCGACAAAAATTCCCTGCAATTTTAACGATTTCATAAATATCGGCACCGTCGTAAACTCGCCTTTTCCAGCGACGACGCCGATAACAGCTATGTGGCCGCCCATTTTTGCGGCGCGCATCGAGCGCTGCATCGTACTCGCGCCGCCGACCTCGATCACATGATCGACACCCGCCTTATCCGTTAGATCGAGCACGGCCGAGTCCCAATCTTCGCGTTCCTTATAATTGATCACATCGTCGGCGCCGAGTTCACGAGCGCGTTCAAGCTTCCCGTCCGAACTTGACGTAATGATCACGTTAGCGCCGAATATTTTTGCAAATTGCAGCGCGAATATAGAAAGGCCGCCGGTTCCCTGCAGCAGCACCGTCTCGCCCATTTTCACCTGTCCCGAAACCGTGATCGCGTGCCAGGCGGTCACACCCGCGCACGGCAGTGTCGAGGCCTCCTCGAATGACAGATGCGGCGGAATGCTGACAAGGCCTTCCTGATCGAAAACCGCGAATTCGCGCAGGCAGCCGTCAAGATCGCCCCCAAGCGTTGTTTTATATTTTTGATAATCGATCGGGCCGTCGATCCAGCCCTGCATAAAGATAGGACAGACGCGGTCACCCGCCGCCCATTTCGTGACGCCGTCGCCGACGGCCGCGACCTCGCCGGCACCATCCGAAAACGGTACCAGCGGCAATTTGAGTTTTGGGTTGTAGGTTCCCTCGATCATCATCAGGTCACGATGGTTGAGCGAAGCGGCTCGCATCCGGACAAGCACCTCACCCGGCCCGGGCTTAGGCGTCTCGCGTTCGACCATCGCCAGCTTGTCCACTCCGAATTCCCGAATCTCGTACGCTTTCATATTTACAGGAAAAAGAAGAAATGCTGATCGCTATCAGCCGGTTTTTATCTTGGCCGTAAGCTATGAAGATCAAGCTTTATGACCACGTCGTCCCGGATCAGGTCGTCCGCCTTGCCGGTATAAACGATGCCGAAGTCCTTTCTGTTGATCGCAAATTCGCTGTTGACGGCGACCTCGTCCGGTTTGATCGTGATCGTCGCCGGAAACGTTATCGATCTTTTGACACCGCGCATCTCAATATCGCCGGTGACAAGATAATTTTCGTCATCGCCAGTCGGCACGATCTTGTTCGAAACGAACGACGATGTCGGATATTGATCGGCTTGGAAAAAATCTCCGGTCTGCAGGTGTTTGGTAAGCGTGTCGGTGTCGGTAAAGACTGATCTCATATCGATCTGGACCGCGACGCGGCTTTCTTCCGCTTTTTCCGACACGAGGTCGATGACGCCCTTGAATGATCTGAACCCGCCGTCATGCCTGCCCGTCACTTTTGACCCGGTAAATTCGATCTTCGACGAGCCAGGCAGGACCGGAAGCGCTGTGCCCTTCATTTCAAAAAGGTCGAACGGATTTCCTATAGCAGAAGCGGTTGCGGGCTCCGAAGTCGTCGCGCGAACCTTGTTCGCCGCCGGATTTTCGCATCCCGAAAGGAAAAGTGTCAGCAAAAGAAAAATGTATACGGTCAGTTTCACGTGTGCCCAATCTCCTGATTGCTGCCTGTTCGTCCCCGATGACCGGTCACTGGCTTATCCCGCCAAACCGACTACCGTTTCCGGGCTCGGCATGATCGCCGGATCGTAATTCTTCTCATCTGCCCATGCCGCCGCTAAATTCTGAAACTCCCTTTGGATCGAACGGCTGCGGTCTTCGTTATACCACCGCTGAAGCCGCTCCATGATCTGCGGCTTTTCGACACCCTGGTCTTTGAGCTTGTAGAAAAGCTCCTGTGCCTCTTTTGGCCTTGCGCCCCACGTTCCCAAGACCTCCAGCGTATCTGCGTCAAGAGCGATCAGCTTAGGTATAGACCGCGCTCCATTGGTTAAGAACTGGTCCGCTAATTCAAGATTTTCATCCCTGAGAACGTACCGCGTCTCGATGCCTGTATTTTCGGCCGCCATTTTTTCAATTATCGGGATGTTCTGAGCCGCATCACCGCACCAGCCCTCGGTAATAACCAGCCAGATCCAATTAACATCAAGCGAGCGGATAGAAAATATGGTTTCAGGTTCCAGCGTTACGGTCTTTTCAAGCCGATGCATCCGCTGACGGTTCAACTTCCCGTAGTTGAACATCGCGTATGACTGGTTTGCACCCGTCGTTTTCCCTTCAAGTAAAAGATCGTCTATAAGTTTAACGTATTCTGCGTAGGACAGCGATTTTTTTAAATATTTTTCCACGATTCTTTGCCCCCTTTGATTTTTGAACCACATAAGAACGCAGATCAGAAGATCCCGGGACACCGTTTTTGATCAGCGTGAACCGGTGTCCCATTTGCGGTTCAATTTATCCCTCATGTCGTTAAAGCCCTTGCGAGCCTTACAAAGGCGTCAAGCAGTTTCGGCGCCCACATTGCCAATAGACCTAACATCTCGCCCTCTCTTGTTTTGCAACCCTCTGTCATATCCTTTCGACCAACACTTCCCGCGGCATTCGCACTTTTGGCAGCGAAGCAAGCCAGTCGTTCTCCGCGTCCCGGTACCCGACCGCAGCGATGGCCACCGCCGAATAGTCCGTCAGCCCAAGAATTTCGTTAAACTGCTGGGGATCGAACCCTTCCATTGGTGTTGCATCGATACCGAGCAACGCAGCGGTTTCGACCAAAAACCCGAGTGCGATATACGCTTGCCGCGAATTCCAAACCTCAATATATCCGCCGTCCGTGGCCCTTCTTGCTGCACCTTTCACGGCATTTTCGTAATCCGCGAGCGATTCGCGCGTCTGACCTCGCACCTCCGCGATTCGCTTGATGAACTGCTCGGCGTCCTCATCGCCGTAGGTCTTTTTGTACGCGAAGATCACTATGTGCGACGCATCGGTGAGCTGTGACTGCCCGTGCGCCGCCGGCCGCAATTTCTCTTTGGTCTCCTGATCGGTAACCACGATAAATTTGTACGGCTGCAGGCCCATGCTCGATGGCGCCAGCACCACGGCATCTTCGATCATCTGCCAGTCCTCGTCCGAAACCTTTCGCGTCGCGTCATATTTTTTGACCGCGTAACGCCAATTCAACTGCTCTAATATTGTTTCCCTTTCCGGTAAACTTCTCTTCGTTTCTGCCTTCATATTTCTCCCATGTTTGTAACTATATTTGATACAAATGAAATCAAAAAAATATACCTACCCTTGCTCGATCATCTCGATCACATTCTGCAATGTGTATTGAGAAAGCTTGTCGCCGACCGCTTTGTCGATGTCCTTTTGAATATGACACAGCACGGCTTCGATATTTTTTCCCACCGGGCAATCCTGACTCGGGGCTTTCGGATGCAGCGCAAAAACCTCCCCGCACGAAACCGCTTTATAGATTTCCGCGAGCCTGATCTCCGACGGATCCCTTGCTAACCTTGTCCCGCCAGCAGCGCCAGTCTGCGAAATGACCAGATCGGCATGGCCCAGTTGGCCCAACAGACGGCGAATCACGACAGCGTTAGTGTTGACGCTGCCTGCGAGGCATTCGGATTTCACATTTTCACGATCCGCTCTTGCGAGCATTGTCATGATGTGGATCGCCATCGAAAATTGACTGTTCGCCGCCATATCTGTAACAAGTGTAGTTACAATTGTGAAGTTTGTCAAGCGGATCTTGACGCGGTAGAGGCGATTTTTAGCGCACCCGCAAAAAACCGGGCCAATGTTGCAAGAATGGTTCGCAAGAGGCTTAAATTGCGAGACCGAACCGGTATTGTTATTCCCCGGCTATCCGTTTCGGGCTGTCGTCTACATCGCCGACCGGCGCCTTATCTGTGTCGCGCGGCTCCTCGATCGGGGCAACGGGCCGGTTGTCCGGCGGTACCGGAATGTCCTCATTTCGCGGTCGCTCGATATCCGCATTTTCGTTTCGTCCTGGTTTTTCCTGCTCGACAGCAGAATTGTCGCCTTGCGAAGGAATGGAATTTACATCAGGATTTTGCTCACGTTGAATACTCGACATACTATCGCTTCCCCCCAGCTATTTATTGATTTTTACGCGCAAGCGCCGTGCCGCACGCATGAAACGAAGCGCGAAAAAACCGGGTCTGAATAACAAACCCGGTCATCATGAATCAGTCTATCCTATTGATCTAATTAGGGATCTTGATCTCGCGGCCCGCGCCCAAAACCGAATTCGGCAGCAAACCGTTGAATTTCGCAACCTCGGTCGCATCCTTGCCATACCTTGTTGCAAGCTTGGCAACCGTATCGCCGGATTGAGCTTTAACGACTTTGACACCGTCGACCGGGGCCGCAACTTGCGGAGTCGCCGGGCGAGTATATGCTATTGTGTTGATTTTATTACCACTTGCAGGAACAAAAACCTTACCCTTCGGAGACTTCATCCCGGGGTTTGCGGCCATAAGATCCTCGACGCTGACGCCCGTACGATTCGAGATCGTCTGCCAGGTTTCGCCGTTTGAGGTATTCGCTAGCTGCGAATTGTTTATCTTCGACGCCGGAGCCCGCTTAAATACTGCAACCACATCATTTGCCTTGCCGGCCGGGACGTTCACGATATACGGCGTGGGCGGAGTGACGTTGCTGCGAAGGTTCGGATTGAGATACCGCAAATACTGAACGCTCGTATCCGAAGCCGATGCCAACAAACCCAAATTGGTTGAAGCCGGGACACGGATGCGGTCGTAACGCAGCGGCGCCGCCGGACGAATATGTCCAAAACCGTATTGCTGCGGATTGTTCGCGATCAGGATCGTCGCAAGAATATTCGGCACATAGTTACGCGTTTCCTGCGGCAGATACGGGTACGCGACCCAGAAATTTGCTACGCCGGCACGGCGGACGGCACGGTCAACGTTGCCCTCGCCGGAATTATATGCGGCCATCGCAAGTTCCCAATTATTGTAACGGTTATACAAAAATTTCAGATAACGAGCCGATGCATGGGTTGCCTCGTCAAAACTGTTTCGCTCGTCAACGTAGGCCGTGCGCTGCAGGCCAAAACGTGAACCGGTCCCGGGGATAAACTGCCACAAACCGGACGCCGCTGCCCAAGAAAGAGCAGTCGGTTTCCATGCGCTTTCAACCTGGCCGAGCCATGCAACATTCTCAGGAACGCCTTCTTCACGGAAAATCCGACGAGCCATCCACATAAACATACCGGAGCGATACAGGCCGGTTTCCATTGTGGTTCGGCCGCGTCCGCGGTAATAGTTGATGAACTGCTGGATCATCGGGTGGACCTGGAACGAGAATCCCAAAGATTTGTTGGCCACCGCGTATTGAAGATACTGATATTGCTGCTGTGCGATCGGGCTGTTTGTGTCCTGTTCGTCCGGTGTCAGCTCGAGTTTCGCAAGGTCATCAAGCGGCGACGGCTCGAATTGCTGTTCGGTAAATCCGACCGTTTGCTGCTGCTGTGCAGCCCCGTTACCTGCGGAAGCAACAGCAGTCGCGGTTGACGGCGTGCCGTTCGCTCCCGGTTTTACCATCGCGGTCACGTCGTCCGAAAGCTTGTAATCAATAGCATTCCAACTCCACCCGCAAGTAGCCGAAAGGCTGCGGATCTGCGGAAGCTGACCCTGCGCGGGAAATTCGATACGGTAAACTGTCTCGATAAGCTGGTTGTAGCAGGTTTGCAATTTCTGATCTTTTTGGATGTTGAGCGTCGAGAGAAGGAATGTTTCAACCGATCTGTCAAAGCTGTCCCCGGCTTCGGGGCGGCGATTTTCCTTGAACGCCTGCAACCCTTCTTTGAAGTATTTGCCGGAATCTTCAAGGACATTGTTTACGGCGTTTTGGGCTTGCGTAACTTCGGCTGTACGGGTATTTCCATTCGATGTCGTACTGGTGATCTGACCGGCGACAATGAAATTTGAAACTAAGATTATGAATGCGGTAAAACTAAAAAGCTTAAAAGCGGTTGATTTCATTAAGTTCGTCTATACTCCTTACAGTTAAGGCTCCAGGGTTAGGGCGAATTCGTGAAACGACCAATATCGTCCAGCCTCACAATTTTCTAACGTAAATGTCCGGAAAAAGTTCCGCTCTTACACGCGGCTTCCCCATAGGAGATGAGGAAGCTAAAACCTTATAAGCTTATCACTAACCGATTTGGGGGTCAACGATTACATTCCCCCGTGATCATAAACCTTGTATTCGCAGCAACTTCACCGTCTCGCTTATCTACTGCTTACCGCTGCTGCCAACTGCCTTCTGGACTTTTGCCCTATCTGGCCGAGCCTCCAGCAACGCTTCCTCAAACACCTGTTTTACGTTCTCAACGAATATAAACGTCAAATCGTCCAAAACTTCCTTTGGCAGGTCCTCAAGATCACGCTTATTGGGTTCAGGCATTATTACCTTTTTTATCCGCGCACGCCTCGCTGCCAAGACCTTTTCTTTGACTCCGCCTATCGGCAGCACGTTGCCTCGCAAAGTGATCTCGCCGGTCATTGCAACGTCCTTGCGAACCGGCCGTCGGGCGAGAACGGAGACGAGTGCGGTTGCCATCGTAATGCCTGCGGAAGGGCCGTCTTTCGGTATCGCGCCTTCGGGCAAATGCACGTGAATGTCGTATGTGTCGAACAAGTCTTCGTCGATATTGAGTTCTTTAGCCCGCGCCTTTGCGTACGAGAAAGCCGCTTGGGCCGATTCCTGCATGACCTCGCCGATTTGGCCCGTAAGCAACAGCTTTCCTTTGCCTTTGGTCTTGAGCGCTTCGATAAACAGGATGTCGCCGCCGACCGCCGTCCACGCAAAACCGGTAACGGTCCCGATCTGATCTTTTTTCAGCGCTCCCTCCGTAAAGATCTTTGGCGCGCGAAGGAAGTCCTTAAGGTTTTCGCTTGTCACGCGCATGGGCGTGAAAGCTCCATCGTCTTCGGCCTTGTTTCGCGCTACCTTGCGGCAAACCTTGCCGATCTCACGTTCGAGCTGCCGCAAGCCCGCTTCCTGTGTATATTCGCCGATCATACGGGCGACAGCCCTGCGGTCAAATCTTACATCATCCTTTTCGAGGCCGTTTTCCTCGATCTGTTTCGGAATAAGATGGCGCCGCGCGATCTCGAACTTTTCTTCTTCGGTGTAGCCGGACAACGAAATTATTTCCATGCGGTCGCGAAGCGCCGGTTGGATCGTGTCGAGAATATTCGCTGTCGTCATGAACATCACGTTCGACAGATCGAACGTCACACCGAGATAATTATCGCGGAACGATGAATTTTGCTCGGGATCGAGGACTTCGAGCAAGGCCGAGCTTGGGTCGCCGCGAAAGTCTGCGCCGACCTTGTCTATCTCGTCAAGCATGATAAGCGGGTTGTTGGTTCCGGCCTGCTGAACGGCCTGGATAATACGTCCCGGCATTGCTCCGACGTAGGTTCGTCGGTGGCCGCGAATCTCTGCCTCGTCATGCAACCCGCCAAGCGACAATCGCACGAACTGGCGATTCAGTGCCCGAGCGACCGAGCGTCCAAGCGATGTTTTACCAACGCCCGGAGGGCCAACTAAGCAGAGGATCGATCCTTTAGGTTTTTCGCGAAGCTTGCGAACGGCCAAAGCCTCGACCATGCGTTCCTTGACACGTTCGAGCCCGTAGTGGTCCTCGTTCAAAATGCGCTCAGCCTTTTTGAGGTTGAGATTGTCCTTTGAGGTCTGCGACCACGGCAATTCGGTCATTATGTCGAGCCAGTTTCGCAAGGTTGCGGTTTCGGCCGCGTCGGGGTGCATGCGTTCGAGCTTTTTAAGCTGCCGCAGCGACTCCTCTTCCGCGTTTTCCGGCATTTTTGCCTTTAAGATCTTGTTACGATATGCCTCGACCTCCTCAAAAAGCTCGTTTCCTTCGCCGAGTTCGGCTTGGATGGCCTTGAGCTGCTGCCGAAGGAAATATTCGCGCTGCGAACGGTCTATGTCGGCACGCGCCTGCGTGTTTATTTCCTGCTGAACCGTGAGAACGTCGATCTCCTTACTCAAAAGGTCGTTGACTCGGCGCAGACGCGGGATCGGGTCAAAAATATCGAGAACCGATTGGCCATCCTCGACCTTTAATTCAAGGTTCGACGCGGAAAGATCAGCGAGACGGCCGGCATCGTCGAGGTTTGCGATGATCGCCAGAACTTCGGGCGATATGTTTTTTCCGAGACTTGCAGCACGCTCCATCGAGCCGCGGACGTTGCGGACCAGGGCTTCGACTTCCAGCGAATTATCGGGCGCCAATGGTTCCGAGATCGGCGTAACATTAGCCTTGACGTAATCGCCCGTGCCCTTGACCTTATCAACGCGGCACCTCGAAAGCCCCTGGATCAGAATACGAATTCGACCGTCCGGCAGCTTCAACATTCGCATAATGATCGCGACGGTTCCGACCTCGTAAAGGTCCTCCTGCAACGGTTCTTCTTTATTGACGTCCTTCTGCGAAACGAGCAAGATCATCCGATTCTCTTTCAGCGCCTCTTCGACAGCCTTGATCGAGCGATCGCGCGAAACGAAAAGCGGAACGATCATGAACGGATAAATGACAATGTCCCGGAGAGGCAGCACGGGCAGCTCCGACGGGATCTGCATCATCGGCTCGAGAGCCTCGGCTTCGCCCTCACCCATCGCGACCGGGAATTCTTCTAGTTCTACCATAACCCTTTATGCTAGTCGGTTAAGGCAATGTAGGCAAGGAGGGAGAGGTCGGCAGCGCGTCGTTTCAAAATGGAATTCACGAATGACTTTAATATTGACATGCGGCCGGTAAGCGGAATATTCTTCCAGCATTTCCCCCACTACGTCTAACCTAAAATTGAGGAGAATAGCTCATGAAGAACAAACTCTACCTGCCGTTGATTATCGTTGCTTTTCTGTTATGCCTGGTCGGATTGGAGGGGTACGGACAAGCACAAAAAACCAATACTGCAAAGCAGACCTGGGTGTACCATGTTGTCTTTGGTCAACTCGATAACTCGGCGGATGACGCTGAGCAAATGCTTAATCAGAATGGTGCTCAGGGTTGGGAATTCGTCGGAAAGAGCGGCAACCAGTACTACTTCAAACGCGCGAAATAATTTGTCGGTTTGTTTCAACGTTCGGCCTTCAGTGTTCTATTTCCTGAGCTTTTTCTTTTTTGAGTTTGCCGTGGCGGTTTCGCGGGAGCGGACGAGGTTTTTCAGCTCGGACATAAATTCCGACACATCTTCGAATTCGAGATAGACGGAGGCAAAGCGGACGTATGCGACTTTATCGAGTGCCTTCAACCGCCGCATGATGATCTTGCCGATCTCGGATGTAACGAGTTCCCTGTCGGTCGAATCCTGAACCGTTTTTTCAACGTCGTCAACGATGGCTTCGAGTTGCGCGACCGAGATGGGACGTTTTTCGCACGCGCGCAATAGGCCCGCAAGCACCTTGCTGCGGTCGAATGTCTCGCGGCGGCCGCCTTTTTTGACGACCATGTACGGAATCTCGTCGATGCGTTCGTAGGACGTGAACCGGCGTCCGCAGCTCAGACATTCACGGCGGCGGCGGATCGAATCACCTTCTTTTGATTCGCGTGAGTCAACGACTTTGTCTTCGATATGTGAACAAAATGGGCAACGCATATTTAATGTCCATCAAACTTCAATTTGATGGTTTGTTGAATGTACTTATCGTTTTACCAACAACTGAAGCTTGTTGGACTAGGCTTGTTCAAAATCAGGCGAATCTGACTCTATCTCTTCGACCGCTTTTTCTCCGGACATCAAGCTACGGAATCTTGCAAAACTAATATCACCGTGCGCGAAATAATACAAACCGAAGATTATCGCCGGTGCAAAATAAACAAGGTGCATCGCAATGGAAACGGCGGCGGCGTCCTCGCGGCTGATGTCACTTTTTAGGAATAACAGACTGGCGGCAGTTGCCGTGTGAAATGCTCCTGCTGCTCCGCCGGGCGTCGGCACAACCGAACTAACCGAGGCGAATCCCATAATAAACAACGAATCGCTGAACGAGATCGGCATATTGAACGCGAGCAGCACGAACCATGTAGGCAGAGCGATCGCAAGCCAAAGGAGAAAGGTCCAAAACGAGATCCAAAACGTCTCGCGCCAGTCGCGGAGAGTTCCGACGGCCGTGGAAAGATGTTCGAGAATACCAATAAAGATCGAACGCAGCCGCGCCGGGATAAATTTGCGATCAAGCAGACGACCTATCCACGCAGTAAACTTTGCCGAATGTTTCTGATAAAACATCAGCACGACAAAGCCGAGAACGACGCCGACGAGCATCAGGTATCCGACGACTTCGACCCATTTGAATTCGTCCTCGCGGCCTGCGGGCGGCGTGAACCATAATAAATTCGCGGCGAAAAAACAGACGAGAGCGGCGAGATCGAAAATTCGCTCAAGGCCCAGGGTCACGAGCGCTGCCGAAGGCCGCACGCGACGGTCGCGCATCGGCAGCCACATCGGCCGTACGATCTCGCCCGCACGGCCGATCAGAA
>Ga0207674_10009628_pt1 | contig 11021 bp, 8 predicted proteins | sample KBSCornC72_FD_184303 | JGI IMG/M metagenome (GOLD analysis project Ga0207674, IMG submission 184303) | Corn rhizosphere microbial communities from Kellogg Biological Station, Michigan, USA - KBS Corn C7-2 (SPAdes) (version 2) | ecosystem: Host-associated > Plants > Roots > Rhizosphere > Soil ...
GCTGCTCCAGCATGCCGACCTCGTCGTCATGGTTACCGGAAACCCGAGCGCCGACCGCCTTGCCATCGAGAGCGCTCATGACTTGCTGTCGGGATCGGAATCCGCCGCGCTCGGCATCGTGATCAATCAGGGCACCCTGCCCATAGCGGCCCGGACCGAGGGTGCGATCTCAGGATAGCCAGCCAGGCGGGGTGAGTGACATCGGAACGCGCGTCGGCGAACAGCCATTTGAGCGAGTCGGCGAATCCACATGACGGGCGCGAAAACATGAAGCGGCTGAGCGTTTTCATTCCGGCGATCGTGGCTTTCGCACAGGCCGCCGGGGCCTGCCCCCTACTGACACATGACGTTCCCGCCCCGCGTATCGATGCGCTCGCTCGCGGCTTTAACGCGGACGGCTGGATCAATGGCAAGGCCTCACCGCCGCCCGTGGCGCTGCTGCGGCAGCTTCGCAAGGACGGCATGACCCACGTCCGCCTGCCGGTGCCGGCCGAGCAGATCATGCCACGATTTGGCACCGACGCCGGTCGGAACGCGATACTTCACGCGCTCGACGGCGCGATCGCGACGCTCGTCTCGCTCGGTTATTCGGTGTCCGTGGATTTGCACCCCGGAGACCCATTCAACCGGCTTCATCGCGAAGAACCGACGCCTGCGATGGAGGCCATGAAGGACGCATGGCGCGAACTTGCCGAGATCATGCGGCATCATCCGGTGGACCGGGTTTTCGCAGAGTTGTTGAACGAACCCGATCTCGAGGCCGCAAGATGGCAAGGCGAGGTCGAGGAACTCTCGTCCTTCGTGCGGCAATTGCTGCCGCGCACCACGCTGATCGTCGGCCCCGTCAACTGGCAACGCGCGGACTCCTTGCCCGGTTTTCAGCCTCTGAGCGACCCCAATGTCGTTTACGCCATCCATTTTTACGACCCGATGGTCTTCACCCATCAGGCGCATTGGGATCCGAAGGACCCGCTGCACTATATCCGCGGCCTGCCCTATCCTTTTCGTCCCGGGGATTCGGACGTCCAGAGCCTTCGGCAACAGCTAGCGGCCGACAACGATGCGGCGTCGCTTGCGACCCTGGACCGGGCGATACCGGACAAGGGGATCGACCATTGGCTGGAGCCCGCCGTGGCCTGGCAGCAGCAATTTTCTCGTCCCATCATCATCAACGAATTCGGCGTATTGAAAGCGGGCGCGCCCCGGCAAAGCCGGCTTCGCTGGCTTTCGTCGGTTGCGTCCTTTGCCGAACAGCACTGCTGGGGCTGGACGCACTGGGAGCTTTCACAGGGGTTCGGGCTGCTCGACGACAAGTCCGGCCAGATTGATGCTGAAGCGCTGAAAGCGTTGCTTGGCGACCGGCGAACTCACGCCACACCCGACCAGATGAGACGAAATCGCTAGACGTTCGGGTCCACGGCGGCGGTCGAACCAGACCTGGTTTTCCAGCCGGAAAGCCTGAGAAGTACCAAGATCGATGGATCGACGCCGGTCCAGCGGCGGCAAATCACGTTGAGGATAACCGTCGTCACGCCCAGCGCCAGCGTGGCTGCCGCGGCTGCGCCTAACACCCCGAACCAGGGAATCAGGATGAAAAATCCAATAAGCCTCAGCACCACATTGGTGCCGACCACGGGCACATAACTGCTCTCGCGTCCGGTAAGCTGAATGATCGCCGCAGCGGGACCGCCGGCCGCTTGAAACGCCGTACCGAGCGCCAGCACGATCAGCGTCCATTTCTGCTCGACAAAGGCGGGCCCGAACAGGCCGAGAAGATAGGGCGCTCCGACGCAGATGATCACCAGCCCACTCAATACGCAGAGCGCCGTGACTTCGGCCATCAGCACGAGGGTATGCTCGAATTCATGATGGTTCTTGCTGAAATACAGCACAGGCAGGCGGCGTGCCGCGAACGTATATAGAGCGGCGGAAAGCATCGCAAAAAGGTTCGCAAGACGGGAGGCGGCGAAATAAACTCCCGCCGTCGTCGAATCCAATAACCAATAGATCAGGATCACATCGAAATATTGGTTGGCTGCCTCCAGAATCGAAGACAGCCAGAAGCGAAGCCCGCTGGCGGTCCAGCGGCTGGCCTCGTACTCGGCGTCCGCCGCATGGACATCCGGTAAGGCAACAGCAATCGACATGATCTGAACGATCAGCCCGAACAGCATGGCAGCGGACATCAGCATGAACATTTCGTCCGGGCTGATCTTCCGGTGAGCGAACAGTGCGACCAGCAACAGCACCACGACTACGATGCGCCAGAAAAATTCCCGGTTGCCCTCGCCCATCAGAATGCTGACGAGCGCGCGCGCAATCTGGCTGCCCAACATGAGTCCGGAATTGACGACCATGAACGCAACGACGGCCAAAACCAGCAACACGGACTCTCCGCGGATGCCGCCGGCCGCAGCAATCACCGCTGCCACGACAATCGTTGCCGCCGCCGCCGCCACCACACAGAAAACCAGCACGCCCTTGGTAAGGCCCTTCGCTCCCTGCACGCGATACTCGTTGAGAAAACGCACCAGCACCAGTTCCTGCCCGAGCAGTCCGATCACGGATGCGATCTGCGCGACGCTCAGCCATGTTGCGAAAAGCCCAAACCCGTCAGGAGTCATCGTCCGCGCTGCCAAGGAAAACATCGCGAACGCAAGCCCGCCGCTGCCAACCTTGAGGAGGATGGTGCCGGCGACCCCGCGGGTTACGTCGCGTTGCACGAGCTGGACAATAGACTTCATCATGGAAAATGCAGGTGCTCGCCTTTCAGCTTCCGAGGAACATCGAAGCGTCCCTTGCCTGGACGAAGACGTCTCCAGCGAAGGTGCAGCTATATGAACTCCAACAGGTTTTATATGCTTGACGAAAAAGCCCTAGGCAAACGCTACCGGTTCGCATGGTAAGCATCCGTAAACGCGCGCTCCATCCGGCAGACCTTGTCCCAATCGTCCTGAAACGAAGCAGCGGGAACCGGCTCTGGAAAGAGCGCGCGCCGCAGACAGACGCATCGGAAGACGAAAACCGGCTTCACGGGAATGGATTCGAACCACCGGCCTTACGGTAAACGAGCGTTCACGCTGTCTCCGAGCTACCCGGGAACGAGAGCCTCACTCTCCCGGTGCACCTGTTAACCAAGCCTGACGAGTTAACCTCGATCCCGACCTCCTATCGCCTCGTCGGTAAAGGCACCGGAATTGCACTGCGAGGCCAGCAGACGATTTCAGGACAGGCGCCATGACCCCCGACGCGACATTAACCAACGACGCCGGCGAGAACCGAAGGACCATCGCGGCCGACGTGGCGATCGTGGGTGGCGGACTGGCCGGCTCGTTGGCGGCCGCCGTACTCACGCGTGCGGGATATAAGGTTGCGCTGATCGACAAGCGGGCCGTTTACCCCGAGGAATTCCGCGTCGAAAAGCTCGGCGGAAAACAGATCGAGATCCTACAAAGGCTGGGCCTGCTGGATGCATTTGCAAAAGAGGCCTGCGCCTTCGATACCGTGCTCAACATCAGACGCGGCAAGATCGTCGACATCAGCCGAGGTACGAGCTACGGCCTGCATTACGCACCGCTCGTTGCCATTGCGCGGCGACTGATCGCAGACCCGTCCAGCCTGATTGTCGACCAGGTCTTCAACATAAGCCCAAGCGACGATCTGCAGCGGATCACATTGGCATCCGGAAATCAGGTGGTAGCGCGCCTGGCCATTCTCGCCACCGGCATGGCCGGGGCCCTTCCGCACACCCTTGGCATCAAGCGGCGTGTTCTGGTCGAACGTCATTCGCTGGCATTCGGCTTTACGATCGCACCGGCGGACGGCAGCGCGTTTAATTTTCGCGCCCTGACCAGCTATGGCGAAAGCACCGCCGACGGAATCGATTATCTCAGCATTTTCCCGGTTCCGGGAGGCATGCGGACCAACCTTTTTATGTTCCGCGATCCGAACGATCCCGTCATGCGCGAAATTCGCCGCGAGCCGAAAGCGACGCTGTTGCGCCTGATGCCCGGCCTTCGAAAGCATCTTGGCAATTTCAGGGTGACCGATCGCGTCCAAAACTGGGTGATGGACCTTGCCGATGTCGAAGGCCATTTGCAGCCCGGCCTCGTGCTGATTGGCGATGCGTTCCAGATGTCATGCCCGGCGGCGGGCACCGGCGTGAGCCGGCTGCTGGTCGACGTTGAACGCCTCTGTACCGTCCATCTGCCGGAATGGCTGAAGACCGACGGAATGGGCGTGGAAAAGATTGCGACGTTCTATTCGGATCGCGACAAAATCGCCTCCGACCAGCACGCCTTCCGGATGGCGCATTTCCGACAGTCCCTGACTTCAGGGGCCGGCATGCGTTGGAATTTGCGCCGCCGCCTGCATTTTCTAAAGCGAAATGTCAGGCACCATCTGGACTCGATCCAGCCCGGCTGGACCTCCCGGGTCATCGGCTTGCTGCGGGCCTGAACCTGCAGAGCCGCCGCGACAGCAGATGAGCGGCGCTACGGACGCGCCGGCGCCAATCTGAAGTCGGTCATCTTCTTGGCCACCATCTTGAACCAGGGCATCTGCTCCAGCGCGAAGGCGGCGACCGCGCCGGCCGGGCTTCCGGTCCGGGTTACCACCCACATCGGCGAAGGCCGAGCGCCGAACAGCTTTTTATACGGTTCATCGCCGATGGTGAAATCAAGGACGCGATCGCCCCTCGCGATACAGTCCTTTGCGACCTGCTCGAACATCAGGGCCCCGAGGGATTGGCTCTTGTAACCCTCGATATCAAAACCGCCCATGATGACGAGAAAACTGCCGTTGTGACACAGCCCGAGTACGGCTGCGATCACGCGGCCTTCCATGCGCAGCGCATAGAGCCGGGAGAACGAGCCGGCCCCGCGCAACGCAATGCCGGAATAGAAATCGAAATATTCCGCACGCTGGAGCAGATCGCCGTCGCCCTTCGCGTGAAACCGCGGACCACGGTACTGCTTCATCATTTCCATCGTGGGAACGATGGATGAAGCAACCTCACAGGAAAATTCGAAGGCGCCCTTCTTCTGCAATTGCCGCAATTTCTTGGCGAGTTCCTTTTGATACGAACGCTCCAGCGCGCTTGATCGCCACTCTTCAAACGGGGCTTTCAGTGCGACCGGGTAGGCGTTCGTCGCCATGGCGACCCGGGGCTCAGCGCAGAGCAGCTTTTCCAGCGCGATCGTCCCATCCGGCAATTTTGGGATTCTCAACATATCGAACGGCCGCAACAGGCGTCCGATTTCCCGGCAAGCCATCTCATCCTGCAGCAATTCGGAAAATACACTCCGACTGCAGACCGGAGCGAGATAATCCGATACACGGAGGTCGGCGAATTCCACCGTGCGGATCGGGCCGCGCCTGATCCGCAACAATGGCAGGATCATCGCCAATTCGCGGTTTGACCGGTATCGGACGGCAACCATGAGCGGTATCGCGCCGCTTGCAGGCGCGAGCTTCGAATAAATCCCCTCCAGCCAAAGCGGGTGCTGAAACGCCGTTGCGACGGAGCCGGAAAAGAGGCGCGCATACTCGTCCGACGAAAAATCGAATTCGTTTTCAATCTTCACGTCGAACGACGATTTTTCTTGAAGCATTGCGTCGGGACCGGAGGCTTTGAGGATCTTGAGATCGGTGAAACGGACCGCCGTCTATATTAGAGGAGGAGCTATTCAGGTGTTAACCGCTTACCGTTGAAATCTGAGATCACGGTGAACGGCAGCGGGCAGCGAGTTCTGAGAAGCGCGGCGCCACGATCGCCCCTGACGCGGCAGAGGCAAAGCTTCGAAACCGTGCAGGAGCCGTGCCGCCGACGCAGTCCCATTTGCTCTTTCTTAACCAATCCTTACACATTCCACGGTATCGCCAGACGACAAGAACGAATGACGAAAGGTGCACGGATGCCTGCACCACTTCTCGGGCACCTTGCGGCTCAATGCATTTAGCCATCGCAAAACCGCACACTCCAGCCGACGTCATTCCGGCAGTTTGCCTCGGTGCGGTATCGATCGCATTTGCGCCATTCCTGCACGCGGTCAGCCCGGCCTTCGCTATCGGCGTCGAAGCCCTGATCGCGCTTGCCATCGCGCTGGTGCTGCCCGCGTACGCCACCTCGGTCGCGATTTTCGTTCTGCTGTTCCAGAATCTCTTTGTCTCGATATCGTCGCCTTTGCTGTCGAGTCCTTCCGAACTGGAATTCGTCAAGGGCTACAATTTTCTCGTATGCGCGGTGATGTGGCTGGCGACGATTACAATGTTCCTGCTGCGACAGAGGGACTATTCCGCCGACGTCAACCATATCATGTGGTGGAGCATGGCCGCCCTCGGCGCGGTGATGCTTCATTTCGCGATCGGATTCGCCCAGAACCCAGTAGCGTCTTCGATATATCTGCGAAACATCGTACTGCCGCTGCAACTGTTCCAGCTCGCGCTTCTTACCGCCTCAATGTTCGAGGTCCGGGTCACGCCGTTCCTCGTGGCAGTCGGCGTTGCACTGTTCTGTTTCGGCTATGTCGAACTTCTGTTCCGGGATTTTTGGCTGACGGTCACCAACGGCTATGCGTTTTGGCATTTCGACGAGCTCAAGGCTACGCACTCTGGCGTCTGGGAAGCCGAAATGCGCGCCACCGGCAACGTCCCGGTCGATTTGAAAGATCGATTCCGCTTTAGCTTCCTGAACACGCCCTTGCTCGAGGATTTTGGCCTTTCCGAGATTCTGCGCATCTTCGGACCGAACATGAGCGCGATCAGTTTCGGCTATGGCGTCGGCTTTTTCAGCCTGTTTCTGTTTTCGGTCGGTCGCCCCTGGCTGGCGGCATCCGCCCTGCCGCTGCTCGTGCTCTGCAGTGTGAAGGGGGCCCTGATCATGATGATCTTCGTCGGAGTGGGCTGGATTGCGGCTCGCCTGATTGGCCCCGTCCTGGCGCTATCGTTCGGACTGGTGGCCCTGGTCGCCTATGTCATCTTCGCAATCCGCGTGGGACTGCAGATTGGCGACTATCATGTCATCGGCTTCATGGGAGGATGGAATGGTTTCCTGCAAAATCCCTTCGGTCGCGGTCTTGGAGTCGGCGGAAACCTATCGGAGAGCTTTTTCTCGATCGACTGGAGCGCCGCGCAACAGGCCGGAACCGTCGAGGGCGCGGTGGAAAGCGCGGTCGGCGTAATGCTCTATCAGATGGGCATGTTCGCCCTGGCGCCGCTCGGCTTCTGGTTCTGGATGGCGATGAAAGCATGGCGGTTGTACGCCTCCTCGGGAAACCTGACCCAGGGCCTTGCAGGTTTTGGCGTCATCGTCGTGCTTTTCAACGGCTTCTTCCAGGAGGAAGCCCTGTTTGCACCCCCAGCGCTCGGGCTGCTGTTGTGCCTGACCGGGCTGGTCATCGGCAATCATATACGAACTGAGCAATTTCGACTGGCTGACACGCAGCGACCGGTGTCCAGTGCTGCCTTTGCCGACACTCTCGATGGTTAACCTTCGGAGCCGACGGTAACCCTAACCACCGTATGCCTCGGCAGCAGGCATCGCGCTGGACCAGATGTTGCTAAGTTGAGCACGGAGGTTCGGGATCGCGTCAACGTCTGCGGAAAAATTGCCCAATCAGTACATTTTCGGCGCCGTCTTTCTGCCCGCACGACAGGGAACGTGACCTCCGTAGGTTTTGGCACATGGACACTGTCCGCGGTGTCCGGATTTGTAACAATCATTGTCGCCCCGCGGGGCGACGCAAGCTGGTTGCGTCATGATCAACAAACTAAAACCAAGGGCGGTCAACTTTCGGCGGGGCAAGCAAGATGCGTGAGCGTCGCTTGAACCCTATCGGAAGAATCGCGACAGCCGGCGTGCCGCGCGTCACCCTGGGCGGGCTGCGGCTCGCCGCGCTCGACCTCGAGCAAACCGCAAACTTCATGCTCGAGATGGTATTTCCGCAACGACGGTTGCCTCGCCCGCTCTATCTAACCTCGGCCAATGGCGAGGTGCTGGCGCGCTGTTCGACCGAGCCCGGGACAGACCGGCTGTTTCGGGCCGCGGATCTGATCAATGCCGACGGCCAGCCGCTGGTGACTTTTTCGCGGATCAAATACCCGACACCGCTCCCCGAGCGCGTCGCAACCACCGATCTGTTTCACGTGGTTGCCCGCAAGGCACAGGCGGCCGGGCTGACCTTTTATATGTTCGGCGCGGAGGAGGCTGAGAACGACGCGGCCGTCGCCAACGTTCGTAAACTTTATCCCGAGCTCAAGATCGTCGGGCACTCCCACGGCTATCACAGGGGCGAAGCGCTGCGGGCCAAGGTCGAGGAGATCAATGCTCTCGCGCCGGACTATCTCTGGGTCGCACTCGGCGTTCCCTATGAGCAGGCCTTCGTTGCGGAGTTTGCCCCCCTGCTGACCAATGTCGGGGTCATCAAGACCTCAGGCGGCCTGTTCAACTTCCTCTCCGGCAGCCGCGAGCGGGCGCCGAAATGGATGCAAAACGCGGGGCTCGAATGGGCATGGCGAATCTGGCTCGAGCCGCGCCGGCTGTTCTGGCGCTATCTGACTACCAATCCCCGCGCGCTCTATTTGCTGCTCAAGTCCAGCAACACTGGAAAGAGGAAAGCCTGACATGGCCGCCCGTCCCACCATTCTGGTGACCGGCGGTGCCGGTTATATCGGCTCCCATTGTGTAAGGGCGCTCACCCAAGCCGGCTATCACCCCGTGATCTTCGACGATTTTTCGACCGGCCATCTGAGCTTCGTTTCCGGCTCACTGGTGATCGGCGATCTCACCGACCACGCGGCGCTGAAACGGGCCTTCACACAGTACGATATCGCGGCTGTCATGCATTTTGCGGCGTCCAGTCTCATCGGGGAATCTGTCATCGATCCCCAAAAATACTACGTCAACAACATCGCGGGCACGCTGGCGCTGCTGGAGACCATGCGCGAGGCCGGATGCAGTCGCCTGGTTTTCTCGTCCACCGGCGCCGTCTATGGCCAGGCCGACAACCGGGCATTGACCGAAAATCATCCTTGCGCGCCGATCAATCCCTATGGCGCCAGCAAATGGATGATCGAACGTATCATCGCCGATTATCGCGCCGCCTATGCCTTCAGCGGATTTTGCCTGCGCTATTTCAACGCGAGCGGCGCCGATGCATCCGGCGAGATCGGCGAATGGCGGAAAAATGAAACTCATCTCATTCCGCGGGCGATGATGGCCCTGCAGGGGCGTATCGACGATTTCGCGGTGTTTGGCGACGACTATGACACTCCGGATGGAACCGCGATCCGCGACTACATCCATGTCAGCGATTTGGCGAACGCCCATCTGAAGGCGCTGGAGCTTCTGTTGCGCGGCCATGCCGGCGGGGCGTTCAACCTCGGCACCGGGACGGGTTACTCGGTACGCGACATCCTCGATTCGATCGCCGCGGAGACCGGCCGTACCGTGCCGCATCAGATCAAGCCCCGTCGTCCAGGTGACCCCGCTTATCTGGTCGCCGATCCTACAGCGGCCCGAGAGATTCTGAACTTCCGACCCGCTCATTCCGATCTTGCGACCATCATTCGCACCGCCTGGGCCTGGCATCAAAAGATCCATCCGCCGAAAGCGGAAGCGGCTTCCAGAGCCACGCTGTCGCCGGCCGCCTGATCTACTTGCTGCCCCTCAGCGCGCCGTGGCGCGGGCAAAGTCGATGTAAAGCTCGCGCAGCCGCCGCGCCAATGGCCCGGGGCGGCCGTCGCCCACCGGTTGGCCGTCAATAGCGACCACGGGCTGCACGAAGGTGGTTGCGCTGGTGATGAATGCCTCCTTCGCCAGTTGAGACTCCTGCACCGTGAAAGGCCGCAGCTCGATTCCGAGCTTTTGCTCCTCAGCCAGCGCCAACACCGCCTGGCGCGTACACCCCGGCAACACTCGGTTCGAATTTTCTCGTGTCACCAGGACATCGTCGGCCGTCACGATGAAGGCGGTCGACGAGCTCCCCTCGGTGACTAATCCGTCTTCCACCATCCAGGCTTCACCAGCGCCGGCTTGCGCGGCTGCCTGCTTGGCGAGGACCTGAGCGAGCAGCGCCACGCTCTTGATATCCCGCCGCGACCAGCGAATGTCGGGCACGGTGACGACCGCGATGCCGTTTTTCGCCGCCGGCGCTTGAATGATGTCCTTGGTGACGGTGAACATGACGAGCGTTGGCTTCACGTCAGCGGGAAACGCGAAATCCCGCTCGGCCGCCGCGCCGCGGGTGACCTGAAGATACACAAGGCCGTTCTCGAGACCGTTGCGAGCGATCAATTCGCGCTGGATCGCCTCGATTCGATCGGGCGTTTCCGGGGATGGCAGCGCGATCTCGCCGAGCGAACGTTCCAGGCGTTTGAGGTGGGAGGGGTTGTCGATGAGTTTGCCGTCCAACACCGCGCAAACTTCGTAAACCCCGTCGGCGAACAGAAAACCGCGGTCAAGTACGGAAATCCGTGCCTCACTCAACGGAACGAACGAGCCGCTGACATAGCCGATCCTTTCCAAACCTTGTCTCCAGAGCTTTGAGAATTTCTCAATGGGCACTTGCAAAGATTATCATTGGGTGGGTACTAGCCAGCAGGTAGGCTAAAAATGAATGGCTCGATTGCCCGTTGCCGGACCATCCGGCCGTGAATCGTCACACAATAGCAATATCCCATGGGAGAGAAACGCGATGCTGCGAGAAACTGGCGAAATTCCCAATAAGACTGAGGTTCTCGTGCTGGGAGCGGGAATTGCCGGACATTGCGCCGCGCTGGCGGCCGCGGACGCCGGTGCCGAGGTCCTCTTCCTTGAAAAGGCCGCACAACCGGGCGGCAGTTCCGCGATTGCGGGGGGTGGCCTCGTTTTCGCCGGCACCGAACACCAGAAAGAGGCCGGCCTTGAGGACGACAAGGAGGAGTTGCGAAAGGGTCTTTTTGCAAGCGGTCGCAACTTGAACAACCCGGCGCTGGTCAACGCCTTCATCGATAACCAGCTCGACACCTATCATTTCCTCCGC
>Ga0207674_10009630_pt1 | contig 11020 bp, 12 predicted proteins | sample KBSCornC72_FD_184303 | JGI IMG/M metagenome (GOLD analysis project Ga0207674, IMG submission 184303) | Corn rhizosphere microbial communities from Kellogg Biological Station, Michigan, USA - KBS Corn C7-2 (SPAdes) (version 2) | ecosystem: Host-associated > Plants > Roots > Rhizosphere > Soil ...
AACCGGCTCAGCCGTGGTGCTTTCGACCGTTTCCATCGCCTTATTCAGGGCCCGATACGCCGCATCCGATTTCGGAGCGATGGCCAGATATAACGCGATCTGCGCCAGGGCCTGGTCTCCTTCCGGAATCCCTAGAAAGTGTACGGCTTGTTGGGCGGCCATGGCCTGCTCCAGCGCCTTTGGATCCGCCAGCCCGATATCCTCGACAGCCATGCGCACCAGCCGCCGGGCCAGGTACATGCGATCTTCCCCGCCTTGCAGCATCCGAGCCAGCCAGTACAGGGCGGCATCCGCATCCGACGACCGGATGCTCTTATGCAGCGCGGAGACCAGGTTGAAATGTTCCTCCCCGGCTTTGTCGTACAGGAGCACTTTGCGTTCGATCACCGATTCGACTGCGGCGTTATCCAGCACGCCCTCGCGGGCAACTCCCGCGGCCGTTTCCAGGATGTTGTACGCAGAGCGCGCGTCGCCGTTGGCGTAGATGGCGATTTGCTCCATAAGTTCTCGGGGCGCCGTCAGCTGTAGAGTCTCAAGCCCACGCTCCAATAGCGTTACAATCTCGTCCATCGACAGCGCCCGCAGCGCATATACCTTGGCTCGGGACAGCAGAGCCGCGACCACCTCGAACGAAGGATTCTCCGTGGTGGCGCCGATGAGTATGATGTCCCCCTTTTCTACGTAGGGAAGAAACGCGTCCTGCTGGGCCTTGTTAAAGCGGTGGATCTCGTCAACAAATACCAGCGTCCGGAGTCCGGCGCGGCGAAGGCGCTCGGCATCGGCCATCACAGCCTTGATCTCTTTAATCCCGCTAAGCACCGCGCTGAACGGTACGAACTCGGATTTTGTCCGGCGGGCGATCAAGCGCGCCAGCGTCGTTTTGCCGGTACCGGGAGGTCCCCACAGGATCAGCGATTGCAGGTGATCGCGTTCGATCTGCATCCGCAGCGGCTTGCCTGGACCCAGAATGTGCTGCTGGCCTACGAAGTCTTCCAATCGTTCAGGTCGCAGGCGTTCGGCCAGCGGACGCTTCCCATCGGACTCAGGCGACGAAGGCAGGGGCGCACTGTCGAACAGGCTCATATACTTCTTTGGCGGCGGGCTTCATACAGTAAGATCCCGGCGGCGATCGCCGCGTTCAAAGATTCCACTGTATTGGTCGGGATCTTCAAACCCGTAGCACGTGCCGCGAGCTTGGGTTGCACGCCGTTTCCTTCGCTCCCGATGATGATGGCGCAGGGAGCCGCCAAAGGCGCATCCGACAAAGAAAGCCCCGCCCGCGGATCGGACGCGTACAGCGTCAAACCAGCCTTCGATGACGCCGCCATCGCCAAAAGAGACTCAATCGCGAAGCCCGTCAGCAGCGGCAAACGAAATGCCGAGCCCGCGGAAGCCCGCAAACATTTTGGATTCGCCGGACTGACCGCGCCCTTCAGGAATATCGCGCCGGTGGCTCCGAAAGCCTCGGCCGTTCGCAGGATCGTCCCCGCATTACCGGGATCCTGCACGCCATCCAGGATCACGATCAGCGCAGTTTCCCGAACCAGGTCTTGCGGGATCCAGGCCTTTAGCCGAACCAATGTCAGCACACCCTGCGGGGATTCTGTGGATGCCAGTTTATTGAAGATCGCATCCGGCACCCGCACCACACGCGTCGCACTCAGCCGATTTTCATCCGCGATTTTCGCCGATTCCGCCAGAATCACTGCGCCGATTGCTATCCCGCTGCGCAGGGCTTCGTCCAACAGGCGAGGTCCTTCAGCCAGGGCCAAACGATCTTCGCCGGGGTCGCCGCCTGCGGCCAGCCGACGTACTTCCTTGAGCAAGGGATTCTTTTCGCTGATGAGGGTTTCAACCACGACTTAAAGCACGTTCCAAAACGGCAGCCTACAATAGTTTCTGAACGCCCAGCATAACGCATGAAACGAGTCCTGCTCAGAGTCGGCATGGGCGTGGCCGCGGTGGGGACCATCGCAGCGGGATTTGGCCTGACCACAGTCGCGCGCGATATCCGCCGCCAGTCGCGCGTGGATGAGGCGCAGGCCGCCGACGTCATCGTGGTCCTGGGAGCGGCCGAATACCGGGGGCATCCGTCGCCGGTGTTGGAAGCCCGGCTGAATCACGCACTGTTCCTCTATCTCCAAAACCTGGCCCCGCGGATTCTGACCACCGGCGGCGCAGGAGGCGATCCCACCTTCACCGAAGGCGGTGTAGCGCAGGCGTACCTGAGCCGCCACGGAGTCCCCTCCGAGGCAATCCTGGTCGAATCGGAAGGCGAGAGCACGGTGCACAGCATCGCCGCCGCGGCCGAGATTATGCGCCGCATGAACCTGCGATCCTGCATCGTCGTCAGCGATGGTTATCACATCTATCGCGTCAAGAAGCTGCTGGAGAATCAGGGCATGAAAGTTTTCGGATCGCCTCGGCCCGAGGACCGAGTCCCTCTGGAGTCTCAGAGCTGGCGATTGGAATGGCTATATGTTCGCCAGGCCGTCGCGTACGGACTGTGGCGAGTGGGCATCCCGATCTGAACCCACACTGAGAATCAGAAAGTTAAGCTAACGCAGAAGTGTGGCCGGGAAAACGAGCAAACAAATTCCACATAAGAGCAACTAACTTCCTCTGGCTTCGGAGACCAGCACCCGAGCGAGCACAACGGCCTCAAAGGCATGCAACTGATAACAAGGCTGATGTGAGCGACGGCCGGGGACATGGGCTTCCAATTGCCTGGCTTTCGTTCCGTAAGCTTGCGCCCCGCAGGCTGCGTATCGCACAACTCTGCATAACCGCCGAGCCGGGTAAGCGCGGTATAGAACCGTAAACATCGGCGTTACAGCCAGGAGTCCACCATGTTGGTTACAAGAACATCGCATTTGACTACTATTGGCTTCTCCCTACTCATTGCCACTTGCATGGTCCGCAGCATTCGTGCTGACCAAACCGGTTTCACCACCATCGACGTCCCGGGCAATTCAGGCTACACCGAAGCGTTTGGGATCAACCTCAACGGTGACATCGTGGGCGGCTTTGGTGATCCGAGTAATTCCATTCTCCATGGCTTTCTACTCAGCAAGGGTGCGTTCACCACCATCGACGTCCCCGGTGCTTATGTCACCGAGGCTCACGGAATCGGCCCGAAAGGCGACATCGTCGGGTTCTTCGCCAACGTCTCAGGTGTCCATGGCTTTCTGCTGAGCAAAGGATCATTCACCACCATCGACGTGCCCGGCGCCTCCTTCACGGAAGCCTTTGGGATCGATTCCGAAGGCAACATCGTGGGGTACTACATTCAAGGAGGCGTTCATGGCTTTCTGCTCAGCAAGGGGGTGTTCACCGCCATCGATGTCCCAGGCGCTATCTTCACCGCGGCCTTTGGCATCAACCTGGCAGGCGACATCGTGGGGGCCTTTAACGCAACCGTCCTTAGTGACGGCGCAGGCTTTCACGGCTTTCTGTTGAGCAAAGGATCATTCACCACCGTCGAGGTCCCCGGTACTTCCTACACCAGAGCCTTTGGAATCAATCCTCAAGACGACGTCGTGGGGCAGGACAGTGACGGACGTGTGCATGGCTTTCTGTTGAGCAAAGGCGTGTACACTTCAATCGACGTCCCGGGCTCTTCCTCGACCGAGGCTTTCGGGACCAATCCTAAAGGCGATATCGTCGGGGGCTACTCTAACGCCACAGGCGTGCATGGCTTTCTACTGGAGAAATGATGCTGTATGGCCGTAATGTCACTCTCGTTCCTCGTGTAGGCTACTTAAATACAGGTCTCAGAAAGTCGAGCATCCATGAGAACGGAGTTGCTGCGATTCAACGGTGCAGTCGAGCGGGATCCCGCCATCGACGCGTGGATGAAAGAGCATGCTGGTGAATTGGGAGCCATCGCGCATCAGTGGTTCGAGGTGATGCGAAAATGCGGGGACGAAGTCCGCGAGCTCTTGCATGACGGCTGTCCAGTTGCATGTCTGGGAGACGCGCCCTTCGGCTACGTCAACGTCTTCACTTCGCACGTAAACGTAGGATTCTTTCAGGGCGCAGCGCTGCCGGATCCCGCCCGCTTGCTGCAAGGCGCCGGCAAGTTCATGCGCCATGTGAAGCTGAGATCGGAAACGGCTACAAACGCCGCAGCCCTAGGCAGGCTCATCGAGCTGGCGTACTCGGATATAAAGGCTCGCGTCAAAAACGGCTAGCTCAGAAACGCGAAGAGCGCGATGCGCACTACTTGGCAGGTTGGGGCGTTTGCATATGCTGCCACGACTTTTCGTTCTCCAGGCAGAACTCGTCGATCAACTCCGTATCCAGCTCAAGCTTCTGTTTTATCGCTACAGTCCACGGGCGCGTGTACACCTTGGGATCGTCAACGGTGATTTCCACCTCCAGCGTTCCATAGTTCGGGCGGCGTAGCCGTTCGGTCATTTTCGCGGCGCTGGTCACCGGGGCGCCGCTCATGTCGATCCACAGATCATCGCGCAGACCCGTCGTCTGGATCACGAGCGTGTCGCGATCCCATGTGGCGGTCGAGTAGCCGTTCCACGTGGGGTTCGGATCGTCGGGCTGAGGACGTCCGTCGATGAAAATTTGCCGGTACATCGCGTTCACTTCATAGAGCAGCACCAGCAGCCGCGGCGTGTGCAGAGCCTTCGTGAGGTGCGGCATTCCCCATGTTCGCGGAGGATTGTCCGGCAGACAGCGCACATGTGGATCGTCTTTGCTGAACCTCTGCTTCACCAGGTCGGCGGCCCAGGGCTGATACGGGAGACCACCGGGCAGGTCCTGACCGATGTTGAGCGCGAGCGGCGAGCCCCCGATTTCGAGGCCGCAGAATTGGCCCGTAGCCGGCACGCACTGATTGACCACGGCAGCGTGCCAGATGCCGGAGAAGTCAGGCTTCCCATCGGGCAGGCGCGGCCCTGAAGCGGTCAAATCTGGAGTTCCGTCGGCCTTTCTCGGCACACCGGCGGTCGGGTAGTGGACCCACTGTCCGAAGGCGACAGCCGGCGCAGCTAATACCGCGATCGTGACTAAAACCAGCACGTCTCTGCCGCGCATCTGGATCGCCTCAGTGAGTGATCGAATTGACGATCACACCGGTTGATCTGGTCAACGGCTCTGTTCCCGCTTTCGCTCCGTTTACCTGGAGGACATATGCGGTGATATTGACCGTCGTCTCGTCGTTCATGCCCTCAAACTTAAAGGACGGATCATCCACGGTTACCTGAAAACGCTCGATGAGCTGGGCCGCGGTTTTCCCTCCCCAGCGGTCCAGGAAGACCTTGCCTGCCAGCGGGGCGACAAACCCTCGAGGCCCGATGAATTTCTGGTAAGAGGCCGGCAGCGAGCTAAGTGGCGGAAGTTCGCCCGGATCGCCTTTCCGGCCCATCAATGTATGGGTATGACATTGTCCGCAGGTGCGCTCGTAAGCCAGCCGTCCCGCCTCAGCCTGCGCGGCAGTGAATACGCCCGCAGTGACGCTGGATGTTACCGGTTGTTGGGCGGTCAGAATCATGAGTCCTGACCCGAGAATGGCGACCAGCGGCAATGCTTTGTAAATCATTTCTATTTACCTCGCCTGCGACTGCTCTAAAGTGTACTCTAGCTCGATCCCGTTCCGGACGCGGGCAGTTTCATCAGCGCCGCCAACTTCGGCCAGCTCGTGCTGGCGCGCACGGGTTCGCTGATCGCACTCTGCAGAGTCGTCAAGACCAGGGAGTATCGTTCTTCGATCGCCTTCTCGAACCAGTCCGCGGCCAGATCGATTTCGCCGCAGCAGGTGTGGAACAGCGCCCAGCCTGCCGATGCTCCATAGGTCTCGCCCGAACCGAGCTTCTGGGCAATCTCTTTTCCCCGGTCTCGCTGACCCGTGCGAACCAGCATCCCCGCATAAACACCCACGCTCGGCGCGTTCCAGGGGGCCAGGGAAAACGCCTTTTCAACCAAAGGAAGCGCCTCCGCAAACCGTCCGCGCGCAGCGCATTGTTCAGCAAAGTAATGGTAGCCCCAGAAGAAGTTCGGATCGAGACTGATGACCTGACGGAAGTGTTCTTCGGCCTCTGCAAATCGGACCGCCGCCCCGAGACCCATCCCGATGAAGGTTCGGTACGTTAGCTGGAGCGGGTCTCCCTGAACCGCCTGTTCCATCCGTTCTACCCCTTCCTTCCGGCGGCCGGATCCTAAAAAGTAAAACAGCGCGTACGTGAAGTGGCAGTGCGGGGAAGCGGAGTCGCCGCCGGTCGCCAGGAGGAATCGGCGTCCGGCCTCTTTCCAGTCGTAATCATACGTTGCTGCGAGAACACCGAGAGTATTGTGCGCTTCCGGAAGCGCAGGGTCCATCTCTAACGCCCTGAGCGCCAGGGCGCGGATGGCTGGCGCGGCCTCGCGCAGGGGCGTCATACCTATGGTGGTCCGGCCGAAGAGATAGTCGGCGTAGAGGGCCTGGGCCAAAGCGTATTGCGGATCGAGCGCGACGGACTGCTCGTAAAACACTTTGGCTTGCTCCATCGATTCCGCTGTTACCTTCCAGTGGAAGTGTTTGGCCTTCAAGAGCGCTTCATAGGCAGGGAGCTTGGGCGTGTAACGCGGCTTCGCTTCAGCAGCCTGTGGCGACAGTTTGAGTTGCAGCGCCCCTGAAATGGCTGCGGAAATCTCGTCCTGCACCGCGAAGACGTCCGCCATTTCGCGGTCGTAACGCTCCGACCACAGATGGCTGCCATCGGCCGCCGTGATCAGCTGCGCCGTCACGCGAATGCGATTGCCGGATCGCCGCACGCTCCCCTCAAGTACCGTGGTGACCCCCAGGGTCTCTGCGATCTTGCGGATGTCGGTGTTCTGTCCCTTGAAGGCGAACGCCGATGTACGTGCAATCACTTTCAGACCGGGCACCTTCACCAAAGCGTTGATGATCTCTTCTGCCAGGCCGTCGCTGAAATATTCCTGCTCCTTATCGCCGCTCATATTGGCGAAGGGCAGCACGGCAATCGAGGGTTGCTGTTCGGTGGCGGGTTTCGCGGCAACATTTTCCAGTGCGGTCTTCAACTCCGTCATCGACCCGTATCGATCCGCGGCGCGCTTGGCCATACATCGCCGGACGATGTCCAGAACGGGTCCAGGAGCATTCAAGGAAGCCGGCTCGTCGCGCAGTACCGAGCTCAGCACCTCCACCGTCGACCCGCCCGTGAATGGACGCTGACCGCTCAGCAGCTCATACAGCACGGCGCCGAACGAGAAAATATCCGAGCGCTCATCGACGGGCTTGCCCTGGGCTTGCTCCGGCGACATGTAAGCCGCGGTTCCGAGCACCGTGCCCTCGATGGTCTGGGTGGGCTCCGCATCCCCGCTGGGAGCCAGTTTCGCCAGTCCGAAGTCGAGAACTTTGACGCCGGCTTTGGTTTGCAGAATATTCGCCGGCTTCAGATCGCGATGCAGGATTCCTTTGCGGTGCGCCTCTTCCATCGCGGCGGCGATCTGGCGAGCCATCTGCAGCGTGTCCTCCACCGGCATCGGACCGCGCAGCGGCTGGCCTTCGACATACTCCATCACCAGGTAATCGGTCCCGATGTCATAGATCTGGCAGATGTGGGGATGATTCAGCGCCGCGATCGCGCGGGCCTCTTGCTCGAAGCGCGCACTGTGGCCGGCGTTCAGGCGCTTGATGGCAACGTCGCGATTCAAGCGTGGATCCCTGGCTCGATACACCTCGCCCATGCCGCCTGCACCAATGGACGCAAGTATTTCGTACGGGCCAAGCTTGTCGCCAGCGGAAAGAAGCATTGAGGAATTCAGTTCAGTTTAGCCGATCAGGTCGTGCCTAGTGTTTCGCCCAGGACCATCCCGTGATTCGCCACCCGGCCGGGAGCTTTTGCAGGGCGAGCGTAATGATGGAGCCGGTTTCGCTCACTGCTTTGCCCTTCTGCTTGTAGGAGTAGTTCGCGGGAACGACGACGTAGGCGCGGTCTGCCGTGATGTCCACATGCGACGGCTTGCCAAGCGTGACCACTCCGTCGGTGATGCCATTCTTCTTCGCATCGGCCTCGAAGTCGCTGCCCCACTTCGCGCAGGCTCCTGGACCGTGCCACTCATGGGGCGGAAATTCATCCAGGATGGATGTTTGATCGGCGCAAGCGGCCAAGAGCATTTTGGTGTCGCCCTTGTTGAAGCCGTCTACAAACTGACGAACCGGCGTGAGCACCGCGGTCTCTGCGGATCCCGGAGTCTGCGCTCCTGAAATCGTCGCGAATACGGACATTGACAGTACCAGGAGCAGTTTCTGCATGTGTCTGAGTATAACGGCGCTTAAACCCGCACGGAAACCCGCAAGAAAGTAGCTGGAATCGACGTCCCGCTTGTAGCCGTATTCTGAGCCTTCGCCAGTTCCAGAATTTGGCCGTGAAGCTCTTCCACTTTCCCATTTTTCTCCGCCGCCTCGAAAGCGTTCATCGTCGGACCATAGAATCGTCTGAACAATTCGACGACGTCTGCCGGACTCTTATCCGGCGACACGAAGTGGAACGTGTTTTTAACCATGGAAATGTTCTCCTTGGGCACGCCTGCATCGCCAAAGCGTTCGAAGATGTGAGCATCCACGCCCCAGGTCATCGGGCTGATGAAACCTTCCGGCGGCGGAGGCGTAAACGCCGAGCTGATCTTCAGCAACTGCGACACAAACGAAGTTGAGTCGTTCGGAATCCAGTTGCCCATCTCTACACGGCCGCCCTTCTTCGTGACCCGAACCATCTCCTTCGCCACATCAAACGGCTTGGGAGCGAACATTGCCCCGAATACCGAGAGCGTCAGGTCGAATGTCTGATCGCCAACCCCTTGCAGGTTGCACGCGTCTCCTTCTTGAAAGGTGAGCATCTTAAGACCCAGGTCCGCGGCCCGCTGGTTCCCGGCATCCACCAGATTCTTCGCAATATCGATCCCAACCACGTCGGCTCCCAGGCGCGCTAACGGAACCGCCGTGGTGCCGTCCCCGCAGCCGAGGTCCAGAACCCGCAGCGGCGTCGTGATCCCCAGTGACTTCACTAGAGCTTCTCCCGACTGGCGCATCAAGGCGGCAATCGCGGTAAAGTCGCCCTTCTCCCACAACGCTTTGTTTGGATTCATGGAAGTTCCCTCAACTATCGATCTTAGATCCCCTGAGAGGAAACCGTCTATGCTGGAACTTAGGTATCATGACCGACACCCAGATGCTTACCGTCGCCCTGGCTTCTGTGCCGACTATGATCACCGTTCTGATCGGGATCCTGATCAACAACGCCCGGCTAAGCGATCTTAAGAATCATGTCGATGCCCAGTTCGCCCATGTCGATCACCGATTTGACGACATGAAGGACATGTGGCGATCCGAGCTTCATCGCGTCGAAGAAGTTCTCGACGCACGATTGAAACACCTGGAGGAACGAACATGAAGATCCTACTGATTTCCGCAACTGCCATGGTCTTGCTGACTGCCTGTACGGCACCGCTACCGCAGCCGCCGCCCGATACCCGCGCAGCCGACGAAAAAGCTATTCGCGATCAGGAAACCGCCGCCGCACAAGCCTGGAGCGCCAAGGATGTGGATAAGATTCTTGCGCTATACGCGGATGACGCCACCCTTATGCTCCCCAATGCGCCCGCCATGTCTGGCAAGGCGGCTATGACCCCGGCCCTTAAGGGAGCCGTTGCGGATCCGAACTTCGCCTTGACCATCCAGAACACCTCCGTCGAAGCGTCCAAAGGCGGCGATCTTGGATTCGTCCGGGGGTCCTACGTGGTGCAGGCGAGCGATCCAAAAACCAAGAAGGCCACTACGGAAAAGGGCAACTACGTTATCGTTTACAAAAAGCAGGCGGATGGCTCCTGGAAGATCGCGGCCGATACCGCCATTCCCGAAGCTCCCGCCGCACCGGCGCCCAAGTAGATCTGTGGTAACCTAAAAAACGATACGTAAAGATTAAGAAAAGACGAGGAGTATCGATTTTCGAATGGCACTGGCGGGAGAAGCAAAAAGTAACGTAATTTCGAAGTTCCGGATCCATAAAACGGACACCGGCTCGCCAGAGGTGCAGGTCGCGGTACTGAGCCGGCGAATCCTAGAGCTCCAGGAGCACTTCGGTTCGCATGCGAAAGATCATCATTCACGCAGAGGTCTGCTGCAGATGGTCGCACGGCGCCGCCGATTGCTGGATTACCTGCGCAGTCGTAGTCCGGAACGCTATAAGGTTCTGATTCAGAGCCTGGGCATCCGTCGCTAACGCATTCGTTCGTCGGTCTCGAGCCCTGGCCCTGGCGGCTGGAGCGTCCGCGCGGGAACCCCTCCAAAGTCTCCTCTTAATCCATAAAAGATTAAAGGACGATTCCAAACATGTTGCATTCCGTTGAAGTAGACTTGGGCGGCGGCCGTACGATTACGCTTGAAACCGGGAAAATGGCCAAGCAGGCCAACGGCTCGGTTATCGTGCGCTCCGGCGAATCGGTGGTCCTGGTGACCGCCTGTTCGAACCCAGAGCCCAAGCCCGGAGCCAACTTCTTTCCCCTGACTGTCGATTATCGCGAGTACACTTACTCCGCCGGACGTTTTCCCGGTGGCTTTATCAAGCGCGAAGGCCGCATGTCGGAGAAGGAAACCCTCACCTGCCGCTTGATCGACCGCCCCATCCGTCCCCTGTTCCCCGAAGGCTATTCGAACGAAACCCAGATCATCGGCCTGGTGCTCTCGGCCGATCCTACACGCGATCCGTCCACTCTCGCCATCATGGGCGCGGGTGCGGCGCTCGCCATTTCCGATATTCCCTTCGAGCATGTGATGGCCGGCGTGCGCGTCGGCGTGGTTGACGGTAAGTTCGTCGCCAATCCCACCTACGAAGAGACCAAGGCATCTAAGATCGGCATCGTCGTCGCTGGTACCGAGGGCGGCATCGTGATGGTGGAATCCGGAGCCAACCAGGCTTCCGAAGCCGAAGTGCTGGCCGCCATCGAATTCGGCCATGACTGCTGCAAGAAGATCTGCAAGGGCATCCATGAGCTGATGAAGAAG
>Ga0207674_10009631_pt1 | contig 11019 bp, 10 predicted proteins | sample KBSCornC72_FD_184303 | JGI IMG/M metagenome (GOLD analysis project Ga0207674, IMG submission 184303) | Corn rhizosphere microbial communities from Kellogg Biological Station, Michigan, USA - KBS Corn C7-2 (SPAdes) (version 2) | ecosystem: Host-associated > Plants > Roots > Rhizosphere > Soil ...
TCCAGGAGCGGCCGGTCGTGGTCGAAGGGCAGATCGTCGTGCGGCCGATGATGTATCTGGCGCTCAGCTACGATCACCGCATCGTCGATGGCAAGGAAGCCGTGACCTTCCTCGTCCGCGTCAAGGAATCGCTGGAAGCGCCCGAGCGCCTGGTGCTCGACCTCTAGGGGAGAGACGCCGTGGCTCGAAACGGCGTTCTCGTCGTCACCGGAGGCAGTCGCGGCATTGGAGCGGCGACGTCGCTCCTTGCGGGCGAGGCCGGCTACGCGGTCGTCGTCAACTACACCGGTAACGTCGAGGCTGCCGAGGCGACCGTTGCCGCCATCCATGCCAAAGCCGGCGAGGCGATCGCCGTGCGGGGCGACGTCAGCGTCCCGGAAGATGTCGAGCACATCTTTCGTGCGGCGGATCGCTTTGGCCCGCTTACGGGGCTCGTCAACAACGCCGGCATCGTCGGCAGGGCGGCTCGGGTCGACGAACTCGACGCCGAGCGCATCAGCCGCATGCTGGCCGTCAATGTCACAGGCTCGTTCCTGTGCGCCATTGCGGCCGTCAAGCGGATGTCGACCAGGCACGGTGGCAAGGGTGGCGCGATCGTCAATGTGAGCTCGGCGGCAGCCAGGCTGGGCGGCGCCAATTCTTACGTCGACTATGCCGCCACCAAGGGTGCGATCGATACCTTCACGGTCGGCCTTGCGCTCGAAGTCGCTGGCGAAGGCATTCGGGTCAATGCGGTGCGTCCGGGGATCATCGAGACCGACATCCACGCCTCGGGCGGCGACCCCGATCGCGCGACGCGGCTCGCGCCGCAGATTCCAATGGCGCGACCGGGGACGGCCGAGGAGGTGGCGAGGGCCATCCTGTGGCTGCTGTCGCCGGAGGCCTCCTATTCCACCGGCACCGTGCTTACCGTCAGCGGCGGACGCGCGATCTAGCCGATGACCATCGAACTCCAGCTCCTGTTCTGGAGCCTCATCCTCTACAGCCTCTATCTGGGCGCGCAGTCGCTGATCTATCGCTGGCGCTTCGGCATCGAGTTCGCCGCGAGCGCGCGCGATGAGGAGCCGAAGGCGGAGGGCGACCTCCTGGGCCGGGCCGAACGAGCCCTCAAGAACTTCCTCGAGACCTGGCCCGCCTTCATCGTTCTGGCGCTCGTCGCCAACTTCGCCGACCCAGGCGACCCCGTCGTGTTCTGGGGCGCGATCGTCTGGTACGCGGCCCGGATCGCCTACCTGCCGCTCTATCTGTTCGGGATCTTCATGATCCGCAGCCTGGTGTGGTGCGTGAGCGCGATCGGGCTCGCGATGATGTTCTTCGGCATCCTGTTCTAGCCAGCGCGCAACGCAGCGACTACATAGAAGCAAACCCAATCAGAGGCATGTCATGGCGGACCAATTCGACCTCACGGTGATCGGCTCGGGACCGGGTGGCTACGTCTGCGCCATTCGCGCGGCGCAGCTGGGGCTGAAGGTCGCGGTGGTCGAGAAATGGCCGACCTTCGGCGGCACCTGCCTCAATATCGGCTGCATCCCGTCCAAGGCGCTGCTCTATGCCACCGAACTGTTCGAGGAGGCGGGGCATAATTTCAGCCATCTGGGCATCGATATCCCGGCGCCGCAGATCAACCTGGCGCAGATGATGGTGCACAAGGATGAAACCGTGGCCGCCAACGTCAATGGCGTGTCGTATCTGTTCAAGAAGAACAAAATCACCACCTTCCAGGGCACGGGCGCGCTCGCAGGTACGGGCAAGGTGATCGTGACGCCCGACAAGGGCGGCAACCCCACGACGATCGAGACCAAGAACGTCGTCATCGCGACCGGCTCAGTCCCGGCGACCTTGCCGGGCATCGAGATCGACGAAGAGCGGATCGTGACCTCGACCGGCGCGCTGGCGCTCGGCGCGGTTCCCGAGCGGCTCCTGGTGATCGGCGCCGGGGTCATCGGGCTCGAGCTCGGCTCGGTGTGGGCGCGTCTCGGCTCCAAGGTGACCGTGGTCGAGTTCCTCGACCGTATCCTGCCCGGCATGGACAGCGAAGTGGCGCGACAGTTCCAGCGCATCCTGCAGAAGCAGGGCGTCGAGTTCCGCCTGTCGACCAAGGTGCGCTCGATCGACAAGCAGGATGACGGCTCGCTGACCGTGCGGCTCGAGCCGGCGGCGGGCGGCGACATGGCGCTGGTCGATGCCGACGTGGCGCTCGTTGCCATTGGCCGCAAGCCCTACACCGACGGCCTCGGCCTCAAGGAGGCGGGCGTCACCATGGACAATCGCGGCCGCATCGAGGTCAGCCCGCTCTATGGCACCAGCGTCGAGAACGTCTATGCCATCGGCGACGTCATCACCGGCCCGATGCTCGCCCACAAGGCGGAGGACGAGGGCATCGCGGTGGCCGAGATCATCGCCGGCCAGGCGGGTCATGTGAACTACGGGGCGATGCCGGCGGTGGTCTACACCAACCCCGAGATCGCGTCGGTGGGCAAGACCGAGGACGAGCTCAAGGCCGCGGGCATCGACTACAAGGTCGGCAAGTTCCCGTTCACCGCCAATGGTCGCGCCAAGGCGATGCTGGCGACGCAGGGCTTCGTCAAGATCATCGCGGATGTGTCGACCGACCGCGTGCTGGGCGCCCACATCATCGGCAAGAATGCGTCGGAGATGATCGAGGCGCTCACCGTGCTGATGGAGTTCGGCGGCTCGGCCGAAGACCTGGCCCGCACCACCGCCCCGCACCCGACGCTCAGCGAGGCCATCCGCGAAGCGGCGCTGATGTGCGAGGACGGGGCGATCCACATCTGACGGTCAGGGCTGCACTTCCGCCGCCTCGACCTCGGCCCGTTTCGGTTTCGCCTTCCGCCCGAACAGCCACACGCCGATCAGCACCAGGGCGGTGCCGACGGCGTGCCATGGTGTGAAGGCCTCACCAAGCACGCCGATCGAAAGCCCCACTGTGACCAGCGGCGAGACGTTGCCGATGATGGCAGTGCGTTCGGGACCGATGAGGCCGATACCCGCCGAGATGCAATAGGCGGGTGCCACGGTTGCCACCAGCCCGATCGCCAGCATCAGCCAGAAGCCCTGGCCATTGATGGCCATGGCGCTCAGCGGATGCGTGGCGAGAAAGTGGACGAGCACGGCCGGGCCGGCGCCGCTCATGGCGATCGAGGTGAAGAGCTGCGCCCCGAGTTTGTCGATCAGCGGCTTGGCCAGCACCTGGTAGCCGGCGTAGGCGAAGGCCGAGCCGAAGACGAGCAGCGAGCCCAACACCACATGGTCGCCGGCCACCGAGAAGTCGCGGGCGAAGATGATGACGATGCCGCCATAGCTCACGAACAGCGACACAAGCATCAGCGACGTGATCGTTCGCTTGAAGAAGATCATGCCGAAGGCGACGACGAAGAACGGATAGGTCAACAGGATCAGCCGATCGAGCTGCGCCGTGATGTAGGCCAGGCCCGAGAAATCGAGCAGGCTCGCGACGTAGTAGCCGAGCAGCCCGACCCCCAGTGCCTGGAACAATGTTCTTGTGTCCAGCACAGGCGCGGCGCCGGCCGGTGCGGCACGCCGCTTGCGCATATAGCCCAGGACGCCCACGGTCACGAATACCGGGACGGCCACGACCTGCCGCCAGGCGAGCGTGGTCAGCGTATCGATGCCATCGGCCAGCGCCAGCTTGATGATGATGCCCTTGGTCGCGAACAAGGCCGCGCCGAGCAGCGCAAGGAATATCCCCAGCGCCTGGGTGCTGACCGTCGGGGTGGGCTTGGTGATATCGGTGTCGGTGGTCATCGGGGTCTCGATTTAGCCCCGCCCCAGATCACCGGTCACCCGCGCCTGATGGCGGGGCCGGTTGCGTGAGGGTCAAATACCGCGCGAACCGGTCCCGAAGGAGCCGATAATAAGTTTGGCAATAATGAGGATGCGTGCGGTCATGGGCAGGTGAATACGCCCGGGGCTGGGTGTGGTCAAGAACGCGGGTGGGCGGCGCGATAGGCATCGAGCAGGCGTTCGGTGTCGACGGCAGTGTAGATCTGCGTGGTCGAGAGCGAGGCATGGCCGAGCAGCTCCTGGATGGCACGCAGATCACCGCCCCGGCCCAGCAGGTGCGTCGCAAAGGAGTGGCGCAGGGCGTGCGGCGTGGCGCTCGGCGGCAGCCCCAGCGCGCCGCGCAACTGCGCGACGCGGAGCTGGACCAGGCGCGGCGAGAGCACGCCGCCCTTGACGCCCCGGAAGAGCGGCTGGCTCGGCGTGAGGGGAAACGGGCAGAGCTTGAGGTACGCCTCGATCGATTGCCGCACCGGATCGATCAGCGGGACCAGCCGGGTCTTGCCGCCCTTGCCCGTGATGCGCAAGGCCGGTCCGTCGAGATCGGCGCGGCTCAGGCTCAGGGCTTCGGAGATACGCAGACCCGCGCCGTAACAGAGCGACAACACCGCGATGTCGCGCGCCGCGACCCAGGGACGGTCCTCCAGCTCCCCGGTCGTGACGATCGTCGCCTTGGCTTCGCTGACCGTCAGCGCCTTGGGCAGCGATTTCCTGGTCTTGGGCGTACGGACCGTATTGAGTGCTTCGGTCGACAGGACGCCCTCGCGCTCGAGGTAGCGGAAGAACCCCTTGATCGCCGAGAGCGAGCGCGCAAGCGACCGCGCTTCGATGCCGTCCTGCCGGCGCACCGCCATGAAGGCACGGAGGTCTGCCGCGCGCATGTCGCGCAGTGTCGCGATCGACACTGCGCCGCCGGTGTGGCCGGCAAGAAACGTCACGAACTGAGCCAGGTCGCGGCTGTAGGACTCCAGCGTCTTGGCCGCGAGCCGGCGCACGGCGCCAAGATCGCGCTGCCAGCCGGCAATGTGTCCGTTGACGATGTCGTCAGCGAGGAAGCCCGTCGAGGTCATGCGGCAACCATATCCGCGCTTACCCTTAGCCTTTATTAACCATAACGGGCGACCCTGACGGCGGAGTTCGAGTACTTGGGGTTCGTCATGTTTAACCGTTTTTCTCGTCAGGCGACGGTCGCTTCCTGCCTGGTTGTGCTCGCAGGCGCCGCCCCGGCTTTTGCCGCCGACTACAATGGCTGTGGCTTCGGCTGCAGCGGCAGCGTCGGGTACGACTACAGCCCCGGCAGCCACGACCGGCTGATCGTCGATCCCGACAGTCCCTACTTCCTCTCCGACGATGACCAAGCGGCGGCCAATCCCAACGAAAACGTGTCGCTGCGCGGCAGCATCGGCTTCGCCCACATCCAGGGGAACGAGCACGTCTATGCCTTTGGCAACGGCACGGAGAACCTCAGCCTGCTGGTCTGGGATACCTTCACACCCATCGCCAATGCCGATGTGAAGTTGCGGATGCCTGGCGCCTGGACCGTGCAAGGGCACCTCGAGGCGGCACTGCCCGGCAAGAGCACGATGACCGACTATGACTGGACCGGGTTCTCGCCCAGCTACAACATGAGCGACTGGGACCATCGGTCGATCAGCCCCAACACCAGTCTCGACTGGTATCTCAAGGGCGACATCGCGCTCGGCCGCGATTTTCCGATCAACGAGGCGTTGACCGTCAACTTCAACGGCGGCGTCGGCTACACCGACGTCCAGTGGACCGCCGTGGGCGGTACGTACATCTACAGCGTCGGCGGCTTCCGCGACACGTCGGGAACTATCCCGGACGTTCCGGGCGTGCGTTACCGCCAACAATTGCCGGTTGGCTTTTTGGGCGTGAATGCCGCCGTCAATGACGGAGCCTGGAGCCTCGATGCCGAAGCACGCGCGGGCCTCGTGCTCTACGGCATCAGCACCGATCACCATTATCTGCGCTCACCGCCGATGGTGGTCGTGGACCAACTCAACCTGGGGCAGGAGCTATCGGCCAAAGCGCGGCTCGGCTACGCCTTCAATGAGCATCTGTCGGCTTTTGTCGAAGGCTCCTACACCAAGATGCTCGCCGCCCACACGGCCACCGACTACTACAATATGAACACCGGCGCGCTGATGATCCATGGCACCAATTTCGGCGGCGCCGAGCTTGACACCGCCACGCTGAGCGCGGGCCTCAAAGGCAATTTCTGATGCCGATCGGGCGCGTAAGGCTGCCCTCGGGCGAGCTGGTTCCGGCGCTCGGGCAGGGCACGTGGAAAATGGGCGAAAGCGCCGGCAAGCGTGCCGATGAGGTGCGTGCGCTCCAGCTCGGTCTCGATCTGGGCATGACCCTGATCGATACTGCCGAGATGTATGGCGATGGCGGCGCCGAGAAGGTGGTGGCCGAGGCCGTGGCCGGCCGGCGCGACGAGGCCTTCATCGTCAGCAAGGTCTATCCGCACAATGCGAGCCGGACCGGCACGATCGCCGCCTGCGAGCGCAGCCTCAAGCGGCTCAGGACCGACCGCATCGATCTCTATCTCCTGCACTGGCCGGGCAACCATCCGATCGGCGACACAGTGGCTGCGTTCGAGGCGCTCAAGCTCGACGGCAAGATCCGGCACTGGGTCGTGTCGAATTTCGATGTCGGCGAGATGGACGACCTGATCGAGGCCGGCGGCGAGCATGTCGCTGCCAACCAGGTGCTCTACAATCTCACGCGCCGCGGCGTGGAGTACGACCTGTTCCCGTGGATGGCGACGCGCAAGGTACCGATCATGGCCTACTCGCCGGTCGAGCAGGGCCGTCTCGCGCGCCATAGCGAGTTGACCCGCATCGCCGGCGCGCATAACGCGACGCCGGCGCAGATCGCGCTCGCCTTTACGCTGCTGCGCGATGACGTGATTTCGATCCCCAAGGCCACTGCGCTCGACCATGTGCGCGAAAATGCGGCGGCCGCCGACATCGTCCTCACTACTGAAGACAAGGCGGCGCTCGATCGCGCCTTTCCGCCACCGCGCCGGAAATCCGGCCTCGAGATGATCTAGCGGCGATCGCCGTCAGATGAACGGGTCATAGGCCCATTGCAGCAGGGCCTGGCGCTGCCGCGGGCGGCAGCCCAGGTCGTGCGGTTCGCAATTGGCGCGGATCTGGCCGGCATGGCGGGCGAAGCTCTTCCAGCGCGCGATCTGCCTGGCATCGACATCGGGGATGCGGCGTCCGAGGTAATACCGGCAATACCACTGGAACCAGCCGCGTGGGTCGGGGTCGATGATCCAACCCTTCTGCCGCCAGACCGAGAGCGGCTGCCGGCTCTTGATGCCGAAGCAGTTGACCGAGGCGTCGGGCTCGTCGCTGAGCCTGGCGCTCCTGTACCAGGCGGCAGGGAACTCATCGCGGCAGTCATTGCAGTACTTGCCCTCGAAGACGCCGAGCTTCAGCATTTCGGCGGGCGTCAGCGCCGGCTTGAAATCGGGCGCGAAGCTGCGTCCCACCGCGGCCTCGAGCCTGTAGCTGTAGCCCTGCTGCATCCGGTCGTGGACGCGAACCACGTCGCCGATGGCCATATTGCTCTGCTCCCTCTGCTGGCGGTCGAAGAATCAGCTTGCGCACCCTATGTTCGACGTGAACAAAGCGGGCACAAATGGATCAGCGGCTCCCCGACATTGTTGCGGTGATGGTGAGCGTCTCGGTGGACGGCCCGTATTCGTACCGGGTGCCATACGGGATGAGCGTCACCCGCGGATCAATCGTCGCCGTCCCGCTGGTGGGGCGGCCGACGCTGGGCGTCGTCTGGGGCGAGCCGAAGGACAATTACGCGCACAACCGGCTCAAGGACATCGAGCACGTCTACGCCGTGCCGCCGCTGAGCGAAGAGCTGCTGCGCACCGTCGACTGGGTCAGCCGCTACACGCTCGCCGCGCCGGGTCTGGTGCTGCGCTCGGTGCTGCGGTCGAACGAGGCGCTGTTTCCCGAACGGCAGGTGATCGCCTATCGCCGCACCGGCATCGAACCCGAGCGGATGACGCCGGCGCGGTCGCGGGTGCTCGAGACGGTGGCCGACGGGCTCGCCTGGGCCAAGGTCGCCATTGTCGGGGCGAGCGGGGTATCCCCGGCGGTGGTCGAGGGGCTGGAGAAAGCCGGGGCACTGGAGCGGCTCGAGGTGCCGGCGCCGCCGATCGCGCTCACGCCCGATCCGGATGCGGCGCCGCCGACGCTCAGTGCCGAGCAGCGGAGCGCGCTCGATGATATTCGGGCGCTCGATACGCGGAAGTTCGGCGTGGCGCTGCTCGATGGCGTCACCGGCGGCGGCAAGACCGAAGTGTTCTTCGAGGCGGTGGCCGATACGCTGCGGGCCGGTCGGCAGGCCCTGATCCTGTTGCCCGAGATCGCGCTGACCCATACCTTCCTCGAGCGCTTCGCGCGGCGGTTCGGCACACGACCGGCCGAGTGGCACTCGGACATGACGCCGAGCCAGCGCGCCCGGACCTGGCGCGGTATCAATGACGGCACCGTGCGGGCGGTCGTGGGGGCGCGCTCGGCGCTGTTCCTGCCGTTCCACGAGCTGGGCCTGATCGTCCTCGATGAAGAGCACGACGGCGCCTACAAGCAGGCCGACGGGGTCAACTACCACGCCCGCGACATGGCGGTGGTGCGGGCCAGATTCGCCGATGCGCGGGTGATCCTCAGTTCGGCGACGCCCTCGGTCGAATCGCGCAACAACGCCAATCAGGGCCGCTACAGGCATGTGATGCTGACCTCGCGCTTCGCCGAGGCCGGAATGCCCGACATCACGGCGCTCGACATGCGCGAAGAGCCGCCGGAAAAGGGGCACTGGATCGCCCCGCGGCTGGCGCGCGAGGTGTTCGCAACGCTCGATCGCGGCGAGCAGGCGCTCTTGTTCCTCAACCGCCGCGGCTACGCGCCGCTGACACTCTGCCGGGCCTGCGGCCACCAATATCAGTGTCCCGATTGCGACGCCTGGCTGGTCGAGCACCGCTTCCGCGGCGTGCTGATGTGCCATCATTGCGGGCACGAGCAGCGGCGGCCGACCGTGTGCTCGGCCTGCGGCACCGAAGATTCGCTGATTCCCATCGGTCCCGGTATCGAGCGCGTCGCCGAGGAGGTGGCCAATCGCTTCCCCGATGCCCGTGCGGTGATCCTGAGCTCCGATATGGGGTCCAACAGCCAGCTCAAGGATCGCTTCGCCGAGATCGAGCGCGGCGAGTACGACCTCGTCATCGGCACGCAGCTGGTCGCCAAGGGCCACCATTTCGAGAAACTGACGCTGGTGGGCGTGCTCGACGCCGATCTCGGCCTCGCGCATGGCGATCCGCGGGCCGCGGAGAAGACCTTCCAGATCCTGACGCAGGTCACCGGTCGCGCCGGCCGCGCCAACAAGGCCGGACGAGCCTTCCTCCAGACCTGGCATCCAGCCCACCCGGTGATGCAGGCGATGGTCAGCCAGGATCGCGAGGCCTTCTACCGCCATGAGCTCGAAACCCGGGCGCAAGGCGGCCTGCCGCCGTTCGGGCGGCTCGCGGCGCTGATCGTGTCGGCCAATGAACACGACGAGGCAACCGGGTTCGCGCGGGCGCTGCTCAGCGCCGCGCCCATGGCGGAGGGCCTGCGCCTGTTCGGGCCCGCCGACGCGCCGGTGGCGATGGTTCGGGGCCGTCACCGCGTCCGGCTTCTCGTTCAGAGTCCACGCGATTTCGATCTGTCGGGCTATGTCCGGTTCTGGCTCACCGAGGGGCCGCGGACCAAGGGCAATCTGCGCGTCCAAGTCGATATCGACCCAATGAGCTTTTACTGAGTCGCCACAGGGCTTTGGACCTGCGACAATCATCCCCGAAAATCGCCTGTCTCCGCGCCTTGCGTCGGGTTTGCTCCCCATGTTAGAGGGGGCGCGGTTTCGGGGGCTGGTGGGCCGCCTCCGGTCTCAGCGAGCGTCGGGATATGCCCGTTTCGTGCGGGTTTGGACGCCACCAGCAACAGGGGTGGGAGCGGCATTGGCAGAGCAGAATTCGGTGCTGACCCAGATCGCGCGGCCTTATGCGGCGGCGCTGTTTGATTTGAGCCAATCCGAAGGTTCGGTGGATGCCGTCGAATCCGGGCTTGTCGAGATCCAGAAACTGGCGGACGAAAGCGATGATTTCCGTCGCTTCTTGCGCTCTCCGGTGATCAGCGCCGACCACAAGTCGAGCGCGGTCGAAGCGATCCTCGCCCGGGCCAACATCAACGTCACTGTCGCCAATTTCGTGAAGGTCGTCGCCCGCAACGGTCGGCTCTTCGCCTTGCCGGCGATCATCAAGGCCTTCCAGGCGCTCGCCGCCGAGGGCCGCGGCGAAGTCACCGCCGACGTCACCTCCGCCGCGCCGCTGTCGAGCGCGCAGCTCAAGTCTCTCGCCGACACGCTCAAGCAGAAGATCGGCAAGACCGTCACCCTCACCGAACATGTCGATCCCTCGCTGATTGGCGGCCTTATGGTCAAGGTCGGCTCGCAGATGATCGACAGCTCACTCAAAACCAAGCTGACGGCGATGAAGATCGCCATGAAAGAGGTCGGATAATGGACATCAAAGCCGCTGAAATTTCTGCGATCCTCAAGGACCAGATCAAGAATTTCGGCCAGGAAGCCGAGGTTTCCGAAGTCGGCCAGGTGCTCAGCGTCGGCGATGGCATTGCCCGCGTCTATGGCCTCGACAACGTGCAGGCCGGTGAACTCGTCGAGTTCCCGGGCGGCATCAAGGGCATGGCGCTCAACCTCGAGACCGACAACGTCGGCATCGTGATCTTCGGCGCCGACCGCGGCATCAAGGAAGGCGACACCGTCAAGCGGACCGGCGCCATCGTTGACACCCCCGTCGGCAAGGGCCTGCTGGGCCGCGTCGTCGACGCGCTGGGCAATCCGATCGACGGCAAGGGCCCGATCCAGTTCACCGAGCGTCGCCGCGTCGACGTGAAGGCCCCGGGCATCCTGCCGCGCAAGTCGGTGCATGAGCCGATGTCGACTGGTTTGAAGGCCATCGACGCGCTGATCCCGATCGGCCGCGGCCAGCGCGAGCTGATCATTGGCGATCGCCAGACCGGCAAGACCGCCGTCATCCTCGACACCTTCCTCAACCAGAAGCCGGCGCACGCGGCCAACGCTCCCGAGAGCGAG
>Ga0207674_10009633_pt1 | contig 11019 bp, 9 predicted proteins | sample KBSCornC72_FD_184303 | JGI IMG/M metagenome (GOLD analysis project Ga0207674, IMG submission 184303) | Corn rhizosphere microbial communities from Kellogg Biological Station, Michigan, USA - KBS Corn C7-2 (SPAdes) (version 2) | ecosystem: Host-associated > Plants > Roots > Rhizosphere > Soil ...
GTTCGGACTATGTCTATCCACGCGAATCGAACCGCATCATGCGGGACGTGCTGCGCAACAACGGCGGCGAGGTCGTGGGCGAGGTCTATCTCAATCTGCGTGCCAAGCGGCGCGACTTCCAGCCGGTGATCCGTGATATCAGTGAACTCCGACCGGATGTGATCTTCTCGACCGTGGTCGGCGATTCGACGGTCCATCTCTATCAGAGCTACGCCGATGCGGGTTTCGACCCCAAGGTAATGCCGATCGCCAGCCTCACGACGACGGAAGCCGAGGTCTGCGCGATGGGCTTCGACGTCGGTGAAGGCCACATCACGGCGGCGCCGTACTTCCAGTGCATCGGCGGCGAGCGGAACTCTTCCTTCGTGAAGCGCTACAAGAAGCGCTATGGCGAGAGCGAGCCGACCAACATGTGCGTGGAGGCTGCCTACTTCCAGGTGCATGTCTTCGCCCGCACACTTCAGCAGACGAATTCCATGGAAACCGAGATTCTCCGTCCGATGGTTCTCGGCTCGACGTTCGATGCGCCACAGGGGCCGATTTCGATCAATCCGGCGTGCAGCCATGCCGATTTGTGGACCCGGATCGGCCGGGTCAATCGCCGCGGGCAGTTCGAGGTGTTGCAGCAGTCCTTGAGTCCCGTGCTCGCCGACCCTTATCTGATCGGCTATGGGCGATCGATGGTCAGCGGTCAGGGATAAGGCATGCAACGTTCGAATCGATCGGTATGCGCATGAGCTGGCGGGCCAATGCGTTGCCCTCGGAGATCGCCGGTCTCGACATCGTGGTCGCTATCCGTCGGGACGAGGGAGGCGAACTGCTGATTCGCGACCTCCAGCGCACGCGGGCGAAGGTTCGTCACGTCTGGCCACTGCCAGAGCGTCTGCCGGAGGACGCTGACGTGATCTTCTGCGATCTCGCGCCCGGTCTTGCCAATCGCATCCCTTGGGTGCCCGGTGAGCCGAAGGCGGCATTCGTTGTCATCGTGCCGACCCTTCCACCGCCTGATCTCGAGATGCTTCGCAATTGTGCGCCGGACGCTGTGTTGCATCGTCCGCTGACGACGCATGCCGTGCTCTCCAGCTTGATCCTGGCCCGCGCTCATTTCACTTACAGTCAGCGCCTGCGCAGCCGCATCGAGAAGCTCGACGAGACGTTACGTTCGATCCGAGGCGTCGAGCGCGCGAAAGCGATCCTGATGGCCAAACGCAACATGCGCGAGGACGAGGCCTATCAGTTCATGCGGCGGCAGGCGATGACCCGACGCGTCTCCATCAGCGCGGTTGCCGCGGTCGTCGTTGACACCGAAGAAGTGCTCGGTTAGCGTCGCCATCAACATTCGCGCTTCGGCGCATCGCGGCAACGGCGCCGCGCCATAATCGGAAATAGAGGCAAGGACGCCTCCCGTCACAACCATGGTTCATGGTTGCGCCGGGAGGCGTTTTCTTTTTGCGTCTTGGGAGGAACACTGACATGACAATCAACAGGCGTAAATTCTTGAACGGCGCGGCTGCGGTTGGGGCCGCGTCAGCGACTGGCTTCCCACACCTTTGGATAAAGGATGCGTCGCTCGCTTATGCGGCGGACAGCGAGATCAAGGTCGGCGTCCTCTATTCGCTGACCGGCACGACGGCGATCATCGAAACCTCGCTCAATCAGGCGACGCTCCTTGCGATCGAAGAGATCAACGCAGCAGGCGGCGTCGGCGGCAAGAAGCTGGTGCCGGTCGTCGAAGATCCGGCATCCGATCCGGCGACCTTCGCGCAAAAAGCGCGCAAGCTCGTGGTCGGCGACAAGTGCGCCAGTGTCTTCGGCTCCTACACCTCAGCGAGCCGCAAGGCGGTGCTGCCGGTCTTCGAGAAATACAACAATCTCTATTGGTATCCGACCCTGTACGAAGGTCGGGAATGCTCGAAGAATGTGATCTACACCGGAGCTGTCCCCAACCAGCAGCAGAAAGAATTCATTCCCTGGCTGGTGAAGAATTTCGGCAAGAAATTCTACCTGATCGGCTCGAACTACATCTATCCCAAGGAAGAGAACAACGTCTGCAAGATCCTGCTGAAGCAACTCGGCGGTGAAGTCGTCGGCGAGGAGTACGTGCCGCTCGGACACTCGGAATTCAGCGCCGTGATCAACAAGTTCAAGAGCACGCAGCCGAACGTGATCTTCTCAACGGTTGTGGGCGATTCGGTGGTGGCGCTGCATCGCCAATACAAGGCAGCGGGACTCGACCCCAAGAAGATGCCGATGGCAAGCCTCACCACGTCGGAGGAAGAGATCGCGGCGATGGGTGGCGAGTTCGCGGCAGGTCATTTCACCTCGGCGCCGTACTTCATGTCGTACGATTCGCCCGAGAACCACAAGTTCGTCGAGGCTTTCAAGAAGCGCTGGGGCAAGGACAAGGTGACGAATTTCGTCTCCGAACCCGCCTATTTCCAGGTCCATCTGTTCAAGCAGGCGGTCGAGAAGCTGGGCAAGGGCGACCTCACGCCGCCCGCCATCCGCGAGGCGTCATGGGGCCAGCAGGTCAAGGCGCCGGAAGGATTGGTCAAGATCGATCCTCAGAATTCGCACACCTACCTCTGGCCGAAGATCGGTGAGGCTCAGACGAACGGCCAATTCAAGACGATCGAGCAGTCCAAGGAGTGGGTCGAACCGCTGCCTTACTGGGCCTATCCGGGGCAGGTCTGCACTCCGAATGGATTGCAGGAGAAGAAGGCCTGATTGCGTCCACGGGTCTTGCGTTCCGATTTCGTGCAATGGCGGACGAGGCTCATAGACGAGCCTCGTTTCGCCTCAGCGGTTGGTCATGATTGACATCGTATCACAGATTTCCGTCGGGCTGAGCATCGCGTCAATCCTGCTGCTCATCGCCCTTGGTCTTGCGATCATCTACGGCACGATGGGTGTCATCAATCTCGCGCATGGTGAGTTCGTCATGCTCGGTGCCTATGCCGTCTGGTTTCTCCAGACCTATCTCGGCATTGGCCTGTTCGCCGGGCTGATCCTGGTGTTTGTGCTGATCGGACTGGTCGGCTGGGTTGTGGAGTGGTCGTTGATCCGCCGACTCTACGACCGGCCGCTCGACACCATTCTCGCCACCTGGGGTGTGGGCGTGATCCTGCAGCAAGGCGTGCGTCTCGCTGCCGGTGCGGAGCTGCGCTACGTGAAGATGCCGGATGCCTTGGTGAACCCGGTTGCCTTCATGGGCTACGACGAGTCGGCCTATCGGATCTTTATCTTCGTGGTCGCAGTGGCGTTGCTGTTCGTCACCTACATCCTCGTTTTTCGCACCGAGTTCGGCCTGCAGTTGCGGGCGATCACGCAGAACCGCGACATCGCCCGCTGCTTCGGCGTCAACGCCAAGCGCATCTATTCGCTCACCTTCGCCTACGGCGCCGGTCTCGCCGGGTTGGCGGGCGCCCTCGTGTCGCCGCTCAAGAGCGTCTCGCCCGACATGGGAACGAACTATGTCGTCGACGCCTTCCTCGTGGTCGTGGCTGGCGGTGTGCAAAGCCTGCTTGGCACGGTCGCGAGTTCATACCTGATCGGACAGGCCTCCGGTGTGCTCGCTTTCCTGAGCGACGACACCATGGCGAAGGCGATCGTCTTTCTCAGCGTCGTGGTTCTCATTCGTCTGTTCCCGCAAGGCCTGTTCGCCATGCGAGTGCGCCGGAGCTAGCCGCCATGAAGGGCAACGGCCACATCAAGCGCACTCTGCTGGGCTACTTTGCATTCTGTGTCGCCATCCTGATTGTGCCAATTTTCATCAGCGATGCCTACCTGCTCAACAAGTTCGCCCGCTATCTGGTGTTCGGCCTGCTGTCGGTCGCACTCAGCCTCTCCTGGGGCTATGCCGGTATCCTGAACCTCGGCCAGGCAGTGAGCTTTGGGCTCGGCTCCTACTGCATGGCGATGGCGCTGAAGCTGCGGACGATCCCGATCCAGACCGGCGCCGGTGGTTTGCCGGACTTCATGGTGTGGAACAATGTCCAGACCCTGCCTTGGTTCTGGGAACCGTTTCACTCTTACGCATTTGCCCTGTTCGCCGGCATCGCCGTGCCGGTTGCAGTCGCCTTCCTGATCGGCTGGTTCATCTTTCGCGCCCGGGTGAGTGGCGTCTATGTCGCGATCATCACGCTCGCGATGCTGGTCGTCATCAATCTTCTGATCATCGATCAGCAACGTTTCACGGGTGGGTTCAACGGGATCACCGATCTCACGACATTCGAGCTGTTCGGCGTGCAATTCGACGCCTACAGCACGGCGCTCTACTATCTTGCCGCGATCATCCTGTCCCTGACCCTGCTGCTCGGCTTCGCCTTCGTCAACAGCAAGACCGGTCTTATCCTGCAGGCGATCCGCGATGACGAGACGCGGGTTTGGTACTTCGGTTACGACGTCGCGAATTATCAGAACTTCATCTTCTGCGTGTCGGCCGCGGTCGCGGGAGTGGCCGGCATGCTCTACACGCTGGTGATGGAGTTCGCTTCGCCCACGTTCCTCGCGGTGCCGATCAGCCTCTCCATCGTCATCTGGTGCGCCGTCGGTGGCCGTGCCTCGCTCGTCGGTGCGGCGCTTGGCGCGATCGTCGTCACCGGCGTTCAGGGCAGCCTGTCCGATACCCAGGCGTTCCTCGACACCTGGATGCTGATCATGGGCGCTCTTTTCATCGTCATCGTCCTGTTCCTGCCCAATGGTCTGGTCAGCATGCTTGAGCTGATCTGGCGGAAAAAGAGGCCCTTGCAGGGTTCCGCATCGGCACGGCTTGTGGCTTCTCGAGCGTCGCGCGCCGGGCAGGCGACGGGTCATCGCGCGGTCAGCAGCCGATGACAAACGAACCGATCATCGAGCTGCACGACGTTGCCGTTGAATTCAGCGGCTTCAAGGCGGTGAGTGGCCTCAACCTCAGCGTCACCAAAGGTGAGCTGCGCTGCCTGATTGGCCCGAATGGCGCCGGCAAGACCACGGCGCTGGATGTGATCTGCGGCAAGGTCAGGGCACGGTCAGGCCGGGTCCTTTTGAAGGGCCAGGACATCACGCGGCTCTCCGAGTACCGGATCGCGCGTCGCGGTATCGGCCGGAAGTTCCAGGTGCCCAGCATCTTTCGCGAGATGACCGTGCGCGACAATCTTGAGGTCGGCTACTGCAAGCACCTCGGCGTGTTCTCGAACGCCATCCGTTTCCGCCGCGCCGAGCGGGACGGCCTCGAAAAGCTCGCGGCGCTGGTCGGCCTCGATGATGTGATGGACGAGCCGGCGGGATACCTATCGCACGGTCAGACCCAGTGGCTCGAAATCGCACTCCTGCTGGCACAGAACAGCGAGGTCATTCTCCTCGACGAGCCGACCGCCGGCATGACTGTGCAGGAGACCATGCATACCGCCAAGATCTTCAATTCGCTGAAGGGCCGGCACACGATCGTCGTGGTCGAGCACGACATGGCCTTCGTGCGGGAGATCTCCGATGTCATCACCGTGATGCACCAGGGGAAGGTGCTGGCCGAAGGATGCGCCGCCGACGTCCAGAACGACGCACGCGTTCGCGAAGCATACCTCGGCAGCGGAGGCATCGCCCATGCTTGAGATGCAGGAAATCGCCTCCTATTACGGCAACACGCCGGTTCTGCAGAACGTCTCGATCGGTGTTCGCGAAGCCGAATTCCTGGCCGTGCTGGGCCGCAACGGGGTTGGCAAGACGACGCTCCTGAAAACGTTGATGGGTCTTACCGATCATGTCGACGGCCGCATCGTTCTCGACGGCCACGACTTGACCGACGCGCCGACCCATGAGCGTGCACTGCATGGGATCGGCTATGTGCCGCAGGGTCGCGGCATCGTTCCGCGTTTCACGGTGCGTGAGAACATCGTCATGGGAACCTTTGCGCGCCGCGACCGCAAGCGCGAGATTCCGCCGGTCATCTTCGAGCTCTTTCCCGTGTTGGCCGAAAACCTCGGCCGTATGGGCGGCGTGCTGTCCGGCGGCCAACAGCAGCAACTGGCGATTGGCCGAGCGCTGGCGGCCGAACCGCGCATCGTCCTTCTCGACGAACCGACCGAAGGGATCCAGCCGAACATCGTCGAGCAGATCGAGCAGGCGATCGTGCGGCTCAATCGCGAGCACGGCATCACGATCGTGCTGGTCGAGCAGAATGTCTCGTTCGCGCGCCGCGCCGCGCAGCGTTTCGTCATCATGGAGAAGGGAAGGATCGCGGCTGAAGGCACCGCTAACGAACTCACCGATGAACTGGTCCATCGCCACATGGCGGTGTGATCCGGCGTCAGGCTCCGTTCACTAGGGCGGGGCACAACACTCGATCAGCTACGGAGGAAGAGGATGTTACACGGCGATATCTCGAGCAGTAACGACACGGTCGGCGTGGCCGTGGTCAATTACAAAATGCCCCGGCTGCATACCCGGCAGGAAGTGCTGGCGAATGCGCGGAGCATCGCGAACATGCTCACCGGCATGAAGGTCGGGCTCCCCGGCATGGATCTCGTGATCTTCCCGGAGTACAGCACGCACGGCATCATGTACGACCAGAAGGAGATGTACGACACCGCGTCCAACGTGCCTGGCGAGGAGACGGAAATCTTCGCCGAGGCCTGCCGCAAGGCAAAGGTGTGGGGTGTGTTCTCGCTCACTGGCGAGCGTCACGAGGAGCACCCGAAGAAGGCGCCCTACAACACCCTGATCCTGATGAACGACAAGGGCGAGATCGTCCAGAAATACCGCAAGATCATGCCGTGGGTTCCGATCGAAGGCTGGTACCCCGGCAACTGCACCTATGTGTCGGACGGTCCGAAGGGTCTCAAGATCAGCCTGATCATCTGCGATGACGGCAACTACCCGGAGATCTGGCGCGATTGTGCGATGAAGGGCGCTGAGCTCATCATCCGCTGCCAGGGTTACATGTATCCTGCCAAGGAGCAGCAGATCCTGATCTCCAAGGCGATGGCCTGGGCCAACAATGTCTACGTGGCCGTGGCGAACGCCGCCGGCTTCGATGGCGTCTATTCCTATTTCGGCCACTCGGCGATCATCGGTTTCGATGGCCGCACGCTCGGCGAGTGCGGCGAGGAGGATATGGGCATCCAGTACGCGCAGCTCTCGAAGTCGCTGATCCGCGATGCACGTCAGAACATGCAGTCGCAGAATCATCTCTTCAAGCTGGTTCATCGTGGCTATACCGGCAAGATCGGCTCGCGCGAGGATGCACGAGGCGAGGTGGCGTGCCCTTATGATTTCTACAAGAAGTGGATCACCGATCCCGAGGGCACGCGCGCGATGGTGGAAGCGATAACCCGTCCGACCGTCGGCACGGAAGAGTGCCCGATCGAAGGTATTCCGAACCAGAAGACAGCGGCCCACCGCTAGCAGGAAATGGCCCCGGCGCGACGACGCGCCGGGGCCATGCCGGTATCGCGGAAGATCCCGTCGGTCGAAACGGGAGGTTGCCGCGTGTTGTCAAAAGGTCGAGAACGCGCAGATGGATCTTCGCCATTACGTCATTGCGCACGAGCCGTATTACCGTGCCGCGGCCGACGAAGTTGACTTGTTCCAGGCTGCCTATGCCGATCGCATGCCGATGATGCTCAAGGGGCCGACCGGCAGCGGCAAGACCCGATTTGTCGAGCATTTGGCGTGGAAGCTCGGCAAGCCGTTGATAACGGTCGCCTGCCACGAGGACATGACGGCGTCGGACCTTGTCGGCCGTTTCCTGCTCGATGCGCAGGGCACGCTATGGCACGACGGCCCGTTGACGCTCGCGGTGCGCCACGGCGCCATCTGCTACCTCGACGAGATCGTCGAAGCGCGACAGGACACGACTGTCGTCATCCATCCGTTGACCGACGATCGCCGCATCCTGCCATTGGAGAAGAAGGGCGAGGTCATCCACGCTCATCCCGACTTCCAGCTCGTGATCTCGTACAACCCGGGCTACCAGAGCGTGCTGAAGGATCTGAAGGAATCGACCAAGCAGCGCTTTGGAGCGATCCAGTTCGACTATCCTCCGCCCGAGGTCGAAGCCGAGATCATCGCCCACGAAGCCCGAGTCGACCGCAACTTGGCGCAGCAACTCGTAGGCATCGCCGAACGGTCGCGCAATCTCAAAGGCCACGGACTGGAGGAGGGTGCCTCGACCCGGATGTTGATCCAGGCGGGCCGGCTGGTCGCGCGCGGTGCCTCGCTCCAGGCCGCGTGCCGTACAGCCCTCGTCTTGCCGATCACGGATGACGAAGATATCCGCGCTGCGCTGACGGCGGCGATTTCCGCCTGTCTATAAGGCCAGCCATGGCCTCCAGCCCGCCTGATCGAAAACGGCGCCTTCTCGAAGCCCTGCCTGACCAGCCCGAGTTCGTTGCGACACTGGATCTCGTGTGGCGTCAGGCGCAGTCGAGCTTTCCAGGGGCTCGCCTCGGCGAATGGTTGGAGGCCTGTCATGTTCTGGCGGAAAGCGACGTGGGACGCGACTGTGTGGTCTCCTACGTGCGCAGCGCGCCGGCGATTGCCTCCGCAGCGGGTGCCGACGCAGCGCTTTCGATTGCCCGCATGGTGTCGGAGACGGCCACACGCGCCGGCGATCGTGCCGCTGCCTCGCTTGCCATGGTGGCGCCGCGGGCAGCCCGTCGACTGGCGAATGGAGCAGCCTTTGCCGAATGGCTGAGGGTGATTAAAATCGTCGTTGCGGCAGCTCCGGAGTCCGTGACACCGCTGCTCGATCGCAGCGAAAGCCTCCTTCAGGAACTCGGCGTCCAGGGATTCGAGGCTTGGGTGCTCGACGGTGTCCGACAAGGAGCCACCGACCCGCAGAAACGTCTGGCGTTCTTCACGCGGCGCGACCAACCGACCTTGCGTACGGCGTCGCGTGAGGAAGATGAAGTGTCATTGTCCGATGTCGAGCGCCAGCTCAAGGCGTTCGTCATGGCCTTGTGGCATATGGCGCCACCGATACGGGATCTGCCCAGCGGCGCGCCCGATCGGCCGAGGCGGGCGAGCTTCGCCGGCGGCATCGTGCGTTTGCCATCGTCGTTCCGCGGTCAATCCCGGGACGAGGCCTCGCTTCTTTATCGCGCGGCGATCGCTCACGTTGCGGCACATCTCCAGTTCAGCCGAACGAAATTCGCGATCGGCAGCCCCAAGCCCCTCCAGGTGGCTCTGATCTCGCTGGTCGAGGATGCGCGCGTCGAGCACCTGGCGATGCGGCGATTCCCCGGGTTGGGGCGCTTGTGGCGGCCGTTCCACATTGCGACGCCAAGCGGCGCTCTCACCGCACCGGCGCTGATGGCCCGCCTTGCCCGGGCGTTGATCGATCCTGGTTATGCCGACGACAATGGCTGGATCCAGAAAGGCCAGGAGATGTTCTTTGCCGAGGAGACACGCTGGGAGGATCCCGGAATCAGCCGGTCGATCGGGGGGCTTCTCGGCAACGATCTCGGCCAGATGCGGGTCCAGTTCAATGCCAGGACCTATAGCGTCGAGCCGGCCTATCGCGACGACAATCAGGGCCTATGGGCCTTCGACGATGTCAGCGCACCGGTGGACGAGCAGGAAACCATTTTCGAGTCGGTGCGCTTCGAGCGGGAGGACGACGCCGAACAGCCCGACCGCGAACGCGAGACGCCAGAAGACGCTGCCGACGGCCAGGAAGCGAACCGCGCTGCACTCGTCGAGGTCGATGCAGAGGTCGGCATACCGGTCGCGCGCTATCCCGAATGGGATTTCCTGATTGGACGCGAACGTCCGGAATGGGCGACCCTCGTCGAATACGAGGCGTCGGAGGGGCAGGCCGATGCAGTTGAGGACATCCTGCACCGGTACCCGGTTCTCGAGCAGCGGATCACCAAACTGGTCCGTTCTGCGAAGGTCAGCCGGCCGCAGCGACTGCGCCGTCAGCAGGAGGGTGACCGGCTCGACCTCGATGCCTGCATTGGTGTGGCCATCGACCAGCGCCTGGGCGACGCGCCTGATCCGAGGATCTATGCCAGGCTCGAGCGTCGTTTCCGCGACCTGTCAGTTCTTCTCCTGCTCGACGTCTCGCAATCGACCAACGATATCGTCCCGGGTGCCGGCAGAAAGGTGATCGAGCTCGAGCGCGAGGCCACGGCGCTGCTGGCCCACGCCATGGCGGGATTGGGCGATCCCTTTGCCATCCATGCCTTCTGCTCGGATACGCGCGCAGACGTACGCTACTATCGGCTGAAGGCCTTCGACGCGCCCTATGACGCCGCGGCGAAGCGACACTTGGCGGGCATTTCCGGCGGCTTTTCGACCCGCATGGGTGCCGCGTTGCGTCACGCCGGGCGCGAGCTGTCGACCCGCATGTCGTATCGCCGGCTGCTGCTGATCATCAGTGACGGCGAACCCTCCGATGTCGATGTTGCGGACCGCCGCTATCTCGTGGAGGACGCCCGTCACGCCGTGAAGTCGATGGCTCGGCTGGGCGTCGACGTCTTTTGCGTCGGCCTCGATGCTGGCGGCGACAACTACCTGACGCGCATCTTCGGTCGCCGCAATGTCCTGCAGATCGACCGCGTCGAGCGGCTGCCCGAGAAGTTGTCGATGCTCTATTTCCGCTTGCTGGGCAGCTGAACTTCGCCGGGTGCCGCGACAAGAAGTCGACGGCGGGTGGGAAAGAGATGGAGATCGAACCTGTCGGCGATCAGGCCCCAGATGCCTTTCGGGGCGACCAGCATGATCGCAATGCCCATCGCGCCCAACAGCATCAGGTACCAGGTGCCGAAGGCGGCAAGGTAGGTCTGCAGGAAATAGAACACGATGGCGCCGACGATTGGTCCCTCGATGGTGCCGATGCCACCGATCACGACGATAAAGATGATGTAGGCCGTCCAGTCGAGCACGGCGAACGCCGAATCGGGCGAAATGCGTGCACTCTGGAGGAAAATGAGAGCGCCGGCCGCGCCGCCTCCGGCAGCAGTGAGAATGTACACAAAGACCTTGAGGCGGAAGGCGTCGACTCCGATGCTGCGCGCCGTCAGCTCGGAATCGCGAAGC
>Ga0207674_10009642_pt1 | contig 11014 bp, 8 predicted proteins | sample KBSCornC72_FD_184303 | JGI IMG/M metagenome (GOLD analysis project Ga0207674, IMG submission 184303) | Corn rhizosphere microbial communities from Kellogg Biological Station, Michigan, USA - KBS Corn C7-2 (SPAdes) (version 2) | ecosystem: Host-associated > Plants > Roots > Rhizosphere > Soil ...
GTTTAGCGTTGATATCGCACAGTTGGTGCTACGTCGATCATGCCTAGATCGACAAGGGTACGGTGGAACCGGCGTTTTCGTTCCGAGGGCGATGCGAAGTAGGCTCCGCCGCAATGCTCAAGCAGGCTCGCTCGCGTAGCGAAGATCTCATCAAGCGGCAGACCAGCATGCTGCAAAACCACTGTCCCAAGAAAAGCAATATCCAGGTCTGAGCCGCGTCCACAAGGGATTCGATCAGAGAAGTCATTCAAGGTTTCTATGGCGTAGAACGTGCGAAACTGCCGCCTCGCGTCCAAGTCGAGCTTGAGTTTTCTCTCGATCCGCCGTGTCATTACGGGTTGATGATCTCCATAGTGCATAATGAGTGTGGGACGTTTGGGAAAACGGGAGGAAAGCTCGGATTTGAGTTTGTTCCAGGTCACGGCGGTCTCTACAAGCCGCGCGTAGTACTCGGCATAATATGGATCGGGAAGGCTCGCGGCAGCAAACGCACGCTCGCCTTCAAAGCGTCCAGGTGCAACCAGGTTTCGGTTGTGTGGGCCGTGATTGAAGTTGGTCAGTGCATATAAAAAGCGAGGTGAGGCATCGTCAGCAATGCCTTTCATATGAGCATTGAGTGCGGCGTCCAGAAAAAATGCATCGGAATATGTCGTTTCGAATCGATTGACGTCGAAGGGCGGATGAAAATCGTCTGTGAAGAGGCGCTCGTCGATGCCTATTGAACGGTAAAACCTGTCGTAGCTGAGAAAGCTGCGACGGCAGCTCGAAGTGAGCATTGTTCTATATCCAAGCGCAGAGAGTGTCTTTGGAAGACTGCTGTGGAAGCGGCCGGCACCTCGCTTAAAAAGAAAATAGGCGTTTGAACCGAAGCTCGCGCTTGAAAGGCCAGTTAGCAGGCTAAATTCCGATTGCCACGATCCTCCGCCAAAAATATCCACGTTGAGGCTTCCATAGAGACCATCTTTGGGGGACAGAAACGATTCGACAACTGGCTCAACCGGGAGACCAAATATACGCGGATCGAAGATCGACTCGTGCTGGATAACGATAATGTCAGGATAGTCGGGGCTGCGCGCTGGTACGGCCGCCATCAGCGGCAGCGGGTCTTTGGCTATATCGCTCAGAGTCAGCCCGCCGAACTGCCGCCAGGAAAGTGGGTTGAGAAGGGAGGCGATGAAGCTCGAAAGAAAGCACCGGCGGAGAGCCGCATTTCGCTGGAAAGCAACTGGCCCGCCGCTCGCCCTGTATGCTGCCACCAAGCTAATACAAGCAATGCTGAAAAAGAGAACCTTGAATTCCAGGGAAACCGGCGGCCCGCGCACGTAGAGCAGGGTTGCGACTGCGGCCAGCATGAGTGCGATGCTTCCAGCGAGAACAGCCGTTAGTGCGAGCGGATACTGTGTTAACAAAAATGGAACTGTTCCCGCAAAAGCCAGCGGTAAATCTGTTGCAACGAGTTTGATCCCGCTGTGATTGTATTTGACTCTCGATGCTCCGAAAATTCCCACCGCCAGGATGGATGACAACAGTATCGCTCTTTCCAAATCAGTAACGACGAACAGCAGCACCGCGGTGCTAAAACATAGCGCGGCAACAGCCAATTTAAGGTGCTCAACGCTCCGTTCCGCAAACCAGAGAACGGCGAGGGCGGTCACAATTATCAGGGCTAATGACATATGGATAAGATGCCAGAGCAATGGATCGACGTCCACGATTGCGAAACGGTCAAAACAGGCAAAGACAGAATTGGCGTTTGCAAGATGTGCCGTCAGGTAACTAAGCTATCCAAATATGGCACCTGATCAACGAACGGCCGCTCTTGGCGCAAAGCGGACAGTCGCCGAAACGTCGACTTCTGCTAAGTGCCAGAGCCCATCTCACGGCGGGCCATCCCCCGTGAATGACCCCAAAGGCAAAGCATTTGATGGTAGTATGTAGGTAAGGAACTGGGGAAACCGACCCCAATGGCCTCAGACCAGACCAAACGCAAGCTCGCCGCTATTCTCGCCGCCGATATTGCCGGCTATAGCCGGCTGATGGGTGCGGACGAAGAGGGCACGCTTTCCCGCCTCAAGCTGCTTCGCCGCGAGCTGATCGATCCAAAGAACAAGCAACATCGCGGCCGCATCGTGAAAACGACCGGTGATGGAATTCTAATTGAGTTTCCAAGCGTGGTGGATGCAGTTCGCTGCGCGATCGAGGTTCAGCAGGGCATGGTCGAACGCAATGCCGACTTGCCGCAGGAGAAACGAATTGAGTTTCGCGTCGGGGTTAACCTTGGGGACGTGATGATCGAAGGCCGCGACCTCTATGGCGATGGCGTGAACATCGCGGCACGACTTGAGGCGCTGGCCGAACCCGGCGGCATATGTATCTCACGTACAGTCCTCAGTCACGCGCGCGATAAGGTGTCTTTCGACGTCGAGGACGCGGGCGAACAAACGCTGAAGAATATCGCCCGGCCTGTCCACGTTTACCGTATCATCGATCCCAGCCAGCGGCCCACGACGCGCAAACCTGAGGTTCCGGCGCTCGCGTTGCCCGACAAACCGTCCGTCGCCGTGCTGCCATTCACCAATATGAGCGGCGACCCCGAGCAAGAGTTCGTCTCCGACGGGGTCGCCGAGGATGTGATCACGGCACTGTCGCACTATCCCTCGCTGTTCGTCATCGCCCGGAACTCGTCCTTCACCTACAAGGGCCGAGCGGTCGATGTGAAACAGGTCGGACGCGAACTCGGCGTGCGCTATGTGCTCGAAGGTAGCATGCGCAAGGCCGGCAATCGGATCCGCGTCACTGCGCAATTGATAGAGGCGGGAACCAGCAACCATGTGTGGGCCGAGCGTTACGACCGCGATCTCGCCGATATTTTCGCGATGCAGGACGAACTCACCGAAGCGCTGACGACGGCCCTGGCCCCCGCCATTGCAGACGCCGAGCTGCGACGCGCCATGCGCAAGCCACCGGAGAGCCTTGATGCCTGGGCGGCCTATCAGCGCGGTCTGTGGCATCTGAGCAAAGCTACCCCAGACGACGATGCCACGGCAGAGAGTTTTTTTAAGCAGGCAATCGATCTCGACCCGACCTTCGCCGGCGGCTACAGCGCGCTCGCCTTGTATCAGCTGCAAGCGGCCGCGATCTATCAGAAGCTGGATCTGCCAAGCGCGCAGCGCTCGGCCGAGGCCTTGGCCCGTCGGGCGGTCGCGCTCGATGGCGCCGATGCAGAATCCCGTTCATGCCTCGGCTGGGCCTTGCAAGCGCGCGGCGACGCCGACGGTGCGTTGGCGGAGATCGAGCGAGCTCTCTCAATGAGTCCAAATCTGGCCATCGCGCATGGCCACAGAGGCGCGACGCTGATCTTCGCGGGACGGCCAAGGGAAGGGCTCACGGCTCTCGAAACATGTATCAGGCTCGATCCCCGCGATCCGTATCTGGCGGTACGTTTGTTGCACGTTGCGTGCGGACTATATTTCTGCAGCGAATACGAGGCTTCGATCGAAGCCGCGAAACGACTGATCCGGTCGTTTCCCGATTTTCCGATGATCTACCGCTGGCCAGCGGCGGCGCTGGGCCAACTTGGGCGCGCAACGGAAGCGAAGGAAGCATTGGAGAAGGCCGTCTCGCGCGCACCGGGGGCATTCGACATGTATGTCCGCAAGAGAGCTCCGTGGTTTCGGCCGGAGGACCACGCTCATCTCGTCGAGGGTTTGCGCAAGGCCGGCTGGAACAGTTGAGGCCGCATTGAAGTCCGTCGCCGACGCGATTGACCCCAATGCCAAGGGCCGCCACTTCCGCTACGTGGTAGCCATCGCGACCGGCGATCTCGGTGAGTTACTTCGTCTTTCAATGCCATTCTCAGAGATCGTAGTCTTCAACCCAATGGTTGCTGCTGGATATGGCCGAGAAAGATGCACCAGAGCGCGATGCCGCGGCAAACATCGATGCGCAGGTCCCGGCCACGCCCTTTCAGCTCCAGCAGCGCGCCCACCAATGGCTTCGCGGCTGTCGCGAGCAACTCGGGTTCAAGCTGCAGATGCCGACCGCGCAACACCCTGGCATTGCGTTCGATCTCCGCCAGCGTCCGGCGAAGGTCAGGGTTCGGCGCGGCCCCACCGCGATGCTTGTCGAGGTCGACCGGGACGCCATCGCATCGGCTCCCGAGAATCGGACAGATCAATCGAACTGATCGTCACCATCTCGACGGAGCTGCGGGGCGGCGGCGCAGGCGCCATCATCATGGTGGCGACGGGCCGAAAGGAAGGAAATGACAAGCCTTCCATCGTCTCTTCGTCGGTAATAACCTCATACGAGCCCGCCTGTAATAGCCGTTCGATACTTGCGATCCGGACTGGGTGCTTGAAAACCAACGTTTCACGTCGCGATCGGGTCATCATCATGATCATCGTCGCACGTTGGCGAAGACGCGCCGGCACATCGGATAGCAGCTGGCGTATAGAGGCGATGTCGCGGGCGCTGAACGCTCAATGACCAGGCTGCTCAGCACTTCGGGCGAAAGCGTTTCCACTGCAAACTGCAACCGGAAACTCCGCCTCAAAGCCCTGCGCGTCCGGGTTAATACTTATCGAATATTTGTTGCCGTCCCGACAGCCAACGCTCCAGCTATCGACCCCGGATTCGGTTCTGCCTTGATACTTGGTCCGAACGACAACACTGCAAGCCTGCTTTTTATTTTTCAGAATGGAGGTCCAGAAAGCGAGATGCTTGGCCTGATCCAGTGCAAGTATCCTGGTCGTCATCGAGTTAGCGGCGTCGGCCGTTTTGAAAGGCTCGGGAGCAACGGTCTTGGATGGCACGATGGTTGATGTAGTGGCATCCGCCTTTTCAGTATCCAGAACAAACCAAGGAACCAGCCATATGACGGCGAAGCTTGCGGCAGCTACCAAAAAGAGAATTGGCAATCGCTTTGTCATGTCTCTTCCTCCCGGAGATCGAGACACTGGCGGCCATCGCGACGTCGCGAGGTCCGCAGAAACCTGACGAATTATGGCACCTTGCAAATAGCACCGATCGCTGCAACCGCCTGCGTGCCAAGCCCGAAACTTCGATGAGCAGTAGCTCAGCGGGGGTGTCGCACCAACGGCGCGTTCAAGCAGCGGCACTAACGTATCGCGGAAAAGATACAAGGTGGGGCTGACTGATGCCTTTTTGAACCGTGTCAACTCGGCTCGAACCCTCGCGTGTCGTTGCGTTGCGTTGCCGAGCGGCGAGACAAATCGCGTACCGGCGAGATGCGAAACGTGGCATCCATTGATGGGATGTCGAATTCGGCCACACGCGACCTTATCGATCTGCGCAGCATGATCCGATGAGGGGCAAACACAATTCACGATTTATGTGCGCGTGGAGGTTTCACACAACCGCTGAGCTAACGAACGGCAGCGGCGCGCGAGAAGGCCCAGATCACATGACGCGCAGAGCGAGAGGAACGTCTCTTCCTGGCACTTAGCAGACCTCGTGTTTCCTTGAACCTGGGCAAGCCGTGTTCTAACTTCGAGAGCGCTTACGACGAAGGAGAATGGCACGCGCGACTTTAAATATCCGGCGGCGAGTGCGCGCGTGCAACTGCGGGCGCGAAGCGGTCGTTTACCAAAACGTGGACGGCACCGAGGCGCCAATGTCTCGGACCATTCAATGCCCGATGATGACAGGCACCTTAGTCGCCGGCGGCGTGTTGCGGCTGCGCTGGGTGCGGACGATGCCGTCGATGATGGTCATGCCGATGCCCGGGAGGTCGCCAAGCTGCACGCTGTGCAGGATGTTGGTGCCGGCGGAATGCTGCGCCTTGTCCATGATGACGAAGTCGGCCGATCGTCCGACCTCGATGATGCCGCAGTCCAGCGCGCGCATCCGCGCGGTGTTGCCGGTCGCAAAGCAGAACGCGGTTTCCGCAGGGATGTCGCCGAGCGATGACAACAGCGACACCATGCGTAAGATTCCGAGCGGCTGCACGCCGGAGCCGGCCGGTGAATCGGTGCCGAGGATGACGCGGCTGAGATCACCCATCTCGCGCGCGATCCGCAAGGTGTAGAGCGCCGAGCGCTCGTTGCCGTTGTGAACCAGCTCAAGGCCGCGCTTGCAGCCCTCGCAGATGCAGCGGATCTGATTGTCGGGCAGCGCGGTGTGGCCGCCATTGATGTGGCCGACCACGTCGGTGTCGGCTTCCAGCACCACATCCTTGTCGATCAGGCCGGAGCCGGGGATCGACGGGCCGCCGGTGTGGATGGTGCTCTGGATGCCGTATTTGCGCGCCCATCCCACCATCTTGCGCGCGGTCGGGCCGTCCTTGACGCCGCCGAGGCCGACCTCGCCGAGCAGCTTGACGCCGGCGGCGGCCAATTCCCTGAAATCCTCCTCGACCATCTCGTTTTCGATCACCGGCGCACCGGCGTGAACCTTCACGCCGCCGGGGCGCAGCGTCCAGAACGCGCGCTGCGCGAAGATCGCCATCGCTTTCAGGCCGACGACGTCGCGCGGGCGGCCGGGCATATGAACCTCACCGGCGGAAATCATGGTGGTGACGCCGCCGTGCAGAAAGCTGTCGATCCAGCCGATCTGGTTTTGCCGCGGCGTCCAGTCGCCGGCGACGGGATGGACGTGGCTGTCGATCAGGCCGGGCGCCACCGTGGTGCCGTTGGCGTCGATCACGGTGGTGGCGCCCTCGGTGTCGATATCTTTGGCGCGGCCGATTCCCGTGATCCTGCCGCCTTCCGCGACAATGGTGTCGGCGTCGAGAATCGGCCTTTCCAGCGCGCCTGAGAGAACGAGCCCGATATTGCGGATCACCAGTCTGGTCGGGCCGGCGGCCTGGGGTTCGTCGTGGGCCATGGGCTTTTTTCCTTTTGGTTCAAGGCTTTCGCAAGGCCGGGGAGGGACATCTTGCCCGCGGCTTGACGGCGGGATCAAGCTGGATTATTCATTTGTACACAAATGAATGTATACGAATGAATTAAACGGCCCAAACCAGCTTCCGGATCATGGAAAGATGAGCAACTTCAATCAGGAAAGCGTCCTCAGCGTCCATCACTGGACCGATACGCTGTTCAGCTTCACCACCACGCGCAATCCGTCGTTCCGTTTTCGCAACGGCGAGTTCACCATGATCGGTTTGCAAGTCGGCGAGAAGCCACTGCTGCGCGCCTACAGCGTCGCCAGCGCCAATTACGAGGACCGGCTCGAATTCTTTTCGATCAAGGTGCCGGATGGGCCTCTGACTTCGCGTCTCCAGCATCTGAAACAAGGTGACGAGATCATCGTCAGCCGCAAGGCGACCGGCACCCTGGTGATCGACAATCTCGAGGACGGCCGCAATCTATATCTGATCGGCACCGGCACCGGGCTGGCGCCGTTTTTAAGCGTGATCAAGGACCCCGAGACTTACCAGCGCTTCGAAAAGGTGGTGCTGCTGCATGGCTGCCGCCGCGTCGCCGAACTGGCCTATGGCGAGATGATCACCAGGGAATTGCCGAGCGACGATCTGATCGGCGAACTCGTGCGCAATCAGTTGATCTATTATCCGACGGTGACGCGGGATCCGTTCCGCAATCGCGGCCGGATCACCGACCTGATCACTTCAGGCAAGCTGTTCGCCGACGCCGGCCTTGCGCCGCTGGCGCCTGAGCATGATCGCGTCATGATCTGCGGCAGCCCGGCGCTGCTGAATGACACCCGCGCGCTGTTATCAGACAAAGGTTTTGTCGAAGGCAATCACGGCGAGCCCGGCCAGTTCGTGGTCGAGAAGGCATTCGCCGAGCGCTAAAGCGCCGCGCACTTGCACCCGCTCCTTATCCGACGTGATTGCGACTATCTCGTCGGACAAGCCGCCCCGGTTTTTACCCAGGCATCGACAAGCGCACCGGCTTCCTTCTGCGTTCCGGGCGCGGCGGAGCGACCGAAGCCGGGGTGCCATGCCCAACCGACCAGCGTGTCGGTACCGATGTGATGGATGAGGTCTTCGGCTTTCCGGCCGCCGTTACGGGCGGGATCCTTGATCTGCGCGCAGATCTCGGCGAGCGTCTTGCCCTCCCACGCCATTTCGCGCGGCGCGATATGCCATTCCGGGTGACCCGGCACGCGGCCGGGATCGAAGTTGGCGTTCTGGTGACAGATCGAACAACGCATTGTCTCCGTGCCAAGACCGTCGGGGCCGCGCTCGACTGGCGGCTGGTGCAGCCGGCGCTCGTCAGTCTGCCGAGGACGATCGCCGGCCGGGTGGCAGTTAACACAGCGCGGATGGGTCAGCACCTTGCCGAGCTCGGTGAATATTGCTGCCGACCGCACCTCGGTATCCGCGATCGAGCTAAAACTCTCCGGCGAAGCCAGCGTGTTCGAAACGGTTTGCGAAGCCGCGTAACCGCTCAGCAGGCTCATGGCAAGCGCTGAAACCGAAACGAAGATCCGAGACCGCATGTCCGATTGCATTGGCATTTTGCCCTTCCGGGTCCAGCTGAATTCAAGAGTCGCTAAACCAGATAACGTTTGGGATCGGCGAGAATCACGTCACGCACGGCCTCGTGGTATTTGATGTAGCCGGTACAGCGGCAGAGGTGCCCATCGAGCGCCTCGGCGATCGTCTTCTCGAGCTCGGCACGCGCCACCTGCTTTTTCGCCAGCCGCTCCAGCAACACCTGGGCCTCGTTCAGGAAGCCGGCGGTGCAGTAGCCGCATTGGAATGCGAAGTGATCGATGAAGGCTTTCTGAAGCGCGGAAAGCTCGCCGTTCTTGGCGTGGCCTTCGACGGTTCGGATCGCCTTGCCGTCGAAACTCGCGGCTGACACGATGCAGGTCGGGCTGGTGTAGCTGGTCCCGTCCGGATTATCGACGATCACCGCGCAGCTCAGGCACTGCGCGGCGCCGCAGCCGAACTTGGTGCCGGTCATCCCGAGGTACTCGCGCAGGAAATCATTCATCGACAGCTCGGCGCGCACCTCGCGCGGGCCGTAGGCGCGTCCATTGATGGTGACGGTGAGCTGCGTCACTTGAGGACTCCCTTGATCATGGCTTGGGTCACCGGCAAGGACCGGAAGCGGTGGCCGGTGGCATCGCAAATGGCATTGAGGAGCGCCGGGACCACGGGGATCATGTTGACCTCTGCCATGCCCTTCGGATGTTCCGCTGGATTGACGGGGGGCAACACCTCGATCTCAAGGTCGTGCAGCGGCAGGTCCGAGCCGCGCGCAACGAGGTATTGGCCGAGGTTCCATTTCCCGTTGCCGGGCCCGTCCTCGTAAGGCGGCAGATTCTCGAGCAACGCATAACCAACGCCCATTGCGAAGCCGCCCTGCGCCTGTCCCAGCACGATCTCGGGAACCAGCGCCTGCCCGCATTCCAACACGCTGTATGCCTTCGCAATGCGTAACGCGCCGGTTGCGCGGTCGATCTCGATGCGGACCAGCGTGCCGCACTGCGCCGTGTAGGTCGGTCCGCTCTGGTTGAGGCTGGCTGGCGGAAACTTCACGCTGGAACGATCGATGCGAACAAATTTGCCCGTTCCACGGCGCACCGCGAGCGCATCGATGTCGGCCGTCCACGGCTGTCCGCCGACTGCGAAGGTCGCGCGCGCCCAGGCCCAGCGGCTGAAGCCGTGCGCCATCGCGCCGGTCACGCCGTTGCGCGCATGCGCCTTTGCGGCGACTGCCTGCAAAGGAAGCGGCGTCAGTCCCGGCATCACCAATTGCCCGTCTTTCCACTGGGCCTTCTCCCAGTCCTTGGCCTTGGGATCTTTGGGCGTGATGCCCCACAATTCGAGCGCTGCCGGCCAGAGGCCGAAGCGGAAGATGACGCGCGCAGCCTCGGCTGCTGGGTGTGTCGCGACATGGGCGCCGGTCGAGGCGGCGGTCGCCGAACTGGTCGCAGGCACCCAACGCGGATTGCGCGCCCCCGCGTCCTGCGTCTTCTGATCTATGGTGAAGGGGTCGCCGGAGCTCACGAGATCGAGCGGAGCGAATGTATCGACTTGCATGAGCGCGACTTCGTCCGCGAAACCGCCCAGATGCCTCGCGACCCGATTGGCCAGCGCCGTTCCGAGACCGTTGCCCATCTCAGCGCCGTCGCAATAAATGGCAATCTGGCCGTCGGTCCCGATCTCGACCGATGCCAGGCAAGCGTCACCACCGGTGCCGTAGTTCTTGGTGGCGACCGCGACGCCAGTACCGACGAGAATTCCCGACTGCTGTCCACGCGCTTTCTCTTCGGCGCGCAGCGCCCAGATCGGATGCTTCTCCAGCTTATCCAGGATTTCGGGCGTGCGGATCGACACGACGTAGGTGTTCCCCCCCACCGGTTGCCGGCTGCGAGTGGCATTGCGGCGGCGGAATTCGATCGGGTCGAGCGGCAGGGCCGTGCAGATCTCGTCGACCTGCACTTCAAGCGCGGTCATGGTTTGTATGGTCCCGTAACAACGCATCGAGCCGGCCGTCACGCCGCGCGAGTGGGACGCATATGTCGTCAGATCAACCTTCGGGGCATAGTAAATGCCGAGCGCGGCGAGAGCGCCGACGGACGCCACTTGGCCCGAAAAATTGGCCAAGCCTCCACCGTCCAACACATGGTCCGCGGCAAATCCGACGATTTTGCCGGTGGCCCGATCGACCCCGATTCGCGTCCGCATTTTAAAGGCGTGTCGTTTGATCCCCAATTGAAACTGCTCGAAGCGGTTGTTGGCAAGCCGGACGGGACGATTCGGGAAGAATATCCCCGCCAAGGCGACGTAGAGCGGGAACGGCGTGTGGTCGCGTCCGCCGAAGCCGCCGCCGCAGGACGCGCAATCGGCGGTGATATGTGCGGGCTTGAACGCCGCCTGGGCATTGCCGAGATGAACGCACTGTTGCGCGAGATGGAGGCGACGTTGCGATCGGGACAATGCAATCATGGACGCCCGACATGGACGCGCTTCAGCCTGTCCGACATCGACAAATGGTTCCTGCGAGGACGCTGACATGATCCGGTTCCACCGCCCGCTCCAGCTGCTCGCCGCCGCCGCCATCGCGGCGACGGC
>Ga0207674_10009643_pt1 | contig 11014 bp, 9 predicted proteins | sample KBSCornC72_FD_184303 | JGI IMG/M metagenome (GOLD analysis project Ga0207674, IMG submission 184303) | Corn rhizosphere microbial communities from Kellogg Biological Station, Michigan, USA - KBS Corn C7-2 (SPAdes) (version 2) | ecosystem: Host-associated > Plants > Roots > Rhizosphere > Soil ...
CGGCGGCGGTACGAAGGTCGTCGATCTCCCCGGCGGCCCACTCAACCATCACTGGACCAAGAACGTCATCGCCAGCCGCGACGGGTCGCGTCTCTACGTCACGGTCGGCTCCAATAGCAACGTCGGGGAGAACGGTCTGGACAAGGAGATCGATCGCGCCGCCATCCTGGAGGTCGATCCCGCCAGGGGGACGCGCCGCCTCTTCGCCTCGGGGCTGCGCAATCCGAACGGCTTGGGATGGGAGCCGAAGAGCGGCGCGCTCTGGACGGCGGTCAACGAGCGCGACGAGATCGGCAGCGATCTGGTTCCCGACTACATGACGTCAGTCAAGGACGGCGGCTTCTACGGCTGGCCCTTCAGCTACTACGGGCAGCACGTCGACAAACGCGTCGAGCCTCCGCGGCCCGATATGGTGGCCAAGGCGCTCGTCCCGGACTACGCCCTCGGCGCGCACACCGCCTCGCTCGGCCTCGCCTTCTACGAGGGGCATCTGCTGCCGCAGCGTTACGCCGGCGGCGTGTTCGTCGGGCAGCATGGCTCGTGGAACCGCAACCCGCGCAGCGGCTACAAGGTGATCTTCGTCCCGTTCGCCGGCGGCCGCCCGGCTGGGGCGGCCGAGGATGTGCTGACGGGTTTCGTGAGCGACGGCGGCGAGGCGCTCGGGCGGCCGGTGGGGGTGACCGTCGACCGCGCGGGGGCGCTGCTGGTGGCGGACGACGTCGGCAACGTGGTGTGGCGCGTGACGGCGCGCTGATTGCGCTTCCTATGGATCCCAAGGGGGGCAGCCGACGGTGATCCAGCCGCCCATGCCGTCGGTCTGCTGGCACCTGTGAAAGACGCGCTGGCCGGTGCTGCACGAGTACCGGTCCCAAATCCTCCACGAACCGACGGTGCCGGAATCGTAGATGTTGCCATCGCAGTCGACGTAGTAGTTGCCGTTCCAATCGAGGAACGCATCGTCCAGGTAATAGTTGATGTCAGTCTCCCAACCGATGGAGTACACCGTAGTGGTGCCGGTCACGAGTAGCAGCACCATTGCGGCGGCGAAAACGATTCGGATTTTCTTCATGGAACCTCCTCCGTAGCGGGCGCCGTCACGCGCGCCAGGATGGTAGCCCCGTCAATTAGGAAAGAGGGAAGAGGTCAAGGAATGTCTCTACGGTGCGGACGCGCTTGACACTCACGCGATCATAGCCGTTGATCATGCAACCGCCACGAGTGTCGATCGTCGTCGCCACGTGGAACCGGAGCAACGTGCTGCGTCTCTCGATCGAGGCCGCGCTCCGCTCCACCATCACGGATTGGGAGATGCTGGTCATCGGCGACGCCTGCACGGACGACACGGCCGAGGTGGTGGACTCCTTCGGCGACCCGCGCATCCGGTTTCACAATCTGGCGGTGAATCGCGGCGAGCAGAGCGGGCCGAACAACGAGGGCATCCGGCTGGCGCGCGGGCGCTACGTGGCCATGCTCAATCACGACGATCTCTGGACGCCCGATCACCTGGCGACCTGCCTCGAGGCGATCGAGCGCGAGGCGGCGGACCTGGTGTTCACGCTGACGCTGGCGTTCGACCAGACGAACGAGCCGTTCCTGGGCGGGGTGACGGGCTCGGATCGCTACACGCCGTACGCCTTCGCGCCCGCCTCGACCTGGCTCTTCCGGCGCGAGCTGTTCGACCAGGCCGGCCCCTGGCGGGCGGCTCGGACGATGGTCGCCGTTCCGTCGCAGGAATGGCTGTTTCGCGCGCACCGCATGGGGAAGCGCCTGGTGGCGGTGGAGAAGGTGACGGTGGTCGCGGTGGGGTCGGGTGGGCGGCGTCGCTCGTACGCCGATCGGGAGATCGAGCTCAACGCGGCCATCGCGCGCGCCCTGCGCGACGATCCTGGCTTTCTCCACGCCACGCTCACGCGCGCGGCGGCGCGGGCGACGCTGCCGTCGCTCGGCTTCGCCGTGCTGCCGCATCTGGCCCGCGCGGCGAAGAATGCCGTGCGCCGCGTCATCGCCGCTGCCGGCGGCAATCCCAGCACGCTCGGGTTTCTGCTGCGCTTCGGCGGCCGGGGTGCCTACATCGACCTGTTGCGCAAGACCCGCGGGCTCTCGCCGCTGCCGAGGCATACCCCATGACCGACAACTGGCTGATCGACGGTGCGCGGAAGGACGAGCAGAGCATCACGGCCGACTGGATGCAGAGTTCCCTCCGGCTCATCGACGGCGTCAGCATCCGCGAGGTGAGCAACGTTCCGAAGGACAACGGCTGGCTGACGGAAATCTGCCGCCGCGACTGGCTGGAGACGCCGGCGCAGATCGACCAGGTCTTTCAGGTCGCTCTCAACCCCGGCGTGGTGTCGGCGTGGCACGCGCACGCCACGACCATCGACCGGCTGTTCGTTTCGTTCGGCATGATGCGGGTCGTGCTCTACGACGCCCGCGAGGCGTCCCCCACGCGCGGCGTGATCAATGAGCTCCGCTTCGGATCGCTGCGCCCGGCCCTGGTGATCGTCCCGCCGCAGGTCTGGCACGGGGTGGAGAACCTCTCTCCGAACGTGAGTCTGCTGCTCAACCTCGTCGACAACGCCTACCGCTACGAGGACCCCGACCATTGGCGGCTGCCGTCCGACTCGCCGCAGGTGCCGTACCGCTTCACGCGGGGCTGACTTGCAGCGCGCCCACATTAGGCATCGAGTCGTAGGTGGTGCTATTCAGCGTTCTTCCTCTCTTCTTCTTCCGAACTCCGCCCCATTGCTTGAAAAAGAAGGGTACCCGGGCGTTTTCACACTGCTTCAGAACCGAAAGCACCCACGCTTCCTCCATCGGTCGCGCACCTGGTCCCGATTCGCCGCCGACAATCACCCAGCCGATATCAGAAAGGTCGAATTGACCTAGATCCTCCAAGAGAGGTTCGACTGAAAGGAATCGAATTCCGGCGGATGCCTCTCTCAGGTGATTCACGCGCGGGAGACCGTATTTCCGATCCTCGACGCTGACGCCCCACCAGATATGCGGAAGTCGCGCGACGTCCCGCAACGGTCCGTTGAGGAGATCTCGCATCCGAGTCGATCGTTTCGTTAGAACCTGAAAGATATGCCAGTCTGCGCGGCGCATGACATCGACGACACTCTCGATGTACTCGGTTGGCACGTCTTCGTGGAAGAGATCACTCATCGAATTCACGAAGATGCGTCGCGGACGACTCCATCGAAGCGGTTCGAGGAGCTTGCTGTGGACGAGTCGCAGATCGAATCCCTGCTCGTATGGGTGACCTGGAACGCCGCGAAAACGTTCCGCAAACGTCGACGCGTAGCAGTGCTTGCAACCGGGACTGATTTTTGAGCAGCCACGGACGGGATTCCATGTCGCGTCAGTCCATTCGATTGTTGAGTTGTCGGACATTGATCACCTGAACGCAAAACTTCCTTGATCGGCAGTGTACTTCTTGCATTCGTCCCAAAATCTGGCAGCGATCTCCTCACGGCTGAAGAACGCCAAGTGATACATGGGTGAATTCTTCTCGTTCTTGATCACGCGTGTGCTCGGTATTCCACCCCAGCGAAACCCGATTCGTCGCATCGATTTCGCGAACTCGTCTACGAAGAAGTTCGCGAACGACCGACGCGCTCGTTGTTGTTGCTCCCATTCCTCTCGCCACGTCGGATTGCCGAGAAAAGCAGCATTCAGATTGTTGTCGTGTTGCCAATTCCGCTGGGCATCCATTCCTGAGGGGATCAACAGAAGGAAGTCGATCTTCCGCCCACCCCCAGCCAGTCTGGCGATCGTGTCGAACTTCAGGTTGTCGACGTTAAATGGATCAACGAAACAGAACGTCAGAACACGGAAGGACTTCGAGTGCTGCGGAATGTGGCTGAGGATAGCGTCGACGTTCAGATTCGTGTCGCCTGGCACGTACGCTGGTTGTACAACGGAAAAGTCTCGTCCAACACGCGCTTGAAGGGCGCGGAGATTCTCTGGATCAATGTCGCAGAAGACATATCTATCGAATGGGTTTCTGATATCAAGAACGACCAGCGGAGAGGCCGCAACGATCTTTTGCGAGTCGCGAAGCTTCGCTCGACCGGCGCCAGCGAATAGATCGATATACACGCGACATTCAAAGCTGTTCTTCATTGCTGTGGCGAAGATGTCTGCGTAACACCGCACGAGCTGGTATTTTTCCTCGGCCCATTCGCCGACAGGAGGTGTCAGGAGCCCGTCGTCGGCTAGCGCCGGAAGTCTTTCCATAGCCGAAGAGTAGTGCCCGGCGCTTAGGGGAGCAACTTCTGTGGCTGCAGTTGTCCGGGCTGAGTCACTTCGCCGGCGCCGCCACCTCGCGCGCGTCTTCCCCGTGGCGCACTTGGCGGTACTGCGTCAGCCGGCGGAGGATCTCCTCGCCGGTGGCGGGGGCGGTGAGCTTGGGGATCGCGCCGCCGGAGACGAATGACAGCGCGTTCTTGACCGCCATCCAGACGGAGATGGCCATCAGCAGCGGCGGCTCGCCGACCGCCTTGCTGGAGCGGAGGTTCAGCGTGTTGCCGTCGTTCTCGATCCAGTCGACGTTGAAGACCGGCGGCAGGTCCTGGATGTTGGGAATCTTGTACGTCGTCGGCGAGTGCGACAGCAGGTCGCCGTCCGGCGTGTAGCGCATCTCCTCGTTGGTCAGCCACCCCATCCCCTGCACGAAGGCGCCGGTGATCTGGCCGCGGTCGATGCCGGGGTTGATCGGCTTGCCGATGTCCATCAGCACGTCGCTGCGCAGCACGCGCATGGCGCCGGTGAAACGGTCGATCTCCACCTCCGACACCGCGCAGCCCTTGGTGAAGTAGAGGAACGGCGTGCCGCAGCCGGTGTCGGCGTTCCAGTCGAGGTGCTCGGTGGCGTAGAAGCCCTTGTCGCCGAGGGAGACGCGCTCCAGGTGGCAGCGCTTGACCAATTCTGCGAACGGGACTTCCTCGTACGGCCGGCCGAAATGCTCCGCCGCCACCGCGGCCATGCGCGCGCGGATCTTGCGGCAGGCGTCGACGGCCGCGCCGCCGTTGAGGTCCGCCCCGCTCGACGCCGCGGTGGCCGAGGTGTTGTTGTTCTTCTCCGTCGACGTCGGCATGACGATGACGTGCTCGGCGTCGATCCCGAATTCGTCGGCCACCACCTGCTTGATCTTGGTGTTCACGCCCTGGCCCATCTCCGTGGCGCCGGTGGAGACCTGCACCGAGCCGTCGAGATAGACGTTGACCAGCGCGTTGGCCTGGTTGAGGAACTTGGTGTTGAACGAGATCCCGAACTTCACCGCCGTGCAGGCCAGCCCGCGCAGGTGCGTGCGCGACGCCGCGTTGAACTGCGCCACCTCCGCCACCCGGCGGTCGTAATCGGCGCGCTCGCGGATGTCGCGGAAGAGCCGCGGCAGGGTGTTGTTCTTCAGCGTCTGCCCGTACGGCGTGACGTTGCGGTCGTCGATGCCGTAGCAGTTGCGCGTCCGCACGTCGAGAGGGTCCAGCTTCAGGTAGACCGCGATCTCCTCGAGGATGTTCTCGATGTTGATCACGCCCTGCGGCCCGCCGAATCCTCGGAAGGCGGTATTCGGCGGGTAGTTGGTGCGGCAGACCGTGCCGTGGATCTCCACGTTGGGGATGAAGTACGCGTTCTCGGCGTGCGTCATGGCCCGCCCCATCACGGCGGGGGAGAGGTCGGCGTAGGCGCCGCCGTCGGAGTAGAAATCGACGCGCATGGCGCTGATCACGCCGTCGTCGTCGAAGCCCACCTTCCAATCATTTTGAAAGGGATGCCGCCCGCCGGTGATCCGCATGTCGTCGTCTTTGTTGTAGGCGATGCGTGCCGGGCGCCTGGTCTCGAGCGCCACCAGCGCCGCGATGGCCGCGGGATGGGTGGCCTGGCACTCCTTGCCGCCGAACCCGCCGCCCATCCGCTTGGTGACCACGGTGACCTTGTTGATCGGCAGGCCGAGGAGGTGGGCGATGACCTCCTGCACCTCGGAGGGGTTCTGCGTCGAGGAGTGAATGGTGAGCTGATCGAATTCGCCGGGAACGGCGATGGCCGCCTGCGACTCGAGATAGAAGTGGTCCTGCCCGCCGTTGATCCACGTCCCTTCCAGGATGTGGCGCGCCGAGGCGAAGGCGCGGTCAGCGTCGCCGCGCCGGATGTGGCGGACCGGCCCGATGAACTGCTTCTTGCGCCTGGCGTCGTCGATGGTGAAGACCGGCTCCAGGCGCTCGATGTCGATGACGATGGCTTCCTTCGCCGCCCGGATGGCCTGGCGCGACTCGGCGGCGATGACCACGATCGGCTGGCCGATGAAGGTGACGGTGTCCTCGGCCAGCAGGATCTCGTCCTTGATGATCGGGCCGAAGAGGTTGTGGTGAAGGTCGCGGTAGGTGAACAGCGCGGCGACGCCGGGGACGGCGCGCGCCTTCTCGATGTCCAGCGAGCGGATGCGGCCGTGCGCGACCGGCGACCAGAAGAAGTCGACGATCAGCTCCCCGCGCAGCGGCGGCATGTCGTCGACGTAGATCGATTCGCCGGTGACGTGCCCGCGCGCGGAGTCGTGCGGGATGTTCTTGCCGACCGAGGACATGGGAGGACGAGTATACGGCGCTGTTGCCGAACTGTTGAGGCCCCCCTCGCTCGCCCATGTCACCATCGGGCCCATGCGCGCGCTGCTCTCCCTGGCGATGGCTTGCGCGGCATTTGCCGCCCGCGCGGAGACGCTCGTCATCCGGAACGTCGACGTGGTCTCGATGCGCGACGAGCGGATCGACCGCCACCAGACGGTCATCGTCCGCGGCGAGCGGGTCGAGAGCATCGGCCCGGCGGATTCCACGCCGGTTCCCGCCGGCGCCCGCATCATCAACGGCGAGGGGTTCTGGCTCGCGCCCGGGCTGGTCGACTCGCACGTGCACATCCGCGAGGACGATCTCCCTGCCTACCTCGCCGCCGGCGTGACGACCGTGCGCGACCTGGCGGGACTCGACAGCGTTCTCGACGTCGCGCGCCGCATCAACCTCGGCGAGCTGCGCGGGCCGCGGATCGTCACCTCCACGCTGCTCTTCAACGGTCCCAATCCGCGGAATCCGTTCTTCTCCACGGTGATCAACAATGCCGCGGAGGCCGATCCGCGCGTGGCCGCGCAGCTGGCGCGCGGCTGCCGCTTCGTCAAGCTGTACGAGAACCTCCCGCGCAACGTGTACGACGCCATCGTGAGCGCCGCACGCGCGCGCGGCGCGCCGATCACCGGCCACGTGGCGGTGCAGATCGATCTCGGGCACGCCATGGAGTCGCAGGACTCCATCGAGCATCTCAGCGGCTACGAGCGCGCAGTGTCGCTCGTGCCGAACGCCGCGTCGATGGACATCGGCGCGTGGCAGTCCGTGGATCGCGCGCGCTACCCCGCGCTGGCGGAGCAGAGCGCGCGGTCGGGCGTCTGGAACTGCCCGACGCTGTACGTCTACGCCTCGCTGTCCAATTTCTCGCAGCCGATCATCGACAACCGCCGCGCCTTCGTGCGCGAGCTGCACGGGCACGGCGCGCGCCTGCTGGCCGGAACCGACGCCGGCTATCTCCTTCCCGCCGGCTCGTCGCTGATCGACGAGCTGCATGAGCTCGTCGCCGCGGGGCTGACGCCGTTCGAGGCGCTGGCGGCGGCGACGCGCGACGCCGCGCTGTTTCTCGGCGAAGACGCCGGCACCATCGAGGCCGGCAAACGCGCCGATCTGCTCCTGCTGGGCGCCGATCCGCTGCAGGACATCGAGGCGTTGCGCCATCCGGCGATGGTGATCGTCCGCGGCGAAGCGCCGCCGCCGGCCGCGCGCAGGCGCGCCGCGGCGCGATGACCGCGGCCGTGTTTCTGCTCGTCTGCAGAACTCCTATAATTGACCGCACATCACCAAAAAGAGGAGATCCACCGTTATGCGACATGCCCTGTCCGCGGCCGTGTTTCTGCTCGTCTGTCCGATCGCCCTCGCCCAGCATTTCCATCACGCCTCCGCTCCCCCCGCCCCCGGCGATGAACTGCGAAACTCGCCGTGCACCAAGATCCTGGTGGATGCTGTTCCTCAGCCGGATGTGCTGAAGGTGTACTGGCCCGTCACCGGCAGCCATGCAGCGATGCTGTACTTCAGTCAGGGGATGACCGAGTACTACGGGTTCAACTACGAAGAAGCGCTGCGCAACTTCCGCAGGGCCAAGGGAGCCGATCCGAACATGGCCATGGCCTCGTGGGGCATCGCGCTCGCGGCCGGACCGAACATCAACCTGGGCATGGATAACCGCTGCCGGGATCTGGCGGTCAGCGAGATGGCGTGCGCCGTGGACCTGGCGAAGAAGCAGAAGGGCGTCATCACTCCGGTGGAGGAAGGTCTGATCAACGCGCTCGCTCTCCGTTACGCCGGTCCGATCACGGAGACCGTCGCCTACACCGTTGCCATGCGCAACGTCTGGGAGATGGCGAAGAACGCGGCGCGGACCAAGGAGAGCGCGGCGACCATGGCCAATGTCGGGGCGCTGTATGCCGAGAGCATGCTCGAGATGCGGCCGTGGGCGCTGTACGACGCCGCGTACCGGCAGGCGTTGGATACCCAGACCATCATCGATGTCCTGAAAGAGTCCATGGCCGTGGCCTTGGCCAAGGACACGGAGGCCATCGGCGCGAATCACTTCTGGATCCACACGGTGGAAGCCTCGGACGATTTCAACCGTGCGCTTCCCAGCGCGGAACTGCTGGACAAGGCGGTGCCGGGGTCGGGACATCTGCTGCACATGCCGTCGCACATTTATCTGCTGAGGGGGGAGTATGCGAAGGCCATGGCCAGCAACACCGAGGCGGTGCGCGTCGATCGATCTCAGTACAAAGATTCCTGCAGCGGCTGGTATTCGCAGTACACCGACAACCTGAGCTGCCCCCAGCTTTATTACGGCCACTACCTCAGCCACAACCTCTTCTTTCGCTCCGTCTCCGCGTCGTTCAGCGGCCAGAGCGCGGAGGCGGTGACCTCGGCGTGCGAGACGCGCGAGCACGCCATCCACTTCCAGGCCAACGAGCCGGGACTGCAGCGATACATGACGGCGCCGCTCATGACGCTGGTCTTGAATCGCAACTGGGATGCGATCCTGAACCAGGAGAAGACGCCACCCTCGAATTGCTACATGAAGCCGTTCCTGCCGAACGGCTGTCACATCCTCACCGCGACGTGGCGCTGGGCGCGGGGGATGGCATACGCGGCGAAAGGCAACATCGCCGGCGCCGTCAACGAGTACGACGCCATGGCCACGGAGATGCTGGACATCGCTCATCCCACGCCGACCGGATGGGGCAACAACAGCGCCGCGGCAGTGCTGGCCATCGCCCAGTCGACGCTTCAGGCGCGCTATACCTGGGCGGGTGGTCAGTGCAAGCCGTGCGAGCCGTGCGGCGACAAGTGCAAGGCAAGCGCTCCATGCAACGCTTCCCGCTGCGGGGGCGGTCCGTGCCAGCAAGACATCATCGACCAAACCATCGAACATCTGAAGCTCGCCGTCACGCACGAGGACGCGCTGGTCTACGACGAGCCGCCGCAGTGGCTCCCACCCGCCCGCGAGGCCCTGGGCGGCGTCTACCTGCGGGCGGCGCGGCTCATCCCCGACAGTGGCAAACGCAAGGAGATGTTCATGAAGGCCGAGAAAACCTTCGACCAGGAGATCGTCCGCCATCGTGAGAGCGGCCGCGCGCTCTACGGCAGGATTCGCGCACTCATCGGAAGGGAAGCGTCGTCAGGGGAGCTCGCGGACGCGAGAGAACGGTTCTGCAAGGCTTGGAAGGACGCCGACTACACGATGACCGAGCTGGATCTCTGGCCGGCGCTCGACGGTGGCGACGGCGGCGTCAGCACCATCACCTGTCCAAAGGAGACGCAGATCGTGGCGCCGTCTTCGAGATCCTGTCCGCCGCTACCACCGCCACCGCAGTAGCCGATCACCTCCCCGCCAGCGGCGCACGGAACGTGCATCTCACGGCGCCGAGGAGGAAGCCATGAAACGAGCCCTGGTCTGCGCCGCGTTGCTCCTGGTTTGTTCGTCCGCCCTCGCCGAGGGTCCGTCAGGCTACGAACGGATGGTCCTGTCGGTCGCGCCGTCGACGGCGCTCTGTGCCTGGTTCTCGAAGTACGACACGCGCCTCCACGTCTTCAACGACGGCGACGATGCGCTGGCGCAGATCTGCGTGGCGCGCAACTGTGCCCGGGTCGGGAAGCGGGCCGCGGCGACGATCTCCGGGCCGGTGACCAGCAATCCGCTGCCGGCGTTCATCTACGTTCCGAGGGAGGTCGCCGACCGCGTCCACCTCACGCTGATGGTCGAGAGCACGAATTACGGGCTCGCGGACCGGGCGTTCACCGAGATCCCCATCATCCGCGAGAGCGAATTCCGCCACCGCGTCCAGCTCCTCGGCGTGCGCGTGGACGAAGGGTTCCGGGTCACCGTCCGCGTCTACGGGCTCGAGGTCCCGAAGGACACGCTCAGCGTGATCCGCATCTTCGACATGAACACCAACGATCTGCTGTACGAGGAGATCTACGGGTTCCAGAGCTTCCCGAACGCTCCCGACGTGTCGATGGAGTGCGACATCACCAACTACGGGTACAAGATCAAGCATCGCGATCTGCGGATCGAGGTGGAGTCGAGCCGGGAGGACGCGCGCATCTACGCCTTCGTGTCGACCACGGACAACGCCACGCAGCGCTTCACGACGATCACGCCGAAGTGACGGCGCCCGCGAACGCGTCGTACCAGAACTTCGGCAGGATGTTCTCCGCCAGCTGCGCGCGGTAGTCGGCGGAGCCACGCACATCGGAGATGGGCGTGACTTCGCCGCGCGCGATGCGTCCTGCCTCTTCGAAGGTGGCGAGCGCCACCGGCTTGCCCGCCAGGAACGACTCCGTGCGCGGCAGGCGGACCACCGTCGGCGCCACGCCGCCGTAGGCGATGGTGGCGGTGTTGATGTGCCCGTGGATGGTGGCCAGGCGGATGGCGGCGG
>Ga0207674_10009645_pt1 | contig 11012 bp, 27 predicted proteins | sample KBSCornC72_FD_184303 | JGI IMG/M metagenome (GOLD analysis project Ga0207674, IMG submission 184303) | Corn rhizosphere microbial communities from Kellogg Biological Station, Michigan, USA - KBS Corn C7-2 (SPAdes) (version 2) | ecosystem: Host-associated > Plants > Roots > Rhizosphere > Soil ...
GTGTCCAAGAAGTGCAGAGCTTCTTGGCTATCTACTGCTTCATGCAACAGTGTCGCCGCCTCTTCAGCCTCGAGCGCTTGAAAGGCCCATTCTCGATGACGCCTAGTTACTGGGGCATTGCTCACAACGGCACCCCTCCCTTATCTTGGACCTGCTTCAGCTCGTCTGGCAGCATGTATTCGATGGACTTGCGATGCCGCTCGAACAGCGCGAGAGCAGGCTTCGGTGCCGTCAATGCGTAGGCCATCGGAGCTGGATTGCTCTTTCGCATGATCTCTACGCACAACGCCTGCGCAGTAATCACGTGTGGGACGCCTACTCGCTCGTCCTGAATGGCGACGCTTGTAGTGAAGTCATTTCTGAGCACAGCTTCATTCGTGAGCCCCGGATTGTCGCCATGAAGGAGTTTTTCGTAAACCTCATCGACGATTTCCCAAAATGTCTTCTTTTCAGTGAAGTACACACCGTCGCTGTAGTACTTACCGCTCGGTTTGAAGTACGTGAGTTTCACCTGAATCGCGCCTTCTTTGACAGGAGGCGCTGGTTCTTCAGGTAATGAAAAGAAGTCGTGCTTCAATGAGGCAGTACCGATGTTGCCAAGGTCGCCGCCGTTCCTTTCACGCATTAGACGGCAGGTCAACCCGTCTTTACCGATGTCGTAGGCAACGCATATTTCCCCTTCGACTACCTTTTGTAGAAGGACGCCATTCAGGTCTCGTTTTGCCTTCCATCGGCTGCCCTTGTTCACTGTCGAAGAAGGCGTAGTACTCTCGACATCGGCCAGCGCGTCTTCGTAGCACTTCCTGAAGTTCTTCCTCGACACATACCCCTCAGGAATGCTTGGTTCGAAGACCTCCACAAACGCAACTTCGAACTCATACGTGGGAGCGAACTCTTCGGTGGTGATCTGCCCGTTAGCGTCACAAAACACGACGGTGGTCATGGCCGACCAATACTGCGTGGAGCCATTCTCACCTACGCCAATTGATTCAGAAGTGCTGACGCCGCGCACTTGCCGCAATCGCCCATCATGGCGCACGAACACGCCTGGCACTAAGTCCAGGGCATCCATGGTTCCTGTCGTTGTCCTTTTTGAACTATTCTCGTTTCTCATTGTCGTCTTTCTCTACGGCTAGTCGCGATTCAAGGAGCAATAAACGCTCCGGGGTGCATGGTGTGTAGATGACGTACGTGACGTCGTTCCCACAGCCTTCGCAAGTGTACTTTTCTGGTGGGTTAACACCTATGCCAGTCTGCATGCCGAAGTCAGCTCTATCTGCGCAGTCGGAGCAGAGGCTCATGCGCACTTCAACTTTTGGAGGCAAACCCATTTTGCTAAAGCGCGAGCATCTCGCGTTCAGCTGACTTCAGAAGATCCTCTTCTATCTGCAACGCCTCCAATGCTTGCCTAGCGTACTTCTCTGAAGCCTTGGCGTTGTATTGAATGGCCAAGATGAGCACTGTGTCCAGCGCACGCCGGAGCCTCCTCCTCTCTGGAAGCAGCGTTTCTAGGATGACGTGCTCAGCGCTGGGCACCATGGGGATGCTTTCGAACGGGTAGATTCGCCGAGTTGTTCGTTTTTCATCCAACATGCGGGCGTTGTAGCCTGCACGCCAACCTAGCTCGAACACGAGCGTCTCAGCTTTGTTCAAAACTTCGAGGAGCACTTTCATGACGGCTCTTTCTTGGACGCGGCTGCATCCAGTTCTTTGATGTATAGGACCAGGTCAGCGAGTTTTCGTGCAGCTCGGTCAGGCACTCCTACGAACAACGCCATGGTCAGAAACGAATCCCTTTTGGCGTAGTCCGCAGCCAGGTTGCTCACTAATGCATCGGCTTGTTGCCCTGCTTCGTCCGTTGCGCACTTTAGAACCTTCTCTAGAAGGTCAGCGGCCTCATCGCACTCCAATGCGCCCTCAGGGTTTGCCATCTTGCGAAGTGCGACGGCTCTAATTCTCAGCGTGAAAATCGCTTCATTCATGCGCGTGCTCCAGTGCCTGTTCATAGCGAATGTAAGCACGTACGCCGTCCATCCACCAGACGTACCAAGCGCTGCCTTCTACTGCGGCCCGCTCTTGAATAGTTTCCCAATCGTCTTGATTGCCCCAGAAGCTTCGGATGAGAGCGATGTCCTCCTCAGAGCCACCTACTTTGGCTTCTTCAATGAGCTCGCTGAGAAACTGGCTGTAGTCCTGCTCCATGGCGGATTCGAGGCAAAATACACTCGACAGCTGTGGCGGAGGCTGGCCGTCGACCCAAGTCATAAAGACACGCCCAGCTTCTTGTAGTACTCGACGGTGTCTTTGACTCGCGTAGCTACGAATACTAGTGCCTCTGCTTGCGCGTCTTTGATGTCCTTCGACAGCAAGGGTCGCTGCTCGATGCCCAAAGCGATGCACGTGAGAAACCACGATCCTGGTGCGCCGATATGCTGATGTACCTGCAGTTGCGAAAAATGGCCGACTCCCAGCGCCCAAGCCCTGGGCGTGACTTGACCGACGCGTTCTCCTTTACGGTAAGACGTCGTGTCGATCCAGTTTTGCTTCTTCATCTTGAGACCGGTTTCTCCATCTCTGAGTTAATCAGCTCGCGGTTATCCAGCGCGTATGAAAGCGCGTCCAAGATCTTGGCTGGCCCTAACTGTGGGTAGCGCTTGAACAGTTGTTCGAGTGACGTGCCGCTCAAATAGAACGCGTAGATGCGGCATATCGGGACGCGCGACCCTTTGACGTAGGACTTGCCGTCGAGCACGCCGCTGTCGATACGTACGTGCGGGTGCGGAACCACGACGGCAATCGGAATCTCCGAGTCGCTCATCGTCGCTTACCCAGGGCATTGCCCGAGGAGAGCAGCTCCAGGTAAGCGCCGGCAACGGCGGCTTCAGCTGCGCTGTACGTAAGAACAGCCTCTTGCAGCTCCCTCAAAGCGCGGTCGCGCAGATCTTTTGCATGAGCCAAGTTACGCTTGTTGGCTTGCTTCAAGCTGAGCTTCTGCGGCTCAGCTTTGACGATGGCTGGCTTAGTCACTCGAGCGAGCGCCGGCTTCATTTGTACCGCCAGCTCAGTTCCAGCCTCTGCCCTCACGCGTTTTGACGTCCGCTTCTTGCTTTTCTTTTTCATGTGCTCTCTCGCTTAGTTTCAAATGCTAGCAACGGGTTTGCGGCTAGCCGTTCCATGCGGCTCACCTGTTTTCTTAAGCTGGCGAGCTTTGCGATTGCTTGCTCCTTAGCGTTAGCTATCGCCAGGTTGAGGTCAGTGAAGTAGGTCTTGTTCGGCTTCAGTTGCTGCCTATGCCCTATGTACTTGTTAGCAACCGTATGCACAAATCCACGAGAACTGGCATACTGCAGGTCGACAATCACTGGTTGAATACCAGTAGTGAGCGCGTACTTAGTGCTGTAACCGCGCTCGATGGTTGGCTTGCTAATGTTCTTCTTAACCGCGACTTTCATTGCTCCTCGAGTACTTGTAGTGCATCGCAAGCATCACCCAGAAGGTGTTGAGCATAAACACAGCGATGCCCGCGATCCAGCTGAGCGTTTGTCCAAGTGTTGAGTAGTAGATGAGGTTCCACCCGCCCCACAAACTGAACCAGCTCGTGGGGATGATGGAGACGCCGGCAACCTTCTTATCCCTGATCAGTTGCCTAATATTGGTGGTCAGTAACGCCGCGCCGCCGAGCTCGAACACGGCGTTGATGGTATCGACGGACATCAGTATTTGAGCGGGCCGAAGGAGTTCAACTTGAAGAGCAAGGCACGAATCCTTGCGTAGGCTTCCATACCGTCGTGCGCCACATGCGCGAACAACGTGTTCATGTCGGCTTCAATTGGTGCGGGAAGTGGCGGTTCTGGCTTCTTGAACAGCTCGAACTTCCGAAGAGGCGGCCCATATTCGCGCAGGCGTTCGAGCAGCTGCTCCACGCGCAATGAGTAATAGCGGCAAGCGCGTTCAATGTGACCTACAGGCAAGCCAGGCGCGTCGCCCTCGAGTAAGTCAGACAGATGCCGCATGATTTCTTCGACAAACGGCCTTCGTACCCGCCGAAGCTCGAGCTCCACATCAGCTTCCAGCTGCTCGCGCTCACGGTCTTCAACGAACCGCTCACCAGCGGCCGTACGTAGCATGATCTCTACTTCTTCACTGAGGCCTTCCCAATCAGCGCCAACGTTACTTCCGCGCTCCACTACTTGGCGCAGCGCGCGCTCGTACCCTCGCCGTTCAGCAGCTACAATTTCAGCGTCTTCGATAGTCAATGCAATCTCCATACAACCCGCTGTCGCAGGTTTCTTCTAGTCGTCCACAGCGATGGCATCGCTTAGGCAGTGGTGCTGACATTTCGCTCAGCACGGTTGCCCCTGCTGGCAGCTTGGTTTTGATCGGTGTGAACTCGTGAATGTGCAACTTACCGGGCTCGAATCCTTCATGGATGCGAATCACCGCGTCTACTGGAGCGGGCAACGCACCGCTACCAAGACCATCGTTGTAGAAGACGTACTCCGTAGGCGTGGCCGGTAGGTTCGGATCTTGTTTCTTTTCACCGAACATACCGCACTTCACGCAACTGAATGTGTAGTTGCCACGCGCTCCCCAAGGTGCCTCATCGTAGTCGTAACATTCTGTCGGACCGCCGCACCTAGGGCACGGTCCTGAAGCATCGCCTCTATTCATCGGGCTTACCAACGCTAGGCGTAGGCTTGTACTTCATCATGAATAACGGCAAAGTCTCGCAGCCTTCGCCAGGGTCGTAGTACACGCAACCCTCTGGATTTCTGTCGTCGAAGGTGACTTGCGTGATGCACACATGGCGCTTGCCATCGTAGCTGTCGTACTCCTCGTCCGGCTTGGGCACGAAGAAGGTTCTCTCTGAAAGATGCGAGGGGACGCCGAGCTCTTCACGAATACGCTCACAGACGCCACTTACAGCCCATGACGACTCCCAGTCGTCGGTCTTTTTCTCAACGCGAGCAAGTACGTCTTCACGTATGAACGAGTCGCGCGTGTTTACTTGCTCAACGTCTTCTTGCGTGACGCGATAGCTCATATCGATGCTACTGCAGATTCGCCTTATGTATTCTTCAGCAGTCTCCATCATAGCTTTGCTTTCTGAATTCGCTTCTCTACTGACATTCCCCAACCGACGCACAAACCACATAGTTGACGACCAATCCTTCGATGAAACGGTTGGCCTTCATGCGGCATTACGTAGACATAGGCGTCGGTTTGCCCTGAGCCAAGGCACCATGGGCAATTTGGTTTGATACTCATTTGCCGCCTCCGGATTGTGCGTACTTGGAGCAGATTTCAGCAAGGTCAGCTTCGATGCTTTCCCAACTGATGTCGCTGCGCTTTCGATACAGTGCCAACACGGCGTCCGTCACAACCAGCGCCGCGGCAGCGCGGTCTTCTCGGCAGGTGTGGTGGTTTGGCTCGTCGATGCCGTAGCCAGCGCGTAACGCCCGCTTGTCATCGAAGGGCGTCGAACTTTTTGCGGTCGCGTGAACGCTCTCGCCGTCGCTTCCATCGTTGTTCCTCTGTCGATGAGCGAGGAGCGCGTCGACCGGCCGCCCTGGCCCCGCTTCTCGGTAAAAGTCGTCCTCTTGTCGCCGGGCCACGTCATCGGCTTTTACCCAAGCGCGGAATGCTTTTTCGTACGCCTCCGCTTGAGCGTCTGAACAAGGCATCCCGACAACGGCAAAGCTGTTCGTCAGGCCAAGCAGACGAGCGGCCTCTTCCAAGTGCGGGAGCCGCTCGCGAAGGGTGGCGAGTTCGGCGTCGCGAATTGCAATGCCTCGCGCGTAACAGTCAAATATATGCGCGCTAGATGTCCCTTCGTCGCGCCCTTTGAAAAGGTGGACGTAGCAGCAGCCAATCACTGATGGCGGGTTGGTACCGAGCTGTCTGCGGCAGATAGGACACCGCTCCACCGTCTCGGTCATTTGCCGCCTCGACGACCCTGCTTTGGTTTTGTAGGAGCCGGTCTACCGCCGTTTCCGCCGCACCATTTGCAAGCGACTCTGACTTCTCCGCAGACGCATGCGAATACCAAATAGCCGAAGCCGTTACATGCCGCGCACTTCATTTGCCACCTCGAGCCAGGGCTGCGGTGATGCGGTCGAACATCTGCTGGTGTTCCTCGCTGTCGTGCGCGTAATCTCGCCGCAGGTACGACACATCGTCCCTAGCCGCCGCCAGCTGCTCATCGGTTACGCTGACAGCCTTCGCATCCGCCAGTTCGCTCCGTAGCCTCTCCACCTCAGCGTCGCGGGAGCGTTGGCCGACTTCGAATGCGTTGGCCAGTGACTGGGCTACCCGCGACATTATGATCGGGATGTAGCCGACACCGGCGTCACCGTGCTCAATCCAGTCGCGTTCGATATCGCCGATTCCTGGCGCCACAACGCGCGCAGCTTCTGCCCGTATCTCCCTCGTCACCGCACCTGCTCCGGGCTTGGTTGAGTCGGTCACGGGAGTCTCCCGTCTGCTTTCATACCGGCCAGAACGCACAATCGGCACACCACTGCTTTCGGTTTGCGCGTGGCGTGCTCCCAAATCTCATGGCCGCAGCTCAGCTCACAGAGCCAGTTCTTGCGATTCATCGGCGACCGAGCGGCGCTCACGACGGTGACCTTTTTTGTTCGGGCTTCTTCAGTGTGGCTCACAGCCTCGGCTCCTTCACTGCGGGTGGAGCGCTGATTCGTTCAATCTCTCGCATGTCAAAGTCCCAGTTTTCTGGTTCCTCGTGTGCGCCGGCATTGCGCAGACGAGCGCTCGCGAGGTCGTGGATAGCCAGCAGCGCAGCCCGATGCGCCCGCACCTCGGTAATCAGGGCGAGGGCTACGGCTGGGTTCATGGCGGCAATAAAGCGCGCGTCGGCGTCGTCACTGAGTTTCAGTGTGCGCGCTATCTGCCGCCGCATTCCGTTTTTGCGATAGACGAATGGGTTCACTCCGTTGATTGTGCTCTCGTGTGTCCAAGGCCCAGGCGTCGCCGCTTTCGCCAGCGCCTTCAGCTTATCCAGGTCGACTTGGGCAGTGGCTGTGGTGTCAGCCATTACTTGTCATCTCCAATTCGTCGCCGATGCTCCGCGTACGGGTCCACTTTCACCACCTCGGGAACCTCCCGCTGCTCACCGACCTCGGCATGCGGCCCATCCACTAGGTCGAACCGCTCCACGTGCTGGAGTGACACGATGCCCTCCAGCGCCACGTTCGTCGGGTTCACGACGCGCTCCACTCGGTAACGTTCGCCGAACCGCAGCTCCGGCGCACTACGCACGTCACGGCATTGGACCCAGTTGCCAGGCTCGAACCGGCGAGGTTCCGACATGCGAGCTCGCGGAGGCACCGTTTCCCAGTAGATATCGAGGGGGTCAATCGCGTGTTTCTTGCCATCAGGTGTGCACTCGCCGACGTAGTGGGTGCCGTCGTAGGTGAGACGGTTTAGCGCTTGCAAAGCATTGACGGAGCACGTGCCGGCAGGGAGTTCAAGTGGCAGCGGGCTTGGTACTTCGACCGATATTCGGTTAGACATTGGGACCTCTTTCTTGGTTAATTAGCTCACACCGCCGAGCTAGACGGTGAGATTGGTAGCCTTTATGAGAGTACTTCCTTGACCTGTTGTTTAAGAGAAGCTTCGCCCACCGCGGTGAGCGCTGAATGCTTGAGCTTCTTCAGGCGCTTCTTCAAGCGCGGCCAAATGTCGTCAATGAACATGCCTACGCACAGTACGAATACTGAAGCGTGAGACATCGCGGCATGCACACGCTCATAGTGTGTGACGTAGCCAAGCCATGCGGCCAGCAACACGCCAACGACAGCCCATCCAGCTATCCAAGGTTTGTGGCCTCTAAGCAAGCGGATGACGCCTACTGTCCCGAACAAAATGGCCGACCATAAACACTCCTCTATGCCCAGCTTTTGCCCTAGCAGCGCATGTAGCCTGACGAAGGCGATGAGCAAGCACCCCATCACCAGGCCAATGGTCATTAGTATCGCGCCTTGTAATAGTTTCATTGCTACGCTCAATCCTTCTTGAGCGACTCTAGCTCCTTGGCTACGAGGTCGGCAAACTCCTGCCCGAATGTTGCCTTAGCAATGCTTGTTTGTAGGCTCCACGCCAAGTTGTACACCATACCGTGCTGACCGGTGAGGGCTTGCACCATCGGCTTTCTGGTGAACCCGTCTTCGCCGCGCTTGGCGTCTTCGAGCAGCAGCGTGACGGCCATGATGTAGCCCACCGGGAGAATTGGTACGTCGTGTGAAATGCGCTCACCAAGGTGTCGACAGAATTCAATCATGAACGTCTGCCCTGTGAACTCGGGCATGTAGGCCGTGATGTCCTTGAGCTTGGCTGCGGCTTCTTCAGTAGAAAATGCGGCTTCTTCGGTCATGTTGGGTCGTTGTCCTTCAGGTGTTCGAGTGCGTCGATTTGTAAGGCGAGATCGCCGTTGCCAGGGATTTGGTACAAGTAGTTGATGATGCGTCGGCGCTCTTCTTTCAGCGCCGCCTCTACGGCATTTTGTACGCGCAGCTCTTCAGCGATACTCTTAGGTAGAGGCCCTTCGAATTTCGCCCAAGCAGTGTCTGAGCTTTGACCGGGCCTGAAGCGGACGATCAGAGAGCGCGTCTTCTTGAAGATGTAGCTGTTCGGCGTCATGTCGAGCAATGCGTCGACCTCTGCCGCCGTAGGAGATTCGATGCTTGGCAAATGCAAGAAGCCGTTGTGCACGCCAAGCACCCACACTTCTGGGTTACCCCACGGAGCACCAAACTTGCGCGCCTCAGGGTGACCAAGCAAGTACTCGACTCGAAGTTGCCCCGTCCTGCCATTCTCCCACCAGCACCGATGTGCCTCACAAGAACAGCTGCGAGGCTCCCGGTCTCGCGAGCCTGGTGAAGTGATGGTTCCGCAAATCTCGCAGTAGATGGCTTTCATTGGGGCGGGTTCCTTGCTACGCAAGAGATGGCCTGGTTGTCGGCGAGGCTAGTGTCCAAAAAGTACACGTAGCGTTCAGACCAAGCCACCACCTGGGCCTCGTCGTCGCTTTGAGGCGGCACCATGGCAGCTAACTGAGCGTCTGCTTCATCAGGAGCAAAGCGCGCATTGAGCAAATCCCAAGGCACAATCCAATCGTACTCGGTGTCGTCGTTGTTCTGCTTTCGTAGTTCTTCAAGCACTTCGCTCCAAGTTTTCATGGCTTCCTCAACGCTTCTACCCGTCTTCCAGTAGTGACCGCTGCCGCGCATACACTACCTACGAAGTCTGCGAAGATCTCGACCTGCTTGTGCAAACTCAAGTTCTCACGGCGAAGCAACGTTACCGTTGCAGTCAGGCAGTCAAGCTGCGCATCTGACGCTCTAGTATGCGCTGCGCACAGTTTCCGGTTGTTCAACCATTGGAGGTGGCTTCCTTGCTTGCGATGGCAGTCAGTACAAACTTTTCGTTTCAACGGCATTGCTTAATGTAGTCCTCTCGATTGCACCTCTCTTATCCCCGATTTGGTGAGGCTGTACCAAGTCTCGACTACATAGTGATGGTAGTGGTCAGCGCGTTCGTACGCCTTCTTAGCAATGAACCCGTTCTTAGTGAGAAGACGTAACGTGTACCAATAGACGAGCGGGCCGTGCTCTATGCCTTCACGGTGCACATGCACCGCGCGCTCTAAGTCTTTGGCGTCGAGCGTGCACTCGTCTAACAGTGACTGGAGAATGGCGTTCTCGAGTTCCCACTGCTCCTTAGCTGCGTGCTTATGAAAGGAGATTGCCCAATTGCCGCAAATTTCAACTATCGCAATGGGCAGCCACATCACGATGTAATACAAATAGCCCAAGCCTTTGTACCGTCGAGAAGGCGGTACATCCAGGCAAAGCAACGCAGCACCGACCATGATGTACATGCACAAGCTAGTCATTTTCTCATCCTATGGCGAAGGCAGCCAGGGCAACCCTTTGGCTCAACGGTGCTTTGCTTGTGCATCGCCGCGTTTGCGCCGGCAATGCGCCACCACGGCTTGTTAGTCCAAGTGCTGTGCTCGTGCTTTGAGTAGTCAACGGCTGCTGACCTCTTGTTGTCTGTGCGCCACGTAAAGAAGACTTGTAAAAAGTACAGCTTGTTGTTGTTCGGCCAGTGCTTTAAGGCGACGTCAGTCTCTTCGGCAGTAAGCGGTTTCGACGCACAGTAAAACAGCTCGCCGCAAATAGTTCGGTACGCGTAGCTTGGCTCTACCGATTGCATCCACACCTTGCGCTCAACTACGTGCACTACATCTTCATGTACGATGAAGCGATTGCGCCCGCTCATTCCCAAACCCCTACAGACACTAGGGCACCTTCGGGCGTGAAGGTGAACTCGGTGAAGAATCTGTAGTATCCCTTGTTGCTAGGATGCTTCACACCTTTGGCTTTTACAGCAAGCACCTTTTGGCCATCTTCCTCGAGCTCTTCGAACACCACCTTTGCGCGCGTCAGCATTTCCTTGGTGCGCTCGAAGTCATTCACGTAGAAGAGTCCCCATGCTTGGCAACGTATTCCTCCACAGCCTTTGCCATGAATTCTCGAATCGTCTTGTTGTCCTTAGCCAGCAGTTCGTTAGCGGCTCGTAGCTTCACCACCTCGCTATAGAGCAGTTTGTAGATGGCTTGCATCTCAGCTTCCTCTGCTCGGTGATCCAACCAGCTGAGCTCGCACACGGCGCACTTGGCCATGACTACCTTGAACGTACTCTTGATATCGCCGTCGAAGAACGAGAGCTCCTTGTCCTCGATGGTCTCGTTGACCTTGTCGCTGCCACACGCCGGGCAGAACTTCTTGGGCTCTTCATGCACCACGTGTTGCGTGGTCGTCAGCGCTTGACGCAGGAGCGTGATGTGGCCCTCCGTCATCTCTACGTTGCCGCCCATGCCGCCGATGTAGCGCATTGCTGAGTCCAGCAGCTTGTGTGCCTCTCGTACAGGCCCTTCTTGCTCTGCCAGCTGCTTCAACGTGTTTATCAGGCCACGCCCGTACTCGACC
>Ga0207674_10009646_pt1 | contig 11012 bp, 12 predicted proteins | sample KBSCornC72_FD_184303 | JGI IMG/M metagenome (GOLD analysis project Ga0207674, IMG submission 184303) | Corn rhizosphere microbial communities from Kellogg Biological Station, Michigan, USA - KBS Corn C7-2 (SPAdes) (version 2) | ecosystem: Host-associated > Plants > Roots > Rhizosphere > Soil ...
CCCCGTCGCTCGCGAAAGGACGAACGCGAGCGCGGTGGCGACGCCGTACGCCGCCCACGGCGCCCAGGCCGGCACCGTGCCGCCTCTGCGCAGGTCTGCTGCATAGCCGGCGGCGGTCACTCGCGGATCTGCCTGCTGATGACGAGCCGTGCGGCCGTGTTGACGAGGAGCGTTATCCCGAAGAGGACGAGGCCCGTCGCGATCAGAAGGTTGACCTCGAGGCCGGAGGACTCGGGGAAATCGAGGGCGATGTTCGCGGCGATCGTCGAGGGATTTCCCGAGCTGATGAGGTTGAAGGTGACTCCGCCGGAGACCGAGAGGATGAGCGCGACGGCCATGGTCTCGCCGAGCGCCCGCCCGAGGCCGAGCATCGACGCGCTGATGATCGCCGGGCGCCCGAAGGGCAGGACGGTCATGCGGATCATCTCCCAGCGGGTGGCTCCCAGGGCCAGCGAGCCCTCTCGCAGGCTGCGCGGGGTCTGTGAGAAGACCTCGCGCACGATGGCGCTGATGATCGGGAGGATCATGACCGCGAGCACGATTCCGAGCACGAACATCGTCCGGCCGGTGGGGGAGGGCGGTCCCTCGAAGAACGGCAGGAAGTCGAGGTGCTCGTAGAGCCACTCCTGCAGGCCGACCGCGGCGGGGCCGAGCACGGCGATTCCCCAGAGCCCATAGATGACGCTCGGGATCGCCGCGAGAAGGTCGACGAGGGCGCCGAGCCCGTTGGCGATTCTCCGCGGCGCGAAGAAGCTGATGAAGAGCGCGACCCCGACCGCCAGCGGGACGGCGATGACGATCGCGATCGCGGAGGACATGACCGTCCCGAATGCGAGTGGCCAGACGTAGTGCACGAATGTCTGCCCGCCGGGCAGCTCGTCCGCGTCGGCCGTCAGCGCCGGCCATCCCCTGATCAGCAGGAAGGCGGCGACCCCGGCCAGGATCGCGAGGATCAGGATCCCGGCACCTGTGACGAGTGCCGAGAAAACGCGGTCACCCGCCCGAGAGGGGCGGGTGACCGCGTTCACGCTTTCGACTCGAACGGCCAAGGGATTCTGGCTACGAGCCGCCGATCGCGTCCACGGCGGGCTGGATCATCTGCCGCACCGAGTCGCTCAGCGGAGCGGATCCGGCGGCCTGGTTGGCCGTCTGCTGTCCATCCGCGCTGATGATGTAGTCGAAGTACGCCTTGACGATCGCCGCGGTGTTCGCGTCGTCGTACTGCGTGCAGCCCATGAGGTAGGAGACGAGGACGATCGGATAGGTGTCCGAGGCGTCTGGCGTTCGGTTCAGCTTGAAGGTGAACTCGTTCGCTCCCGGATTCGCATCCGGCTCCGACTCGTCGAAGATCCTGGCTGCGGCCTCTGCGCTCGGGCCGACGAACTCGCTACCGACCTTCACCTCTGCGACGCCGAGATCTCCGACCTGGCTCGCGTCGGCGTAGCCGATCGTGCCGTCGCCGTTCTTGATCGCGTCGATAACGCCCGAGGTTCCTTCGGCGGCCTCTCCGCCTTTGACCGGCCAGTCACCGCTGACCTCGAAGGTCCAGATGCTCGGCGCGGCCTGGGAGAGATAGTCGGTGAAGTTCTCCGTCGTGCCGGACTCATCGGAGCGGTTCACGGGCGTGATGTCCGTGTCCGGGAGATTCGCACCCGGGTTGTCCGCGGCGATCGCCGGATCGTTCCACTTCGTGATCTTCTGGGCGAAGATGTTCGCGAGTGTGTCAGGCGACAGTTGCAGGCTGTCGATGCCGGACACGTTGTAGGCAATCGCGATCGGCGAGACGTAGTTTGGAACTTCGACGACGTTGTTCGCGCCACCGCAGACGCCCTCTGCCGCCGTCACTTCGTCGGTGTCCAGAGCAGCGTCCGAGCCGGCGAAGGCCACGCCGCCCGCGGTGAACTGCTCGCGTCCGCCGCCCGACCCGACGGGGTCGTAGGCAATAGAGACGCCGGAGTTGGCCGTCTGAAATCCCGCGATCCACGCTTCCTGGGCGGCCTGTTGGGCCGTCGAGCCGGCGCCGGCGATCTCGCCGGAAAGGCTGGCGCCCCCGGCCGACGTTCCTGCGGGGGTCGCGGCTTCGCTGTCGTCGCTGCCTCCGCAGGCGGCGGCGGTGAGCGCAAGCAGCCCGGCCGCGATGACGAGCAGGACGACCCTGCCCTGAGGGCGAATTCCCACGGTTCTCCTTTCAGGTCGTGTCATCGCTCCGAGTGTCGGGCCGACGCTCGGGCACGTGGGCTGAAAGGCCGTGAAGAAGTGGTTACGGGCCGGTGAACGCGATCCGGATCGTGAGGCCCGAGCCGATCTCGCCTTGGGCCTCGACGGTCCCGCCAGCGGAGTTGGCGATGTGCTTCACGATCGCGAGCCCGAGCCCCGTGCCACGCGAGGCGCGCGCCCGGTCGGCGCGGTAGAAGCGCTCGAAGAGGCGTGGGAGGTCGTCCTCGGCCACGCCGACTCCGTCGTCGGATGCGATCAGCTCGCCCGGACCGACCCGCAGGGTGAACGTCGAGCCCGGCCCGGCGTAGCGGATCGCGTTTTCTGCGAGGTTGCCGGCGATGACGCGGATCATCCGTGGGCGGAGCGAAAGCTCCGCGTCCGGGTCGCCCTCGGCGCGAAGCGTGAGCCCTGCGCGTGCGGCCGACTCGCCCAGGCCCTGGACCACCTCTTCGAGGATGGGGAGCGCCACTGTCGAGCCGAGTGCAACGAGCTCGCGGCCCGACTCGAGCTCGCTGAGGAAGAGGACGTCGTCGATGAGCTCGCCGATCTGGCGCACCTCGTCCTGCGCCTGCTCGATCAGGTCGTCACGGTCGGCATCCGGGAGAGTCGCCGTCTCGAGCAGGGCGAGCAGCCGCGCAAGAGGTGTCCGCAGCTCGTGCGAGACGGAGGCCGTGAAGCCGGCGCGGAGCTCTTCGTAGGCGGCAAGGTCTCCCGGGTCGCGCACGTAGATGAGGGTCTCGTCGACTCCGCCCACCGAATAGGTCACGGGGAGCGAGTCGCGGAGAACCGCTTCCGGCGGCAGCTCGCCCTCGGTGAGCCCGTCGAAGAGCTCGCGTGCGCGCCTGCTCGCGATGACGACGCGTCCTTCGGCGTCGAGGACGACGACGATCTCTCTGCTCTCCTCCACGAGCACGCGGCCCCGCTCGGCATCGAGGCTCGTTTCGACCGAACCACGAGGCGTTTCGTGCCGGAACAATCTCTTCACCACTTGTTCACCACTCCTACACCTCGCCAGCGGGCATCATCCAGATAGACATGCCGAAGGTTCTCATCATCGAGGACGACGACGTCATCGCGCGCGGGATGGCGAGCCATCTCAACGCTGCGGGATTCGATCCGCTCTGGGTGAACAAGGGCGAGCCCGGCCTCGCGCGCCTGCGCTACGAGAAGCCGGATGTGTGCGTCCTCGACCTGATGCTGCCGGGCGTGGACGGCTGGCGGGTGATCGAGACGGCGCGCGCCGAAGGAATCGGCACTCCGATCGTGGTCGTCAGCGCGCGGGGCACGGAGCACGACCGCGTGCACGCCCTCGAGATCGGGGCCGACGACTACCTCGTGAAGCCCTTCTCCATGAAGGAGCTCGTCGCGCGGGTCCGGGCCGCGGCGCGGCGGGGCGTCCGCGTCCAGGACGAGCACCGCGGCGATCCGATCGACGTCGCGGAGCTCCGAATCGACCCGCTGAACGTGCAGGCCTATGTGAACGGGAAGAGCGCCGAGCTGACGCCGACGGAGTTCCGGCTGCTCTACGCGCTCGCCCTGGACCGTGGCCGCGTGGTCACCCGCGACGAGGTGCTGCAGAAGGTCTGGGGCCGTCGCCAGACGCATCGTGACCGCACCGTCGACGTCTTCGTCCGCAAGCTGCGGGACAAGATCGACGCCCTGCAGCCCAAGCACACGTTCATCCAGACACGCTACGGCGTCGGCTACAAGCTCGAGGCGGTCCGCAAGTCTTCGTAGGCGAGCCTCGACGCGCCGCCCGGAGAGCTTTAGGATCGCCTCCTCCGATGGCCGTCGTGTCCAATCACATGTCGCGCGACATCCTCACCGTCCCCGCGGACGAGCGGCTCGCCGATGCCGCGAAGCGCATGGTGGAGCGCGGTGTGGGCGCCGTGCTCGTCCTCGACGGGGAAAAGCTCGACGGCATTCTCACCGAGCGCGATCTCATGAAAGCGGTCGCCGCCGGCTACAGCGAGGACGCGAAGGTCGCGGACTGGATGACCCGCCACCCCGAGACGATCGAGGCTGACGACTCGACGGAACACGCCGCGGCGCTCATGATCCACGGCGGCTTCCGCCACCTCCCCGTCCTCGACGAGGGCCGCGTGGCGGGAATCGTCTCCATCCGCGACCTCATGCGCGTCGCACTCGAGGATTCCTCGCCGAGAGGGGTCTAGAAACCCCCGGAAAAGAGTGTGGTTAGCCGTATTCCGGCCGAAGCGGCGGTCCGCCACACTTTTTCCGTGGCCACCGTATTGATCGTCGACGATCACCCCAGCTTCCGCGCGACCGCGCGCGCCATTCTCGAAGCTGACGGGTTCGACATCGTCGGCGAGGCGGAGGACGGAACCTCGGCCGTGGAGGCGGTTCACCGCCTCGAGCCCGACGTCGTCCTCCTCGACGTCCAGCTCCCCGACATGGACGGTTTCGCCGTCGCGACGGCCCTGGGGGCAAACGGCTACATGCCGACGATCGTCCTGACGTCGAGCCGCGACGCGGCCGATTTCGGGCCGCTCGTCTACGAGTGCGGCGCGCGCGGTTTCGTGCCCAAGGCCGAGCTGTCCGGTGCGGCCTTGCACGCTGTGCTTCGATAGAGCGATGCGCACCCGGATCCTCGTGGTCTTGACGCTTGCGCTTGCCGCGACGGCGGGCGCGCTCTACCTCACGCTGACGAGCGATCACGAGGAGAACGCGGAGTTCATCGCCGCGCTCTACCTCGTCATCGTATGGTCGTTCATCGGCACGGGCCTCCTCGCCTGGGCGAGGCGGCCGGGGAACAGGTTCGGGCCGCTCATGGCCACCGTCGGGTTCGCCTTCATGCTCGGGGCGCTCTCGGAGACCAGCAACGAGTACCTCTTCGCAATCGGCGAGATCCTGAGCGGTCTCGGGATCGCCGTCTTCGTCCACGCGCTGCTCGCGTTCCCGCGCGGGTACCTGGAGACGAAGCTCGTCTACTCCATCGTGGGGACGGCCTACTTCCTCGTCCTCGGCGTGCAGACGCTCTACAACGTCTTCGGCGGCGAACGATGCAGCGGCTGTCCGGACAACCTGCTCGCGACCTGGGACTCGAAGAACGCCCGCACGGCCGTGGGCGTCTTCGCGATCCTGGCTGCGGGCTACGTCCTCTTCGGAACTGCCTGGGTCCTCTTCCGCCGGTGGCGGGCGGCATCTCCGCCGCTCAGGCGGACGCTCGCGCCGATCTTCATCACGTCCGCGACGACGCTCGCATTCATCGCGCTCGCCATCACCCTCTCGCTCGTCTCCAATCGCGCAGCCGACGTCATGTGGTGGTTGGTCATCTTCTCGTTCGCGCTCGTACCGCTTGCCTTCCTGGCGGGACTGCTCCAGATCCGACTCGCCCGCGCGTCTGTCGCGGTGCTCGTCGTCGAGCTCTTGAGCGCGGGCAATCTGCGCGAGCTCCGCGATGCCATCGCACGGACGCTCAACGACCCCGACCTCGACCTTGCCGTCTGGCTCCCGGAGACCTACGAGTGGATCGGCTCCGACGGGCAGCCCTACGACCTGGCGGCGGAGTCCGCCCGCGAGGGGAAGATCACGACCTTCGTCGAGCATGAGGGCGAGGTCGTCGCCACCCTCGTCCACGACGCTGCGCTCTCCGAGGAACGGGACCTCGTGGAGGCGGTCAGCGCGGCGGCCAGCCTCGCGCTCGCACGCGAGCGCACCGTCCAGGCTCTGCGGCAGAGCGAGGGGCGATATCGCGCGCTTCTCGACGCGGCGCCCGACCTGATGTTCCGCTTCGACCGCGAGGGCACGTACCTGGACTTCAACGGCCACCCCGAAGACCTCATCACGGCGCCGGAGAATCTCCTCGGCAGCCGGGCGCACGACATCCTCCCCCAGGAGGTCGCGGACAAGATCGTGGACGGCGTCCGTGAGGCAATCGACACCGGCCGCCTCGTCACCGGCGACTATCGGATCGAGATAGGCGGCGCGGAGAGGGACTTCGAGGCCCGGATCGTGAAGGACGGGGAGGAGGCGATCCTCGTCGCCCGCGAGTTCACCGAGCTCAAGCACCTGGCCGCGCAGCTCGAGCGCGAGCGCGACTTCATCCGCACGGTGGTCGACAACGCGCCGAGTCTCTTCTGCATGATCGATCCCGAGGGAAACATCGTCCGCTTCAACCAGACGCTCGAGCAGCTTGCCGGCGTGCCCGACGGGCCGGAATTCCGTGAGAAGAAGTTCTGGGAGGTGTTCATCGTCCCCGAGGAGGCGGAGGAAGTGCGCCGCGAGCTCGCCTCCCTCGCCGCCGAGGGCGCCGCGGGCGAGCACGAGAACCACTGGCGCGCAGCGGGGGGCGGCCAAGCCGTCGTCGCGTGGTCGACGACGCCCCTGCTCGACGAGCACGGGCGGCCCAGCTTCCTCATCTCCGGCATGGAGATCACCGAGCGCAAGCGGCAGGAAGAGGAGCTGCGCCATTCGCGCAAGCGCCTCCTGCAGGCCGGTGACGCCGAGCGGCGTCGCCTCGAGCGCAACCTCCACGACGGGGCGCAGCAGCGCCTCGTCTCGCTCTCGCTCGCCCTCCGGCTCGCTCAGGCCAAGCTGCACGCAGACCCCGACGAGGCCGCAAAGCTCCTGAGCGGCGCCTCCGAGGAGCTCGCGCAGGCGCTCGAGGAGCTCCGCGAGCTGGCGCGAGGCATCCATCCGGCCGTACTCTCAGACCGTGGACTTTCGGCCGCGCTCGAGGCTCTCGCGGGCCGGGCGCCCCTCCCGGTCGAGGTGCTCGCCCCGGAGGAGCGCCTGCCGCCTCCCGTCGAGGCGGCCGCCTACTACGTCGTCTCGGAGGCCCTGGCGAACGTGGCGAAGTACGCCCAGGCGTCCAGCGTCGGGGTGCGGGTGACGCGGCTGAACGGCAACGCGGTCGTCGAGGTGGCGGACGACGGAGTCGGTGGCGCCGACCCGGGTAGCGGCACCGGCCTGCGGGGGCTCGCCGACCGCGTGGAAGCCCTCGACGGGAAGCTGCACGTCGAGAGCTCGCCCGGTCGTGGGACGGTCATCCGCGCGGAGATCCCGTGCGGGTAGTCCTCGCCGACGACACGGTCCTGCTGCGCGAGGGCGTTGCTCGGATTCTCGACGAGGCCGGGTTCGAGGTGGTCGGCCAGGCCGGGAACGCGGACGAGCTCATGCTCAAGGTGCGGAGCTACTCGCCCGACGTGGCCATTGTCGACATCCGCATGCCGCCGACCCACACCGACGAAGGCCTGCGCGCGGCGCAGGAGATCCGCGAGAAGCATCCGAGCGTGGGCGTGCTCGTCCTTTCCCAGTACGTCGAGGCCGCCTACGCCATGGAGCTCCTGGCCGAGAGCGCCGAGGGCGTCGGGTACCTGCTCAAGGACCGCGTCTCGGACGTGAACGAGTTCGCGGACGCCGTGCGCCGCGTCGGCGAAGGCGGATCGGCGCTCGACCCGACGATCGTCTCCCAGCTCGTGGGCAGGCGCCGGCGCGACGACCCGATCGACCAGCTCACGCCGAGGGAGCGCGAGGTGCTCGGCCTCATGGCGGAAGGCCGCTCCAACTCGGGCATCGCGGAGCAGCTCGTCGTAACGGAGCGGGCCGTGGAGAAGCACGTCACCAGCATCTTCTCCAAGCTCAGATTGCCCGCTGCGGCTGAGGACCACCGCCGCGTGCTGGCCGTTCTCGCCTACCTGCGCTCGTAGGGGTAACCACACCTGCAGACGCCAGGAAGCCGCATCGTCCGCGGGCTTTGCGCCCGTCATCCTGCTGCCCATGAGGTTCAAGCTCTTCATCGGCACGGTCGCTTTCGCGATGCTCGTCCTCGCCCTCGTCGGCTGGACGGTCGACGGCGTTCGCTGGGCGCTCCCGGCTCGCGCGTAGCCCTGTACCTTTGGGCCTCGACCCGAGTGCGGCTATGAGCAAACCGAAGACCGGCACCGTCACCTTCCTCTTCACGGACATCGAGGGCTCCACGGGCCTCGCGCACAGGCTTCAGGAGCGCTGGAGCGAGGTGCTCGTCGAGCACCGGAATCTGATCCGCGAGCCGGCGCTCTCGGGCGGCGGGCACGAGATCGACTGCCGCGGCGACGAGCTCTTCGTGGCGTTCGAGGATGCGTCCGCGGCGGCCCGAACGGCCATCGACGCGCAACTCGCCTTCGCGGAGCAGGAATGGCCCAGCGAGGAGCGGGTGCGCGTCCGCATCGGGATGCACACGGGCGAGGCGATCTTCGCGGACTCCGACTACCTCGGCGTCGAGGTGCACAAGGCCGCGCGGATCTGCTTCGCCGGCCACGGGAGCCAGGTGCTGCTCTCGGCATCCACCGCCGAGCTGCTTCCGGAGGAGCTGGCGACGCGCGAGCTCGGCCAGTACTGGCTGCGCGGGCTTCCGGAGCCGGAGCGCATCTTCCAGCTCGACGTGCCGGGTCTCGAGAGCGAGTTTCCGCCGCTCCGTTTCGCCAACGACGCCTCGCAGCCGCTCTCGGGCAAGACGCTCACGGTCGTCCTCGCGGACGACTCGGTGCTTCTGCGCGAGGGAATTGCGTCGCTGCTCGAGGGCCACGGGTTCGAGGTCGTCGGCCAGTCCGACGACGCCGACGACCTGATGGTGAGGGTCGAGGCGGCGAAGCCCGACGTAGTCATTGCCGACATCCGCATGCCGCCCGGCCTCGCCGACGACGGCGTCCGCGCCGCGCAGGAGATTCGCCGCCGCTATCCCGGCACCGGCGTGCTGCTGCTGTCGCAGTACGTCGAGCCCGCGTATGCACGCGACCTGCTGGAGACCGGGGAGGAGGGCGTCGGCTACCTGCTCAAGGACCGCGTCGCGGACATGGACGGCTTTCGGGACGCCGTGCGCCGCGTGGCGGCGGGCGAGACCGTCCTCGATCCAGAGCTCCACCTCGAGGGCCGCTAGCTTCGGGTTGACTCGGGCGAGGGTCCGACGGAAGATCCCCCGTCTGGTGCCGAGCCCAAGCGGCAAGAAGAGTGCAGCGCCCCGGACGAAACCGTCTGTGGGCGCGGCACTTGCCGCCAGCTTCCGCCGCTTCCCTGCCGCGAATCTCCACCAGCGTCTCGCCTCGTCCGCCAAGCGATAAGCTCGGCCACGTGGCCAAACCGGACGATCTCGCCGACGAGCTTCGCCGGCTGGCGCTCTCCCTTCCCGAGACCTACGAGGACGAGCCGTGGGGCCACCCGGTCTTCAAGGTCGCGGACAACAAGATGTTCGCCTCCATGTCGGTCGCCACGGACTGCGTCCAGCTGACCGTGAAGCTGACCGCGGAAGAGCGCGAGATCGCCCAGCTCCTGCCGTATGTGTCGGAAGCCCGCTGGGTCGGCCGCTACGGCTGGATCACCGCCGAGGTGACCGACGACGAGTCGCTCGACGCCGCGCTCGAGTGGGTGCGCGAGAGCTACTGGCTGAAGTGCCCGCCGCACCTCAAGAGCGCAGTGGAAGAGACGTAGCGAGCGCGACGAACGCGGCCGCCGCGGCGATCCCGCCCGTCTCCAGGCTTGCGCGTGAAGCCGCCGGTGCAGAAGGCTCCTGTGCGGGCAGGCCGATGCGGACCAGGGCTCGTTCGAGCTTCCCGCCGCCGTCGAACCAGCCACCCTTGACCGGCGTGTCGTAGATCTGCTGCCCGCGCGGCATGTACGTGACCGGGTACGGCTTCGCGTACGGATAGATGTCCTGGCGGAGGCTGTCCGAGCTCGGGACCGCCCATGTGATCGTGTACTTGGGGCCGAGCTCACCGGTCGGCAGGGTCTCGGGCAGCCGGGGCCCGTAGGCGGCTTCGAACCACCCGGTCGCCTCGACGAAGCGCCAGAACGGCGTCGCGCTTCCTTCCGCACCGGAGATCGTGATGGTCGTGATGCCGGGGCCTGCGACCGACGCCTTCGCGGGCCCCTTGGCGAGCGCGGTGCCCGGAAGCGCGAGCACGATGAGCACGATGAGCGCGAACTTCTTCATGACGTACCCGAGGTACACCGGAACCGAGGCTCCAGTTCCCGCTCGGAGCACTACGATTCGTCTGCGATGACGCTTCTCGCCTACGCTGCGCGACGGACGATCGGGGCTGTGATCGTGTTCATGCTCGTGGTGCTTCTGCTCCAGCTCGCGATCGACAGCATCAATCTGAGCCCGCTCCGGTAGCTAGAGCTCTCCGGGCGGGGCGAAGCGGTAGAAGACGGGGCCGCTCGTCTGCGAGAGGGCGAACAGCACACCGAGGAAGTCCTCGAGCGCGCGGGACTTGTCGAGGCCGCCGGCGTACATCGGCTCGTAGCCCGCGTCGCGGATGAGCTGCTCGGTCACCTCCCGGGCCGCCTCGTCGGACGTGAAGACCTGGCTCGGCTTCGACTTGGCGTCCCCGATCCGTCCGTAGATCGTCGCGAAGTTCGCGTTGAACGCCTTCGCGACCGGGCCGCCCGTGATCGACTTCACGTACTGGGCGAGCGACTCGAAGCCCTCGGGGCGGGGCGCGCCGAACACGTTCGTCGCGTCGATGACCGGAACGCCGTCAAGTCCCTTCACGGAGAAGAGCGCGTCCCCGATCGCCGCCGTCGGGACTGCGAGGAGAGCGGCGTCCGAGCCGGTCGCGTCCCCGCCTTCTCGCCCCAGCTCGTTCACGTCGTGACCTGCGTCCTGCCACAGCTTCGCGAGCCCGCCACCGACGTTGCCGCGTCCGATCGTCGTGATCTTCATACCGAGACTAGTCTGCCTGAGGGTCGTCTTCGGCGTCGCCCCGGTCTTCCTCGGGGTCGGGCGTCGGACTGCCCTCCTCCGTCGGCTCGGGGTCTTGCTCCGAAGGTGCCTGAGTATCCTCTGCGTTCATGGT
>Ga0207674_10009653_pt1 | contig 11005 bp, 10 predicted proteins | sample KBSCornC72_FD_184303 | JGI IMG/M metagenome (GOLD analysis project Ga0207674, IMG submission 184303) | Corn rhizosphere microbial communities from Kellogg Biological Station, Michigan, USA - KBS Corn C7-2 (SPAdes) (version 2) | ecosystem: Host-associated > Plants > Roots > Rhizosphere > Soil ...
GGCGGCCACACGATGGTGATCGGCAGCCGCATGCTGAACGAATTCCGCGCGCAGTATGCGCCCTTCTCGTTCCTCACCTCGCCGCCAGGCACAGACGTCCCGACGGACCCGACCTACTTCGGCGCCGACCGTTTCTCCGTGCAGACGGCCGTGTACAACTTTCCAAGCCTCACCTGGGGGTCGGATAACAGCCGCGTGCAGAAGGAATGGTGGAGGGAATTCCGGGACGATTTCCAGGTGACCGCCGGCGGTCACAACATGAAGTTTGGCGCCGCCGACGTGCGGGGGCCGAACAAAGACGACTCGGCGAGCAACATCACGCATGGGGCGTGGACGTTCTCGACGGATCAACCGTTCAATCCCGGCAATCCCGCATCGGTCGCCGGGCTGCAGAATCCAATTCTGTTCACCGCGAACTACCCGCCCGTCTATCGAGATACGAAAAACAGCTGGTTCTCGACCTACGTTCAAGATGAATGGAAGCCGTTGTCGTCGTTGACGCTGAACCTCGGCGTCCGGTACGACCTCTTCTACGAATCGTGGAACCAGGACATGAACCTTGCACGCTTCCCTCGTCCGCTGCCGTTCATCAACCCGTCGACACGCGGCGACCACAACAACATCGGACCGCGTGCGGGGTTCGCGTGGGATGTGTCAGGCAATGGGCTGTCGGTCGTCCGGGGCGGAGCCGGCAAGTACTTCCGCAATCCGGCGTTCGGATCGCCATTCGGCGCCGAGCAGACCAACCTGCTGCAGGCGAGCATCCGGATCTCGAATCCGTCTTATCCCGATCCGTACGGTGGGAGGAGTCCGCTGGACTTCGCGTCGACCGTGCCGCCGAACATCACGATCGCCGATGACAGGCTGCAGACGCCGGAGACCAATACTTACAACGCCGGCTTTTCTCAGCAGTTGACCGCGAACCTCGCCGTGCACGTCGACGGGATCTATACGAAGACGAACAAGGAGCTGGAGGCACTGAACGTCAACACACCCGACTCTGTCACGAAGTTGCGGCCGCTACCCGAGTGGGGGCGCATCCTTCAGACGCAATCGATTGGCTCGGCGACTTATAAGGCGCTGATGCTACGTGTGGACAAGCGCTACGCCGACCGGTTCCTTTATCTCGTCTCGTACACGTTGTCGAAGACGTCTGGGTACCCGATCGCCGGCACGGTCACTGACGCCTACCACCCGGCGCTTGACGTCGGACCCGCCGGAACAGACCGCCGCCACATGCTCGTCAGCAGCGGCTCGGTCATGATGCCAGGCGGGTTGCAGGTGGGTGCAGTTTGGACGTTGCGGTCGAAGATGCCGTTCAGTGCGCTCGCAGGCCTCGATCTGAATGGCGATGGATCCGTCACCGACTACGTGCCGGGTACGTCGCGGAACGCGTTCGACCTCGCGCTGGTCAACGCATGGCGCGCGCAGAACCGGCTCGCGCCGATCAGCGCGACCCAGTTCGACAGCAATCGCTACAACAGCCTCGATGCGCGGGTCAGCAAAACGATCCAGCTTGGGGACCGGCGCAAGCTGGAGTTCATCGCGCAGGTCTTCAACGTGTTCGGGACCGACAACCTGCTTCCCCCCGGCGCCGGCAGCTATGTCGACAATGCGCTGTCCGATTCATTCGGGAAAATCCTGAGCGCGCAGCCTCGTCAACAGGGGGAGATAGCCGTTCGCTACGGATTCTGACCGGGGTTCGGAGTCGGGATTCGGTGCAGGTTGGGATTCCGATCGAATCCCGAACCCCGAGTCCCGAATCCCGATAAAATCCCTCCCCATGACCAAGCACCTCGCGCTCGCCTGCGTCGCCGCGTTCATCATGGCGTCGAATGCTGCGGCTCAGACTGCTCCGTACTATCCAGATCGTTTCGACTGGCAGAAGCACACGCCGCAGCAAGAAGGATTCGACGCGGCCAAGCTGGACGAGGCGATCAAGTTCGCGATCGCGAGCGACAACCCTGCGCCTCACGACCAAGCGGTGGTTCATCAACAGAGTTTCGCGGCCTACGAGCCGTTCGATTCGATCCTCGGTCCCCACAGCGTGCGCGCGCCGCTCAACGGCATCATCATCCACCACGGCTACGTCGTCGCCGAATGGGGCGAGACGAAAAAGGTGGACATGACGCACAGCGTCAGCAAGACCTTTCTGACGACCGTCGTCGGCCTCGCGTGGCAGAAGGGACTTATCCGCGACATCACGGACAAGGCGCGCGATTACATGCCGTGGGGCGTCGATCTGTTCGAGGCATCGCATAACCAGTCGATTACCTGGGAGCACCTGCTCCGTCAATCCAGCGACTGGTCGGGCACGCTCTGGGGCAAGCCAGATTGGGGGGATCGTCCCGTCGGCAAGCCGAGCGAGTGGCAGAACCGCCCGATGTACGAGCCGGGCACCCACTTCAAATACAACGATGTGCGGGTGAACGTGTTGGCGCTGGCGGCACTGCAGGTGTGGCGCCGTCCGCTGCCGGAAGTGCTGCGCGACGAAATCATGGAGCCGATTGGCGCATCCAGTACGTGGCGGTGGTACGGCTATGAGAACTCGTGGGTCGATATCGACGGCACGAAGGTGCAGTCGGTGTCTGGCGGTGGGCACTGGGGCGGAGGCATGTTCATCAACGCGTGGGACATGGCGCGGTTTGGTTATCTGTTCCTTCGCAACGGGAAGTGGAAGGACCGCCAGGTTGTCTCGGAGAAGTGGATCCAGATGGCGAAGACCCCTGGGCCCGCGAACAAGGATTACGGGTTTGCCAACTGGTACCTCAACACCGACCGCAAGCCGATGCCGTCGCTGCCCGCGTCGAGCGTCCGTTTCGTGGGCGCCGGCAGCAACGTGATCTACATCGACTGGGACAACGATCTGGTGGTCGTCGTCCGGTGGATCAAGGACGACAAGTCGCAGAACGAGTTCTTCGGCAAGGTGCTCGCCGCGATGAACGCGCCAGTTTCAACGAGGTAGGCGGGTTCTTTCGGACCCGCCGGAGGGGCTATGAAAATCTCTTTCTCACTCATTGGGGTCGCGTTCGCGGTTTCCGCGTTCGCGCAGCAGGGTGGTCCCGATCACCCGTCGGTGACCGTCCACGGTCAGACGTACACGCCGCGCTCGATCCTGTCGCGGAACATGGGCACCCCCGAAGATCAGACGACGCAGTTTCCGCCGCACAAGATCATCGGCAACATCTACTACGTCGGTACGAAGACGCTGAGCTCGTTCCTCATCGTCACGCCGCAGGGGAACATCCTCATCGACAGCACGTACGAGCGCAATGTGCCGGTCATCCAAAAATCGGTCACCGACCTCGGATTCAAGTTCGCCGATACCAAGATTCTCCTCGGCAACCACGCGCACGGTGACCATCAGGAAGGCGATGCAATGGTGAAGCAGCTCACCAACGCGCAGGTGGTCGCGATGGCTGAAGACGTGGAGCCGCTGAAAGCGATCAAGCCCGGGGGCAAGGAACATCCGATCGACCGCATCATCCACGACGGCGACACGGTGACGCTCGGTGGAACGACGCTCGTCGCTCATCTCACGGCCGGTCACACGCCAGGCTGCACCACCTGGACGACGAAGGTGCGTGATGGCGGGAGAGACTACGACGTGGTGTTCCACTGCAGTCTCCGCGCGCAGGGCAACCTGACGCCGGCCATCGTCGATCAGTTCACCCGCTCATACAGAGTTGTGCGGACGCTGCCATGCGATGTTCCGCTCGGCGATCACGGCGCGCAGTACAACATGCTGGAGAAGCACGCGAAGCTGAAGCCAGGCGGCCCGAATCCGTTCATCGACAAGGCGAACTGCAATCTCGAGACAGACATCCAGGAAGCGATGTTCAAGGCGACCTTCGCCGAACAGCAGGCCGCGAAGACACCGTAGTTCATGATTCTTCGCGGCGTCCTCGCCGTCGGCCTCGTGTTGGCATGCGCGAGTCCTTCCACCGCCCAGCGCGTGACCAAAGACGCGCAGACGCTGGCGAAAGAAGGCGCCACCGCACTCAACGAACGGCGATTCGACGATGCGCTGACGGCCTTCACGGCGGCGGCAGCGCAGCGGCCCAATGACGGGAATATCGCGCTCGGGGCCGGCCTTGCGGCAGTCATGCTTGGGCGTGCCGGCGACGCCGAGACGTGGCTCGTTCGCGCGTTGAAGCTCCAGCCGAATCTGACGCAGGCGTCGATCGTGCTCGGCGAGCTGCAACACCGCGGTGGCCGACTCGAGGAGGCGATCGCGACCTATGAGGCCGCACTGAAGCTGGCGACGAAGGCGGATACAGGCCAGTTCGAGGATCGACTTAGCGCGTGGCGCAAAGAGCAGCAGCTCGTCGGTCGGTTCTCAAAGTCGCAAGGCACGCACTTCACCGTCCTGTTCGATGGACCGACCGACGAGTTCCTCGCCCGCCGCATCGTCGATCACCTCGAATCGGCGTACCTGCACGTAGGGGAGGCGCTGAGCGCGTATCCGACGCAGCCGATCACGGTGGTGCTCTACACCAGGCAACAGTTCCAGGACATCACCCGCACGCCCGCGTGGAGCGGCGCGGCCTACGACGGCCGGATCCACCTTCCGGTACTCGGAGCGCTGCGGCAGACCGAGCAGCTCGATCGCGTGCTGACGCACGAGTTCGTGCACGCGGTCGTGGCCAATATCGGCGGCCCGGCGGTCCCGGTGTGGCTGAACGAAGGTTTGGCGACCGTCCTGGAGCCGGGAGGCGTAGAGCAGTCTGATGCGGTCCTCGCGGCCGTCAACCTGCGCCCGCCTTTGCAGCAGCTGCACGGCAGCTTTTCAGGTCTCACCCCGGCGCAAGCCCGGCTCGCGTATGCATACAGCGCGCACGCGGTGCAGCGCATCATCGCGCTGCGCGGCGCGTACGCGGTCGTCGGACTTCTTCGAGATCTCGCCCGCGGCGTCGACTTCAACACCGCGTTCGGCAAGAACGCCCAGATGCGGTACGACGAATTCGACGCCATGATCCGTCGGGATTAGGGTCCAACGGAACTGTTGAGCCGCTAAAAATTCCACGTCTTCGCGGTCGTCCACCAACGGCGGAAAGTGGTGCCTCGAGGTGACACCGCTATCGGTGCAAACCTAATTCGTAGCCGGGTCGTCAATTACAAAAGCGGCCGCGATCTCATGGAAGCTAGATGGAATACATCGTGAAATGCCGCACCGGATGCGCACATTCACTTTCACTCTCGTCGTCCTGGTGTGGACCATTGGCGCCGCGTCTGCGGAGCCACTCGACAACAACACGTTCATGCCATCGACCGTCCATCACGATCCATGGCGAGTTGATTGGCTGCCTGTCGAGACGGCGGTGCCTGCGATGCCGCCACTGCGAATCGCGTCAAGTGCTGCAGCGGCGCAGCAGACAAGCAATCAGCCCGTCCACCCTGCGGCAGTTACGCACAGCGACGCGTATCTGATGCGGGCGAAAGTTCATCGCATAGCGAGCTGGGCGACGCTGCCGCTGTTTGCTAGCCAGCTTGCTCTCGGCGCGGCCATTTACGACGGCGACGGCGGCTGGAAGAAGGGCGCGCACGGTGTGGTCGGCGCCGGGATCGTGGGGCTGTTCGGCGTGAATACCGCCACCGGCGTGTGGAATCTGTTCGGCGAAAGCTGGAACGACTCCGGACGCGGCATGCGGCTCGTACACGGTCTGCTGATGATCGCGGCCGACGCGGGATTTGTCGCGACATCGCTGTCCACGCCCAGCGAGCATCGCGGACTCGACTTCGTAGCGGACCGTGACACGCATCGTAATCTCGCGATCACGTCCATCGGCCTCGGCACCGCGGGATATCTCATCATGCTCATCGGAAATCATTGATATGTTCACGGCCTTCTTCGAAGCCTGGAATTCGATCTATTCCAATCATGCGCTGCTTCGCACAGCCGTCACTTTCATTCACGTCGGCGGATTGATGCTGGGAGGCGGATGTGCGATTACGGCAGACCTCGCTACGATTGAAGCCGTTCGCGAGGGGCCTATTGGGCGCAGTTCACAATTGCACGTGCTGAAGCGCACCCACACGATTGTTGTGACCGGTATCGCTGCGCTCGCCGTCAGCGGCCTGTTGCTGTTTGCGGCCGACGTCGACACGTTCCTGCACTCGCGGATCTTCTGGCTGAAGATGGGGCTGATGGCGATGCTCCTGTTGAACGGCGTCCTCATGCTGCTCGGCGAGCGGAGGGTCCTCCGTGGCGACACGCGCGCCTGGAAACGACTGCACAGGGTCGCGGTCTCGAGTCTGTTACTCTGGTTTTTGACGACGTTAGCCGGCACGGCGCTGACGAATAGCTAGCCATGGGTGAACAGATACAGTCTCTTGATATGGGGTGCGACGGTGGTGTGTGCGGGGACGACCCCGGTCGCACAGCCAGCAGGCGTGAGTTTCTGCGGACTGCCGGCTGCTTCGGTATGGTGCTCGCGGCCTGCGGGCTCGGCCGTATTGACGCCGCAGCGCTACCCGTGGCGATGACGACTGGAAAGCAGACAGGAAGCGAAAAGCGCTATCCGATTCCATCGAGCGACAGCGTGAATATCGATCGGGACGCGCAGTTGATCCTCGTGCGTTACCAGTCACACGTGTTCGTCTTCGCGCTCGCGTGTCCCCATGAGAACAACGCGGTCAAGTGGGTGGCGAAGGACCATCGGTTCCAGTGTACGAAACACGATTCGCAGTACCGGCCGGACGGCTTTCACACCGAAGGTCGCGCGACGCGGAACATGGACCGCTACGTCATCCGGCGCGATGGCGACGCAGTCGTCGTCGACCTGCACAAGTGGGTCCAGTCGGACAAGGATCCGGCGGGCTGGGCGGCGGCACAGATCGCGGTGTAACATCGGAGGCTCACACACGAGGAGCCTCCATGCCTGAAACACCATCCACAATGCTCGACCTCGGCACGCCGCTGCCGTCCTTTTCGTTGCCCGATTTCAACGGCAGGGTTGTTTCAGATGCCGACTTCAAGGGCAGCCAGGCGCTGCTGGTGGCCTTCATCTGCAGGCATTGCCCGTTTGTACGGCACATCCGATCGGAGTTCGCCCGCTTCGCGAAGGAATACGAAGCGAGGGGCCTCAAGGTCGTCGCGATCATGTCGAACAGCATCGAGGAATTTCCGGAGGACGGTCCGGAAGGCATGAAGCAGGAGACGGGGGAAGCCGGCTACGTCTTCCCGTACCTGTTCGACAAGGATCAGAACGTCGCGAAGTTGTTCAAGGCGGCGTGCACACCCGATTTGTTCCTCTTCGACAGCAATCGCCGCCTGGTGTATCGCGGGCAGTTCGACGGAAGCCGCCCGAAGAACAACGTCGCGGTCAATGGGGCCGATTTGCGCGCCGCCGCCGACGCGGTCCTCGCGGGCACAGCGCCGTCAGAAACGCAGCGGCCGAGCATGGGCTGCAACATCAAGTGGTATCCGGGCAACGAGCCCGCCTACTTCACGACTCCAGCCATCTCGGTCAATCGATAGCCATCTCTCCCTGATGCAGCGGACGCCACCCTGATTGGCTCCGCTGCTCACCGTCCTCCCCGCCTCTCCTAGATGAACATGTCGAGCGCGTGGTCCACGATCTGTTCGAACGGCACCATCGTGAGCAGGAGCGGCAGCAATGGAATGATGGTCAACACTCCAAGCCGCAAGACCGTGGTTCGCGTGATCGGCACGAGGTACATATCGCGAATGACCTCATAGGCGTTGGCAAGGTCGGCCAGCGACTGTATGTCGGCGCTCCCAACCAGCGATTCGCGCGTGTGCGGGCGGAGCGTCAACCACTTGCGGCGGAATTCGTCCACATAACGGCTGCCGAGAATTCCGTACTCGCCGCTGCTGGTCCGCCACGTGCGTTCCAGCTGGATCGCAAAGAACGTCTGGGGCAGTAATACGAGCAGCATGAGAACGACCACCACGCCCAGGATCTCCATCTTGAACTGCGGCAACGTGGCGCCCTCGTACCAGATACGTTGCGCGACCATGCCGGAGAGCAGCGAGGCATTCGCCAGCAGAATCGGCGCGAAGGCAAATACACTCGTATTGAGAAACCCGAGACCACCGGTTCGATCCGGATGAAGTGCATTCAGACGAAGCGGGATCCGCGACACCAGCCACAGAAAGCGATACCAGACGACGATCAAGCGGACCAACCACCGCAGCGCGAGGAAGCGGAAGAGTGGCAGGCTGACGAATGCGTACCAGCGGCCCGCCAGCGTGAGCGTCGATCCATCGGCGGCGTAGTTGTTGTACCAGGTGCCGACCTTCAACGACACGCGTGACTCCCACGCCCACTGGCCGCCAATGAACGCCACGAGCAATATTGCGATCTCGAGCAGCGGGGAATTCCTCAGCTTCACGCTCGAGACCACCGCCGTCCCAAATCGGCGCAGATCCGCCGGCGCGATGAGTCCGCGGTCGATGAACTGACGCACTGCGCCAGTGAGACGACCGTGGACGAATGGCTCGGCGACGACGAACAACGGCAGCGCGATGAGCAACCGCGTGTGCACATCGATGTCGCGGAGAAACGAGACGGTCACGTCTGCGCCTCGAGCGTCGAACGGCGACAGCAGGCACAGCGGAACCCAGGTGATCAGGAGGTAGGCGAGAACGCGCCGGTGGACGAGCGCGATCGGTTTGTCGGCGAGATGCGTCCGCAAATAGGCGTCATACAATGGCCCGCCGACGGCGAGCGAGAACTCCGGCGGCTCGCCTTTGATGGCAGCCTTCGGGCGCAGCATCGGGACTTACCGTGTGCGTCCGGGCGAGCGTCGCTCGCCGCCAACACCATTTATCGCTCGTGGCGCTCGACGCCGCGCCGACGTCTGCGCCCGCTCAGCAGCTCGGTTCATCATCCGCAGCGTTCTGCAAGGCAGAGTCCTGACGTCGCCGGATGAATCTCTTGATTGGCACCGCATCCGAGCGACCGGCTCGCGGTATTTGGTGAGCGCGTCGACGCGGCGGCAGAAGCCGGACGCTCTTCCTTCACAAATTCATCGGTTCGCACCCATTCGTGTCGGCGACGACTTTGCTCGGCTCCTCACTCCGAGTGACACCTCGACCAATTGGGAGTCAATCCGGCGGCGAAATCCGCCGTGGGGGTACCCACGCCGATCAGCGTGGAGGGGGAAGGAACGTGAGCATGCGTCGCACTGTCTTTGTCATGATTGTGGTTGTGGTGCTGGGCGTATCAGGCGCCTCGGCACAGTCCGCTGCACCGCCGTCTTCGCCGGAAGACTGGCAATTCGAGGTTGTCCCGTATCTCTGGGGCACGGGCATCGATGGGCCGGTCGGCGTTGGAAACCGGACGGTGGATCTCGATGCGTCGTTCCGCAACATTCTTAGCCATCTGCACTTTGCAGCGATGGGTCTCGTTGATGCGCGGCGCGACAGGTTCATCGTGCTGACAGACGCCATCTATACAGACCTTCGGGGCCATCGCGCGACCCCAGGCCCGTTGTTCTCGCGCGTGGACCCGCAGCAGAGACTATTCATCCTCACACCGGAGGCGGGCTATCGGCTTCTGGACACCGGAGATTCGTCGCTCGACGTCGTCGGCGGCATCAGGTACTGGCACTTGAAGTCCGAGCTGCAGTTTCAGGCTGGTCTGCTGCCGGGCTTTGGTGTGGAGGGCAGCCGTGGCTGGGTGGACGGGATCGCCGGGGTGAGGGCCCGGAAGGATCTGCCGCGACGATGGTGGGCGTCCGCCTACGGCGATCTCGGCGCCGGCGGATCGAACTTTACATATCAAATCGTTGCCAACGCCGGTCTGGATATCCATGAGCATTACGCGCTCGACTTCGGATACCGCTATCTAAGCGTCGACTATGACAACGACGGCTTCCTGTTCGACACGGCGATGAAAGGGCCGCTCTTTGGTTTCACGTTCAAGTTCTGAAGACGAGGGCTGTATTCGCTGGTGACGAGGAACGCGCGTGGGGGAACGCGCGTCCTTCGTGTCGCTATGGAGTTGGAACAACACGGTAGTACACGCCGTTTGAGCGTTTGCCAAAATCAGCGGCTTGTACACGCCGGGGATGAACGCGGTCGATTCCGGTGTTCTCCCCGGATGCGCGATTGAATTCATTCGATGACGCGAAGGCTGCCGACGTGGGCGAGTTGCCGGCGCGCTTCAATCGCGTTTCGCGCATCCCTGCTCGTTGTTGTTGTGCTCGGGGCGCACAACGCACGTGCCCAGGAGGTCGCTGACGACGGTCGAATTGGAGTCATTTTCGCGCATCCTATTGCGGGTAACCTTTCCGGCGCACCGTACGTCTGGTGGCTGACATCATTGATCCCATCCCGGTGCCGCCCGAACTCTACGTTCCGGAAATCTACTGAGCGCCATCGCATAGGGGTTGTAAAATACCCCACGGACCGGCACGGTTAGGGCCTACCCTGTCCTGGAAAAAAGCCGCTATTTTACGCTCGGCATAGGTAGAATACATGGCGATAACAAGGCTGATAGCAAAAATTATTACTATAAGCACCACTTTAATTATAATATCTGTTAATCCCATTATAAGCGTGTATCTCGTTCAAATTGTTCTTTATTAGCCTCAATCAATACCGGGTTGGTTTTCACCACCGGCAAAGGCACAAAATCATAATGATTAGCGTTGATCACCGATTTATTGGATACGTGGCGCGGGCCGTCAATTACCCAGTCAGATGTTTTCTTTTTATCAAAACGACAGGCATTGCATATAAACTCTTCAACTTCGCCGTATTGGTCTTTGCGTGCGGTTACACGTAAAACCTCCTCGCCTTTATACCAAAGGGTAACCTTGCCGTTGCAGCCAGGGTGATCGCAATCGCGGTGGGCATCAACAGGTTTGGTAAACCAAACGCGGTTTTTAAAGCGGAAAGTTTTATCAGTAAGCGCACCTACAGGGCACACATCAATTACGTTTCCCGAAAAATCATTATCAACGGCGGCTTGTATGTAGGTAGATATTTCTGAATGGTCTCCGCGATTTAGTATACCGTGAATGCGATGATCGG
>Ga0207674_10009654_pt1 | contig 11005 bp, 9 predicted proteins | sample KBSCornC72_FD_184303 | JGI IMG/M metagenome (GOLD analysis project Ga0207674, IMG submission 184303) | Corn rhizosphere microbial communities from Kellogg Biological Station, Michigan, USA - KBS Corn C7-2 (SPAdes) (version 2) | ecosystem: Host-associated > Plants > Roots > Rhizosphere > Soil ...
GGCGCACGCCGATCTGCTCGGGGTACAGGTCGACGCCGACGCGGCCCATCGTAAGGAGGTCGAGGCTCATGCGGTGATCGTCTCCGGCGACGCGGGGTGGGCAACGTCGAGCTCGTCGCGCAGGCGGGCGAGCTGGGTGTCGAGGTCGGGGAGTTCAACGCTCTCTGCGTAACAGGAGGTGTCGACATGACGGCGATCCGGACCGAGCGGCCCAATGGCGGGCGCGAAGCTGCAAAACCGCCCACCGACGTCGCGGCTTTCGAGGGCGAGATCCGTGAGTTCATCCGCCGCGATGTGACGCCGGTGCGTCGCGCGCGTAGCGAGCCGCAAACCGCGGAGACCGCGACCGAGCACGTCAACATGCGCCTATGTGAACCGCTCGGGGCCAGCGCTTGGCAGAGCGAACTGCCTTAGACCGAAAGCAGAAGACCACAGGTCAGAGCTGTCCCTGCGCGACGCCGTTGTGAAGAGAGGGGCCGATCGCGTGGGGCCCGCGGGAAACCACGCATGGCGACCGCCGGGTCGCCTTCCTAGAGTCGGTCGGACTGTCCGACAATGGTCCCGGACTCAATGGGCATCGCTCTTGCGACCGCGCATGATGTCCCGGCGGCTTCGCTCGCCGGAGCGTCGCTGCGGTTCCGCTCGTTGTCGCGCGAGCCGGCCTACAAGGCGGTGTCGAGCGTGCTCGAGCAGCACATCCTCTCCGGAGAGCTGAAGCCGGGAACGCCGTTTCCTGCCGAGCAGGAGCTGGCGACGCAGTTCGGCGTCAACCGCTCGACGATCCGCGAAGCGATCCGGCAGCTGGAGCAGGAGGGATTGGTCGAGCGCCATCACGGGCGGCGTCTCTTCGTCGTGCTGCCCGGGCTGTTCGACCTGGCGCCGCGCGCCGCGCGGTCGTTGATCCTGCACCAGGTGACGTTCCAGGAGTTGTGGGAGGTCGCGGTCGTCGTCGAGCCCGAGGCGGCGCGCCTCGCGGCGCAACGCGCCGACGAACAGGAGCTGCGCGAGATCGACGAGAACGTCGCCGCCGCGGCCGCGACGGTGGGCGGCAAGCCCGACGCAGCGCGCATCCGGCGCCACTGGGAGCTCGACGCCGCGTTCCATGCGCTCGTCGCGCGCGCGTCGAAGAACCGTTCGCTGATGATGTCGCGCGAGTCGTTCAGCCTGCTGTACCGGCCGCTGGCGACGCTGCTGCAGCATTCGCTGCCGCAGTCGGCCGCGCGCAATCGCGATGCCCATCGCGAGATCGCCGCGGCCTTGCGCAGTCGCGACGCGCAGCGCGCGCACGAGTGGACGCGCAAGCACCTGGTCGACTTCCGCAAGGGCTTCGAGCAGGCGGGTCTGCCGATCGATGCGCCGGTCGACCGCGTTCCCGACCCGACGCTGCGCCGCGGCGCGCGCGCAACCGCACCGCGATGAAGTCGCCGCTCGGCACCGCCCGGCTCAGCCAGCAAGGGATCGTGTTCGCGATCTTCGTGCTGATGTTCGTCGGCTTCGCGTTGTTGCTGCCGGGTTTCCGCACCGCGTCGAACATGCTCGGCCTGCTGCAGAACGTCGCCATCCTCGGCATCCTCGGCCTCGGCATGGCGATCGTCGTCATCGGCCGCGGCATCGACATCTCGATGGTCGCGGTGCTCGCGGTGCCGGCCGGGCTCGTGCTGCAGATGGTGCAGGACGGGCACTCGCTGCCGGCCGCGTTCGCCGCGGCGCTCGCGCTGGCGCTCGTCTTCGGCCTCGCCAACGGCTGGCTGATCGCCTACGCGGAGGTGCCGTCGCTCTTCACCACGCTCGCGTCGGGCCTCTTCCTCGCCGGGCTCGGCCAGGTCGCGCTCTTTCGCCTCGACATCGTGCAGTGGAGCCCGCAGCTCGATGCGTTCGCCTGGATCGGCCGGGGCACGCTCGCCGGAATACCGATGCCGGTGATCATGTTCGGCGCCGTCGCGCTGCTGGTGAGCTTCTTCTTGCGCAAGACCCGGCTCGGCACCTACGTCTACGCGATCGGCGACAACCCGTTCGGCGCGCGCACGACGGGCATCCCGACCCGGCCGGTGATCGTGCTGCAGTACGTGCTCGCGGCGCTGATCGGCATGTTCGCCGGCCTGGTGATGGCAGCCTCGGTGAACAGCATGCCGACGCGCATCTACAACTCGACCATGATCTACGACGTGATCCTGGTCGTCGTGCTCGGCGGCATCGGCCTCTCGGGCGGCCGTGGCGGCGTCGGCAACGTCGTCATCGGCACGCTCCTGATCGGGACGCTGCTGAACGGCATGACGATCCTCGACGTCTCGTACTCGGCGCAGAACCTGATCAAGGGCGTCGTCCTGCTCGCGGCGATCCTGATCGACTCGTTCGTCAATCCGCGCAACGAGGAAACGGCGCAGCAGGGCGACATCTGAACAACGCGGCGGCCGGTTGCCGGGCTGCCGCGCGGACTTCATCCATCGAGGCAACGACAGGAGGTATTGCATGACCAAGCACGTGATCCGCCGAGCGATCGGCACGGTGGCGCTGACCGCTGCGGCGCTTGCCGCCGGGCTCGGTGCCAGCCTGAGCGCCTTTGCCGAGGGCAAGGGCATCGACGAACCGTTCCGCGAGGGCTATCGCAAGGCGCTGGCCGGCAAGACGGTCGCCTATGTGCCGGTGGCGCTCGGCTTCGACCTCGCGCAGGGCTGGCTCGAAGGCCTGAAGAAGGAGCTCGAGCCGCTCGGCGTGAAGATCGTCGTGCGCGACCCGAACTGGAACACCAACGCCGGCGCGCAGGCGGTGACGACGCTGATCAACGAGAAGCCCGACGTGATGGTGCTGCACAACCCCGATGTGCAGACTTACGCCAAGCTGATCCAGAAGGCCGAAGCCGAAGGCATCGACGTCGTCCAGATCAACATGCGCTCGGCGTACCCATCGGTCGTCTATGTCGGTGCCGACTGGATCGAGATCGGCGAGAAGGCGACCAACGCCGTCGCCGACGCGTGCAAGGGCAAGTCGAACAAGATCGCGATCGTGCAGGGAGCGCTCTCGGCCGCGGCCAGCGCCTACACGCTGAAGGGCGTCGAGAACGTCCTCGCCAAGCACCCCGAGCTGAAGGTCGTCTCGAGCCAGGCCGCCGACTGGGACGCCGCCAAGGCCAAGGGCATCACGCAGACGGTGCTGAAGCAGCACCCCGACCTCTGCGGCATCGTCGGCTTCTGGGACGGCATGGACTCCGGCACCGCGGCGGCGATCAAGGAGGCGGGCCTCACGGGCAAGGTCTTCCTCGCAACCTCGGGCGGCGGCGAGCAGAAGGGCGCGTGCGACCAGGTCAAGAACGGCGCCTTCGACCTCGACATCAGCTACGACGTGCCGACGCAGGCGAGCAACATGGCGGCGCAGATCAAGTGGCTGCTGCAGAACAAGGGCAAGCACAAGGACGCCAAGGGCTCGATCTACACGACGCTGATCCCGATCACCAAGGCCAACGCCTCGGTCGAGGGAACGTGCTGGAAGCTCGGCAAGACCTGACGCACCGCCCGGGATGGACGAGACGCTGACCTCGGCCGCGGCGACGCCGCGCGCCGAGCTGCCGCACGCGCCGACGCTGACGCTCGGCGACAGGCTGACCGAGCTGCGCTACCGCTGGTGGCCCGACCACGTGCTCGGCGAGATCCTCGCCAAGCGCTGGATGGAGACCGCCATCCCGGTGGTCGTCTTGATCGCGGTCGCGCTCGTCCTCTCGAGCGCGATCCCGAACTTCCTGTCGGCGGCGAGCCTCGCCGACACCGGCCGCCAGGCCGGCGAGATCGGCTTCATCGTCCTCGGCATGGCGCTCGTCATGATCGTCGGCGGCATCGACCTCTCGGTCGGCTCGACCTTCGCGCTGACGAACTTCTGCGCGCTCTACTTCATGCACGTGCTGAAGTGGCCGGTCGCCGGCGCGGTGGTCGCCACACTCGGGTTCGGCGCGTTGCTCGGCGCCGTCAACGGCGTGCTGATCGGCTACTTCCGGCTGCGCGCGTTCCTGACGACGCTGATCACGCTGATCATCTACCGCGCGCTCTACGACCTGCTGACCGCCGACTACGCGACGCTGATCGCCGCCGGCTTTCCCGACTCGACGGTGTGGGACTTCGTCGGCAACGGCGCGTGGCTCGGCGTGCCGACGGTCGTCTACGCATACGCCCTGGTCGCGATCTTCGGCCACGTCTTCCTGACCCGGCTGCGGCCGGGCTGGCACGTGATCGCGATCGGCGGCTCGCGCCGCTCGGCGTACAACACCGGAATTCCGGTGCGGCGCACGGTGGCGCTCTGCTACGTCGCCGGCGGCGTGCTCACGTCGGTCGGCGGCATCTTCTTCGCTTCACGGCTCGCCACCGCGGGCGGCGACATCGGCGTCGGGCTCGAGATCACCGTGCTCACGGCGTGCGTGCTTGGCGGCATCAGCCTCGGCGGCGGCAAGGGCTCGGCGACGAAGGCGCTCGTCGGCACGCTGATCGTGCTGCTGATCGTCAATGGCCTCACCACGATGTCGCTGCACGGCGGCTACAACCGCATGGTGCTGGCGACGATCCTGCTGCTCGCCGCGGTGATCGACATCCGCTGGCTGAAGAACAAGGACCGGATCGTCAACAAGGTCTACGTCAGCCCGACGTACCACGGCATGCCGCCTGCGCCTTCGACCGCGCCCGACAGCGGCACGCCGTGGGCGCTGAACGACAAGCTGAAGAACGTCCGCGTCATCGGGCTCGGCCGGATCGAGGGGCCCGAGGACGTCATCCTCGACCGCGACGACAACCTCTACGCCGGCTCGCGCCACGGCGACATCGTGCGGTTCTTCCCGCCCGACTACGAGCGGATGGAGATCTTCGCGCACATCGGCGGCACTCCCCTCGGCATGGCGTTCGACAAGCACGACAACCTCTACGTCTGCATCGGCGGCATGGGCCTCTATCGGGTGACACCCGAGCGCCAGGTCGAGAAGGTGACCGACGAGACCAACCGCAGCTACGCGTCGGTCAACGACGACAGCCGGCTGCGCCTCGCCGACGACCTCGACATCTCCGACGACGGCCGCATCTTCTTCTCGGAAGCCACGGTGCGCTACGAGATGCACGAGTGGGCCACCGACGGCCTCGAGGCGCGCGGCAACGGCCGCATCATCTGCTACGACACGCGCACCGGGAAAACCCACACCGTGTTGCGCGACCTGAAGTTTCCCAACGGCGTCTGCATCGCGAGCGACGGGCAGTCGTTCCTGTTCGCCGAGACGTGGGGCTGCACCGTGAAGCGCCACTGGTTCGACGGGCCGAAGAAGGGAACGACCGAGCTCGTGCTCGACAACCTGCCGGGGTTCCCGGACAACATCAACAACTCGTCGGACGGCAACTACTGGATGTCGCTCGTCGGCATGCGCTGCCCGGCGCTCGACCTGGCGTGGAAGATGCCGGGCTTCCGCCGCCGCATGGCCAAGCGCGTGCCGCGCGACGAGTGGCTGTTCCCGAACATCAACACCGGCTGCGTCCTGAAGTTCAACGAGCGCGGCGAGGTGCTCGAGACGCTGTGGGACCTCGGCGGCGAGAACCACCCGATGATCACCTCGATGCGCGAGCACCGCGGCCATCTCTACCTCGGCGGCATCATGAACAACCGCGTCGGCCAGTACCGGATCCCGGACGCCGACCCCGGATTCGTGCAGTACGAGCGACGCTGGAAGAAGGCCGCATGACCCAGCGAGCCGGAGGAGCGCGGCAATGATCGAAGCGGTGCGGCAATGGACCGGGCGCGTGCTCGGTCGCGGCGACGCGGCGATCAGCGTGCCGGTGCTCGACGGTGCGCTGAAGTCGAACCGATTGATCGAGGACGCCGAGGTCGTCGCCGAGCTCGATGCGCCGGAAGACCTCGCGAGCGACGGCGCGTCGCTCTTCGTCGCCGACGGGACGAGCGTCCTGCGCGTCGACGGCGCCGGTGCGCTCGCGGTCGAGCAGACGTTCGGCACGACGGTCAGCGCGTTGGCGTGCCTGCCGCGCGGCGGCCTCGCGGTGGCGCTCGGCGGTCGCGAGGTGCGCGTCGTCGGCGGTCCGCACGACGGTCGTCGCTTCGAGTCGGCGGGCGGGCTGCGCCTGCATGCCGTCAACGCGCTCTCGGCGTCGGTCGGCGGCGATGTGCTCTGGGCCACCGACGGATCGCAGACGAATCCGCCCGAGCGCTGGAAGCACGACGTCATGGAGCTCGGCCGCAGCGGCCGCGTCGTCGAGCTCGGCCTCGCCGACGGCAGTGCGCGCGAGCGCGCTGCCGGGCTTGCGTATGCGTTCGGCGTCGGCGCCGTCGCCGACGACGTGGCGTGGGTGTGCGAGAGCTGGCGTCACCGCGTCGTCCAGGTCGGCGGCGCGCAGTCGGGCCAGGTCGTGCTCGACGGCCTGCCCGGCTATCCGTCGCGCCTGGCGCCGGCGGCGGGCGGCGGCTGGTGGCTCACCTGCTTCACGCTGCGAACGCAGCTCGTCGAGTTCGTCCTGCGCGAGCCGAAGTTTCGCAAGCGCATGCTGAAGGAGATCGATCCGCGCTACTGGATCGCGCCGGCGCTGACGTCGGGCAACACGTACCTCGAGCCGATGCAGGGCGCGCACCTGAAGACGATGGGGGTCGTCAAGCCGTGGGCGCCACCGCGCTCGTACGGCCTCGTGATCCGGCTCGACGAGCGCGGCCTGATCCGCTATTCGCTGCACAGCCGCTTCGACGGCAAGAACCACGGCATCGTCGCCGCGGTCGAGCGCGACGGCTGGCTTTACCTGCTGTCGAAGGGTCGCGGTCGCCTGCTGCGCCTCTCGATCGCCGCGGCGGAAGCGAGCCTGGCGCCGTCATGAACGCCGCCGCACCGATCCTCGCCCTGCGCAAGGCGACCAAGAAGTACAGCGGCGTGCCCGCGATCGAGGACGTCGATTTCGAGCTGCTGCCGGGCGAGGTGCACGCGATCGTCGGCGAGAACGGCGCGGGCAAGTCGACGCTGACCAAGGTGATGGCCGGCGTCGTCAACCTCACCTCGGGCGAGATGCTCGTCGACGGCCGCGTCGTCAACGCCGAGACGCCGACCGCGGCGCGCGAGCTCGGCATCGCGATGGTGTTCCAGGAGACGAGCCTGGTGCCGACGATGACCGTCGCGCAGAACCTCTACCTCGGCCAGGAGCGCTTCTTCAACCGCCTGCGCGGCATCTACATCGCGGCGCAGCAGTTCATGCAGTCGCTGCAGTTCGACGTCGACCCGACCGCGGTCGTGAGCCGGCTCGGCGCGGCGCAGAAGCAGATGGTCGAGATCGCGCGCGCGGTGCTTCACAAGGCCAAGGTCATCATCTTCGACGAGCCGACCGCGAGCCTGACCCCGGAGGAGAAGAAGTACTTCTTCGACCTGATCGCGAACCTGAAGCAGCGCGGCGTCTCGGTCATCTTCATCTCGCACGCGCTCGAGGAGGCGCTGCAGGTCTCCGACCGCATCACGATCCTGCGCGACGGCAGGCACGTCGTCACCGACGAGACGCGCCGCTTCGACCGCGCGCGCGTCGTCCAGGCGATGGTCGGCCGCGACCTCTCGCAGACGCTCTACGGCCAGCGCAAGACCCGCGTGCGGCCCCAAGGTCGGCGTGTCCTCTCGGTGCAGAACCTGCGCATGGCGGCGATGGTGAAGAACAACTCGCTGTCGGTGTTCGCCGGTCAGATCACCGGCGTCTTCGGCCTCGTCGGCTCGGGTCGAACCGAGACGTTCAAGGTCGTCGCCGGCGTCGCCAAGCGCGACTTCATGCACGGCGGCGAGGTGCTGCTGAACGGCCGGCCGGTGCGCTACTTCGTTCCCGCCTCGGCGGTGCGCGACGGCATCGTCTACGTCACCGAGGAGCGCAAGCTCGAGGGCTTCTTCGAGACGCAGTCGATCGCCGGCAACATCTACCTGGGCCTCCTCGCCAAGCTGCGCGGCAAGCGGAAGCTCGTGTCGAAGAGCGAGGCGGCGTCGGTCGGCGAGCACTGGATCAAGCGGCTCAACATCCGCGCCATCAGCAAGGACGTCAAGGCGATCGAGCTCTCGGGCGGCAACCAGCAGAAGGTCGTGATCGCGAAGTCGCTGGTGCAGGAGCCCGAGCTCATCATCTTCGACGAGCCGACGCGCGGCGTTGACGTCGGCGCGATCAGCGAGATCCACCAGCTGATCAACCGCCTCGCCGACGAGGGCAAGGCGGTCGTCGTGATCTCGTCGTACCTGCCCGAGGTGATGTCGATCTCCGATCGCATCCTCGTGCAGCGCATGGGCAAGGTGGTCGAGGAGTTCTCGGCGCTCGACGCGACCGAGGAAAAGATCATGTACGCCGCGATCCATTGACGGGAATCGTGCGATGGCCAGCGCGCGCGAGCCGATCGACTTCTACTTCGACTTCCTGTCGTCGTACGGCTACTTCGCGAGCCTGCGCATCGAGGCGCTGGCGGCCCGCCACGGCCGCGAGGTGCGCTGGCACAGCATGCTGCTCGGCGTCGCGGTGATGAAGACGATGGGCCTGAAGCCGCTGCTCGAGACGCCGTTGAAGAGCGACTACGTCCTGCGTGACGTGGCGCGCTACATGCGCCGGCACGGCCTGAAGCTGCGTCGCGCGCTCACCGACCCGTTCATGGACCCGCGTGCGGCCGCGCGGGGCTTCTACTGGGTGCGGCGCCATCGACCGGGGCAGGAAGCGGCCTTCGCGCACGCCGGGCTGCACCGCTACTGGGTCGACGGCGCCGATCTCGGCGCGCCCGCAGCCGTGGCGGCGCTGGCGCCCGTCGTCGGCGCCGAACCCGCGGAGATGCTCGAAGGCATCGAGGGCGAGGCCGCACGCAGCGATCTCCGGGAAGCGGTCGCGGCTTCGCTCGCCCGGGGCGTCTTCGGCTCGCCTTTCATCTTCGTCGACGGCGAGCCCTTCTGGGGCAACGACCGGCTCGCGCTGGTCGACGAATGGCTGACGACCGGCGGCTGGTGAAGGAGCCGGCATGAGCGCGCATCCGCTGGAAGGCATCGTCGTCGTCGACATCACGCGCGTGGTCGCCGGCCCGTACTGCGCGCAGATGCTCGCCGACCTCGGCGCGACGGTGATCAAGGTCGAGCATCCGAGCGACGCCGACTACGTGCGCAGCTTCCCGCCGCGCCTGCGCGACGACGACGGCCGCGACGCCGGCAGCGGCTACTTCGCGCAATACAACCGGCACAAGCTCGGCGTCAGCCTCGACCTGAAGCACGCCGAGGGCAAGCGCCTGTTGCGCGAGCTCGCCGCCAAGGCAGACGTCCTGATCGAGAACTTTCGCCCCGGCACGATGGACAAGCTCGGCCTCGGCTGGCCGGTGCTGAGGGAGGTCAACCCGCGTCTCGTCTACACCTGCATCAGCGGCTACGGCCACGAGGGCCCGAACTCGCTCCGTCCCGCGTACGACAGCACCGCGCAGGCGGCGGGCGGGCTCTGGTCGATGAACGGCGAGCGCGGTCGGCCGCCGCTGCGCGTCGGCAGCATCCTCGGCGACCTGGCGGCGTCGTTCTACGCCACGATCGGCACGCTCGCGGCGCTGCGCGAGGTCGATCGCAGCGGCCTCGGGCAGCGCGTCGACATCTCGCAGCAGGACTCGGTGGTGACGCTCACCGAGAGCGCGATCGTCAACTACACCGTCGACGGCAAGGTCGCCGAGCCGCTCGGCAACGATCATCCGTTCGCGCGACCGTACGGTCAGTACGCGTGCAAGGACGGCCACGTCTTCTTCGGCAGCTACACCGACAAGCTCTGGCGCGAGAGCTGCGCCGTGTTCGGCGAGCCGGAGCTCGCCGACGACCCCGAGATCGACACCATGGCCAAGCGCTTCGACGACGCCATCTACCAGCGCCGCGTGCGGCCGATCGTCGAGCGCTGGTTCGCCGGCCGCACCAAGGCCGAGCTCGAGGCGATGGCGGGCGACCGCATCGCGCTGACACCGATCAAGCGCATCGACGAGGTCGTCGCCGATGCGCACCTGCGAGCACGCGAGATGTTCGTGCAGGTGCCGTTCGGCGGCAAGCGCGTCGAGGTGTTCGGTTCGCCGATCAAGCTCTCGCGAACGCCGCCGCGCACCGAGGGAGCGGTGCCGCAGCTCGGCGAGCACAACCGCGCCGTCTACGTCGACTGGCTCGGCATCGATCCCGAGCGCTTCGAGGCGCTGCGCAGTGCGGGCGTGATCTGAGGCACTCGGGATCAGCGTGCGCGCGTTGCCTTCGTTCCGCCCGTCGTCGTTCCTTGCCTCTCCGTGTCGATGAAGCCCGGAGACGTCGCCGAGCCGCTCGCGCGCTTCGTCCGCGCGCACTACGGCGCGTCGGTCGCGGTCGAAGGACTCGCGCCGATGGAGGCCGGGCACGCAGGGCTGACGTTCGGCTTTCGCGTCGTCGAGCGCGGCGCCGCGCACGAGCGCGCGCGGCTCGTCCTCAAGCTGTCGCCGCCCGGCGTCCGGCGCGCCGGCAACACCGACGTCTACCGCCAGGCGCCGCTGCTGCGCGCGCTGCACGGCGTCGGCCTGCCGGTGCCCGACGTGCCGTGGGCCGGCGACGACGACTCGTGGTTCGGCACGCCGTTCGTGATGATGGAGTGGCTCGACGGCATGCCGTTCTTCGTCTGGCAACCCGATGCGCGCTTCGATCGCTCGTCCGGCGCGGTGACGCCGCTCTGGCTGCAGTGCGTCGATGCGCTCGGGCCGCTGCACCGCTTCGACTGGCAGCGCCATCTGCCGCAGTGGGAGCGACCGATCGCGCTCGGCGACGAGATCACGCGCTGGGACCGCATCCTCGCCAAGTCGCCCGAGGCGGCGTGGATCGATGCCGGTCGGCGCGTGCGCGAGCTGCTGCTCGACGACCCGCCGCCCGACCCTGCGCCGACGCTCGTCCACGGCGACTTCCAGCCGGGCAACATGCTCTACGTCGACGGCCGCCTGACGGGGATCATCGACTGGGAGCTCGCGTCGATCGGCGCGCCGCTGCTCGACGTCGGCTGGCTCATGATGCTCGCCG
>Ga0207674_10009655_pt1 | contig 11004 bp, 9 predicted proteins | sample KBSCornC72_FD_184303 | JGI IMG/M metagenome (GOLD analysis project Ga0207674, IMG submission 184303) | Corn rhizosphere microbial communities from Kellogg Biological Station, Michigan, USA - KBS Corn C7-2 (SPAdes) (version 2) | ecosystem: Host-associated > Plants > Roots > Rhizosphere > Soil ...
ACGACCTGCTCGCTGCTGATCGTCGGAGTGCCGAGGTTCTGGAAACGGATGCGATAGAACACGTCCTGCCCCGCCGGCAGGCCGTCGATCAGCGCCTTGGCGGTGAAATCGCTTTCGGGCAGCGCGTCGACGAACACCGCGCGGCGGATGTCCTTGAAGCTGTCGGTGGTCGCGACCTCGACCAGCATGCGCGACGGGCGATCGGTGCGCGCCCACACCACGCCGGAATTGAGCGAGGCGTCGCCGGACTGGATCCCGTGCGTGATCTGCGGCCGGTCGGCCGCGCGGCTGAGATACGGGCGCGCGATGCCGCCGCCAAGCGTCAGGGCGGCCGTCGCGGCGCTCGTCCCGAGGAACCGGCGCCGGCTCATCGGGGCAATGCGGATGGTCATCGGCGGCTCCCGGGTTGGAAGGGCGCGACGATGCCGACCCACGCTGACAGCGCGCAGACGGTTCGGCGACAGCCCGGTGACGGTGGATAACTGAAGCGCGACCCCGAAAAGATCATGCGCGAACAAGAAGCTAGGACGTGGACTCATTAACGCGCAGCCACTGCCTGATTGACGCAGTTGGACGTACGCTAGGTAATTGGCAGCGAGTTTTGTCGTTGGCGACGACCCGCGAGGGCATCAGCTTCGGATTTTAATGGATGCTGGCGAGGAAGCTGCCCCTCTCAATCTATGTGTTCCCCGCTGCAGCGGTCTGGCTACTTCGCGAGCCGTTTCGATGAAATGCTCAGCGGCCGGACTGAGTGCACGGTCTTTCAGTGTTACGATGCTGACCGGCACGGCTGCGAGTGGCAGGCTGAGCGGCAGGACTTTAAATTCTGGCCGTCGAGCCGGAAATCGAAGCGCGAACGTCGGCATCATCGTGAGGTAACGGCCCATCGCCAGCAGGCCAAACCTAGTCTCGGGCGAAGTCGTCGTCACCGTCACGCGAGGATATTCGAGCCCGCAGGCTCGAAACGCTTGTGCCAGGTACGATCCGACCCTGTTGTCCAGAGGAGGCAGCGCCCATGCCTCGTCGAGCAAATCCTGAAGTGTGAGCTTGCGCCGCCTGGACCACGGGCTTTGTACGTTCGCGACCACAACGTAGGAATCCTCGAACAAGACTTCGCGGTGTAGCCGCATATCCGCGACATCATCGAACCTTGCGATCCAGACATCGATCTTGCGCTCGCCCAGCTTGTTGTACAGTTCTTCGGCAGTGCCAGTAACAAGTTGAAATGAGACGCGCGGCTTTCTGCGAGAGATATGGTCAACGATAGTTGTCACGTAACTTGCCGCCAGAAGAGGGGGACATCCAATCCGGACCTCTCCGCCCTCGGGATCCGCCAGTGCTTCGATGTTCCTCACGCCGCGACGAAGGTCGTCGAAGGCAGCCGCGCCGCAGTCGAGTAATGCGCGACCATAAACGGTCGGCTTGATGCCTTGCCGGTCTCGATCAAGCAGGCGTACGCCGAATGCACGCTCCAATTCCGCAATCGATCTCGAGACCGCGGGCTGGACGGTGTTGAGTCGCTGCGCCGCTCTGCTCATGCTGCCTACTTCGGCCACAGTCATGAAGACGTACAGATTCTGCAACTTTATCTGCCGTCTGATGCGCTCGTCGGGAAGCATCGCCTTGATACCCAAATCGTTATGGTCGTATCAAATTATGGTATTATCCTGTTATGCGGACAACAGCTATTCTCTGCAGACCAAGTCGCCCATAGAACGACGAGGTAAGTCGTGCCCCAATCTCAAGGTCTGTTTTCACGGGTTGCCGTACGCGTCACCGTTCTAACGGCCATTGCCGCAACATTCGTCGCGATAGGCGGCACGGGTAATGCGCAGGCTTCTCGGATAATCAAAATTGTGGTGCCGTTCCCGCCCGGCGGCAGTGCCGACATGCTCGCCCGTATCCTTGCAGAGCGAATGGGCCGCGGGCGCGAGTTGACCGTCATTGTCGAAAACCGGCCCGGAGCCGGTACGACGATCGCAACCGAGGCGGTCTCGCGCGCCACGCCGGACGGAAACACGGTCCTGCTCGTGGCAAATTCATTCGTGATCAATTCAAGCCTGAAGACACTCAACTACGATCCATTGACGAGCTTTGAGCCGCTGTGCCTGCTTACGCGGTCGCCAAATGTCGTTGCCGTGAACAGCGCATCGACCTACCGCTCGCTGCCGGACTTGGTCGGTGCAGCCCGCGCCCGGCCAGGTGAACTGACGATGGCCTTCCAAGGGCCCGGCACCGGTCAGCACGTCGGCTTCGAGAAGCTCAAGCGTGCCGCCCACATCGATATGATCCACGTCCCGTTTACAGGTTCTGCCCCCGCGGTGAGCGCATTGCTTGGAGGGCATGTGACGGCCCTGTTCGTGAACTACCCGTCCGCTATGGAGCAGATCAGGTCGGGACAGCTGCGGGCTCTGGCGTTCGCTTCCGCGGCTCGCATCAAGTCACGTCCGGACGTTCCGACGATGGCTGAATCGGGATTTGCCGACTATGCGGAAGAGGATGTTTGGTTTGGCATCGTGGCACCAGCCAAGACGTCCCGTGACAACCTAGCCCAACTGACCACATTACTGAGCGACGTGATGAAATCGCCTGCGATGGAGGCAAGGCTCGCCCCGCTTGAGCTCTATCCGACGGTTATGTGTGGCACTGACTTCGGCGCGTATCTCCGACGCCAGCATGACGAATACCGGCGTATTGTGCGTGAGGTGAAGATGAACGTCGAATGACAGTATGAAGCCGCCCCTTGAATAAGACCGTGCTCGCGATCATGTCCGTTCGTGGCTCTTCTGCGACCTCGGGCGATGTCCGCTTTTCGCCGCTGTTGGATATTGAACGGACATCACTCGGCCTGCAGTCCGTTTATGAATGCAGGGCCTAGACATGATTCAACCCGACCGGATCACGGTCTAGGCTGGCCTGCTCCACGGGCCGACGCGCACGCCTTGCGGCAGCGCTTCGCGCACCATCAGCATCTCGCCGATCGTCTCCGAGGTGATCAGCCCGACGAGCTTGCCCGCGGCGTCGACCACGCCGATGCCGGGTACGCGTTTTTCCTGCAGCAGCCGCACGGCTTCCTCCAGGCAGGCGCGGTGGCCGACCGTCGGGATGTCCGCCGTCATCGCATCCGCGACCCTGGCGTCGGGTCCGAGCTGCTTGAGCGCGCGGATCATGTCGGCGCGGCCGAGCAGGCCGACCAGCCGCCCGTCGGCATCGACCACCGGAAACTCGCTCTGGCTGGTGCGCAGCAGCGTGTCGACCGCCTCGTCGATATGCGCCTCCGGCGCGAGCCGCGCGAGCTGCGTCATCATCGCGGCATTCACCGGCACGTCGCGCGACATCGCGCGCATCGCAACGAGCTGCGCCTCCGACGAGGCCGCCAGATAGACGAAGATCGCGATGAAGATCAGCAGCGGATTGCCGAACAGGCCGAGGAAGCCGAGCCCGAACGCCACGACCTGTCCGATCGACGCCGCGATCTCGGTCGCGCGCACGTGGCCGAGCCGGATCGACAGCAGCGCGCGCAATACGCGCCCGCCATCCATCGGGAACGCCGGTATCATGTTGAAGACCGCGAGGAACAGGTTCACGGCGGCGAGCCGGTCGATCATCGCGACGCGGCTGCTTTCCACCGCGACGAGGTGCTGCGCGTCGAGCTTCGCGCCGGCGAACAGCATCAGCACGAACGCGATCACGACATTGACCGCAGGTCCGGCGAGCGCGACGAGCAATTCCTCGCTCGGCTTTTCCGGAATGCGCTCGAGCCGCGCGACCCCGCCGATCGGCAGCAACGTCACGTCCGGCGTCGCCACGCCGAACGCGCGCGCCGTGAAGATGTGCCCGAACTCGTGCGCCAGCACGCAGGCAAACAGCAGCACCATGAACAGAAGGCCGGACCAGGCCGCCTGCGGACCGCCCGAATACCAGCTCGCAAGGAAGATCCAGCCGAGGAACAGCAGAAACGTCAGGTGGATACGCACCGCCGTACCGGCGATCCGGCCGATATTGATAGACCAGCTCATCGCGTCCTCCGCGGGAACCCCGTCAGCTCAGATAGGTACGCGCACGCCGCTGGAACATGGCTGTCCCGGAACATCGTGCGACGCCGGCCGTTGAGGTCCGAACCCCTTCAGGAGAGACACAATGGCGAGCGATACCGACCGCGTATGGGACCTGATGGAGAAGATCTCGATCTGCATGCTCACCACCCATGACGGGGCGCAGATTCGCTCCCGCCCGATGGCGGCATTCGTGCGGCGCGACGAGGATGCGGTCTACTTCCTTGGCGACGCGCATCATCACAAGGACGAGCAAATCGCCGAGAACCCGAATGTCGGTCTGGCTTTCGCGGATGGGCAGAAATTCGTCTCGGTCACCGGCCATGCGGCGGTCTCGCGCGACACGGCAAAGATCAAGGAGCTGTGGGGGCCGTCGGCCAAGGCGTGGTGGGATTCGCCGGACGATCCAAATATCCGCCTGCTGACGGTGAAGCCGGACGACGCCGAGTTCTGGGACGGCCCGGGCAAGATCATCGGCACCATCAAGATGGTGGCGGCCGCCGCGACCAATACGCGCCCGAACTATGGCGAGAACCGCAAGGTGGCGATGTGAGCAGAAAGCGTCCCGACAACGACAACACGGACGAAAAGCCGAAAGGTCCGCGCACGCCGTATCCGGTCGAGCGGCCGGGCATCAGCGACCGGCCCGGAAGCGAGCCGGATTACATCCCCGGAGGATCGACCGATCTGCCGAAGATGTGATTTTGCCTTGCGAGCGCCGTATCACGGCCACCGCGATGACACCGTGCGATTTCAGCGTCCGGCGATGAAGCTCGCCGGGCGCGTTCGCTCGCGAATATGATTGATCGAAGGAGTGAAACGCCATGAGGGCGACGCGAACAATTCTTCTGGGAACGGCGGCGGCGATCTGGCTGGCGCCGGCAATGCCGCCGGCCCATGCGCAGGGCACCGTCATCGCGCAGGCTCCGGCGCCAGCGCCGCCCGACGTGGATCCACGGCAGAAGAAGGAGCCGGGCGCGCGGCCTCCGGGACCTCCGCCAGCGAAGCAGCAGCAGCCGGGCGGACCGCCGCCGGCCGCGCAAGGCCAGCCGCCCGCTCCTCCGCCGCAACCTCCACAGGCTCCGCCCAAGCAGCAGGTGCAGCCGCCTGCTCCCCCGCAGCCGCCGGCCAAGCAGCAGGCCCAACCGCCTGCGCCTCCTCCGCCACCGGCCGCGAAGGAGCCGCCGAAGCAAGCTCAACCGCCTGCCCCGCCGCAGCCACCGGCCGTGCAGCAGCGCACCGCGCCGCCTCCCCCGCAGGGTGAACAGCCGAAGCAGGCGACTCCGCCCGCCCAGAAGGAGCAGCCCAAACAGGTGCAGCCGCCGGCCAAGCAGGCCCCGTCAGCGCCCCCGCCGGCCGCACAACAGCCGGCACCGCAACCGCCCGCTGCGCAAGGTCAGCCGCCTGTGCCCGGAACGACGGGTCGGCCGTTGGCGCCGCCGGCCGCACAACAACCGGCGCCGCAGCCGCCCGCCGCGCAAGGTCAGCCGCCCGTTCCCGGAACGACGGGCCGACCGTTGACGCCACCTTCCGCGCAGCAACCGGCGCCGCAGCCGCCCGCAGCGCAGGGTCAGCCACCTGTGCCCGGAACGACCGGCCAGCCGCTGCCGCGGCCCGGCGCTCCGGCGGCGCCGCCCGCCGCCCAACAACAGCCCGCGCCACAACCGCCCGCCGCGCAAGGTCAGCCGCTACCCGGCACCACCGGTCAGCCGCTGGCGCGTCCCGGCGCGCCCGCAGCGCCCGGCGCAGCGCCGCCGGCCGCGCCATTGCCGGGAGCGCTCGCGCCGGCGCCGCAGCAAACCAACGCGAACCGCATCGACCAGCTGCGCGGCGAGCGCCGCGAGTCGCGCGAAGGCGATCGCACCGTGATCCGCGAGCCCGGCCGCATCATCATCCAGGAAGGCGGCCGCAGCATCATCCGCCATGACGAGTCGGGCCGCTTCGGCACCGATGCGCGCGACGTGCGCACCGAACGGCGCGGCAGCGAAACCGTGACGGTAATCGAACGTCCAGACGGCACGCGCATCGTGACGGTGGTGGACGAGAACGGCCGCCTGATCCGCCGCTCACGCCGCCTCGGCGACGGGCGCGAGATCATCATCATCGACAACCACTATCAGGGCCCGGCGACCGGCGGCTATTACGTCGACCTGCCGCCGCCGGTGATCCGCATTCCGCGCGAGCGCTATATCGTGGAAGCGGAGCGCGCGAGTCCCGCCGACATCTACGCGGCGCTCATCGCGCCGCCGGTCGACCGCCTCGAGCGGCGCTACACGCTCGACGAGGTGCGCTACAGCCCGCGCGTGCGCGAGCGCATGCCGCGCGTCGACCTCGATACCGTGAACTTCGAAAGCGGATCGTGGGAGGTGACGCCGGACCAGATGAACCGCCTCGCGCCGATCGCGCAGGCGATCCTGCAGGCGGTGCAGCGCAATCCCGCCGAGGTGTTCCTGATCGAGGGCCACACCGACGCGGTCGGCTCGGACGTCGACAACCTGTCGCTGTCGGATCGCCGCGCCGAGTCGGTCGCGGTCGTGCTCACGCAGCAGTTCCAGGTGCCGGCCGAGAACCTGACGACGCAGGGTTACGGCGAGCAGTACCTCAAGATCCCGACCCAGGCCGCCGAGCGGCAGAACCGCCGCGTCACCGCGCGGCGCATCACGCCGCTGCTCACCGGACAGAATTAGCGGAGCGACGTCGCTGTCATTCCGGGGCGGCGCCAAGCGCGTGCTTACGCGCGCCTGGCGCCGAGCCCGGAATCCATAACCACGACAAGAGAGAGAAGAGGCTCCGACGGAGCGACGACTCTAATTCCGTGACTATGGATTCCGGCCCTCGCTTCGCTCGGCCGGAATGACAGGGTTCTAGCTCGGCGCGTCGAGCACGCCGCGCACGGCTTCGGCGAGAGCGTGGCGGCGATACGGCTTGTTGAGCAGCGGCACGTCGGCCTCGGCGGAGTTGCGGTCCTTGAGGAACTGCTCGGAATAGCCGGAGGTGAACATCGCGCGCAGGCCCGGGCGCAACGCGCGCGCTTGGCGCAGCAGCTCCTGCCCGTTGATCCCGTTCGGCATGATCAGGTCGGTGAACAGCAGGTCGATCGCGACCGGCCGCTCGAGAATCGCAAGCGCGGCGTGACCGTCTTCGGCCTCCAGCACGGTGTATCCAAGCCCGCGCAGCATCCCGACCGCGACGCCGCGCACCGTCGCGCTGTCCTCGACCACCAGGATGGTTTCGCTGCCGCCGGGAGCGGCCGTGCGCCCACCCGCCTCCTCGGCGGCCACCACAGTCGCGTCGGCGCGCGGCAGATAGAGCTTGATCGACGTCCCGTGGCCGAGCTCGCTGTAGATCTTCACGTGGCCGCGCGACTGCTTCACGAAGCCGTACACCATGCTCAGGCCGAGCCCGGTGCCGCGGCCGACTTCCTTGGTGGTGAAGAACGGCTCGAACACCCGCTCGACCACCTCGGGCGACATGCCGGTGCCTGAATCGGTGACGTTGACCAGCACATAGTCGCCCGCCGTCACTTCCACGTTCTGCGCCGCGTATTGCTCGTCCAGATGCGTATTGGCCGTCTCGATCACGAGCTGGCCGCCGTTCGGCATCGCGTCACGCGCATTCACCGCGAGATTGAGGATGACGTCCTCGATCTGCGAGGGATCGACCAGCGCCGGCCACAGGCCCGCGCCGGGCGAGAGCTTGACGGTGATGTCTTCGCCGATGGTCCGCTGCAGCATGGCGGCGGCGCGCGCGACGGTGTCGTTGAGATCGACGTTGCGCGCCTGCAGCGGCTGCTTGCGCGCGAAGGCAAGCATGCGCTGGGTGAGCTGCGCACCGCGCGAGGCCGCTTCGTCGATCGCCTGCACGATCGGCGCGAGCTCCGCATCCCGCCCGACCGAATCCGCCAGCAGTTCGGACATGCCGATGATGACGGTCAGCAGATTGTTGAAGTCGTGCGCGACGCCGCCGGTCAACTGCCCGATCGCTTCCATCTTCTGCGCCTGCCGCAACTGGCCCTCCAGTGCGATACGGTCGGTCATGTCGCGGCCGATGAAGAAATACTGTCCGTCGGACTCGGACCAGATTCCGGTCCAGGCGATCGGCACCGTCTTGCCGGACTTGTGCAGGTAGCGGCATTCGAAATTGCGCGAGGTGCGGCCGCGGCGCGCAAGCCGCATCTGGTCGCGCGTCGCGTCCAGATCCGCCGGGAGAATGATTTCCGTCGCGCTGTGGCCAATCAATTCCCGCGGCGCATATCCGAGGATGGCGTGCGAGCTCGGGCTGACGCGCAGGAAATTGCCGCGCCGGTCCACGACGAGGATGAGATCGAGCGAGGTATCGAAAATGCGCTGATTGATCGAACGGGTCGTTTCCCGTTCGCGCTCGCTTTCGACAATGGCGCCGGCGCGGCCGCCGTCTGCCTTCGTCGGGCGGAACAGGATGGTATAGCCGCCGGGATGCGGATAGCCGCGCACGTCGACCCAGGCGGCGAACAGCTCCGAGTAACCGGAGAACGCCACGTCTTCGTTGTTGGCTTTCGATGCGGTGTAGACCAGACGGAACGGATTGTCCGCGCTGATGTCGAGCGTCTCGTGAATCGTCTTGCCGACGACGGCGTGCGCCTCGCGACCCCATAGGCGTTCGGCTGCGGGGTTGAGGTAGACGATCCGCCAGTCGTTATCGACCGCGATGATGCCGTCGGAAATGCTTTCCAGGACAATGCTCGCGAAGACGGCGTCCGGCCCGGATGCGGGCGCGGTGAAACGATCAGCGCGGGCTTGCGCGAGAGTGCCGTCGCCGACCGAGCGCGCCTCGCGCTGATCGTTCATCGCTTCACTCCGATGCTAGCTGCGACTCTCCCGCATCGCCTTCCAGGCAAAGGATTGCCGCCGGCCCGGCCAGCGTCAAGCGCTTCCGTTACGAGAGCCGCCGGAACAGCTTCAGGAGACCTGCTTGTCCAGAACGCGCTGCTGCAGGAGCGTGATGAAATTCGCCTTCGGCATGGGGCGTCCGAGCAGGAAGCCCTGCCCGATGTCGCACTCCATCCGGTGCACCGCCTGCAGGTCGGCCGCATTCTCGATGCCTTCGGCGACCGCTAGCGCGCCGAAATTGTGCGCCAGGCTGATGATCGTCTGGCAGATTCCGGCATTCCGCTCGTCCGTGCCGCAGCCTTTTACAAAGCTCTGGTCGAGCTTGAGTTCCGCGAACGGAAGGTCGCGCAGCCGCGCGAAAGACGAAAAGCCCTCGCCGAAATCGTCGATCGCGAACGATATGCCGTAGATGCGCAACTGCGTTGCGATCTCGTGCATCAGCGCGCCGTCCTTGATCACCTCGCTCTCGGTCACCTCGAGGATGAGGCCGGGCCAGTCGGGGCTGTTCGAACGATGCTCGCGGATCAGCGCCGGCAGGCTGAGATTGGCGAGCGCGCCGATCGATGTGTTGACGGCGGTGTGCAGCTGCACGCCGGTCGCGGCGAAGTCGTCCCAATCGCGTAGCGCGGTCGCGATGACGTGCTCGGTGAGCGCCGCGTGGCTGCTCTCGAGCGCGCCGGGCAGGAAGCTTGCCGGAGAGAGGATGCCCTGCACCGGATGACGGCAGCGGACCAGGCCTTCGGCGCCGCACAGCGTCTTGGTGCGCAGGTCGACTTTCGGCTGATACCACAGCTCGAGCCAGCCCTTGGCAAGCGCTTCCTCGAGCCCGACGACCGCCGCCGGACTGTCGGCCAGGTTCGCTTCCCGGATGATATGGCGGATCGACTCGGCGCGGAACGGCTTGGTCAGCGGCGGCCGCATGGTGAGCCCGTGGCGCGCGCCGATGCGGCGCACGTCTTCCAGCAGCCCGACATTGCTTCCGCTCATCAGTTGAACGATGCCGCGGTAGCTGCGTTCGCCGAGGCCGCGAATGACGTCGATCGCGTCGGATTTCTTGAGCGCGACATCGAGGAAGATGATCGACGGCAATCCCTTGTCCAGCGCCGCGACCGCCTCCGGCGCGGTATGGAATTTCTCCGACGTGACGCCCATGGTCGTCAGCGTCATCGCGATCACCTTGCAGATACCTTCCTCGTCATCGACGACGAAGGCGCAAGGGGCAGCCGGGTGCGCGACCTCAAGCGGCGCGAGCGTGACGTCCTCGCCGCTGTCGAGCGGCCGAAACAAGTTGCGCAGCCAAGAAACCATGCTGTCTACATCCTGCGCTTCGCGAGCGAAGACGCGCCGCCGACATGCGCCCCGGAACAGCGCATCCTCTTGGACATCCGTTAAAATACGGTGTGAACCTCAGGTGGTTACCAAAACCCGAAGGTTGTGCTGATAATCTTCACGAAAAGCGGCAGGTACCGGGATGCCAGGCGCGGCCGGCTTTATGCCGCCTGCCTGCCGCGGCGGCGCGCAACCAGCTTGCCGATGTCGCGGACGAAGTCGCCCGCCCGTTTCCGCGCAAGGGCCGCGGCGCGGCGGTGCAGCTCCGGATCGAGGTCCGCGATCGGGATTTCGTCGGGCGACATCTTCCGCGCCGCATCCTCGAAGGCCTTGATGGTCTCGGACATCGGGGCTGGACTGAGAACCAGCATCTGCGCGACGACGCTGCGCACGATCAGCCGCAGGGCTGCGACCTCGATCGCAAGGTCGTGCTCTTGCTCGCTCCTGCTCTGCGCGTTCTGCATGCGTGCGCCGCCTCCGAAACCGCATGCTAACACGCGAAGCGCCGTCTTGATCCGCGCGCGTGCCCGGTTGGTGAATGTCCGGCTAATGCGACGGCTTGCAACTCGGCGCGAATACAACCGGCGACCACGCCGTGCGCGATTCCACGCCTGACCCAAGGAGATCGGCTAACCAACACCTGACGAAATTTACAGCCCGAGCTTCTTCTTGCGCTGTCCGAGCGTGCGCAGCCGCAGCGCGTTGAGGCGGATGAAGCCCGCGGCATCGCGATGGTCGTAGGCGACCGCGCC
>Ga0207674_10009656_pt1 | contig 11002 bp, 10 predicted proteins | sample KBSCornC72_FD_184303 | JGI IMG/M metagenome (GOLD analysis project Ga0207674, IMG submission 184303) | Corn rhizosphere microbial communities from Kellogg Biological Station, Michigan, USA - KBS Corn C7-2 (SPAdes) (version 2) | ecosystem: Host-associated > Plants > Roots > Rhizosphere > Soil ...
CTTCCCGGCCCAGGTGCCAAGCGCGATATACTCGACAAGATTCTGGGCCAGACGGTCATCTTCCAGAGAAGAAATAGCCTCGACGGCTAGAGGCTCGTTCTCCATCACGAGCTGTAGCAAGCGCCAGGCCGCGCCGCGTCGTCCATCCGCAGCCTCCTGAGCCAGAATGCGCGGCGGCGTAAAGCCCAGTGGTGGAGTATGATCGAGCTGCTCTGGAGACGGTGTATCCGCCTGTATGCCATTGTTTTGAGGAGAATCAAACAGTGCCATAACAAATGCTCCTTCCTGGTCAGAGATTACGCCGGAGAAAGCATTGAGGGCGGCGTAAACAGTGGCCGATAGTAACTCATTACGAAATATCCTATCGACGCGCGACCCAGAAGGTCGTGGAGGTGTTTCTGTTTCAAGTATAGCACATTGATAAGCTCTACAAATATATCTTCAATTGTCTACAAAGGAGGCTGTTTTCCATCAATTTCTATGCTATACTAATAGTGGATGCATCTATAATATTCTTGTTAGCTTAATATCTTTTATGTCAAGTTCAGTAGCGGAGTATCAGGGAAGATGGAGAATAGTGGTTTCGACGTAGGTGAATTAAAGACTCAAGTACAGATTCTAAAAGAGAACACAAGATTTTCCGAAGAGAGGCTTCGCCAAAAGGAACAGGCACTTGAAAAAGCTCTCTTCAACCTGAGTCGCAAAGATGCTGAGCTTAAGCGAACGATAGAGGAACAGAATACGCTGAAAATCGAGCTAGCAGTCACTAATCAAAAACTCAAATATGAAGTTGAGATAAATTCACTCCTGAAGCAGAATGCTATCAAGAAGAGTACAGTTACAAAGTTTCAAGCTTTTATGGTCAGCTTATTATTTCTCGTATCTTCGCTCCTCGTTGGTTTCGGGATCAATTTCCTCACAGGAACTCCTCCGAATTCGACAGGGTGGGTTTTGATTGTTCTTGCAGGTATAGTATATATAATAGCCGCTTTGCTAACATCGTTTCTCACAGGAGGTGAATAATGAATAAGCTTTCTTTTCTTAAGTTTGGGATTGCCTTAGCAATTGCTGCTCTCCTCATAGCACTCTTTATCATTGTACTTCGCATTTTTCAATATAGCGTCCCATTATGGTATTATTATGTCTTTATGCTATTTTCACTCATAAGCGCTGGCTTAGCTCTCTTTTCGATATTCCTGTCAACGAAAAAAAATTCTCCCATGGACAACAAGATACTAGATGCCAGGCAAGTAAATCAGATGAACAGGGTTATTCGGGAGATCATGATACTAAAAGACATGCAACAAGAGAATGCAATGCAAGCATCTACGGCACCACGTAATCAACCGACAAAGGGAGAACTAGATATAGAAGAAAAGAGCTTAGAACTTGCGGAAAGGCATCTAAATCTCGAAAAAGAGCGTGCAAACTACGCACTAGAAATAGTCCACGAGCTTACTCACACGCTTTCATCTGAAACTGACCCGCAAACAAGGGAAAAGCTGCTTGATGCTTTCATTGAGCAATTCATTCGATCACAACAACGAGAGACTTGGCTGTTATCGTCACCAGAGAAGCAGGAAAATAGAGAAGCTATACCAGAAGAATGAGCGCTCAAATAATGAGGGCATACAGAAAATTTAGTGCTTCTGTATGTCCTCACTGTTTCACCTGTGAGACGATCTTATTGTAATGCCGTAAAGATGCGCTCTGGCGTGATCGGCAGATGCGTCATGCGTACACCGATGGCGTCGTGGACCGCGTTGGCGATGGCCGCGCCAACGGGCACAACCGGCGGCTCGCCGACACCTTTGGCACCGTATGGACCGAGATCGGAGGGGATTTCAACCAGTTCGACCTGGATATTCGGCACGTTGAAGCTATGCGGCAGCGCGTAATCCATCAGATTCGAGGTAAGCAACTGGCCGCTTTCATCGTGGACGAGATGCTCAAACAGCGCCCAACCGAGGCCCTGTGTGACCCCACCGTGAATCTGCCCCTCGACCTGGCCCGGATTGATGGCCAGGCCCACATCCTGGATCGCGACATAATCGAGGACGCGCACTTCACCGGTTTCGGGATCGACCGCGACCCTGGCCAGATGCACGGTATACATGGGCGAGCTGACGCGATTGGCGGAACGCCCACGTCCATAGATTGGCTCGTAACGGCCCGCGAAACGCATTGATTCGCTGGCGATGCGCGTAAGCGCGACGCTCTTACCGGGCGCGCCACGCACCACGATCTTATCGCCCTCGATATCCAGGTCGGTCGAAGCGGCCTCAAGCATATCGGCGGCGATGGTGAGAATCTGGTTGCGCGCGTCGCGAGCTGCTGAGAGGACAGCCGCGCCCATTGCGTAGGTGGTTTTGCTGCCGCCAGTTCCGCCGCTATAGGGCATGGTGTCCGTGTTGGCATGCACCACATTGACGCTCTCGTTCGCCATCCCCAGCGCCTGAGCCGCGATCAGCCCCAGCGAGGTATCCGAACCGCTCAGGTCCACGCTACCGACCACCACGGTCATCGAGCCATCATTCTCCAGACGACACGAGGCGGCGGCTGGTTCGGTGCCACCCGGCCAGCCTCCAGCGGACAAACCAATGCCTATTTTCCAGCCCTCCAGACCAGCAGGCACGCGCTTCTGGGATTGACGTTCAGCCCAAAGTGGATGCGCTTGCGCTTTCTCTAGACATTCCAGCAGACCGATGCGCCGCCAGGTGTGGTGATCGAGCGTAGGATCACCCTCTTTCAAGCCATTCCGCAAACGGAAAGCCAGAGGATCGATTGTCAACTTCTGGCAGAGTTCGTCTACCAGCGATTCAAGGGCGAACGTGGCCTGGGGCGCGTTCGGCGCGCGATAAGCCCCGACACCTGCTTTGTTGGTCAGCACCTCGTAGCAGCGCAAATCCATGTTGGGGCAACGATACGTGCTGCCCATTATGATGCCGCCCAGCATCGCGGACGCGCCCGAATAGGCCCCGCTCTCAAAAATTAATTTCCCCTCCAGGGCCACGAGCGTGCCATCTTTTTTCGCTCCCAGCTTGAGCGTGATGACTGAACCAGGGGCGGGATTGGCCGCCAACAATTCTTCCGAGCGCGAATAGACCATACGCACGGGTCGATGCGCGGTATAGGCGGCAGCGGCGGCGAGTGGCTCGATCAGCCCAAATTTGCCGCCGAACGCACCACCGATCGGCGTAGATTCGACGGTAATCTGCCGCTCAGGCAGGCCCAGGGCATCAGAGACATCCGAGCGCACGCCGAGCATACCCTGCGCGCTCGGCCAGATGGTCAGGTGTTTCCCGGTATGATCGGGCGCGACGAGAATTGATTGCGGCTCGATATAGGATTGATGGATAAAGCTGGTTCTGAACGTACGCTCAACCACGACTTCGGCCTCGCGCCAGCCCTGCGCTATATCGCCCATGCGCAGACGCCCTTTATCCGTAACATTGGGCGAAAGCTCCTCAGGCTCTTCGGGCTGCGCAGGAGCGCCATCTTCCGGCAGCGCCGCGTGTGTACCACCGCCAGCGATCTCTCCTTTCGCCTCTGGCTGTATCACGCGCGTCAGAGGCGAATCAGGCAGCATTGCGGCCAGCAGATCCACGACAGCGGGCAGTTGCTCATATTCCACGTCAACCAGCGCAGCACCATCTTCAGCGGCAGCCTCGCTCTCAGCCAGCACAATTGCCACAGGTTGGCCGCACCAGAGGGCCTCACCCTGGGCAAGAGGCGAAAGGGTCCGCGACGAGCTATCATACTTCACGATGCCGAGCGTCTCGCTGGTATAAACAAAGCGTACCCCTGGAACCGCCAGAGCAGCCGAACTATCAATGCTCACGATACGCGCATGAGCGTAGGGGCTGAGTACCAGCCGGGCATGCAGCAAACCGATGGCTGGCATATCACCCGCGTAGCGTGTACGCCCGGTCACTTTTTCCAGACCATCCGCCCGGCGCGTAGATTTCCCAACGGTCCTATGTGACGAAGTCTGATCGATTATTTGCGTCATTGAGAACGAACTCCTGACTATGTGAACACGACAAAAGATGATTAGCGCACTTCTTGTTAGGCGGCATTTGATAGTGTAACACAAATTGGGTGCGGATTGCTTCTCCCCTGGCTTGCCTACAGCGTTAGCATCGTTATACTCAAGCTCATAAAAGCTCAGTAGAAATGCTGAAAATAAAAGAATCAAGAGGAACTTCATGGATAGGAGGTTATGTCAAGGGCCAGGGATGACCCGCTGACTGATAAACGGCCTCGATGGTGGCAAGGTTCTCCAACGTCTCATCCAGATTCAGAGCTGGTAAGGTACCGGAACGCACGCACGCGCCAAAGTGTTCGACTTCCAGGCGATAGGCGTCAGCAGCCGAGATTTTCTGATGGATGGTCTGACCCTCCAGGGCCAGCACGACTTCGGTCTCGTGGATGCCGGTCAGGAAAGGCATGGGGATAGTCAATGTTCCCAACTCACCGATCACTTCGGCCACCTGGCGCGCGGGCAGAGCGAACGAGGAATCGATCAGTCCGAAGCGCCCAGCGCCAAAATCGAGGACAGCAGACGTCGCATGCTCGACCGCGCCCGGTTCAGCGGCGTAGGCGCGCGCCGCGACCGCGCTGGGAGCGCGTCCATAGACAGCGCGACAGAAATTGATGGCGGAGCAGCCCACATCCATCAGCGAGCCACCAGCCAGGGCGGGTTGTAGGCGAATATCGTTATGGCGCGGAGGCACGAAAATATTGAACGAGAAGGACGCGCGTACCAGCTTGACATCGCCAATCCGGCCTGAGCGCACCTGATCTAAAGCCCAGATGATCTGAGGATGAAAACGATACGTGAAGGCTTCCATGAGGAGTTTCCCATTGCTGCGCGCCGCCTCAACCATCAACTCTCCCTCTTCAGCGGTGATAGCCAGCGGCTTTTCACACAGGACATGTTTTCCTGCCATCAGCGCCTTAATCGTCCATTCCGCGTGCAGGCTATTGGGCAGAGGATTGTAAATAGCCTCGATGTTGGGATCATCGATCAGCTTTTGATACGAGTCGTAGACATGCACATCGGGTCTCTGGGCAAGAAGCTCGCTGGCCCGCTGCGCATTGCGGCTGGCTACCGCAACCAGTCGCTCGCTCCCTGAAGCCATGAGCGCGGGAATGACCCGTTTCATCGCAATATTGGCCACGCTGAGCACTCCCCAGCGCACAGAGTTAGCATGAGAAACGATCTCGTTTTGCATCCGCTCACCGTCCTTTACCGTCCTTTACGTTCGCCGTGCCCAATCCACAGACGCGCGTCTCTCAGACCATTATATCCCAGAGAAAAAGTACCGCGCGCATGGCCTTGAAAACTCTCTCCTGTGTGTGTCTCAATGCACACGTGAGAGAATCGCATTTCATTGATCGGTTTAGAAAGGTTTTTTTCGTGGCGTACACACAGAATACTCGTCCTGTACGTGTTGGCGTGCAGTTTCACCAACAACACACAAGCTATCAGTCCTTCGCGAAGGCCGTCAGAATGGCCGAGGAGCTGGGCGTTGATACGATCTGGAACTGGGACCACTTTTTCCCGCTCTATGGTGAGCCGGACGGTCCACACTTCGAGGGATGGACGCTGCTCACCGCGATGGCCACGCTGACGCAACGCGCTGAAGTTGGCTGCCTGGTCACGTGCAATACGTATCGCAATCCCGCGCTCCTCTCGGACATGGCGAAGACCATCGATCACGTCAGTAATGGTCGCCTGATTCTTGGCATTGGCGCGGGCTGGTTTGAACGCGATTATAGCGAATTTGGCTATGAATTCGGTACGGCTGGTGGTCGCCTGGCCGCGCTGGAGAAGTCATTGCAGATTATCAAAGAGCGTTGGGAGAAAGATGCTCCCAAACCACTGCGCAAAATTCCCATCCTGGTCGGTGGCAGCGGCGAAAAAGTCACTTTGAAGATCGCCGCGAAATATGCCGATATGTGGCATGGTTTCGGTGACGCGGAGACGCTCGCGCATAAGCTGGAGGTTTTGAACAACTGGTGCGCGGAAGTGGGACGCGATCCTAACGAGATCGAACGGTGCAGCGGCACTGACAAAGACTCCAGCGACTCCGAACGCGACGCACTCATCAAAACCGGTGTCTCCCACCTGGTCATGGGTATGGGCGAACCCTGGGACTTCAAAGCGATTGAGGAGTTGGTGAAGTGGCGCGACGCGCGTAAATAACACGAGGTGCGTTTAGATTAGATTATGCTGCTCCTGTGAATGTAGGACAGCCCTCGCGCGCCGTCCTACATTCACAGGTTCGATATTATATTACCCTCGTGGGCGGCGATCCTCGATACGTTTGGATTTCATTTCGAAGCGCGGCAGGCTACCGAAGTCCACGTGTTCGATCGGCACACGCAAGTTGAGCGCGATGTGCAGTTCTTCCGCCAGCCTGGCCACAAGTTCGGGCGAACATTCGACCTGGAGGGCAATTTCATCCATGACCCCGGAACGGGTGACGATGATGCGGTATTCCTGGACTTCGGGGAAACGGTGGAGAATATCGGCCAGGGACGAGGGATAGACATTGACGCCGCGCACCACTAGCATGTCATCAGCACGCCCCAACACACCGCCGGGCAGGTGCAGGAAATTGCGCCCACAGCCACAGGCGTAACCGCCATGGCGCACGAGATCGCCGGTACGATAGCGCAAGGCGGGATAGCCCCAGCGCCCCAGATTGGTCAGCACCAGTTCACCAACCTCGCCCTCCTGCACCGGTTCGCCGCTCGTGGGATCGACGACTTCCGCGATAAATTCGCCCTCGTTGACATGGACGCCTTGCTGCTCGCTGCACGCGAAGCCGAACGCACCCACTTCGGTCATACCAGCATGATCGTAGGTACGCGCCGACCATGCTTGCTCAATACGCTGACGTGTCGAGGGGATCGAAGCCCCCGGTTCGCCCGCGTGAATCGTCACGCGCACGTTGAAATTATCAAGATCGATCTGATGCTCTCTGGCGACCTCAGCCAGCCGGAGCGCGTAGCTCGGCGTGCAGACCAGCACGGTCGCGCCCACTTCTTGCATACTGCGCAGACGTTGCAGTGAGTCCATGCCGCCGCCAGGGACGGTCAGCGCGCCCAGGCGTTTTGCGCCCTCGTAGGCCGACCAGAAACCGATAAAAGGGCCAAAACCAAAGGCCAGATAAACGACATCATCGCGTGTCACGCCCGCGGCCTCGTACACGGTGGTCCAGCAATCAGCCCACCAGTCCCAGCTCTCCTGGGTATCGAGAATCTTGAGCGGGCGACCGGTCGTGCCAGAGGTCTGATGCAAACGCACATAGTGGTTGAATGGATAGGTGAGATTCTGGCCAAAGGGCGAGGAATTGAGCTGGTCTTCGACAAATTCACGCTTGGTTGTAAAAGGGATCTGGCGGAGATCGGCGAGACTTGCCAGGGATAGGACTTCTTGTTGAAATTTGCGTGTATAGAAGGCATTGCGGGGGATGATACGCTGCAAGCCTACCTGCAAACGAGCGAGCTGGTGGGCTTCGATGAGTTCGCGCGCGGCTGTTTCCAATTGAGACATGGAACAACTTCCTTTCTCTAACTCTCGTTGAAAGAAACGTTCTTAAACCCGCGAAAGTTTCACACGCGTGCTCTTCTGCCCCTATTTCCTGCATCACATGTCTGAAAAAGCGCGCGAATTGTGCCAAACACGCAGGCAGCCGGGACAAACATACTCGTTCTCGCCCGGCTACCCTGAATTAACGTCGTTCAAGCTTCTCTGTGAACAACCTCTATTTCGCTCGCGTCTCGCGGCTCAGCGTGGTCAGCAGAATGACCAGCACCGCGATAACCAGGATCACGCCCGACGCCACTTTCAAGGTGGTCAGACCCGGTACATAGTTGAGCAGAGCCAGGATCGCCATAGTGATGATGACGCCGACAAGAATGACCATATCACCGACAATAAAATTGTAGATTGCTTTGATGACTTTCAACCATGGCCTCCTATTTCTGCGCGTGAACGGCAGCTTTTTGCACATCGGCTTGCAATTCCTGGCGTTGTTTTACCTGTTTCAGCCAGAGAACCAGCACAAACGAGGCAAGCAGGTAGAGCACGGCCAGCACGAGAATAAAGACATCAGAATATGGCCAGTTGACGCCAAAGCCTTCACCAGCCCAGAACGTGCCGAACGTGGTCAGCATAATGCCCACCACGAATTTGAGCGTATTCTCCGGTACTTTGGTCAGAGGCGCGCGTACGGCAGCGCCCAGCAGAATGACCAGCACTCCGGCAATGGCCGCGCCAATCGCCGCCGACTCGATGCCAATGGACTTCTCAGCAGCAGTCTTGGCGACGCTACTCCCAAAGGTAATCACGATAAAGGCCACTTCCAGACCTTCGAGCAATACGGCTTTGTACGAAAGCGCTACGCCGAACGGCATGAAACGTGCCTCCGGCTTCTCGCCACGCGCGCGGATTTCGGCCAGGTGCTCCTCGTAAATAGCCTCTTCGTCGTGAAGCGCTTTTACACCGCTATAACGCAAAATAGACTTCTTGAGCCATTTAAGACCAAAGAGAACAAGAATAATGCCCACAGCCAGGCGCAAGGCGTCCAACGGCACAAATTCGACCAGGGCCACGCCCAGGGTCGCGATAATTAAGGCGAGCGTGGCGGCGGCGGCGAACGCACCGGCCAGCGAGCTACGCCAGTTCATAGTTACCCCCACCACCAGCACAATTGTAAAAGCCTCAACAAATTCCACAGCCGAAGCCAGAAACGCTGCCGAGGCAACAGCCCATTGCATGTGCAGTCCCTCCCTTTCCGTTTAGCGGGAAAAATATGGGTACAAAACGCGAAAAAGGGAATCCCCCATGCAAAATACCACGCGAATTCCCTGGTGGCTTTCATTATAGCACAAAAATACCGCATATAAACCCCTGAGTTTATGCGGCAGCGCGCACACCGGAGAACGGGCCTGACAGTGATTGCACAGAAAGAACAAACTTATTTTTCGATCGCCTGTAACACGCGCTCAGCCAGATTTTCCCGGGGACGGGGTGCGATGACAGGCAGATCGTAGGGAGCGGCCTGGCGGCGCAACCACTGGCCATAGAGCCAGCTCCCCCGCGCAAAGGTTTCCTGCTCTTTATGGGAGAAATCGCCGAAGCCGCGCCCGCGCTGACGCAACGTGGAGAGCAACGCTTCTTCATCCGGCTCGACCAGAAAGACGGCGCGCACAGCATCGGTGAGTGGAGCGTTGGGAAAGTGCATGGTGGGAAAGCTCCGTAGAGCCGCCAGAGCTGGCAGGATGCCATCGCCCTCGATAATCACCGGGCCAGCGCTCTCAACGTAGAGGTGATGAGCAATGGTTGCCGAGAGTGGACGCTGCATAGCCTGAGCAACAGCAATAAACCCCTCGCAGAGCGCCTCTGGCGGCTTTTGCCAGATCGTCGGATGGGCCAGAAAATAATGGATGCCGGGCTGCTCACCGGGCATCGTCACCTGCTGAATGGCCATCCGCAGATCGTCGGCCAGCAGGACCGAGATACCCAGGTGGCGGGCCAGGTCTCGCGCCACCATCGTCTTGCCCACACCGGAACTGCCACCGATTAACAAAACACGCCAGGAAGATCGACTATTAGAAGGCTGTACGCTCATGCTACTTTTATCATCTCTCTCTGCCAAAAATCGCCTCAGAACAAGCTTAGGGTTCTGATTATATCATGCTTTGACGTAGAGATGTACAGTCGGGTTATAACGGTAAAGCGGATTGCCCGCTTTATAGACGAGGTTGCCGTGACCATCCGGTGAAAGCCAGAGCAAGACCTGGGTTCCGCTGGGCAGGTTCAGCGGATAGTTCCAGTGGTTCAGCGCGCCAGCACCGGTCACGCCATAGAGCCATGAACCGCCATCGTCATCGATAGTATTTGGCGTCAACTGATCGCACGAGAGCGAATTATTGTCGTGCGTATCGTTGACTTGAAAATCACAGACGCTTAACGTGGCCCCATTCAACGACGCAGCGGGATTGGCGTAGGGATAGTTCGCAAAGCCTGCGACCGCCTTGCGTGGATACATCGCTTGCGCCCAGACCCAGGCTCCAACGGGGACCGGGATGCCTGTTGAGACCGAGAGTTTCACCGTCACCCCTTTGGCCACACGCACCGTCAACGAGCAACCATTCGAGCAATCCACGCCGGGCTGTTGCTGACGATGAACAGGGATCAGCGGCGTTGGGATCGGCGCAGCGGCTGAAAGCGCGCTGACTTTCTGCACGATACCACCCAGCGCAACGAGCGGGTATTGTGGCATCAGGGTGACAACATCTCCAGGCTGGAGATTGAGGCAATTCTGACCCAACTCAGTATTCAGCGCGTCAACGGTATTCGGATTGGCATCGCTGAAAATCTGCCCGGCATCGGCCATATGCATCTGATTGACCAGAATCTCATCGCACGAGTCGAAATCCTGGACCGTGTAGACGAGCGCTCCGGGCTGTGGCAAAGCTTGAGTCATTTTCGGCATCGCCGTGGGAATGACGGTCGGCGTAGTATCGGCCAGATTATAAAAATAGTTGGTGAGATTCGGCAAAAGATGGCGACCTGCCCCTGTTCCCAGCAGAAAAGCGGGAACGGCGAAAACAAGCAAAAATGGCACCAGCAGAAACAAGCGCCAGGGCATGGTATACTTGAGCCGTTTGACATTCTCAGAAAATGTGCTATGTGGACGAACCCGGCGGGACATGGGCAATTCCTCTTCTTTTATGCATATCCTTTCTGGAATTATAACAAAAAAAGGGACCAAAATACCATCGAGATAGGCAAATCTAGACCAGATAGCATATAATAGAGAGGTGATAAAAAAACACCTGCAAACATTGGCCCACTGGATACCCTACTCGTGTATCACATCCGTATCTCTTTATGATGAGACTCGCACAGGAAGTGGTCCAGATCTTAAGGAAGGTACAGCTCTCATGACATCGCTGCCGAAATTTTTAATCATTGAGGATA
>Ga0207674_10009657_pt1 | contig 11001 bp, 12 predicted proteins | sample KBSCornC72_FD_184303 | JGI IMG/M metagenome (GOLD analysis project Ga0207674, IMG submission 184303) | Corn rhizosphere microbial communities from Kellogg Biological Station, Michigan, USA - KBS Corn C7-2 (SPAdes) (version 2) | ecosystem: Host-associated > Plants > Roots > Rhizosphere > Soil ...
GGCCGCTCGGCAACTCAAGCGAAGGCAAGCCCGGCACTCGCAAGGGCCGCTTTGGCAAGCAGCAGCGGACGCGGTTTGGGGGACGTCGCGGCTGATTGTCCAAATGCCAAAGTGACCAGGTCACATCGGGAACGTAGACCTCAAAGTGCTTGGCGCTGTGATACGCCCGAGCGATGATCAGGACCGCCAAGAAAGAAAATGCGCAATTGTCCAAACGCGCGCGATTCAAATTTGTGGATGATGGGCTACTCCTCAGGTCAGGAGTGTCCCAGTGATCCGCAGCTTCGCCGACAAGGAAACTGATCGCGTCTGGAATGGACAGCGCAGCCGCAAGCTGCCGCCGGATATTCAGCAGTCTGGTCGGCGAAAGCTTCGTGAACTCAATCGATCAAAAAAGCCGGGGGATTTGGCTGCTGCACGCGGGAATCGGCTCGAACAGTTGAAGGGCGGCCGCAAAGGAACATATAGTCTTCGGATCAATGACCAATGGCGGATCACCTTCCGCTGGCGTGACGGAGACGCTTTCGATGTCCGCATCGAGGACTACCATTCGTGATGAGGACCGGTTGGACAATGTTCATCCGGGTGACATTCTGCGCGAAGATTTTCTGATCGGAAGCGAGATTCCGGTTGATGAGGTCAGCGCTGGGACAGGTATTCCCGTTGCGGACCTCCGCAGACTACTCGACCGCGCCGCAGCCGTGAATGCCGAGACTGATCTAAGGCTGGGCCGCTATTTTGGCGTGTCTGAAGGATTTTTCCTCGGACTACAGGACGATTACGATTTGGAAGAGGTGCGCCGCAGCAAAGCTGGCGCGGAAATCGATCGGATCGTTCCCCGCGCCGCTTAGGCGCTAGAACGCCGCCTTCACGCCGAGCTGGCCGCCCGTTTCCTGCCCGCCGTTGCGGCCGAAGGTGGTCGAGACGAAGGCGTCGACGCTAACGTTGCCGGTCAGGGTCGCGCTCGCGCCGCCGGACAGCCGCGCGTAGGTCTCCTTGTGCGGCGACACCTGCCAACTGTTGACGATCGTCGGCGCGCTGGTCTGGGCGAAGCCGATGACCCGGCCATTGCCGCTGAACTGATGCTCGGCGGTGAGGTCGATGAACGGATGCAGCCCGGCAAGGTCGCCGCGCGCTTCCAGGCCGACCTGGCCGGTGAGCGACTTGAGGCTTTGGCCATCGACGTTGAGCGTCAGCGCCGGATCGCCGCTCTCGGTATAGGAATCCACCCGGGCGCGGGCATAATCGAGCGCGACGACCGGCCCGATCTGCAGCGCGGCGAGTCCCATCAGATAGCCGCCCTTGGCCCCGGCGATCGTATGGTTGCCGTGCGGGCTCGCGCTCATGTCCTGGACCACGCCCGTGCGGGTGATGCGGTTCCGGTCCTTGCCGTAGCCGAGATAGGCCTGCCCAAAGAGCCCGCCCATGTCGACGCTGCCGTAAGCGCCGAGTTGCCAGCTGGTGGCGCGATCACGCGACGCGTCATTGCCGAAGCTGAGCCTCGGCCGGCTGTAGTTCCCGGCGACGCCCACCACGGCCATCGGCAGGCCGTACTCGGCGCCGGCGGTTACGCCGAGGCCTTTGGCCTCAAACGCGCTGTTCTGGCTCGTCGCGCCGTGATCGCTCTGAAAGCCGTCGCCGACCACGTAGAGATGCAGCCCTTCCGCGATGCTGCCGCCGCGCCCGTATAGATCGCCGCGGCTGGAGAGGGTGCGCCCCCACTGCCGCGCCGTGTCGAGCCCGAGGTCGGCCGGCGCCGACAGGGTCAGCGGCGCGGCGAGTTGCTTCGCCACATATCGGCCGACGATCGCAAATCCGACCGAGGTCAGGTGCAGGTTGTCGACATAGAACAGGTACGGCGCAGCGTTGTTGGAAATGCAGGTCGGGTCCGGGATGGCCGGACACACCAGGCCCTGGATTCCATAGGCTGCGGGGTTCGCCTTGACGTCGTTCAACAGCGAAGTGAGGTCGAGATAGTGGACGATCGACCCGCGCTGGGCATAGTCGGCGAGCACGTTCTGGACGCCCGTGTTGAACGCGGTCGAGTAAGCCGTTCGAACCGCCGCGCCGGCGGGGTTGCCCGCGATCTCCGGCAACTGACCCGTGTCGCCTGCGAGGAAGCTGATCGTCGGCGTGCCCTTCGCCATCACAAGATCGAGATTCTGCTGCGCGCTCGTCACCGCGGTCGCGGCTGCGGCAGGAGCCCCGGCGACGGTGCCTCCGGTCTGCTGATAGTTGCGGGCGTCATTGCCGCCGATGGACACAGCGACGAGGTCGCTGCGCGTCAGCGTCGTGTCGACCGCCGGAAAGCCGAGAGTCCCCCCGCCGGCGAGGAACTCCTGCACTTCGAAAGTGAGGCCTGGCAGCCCGGCCGTCTGGTTGCCGTTGTTGGTGCGTGCTCCGCCGATCGCGAAATTATACTGCTGCACCTGCAGGATGTTGCTCAGCGTATCGACATAGTTCGAACCGCCAGAGAAGCGCCCCGTGGTATAGATCTGCGTTGAAATCGGACTGATCCCGGCGAGCCTCAGCGCATTGCCGGTGTCTGCATAGGAATCGCCGAAGACCACGATGCGGCTGATCTGCTGCGCGGCGGCAGGCGCCGGCACGGCGGCGATCGTGATCAGCGATGCGCAGGCAAGCGCGCGCGAAAGACTCCGACGAACCATGAATGACCTCCCCTCCGGGCCGGCGCGAAGCCGGCGCGAACCTCCAATCGCCTCATGGTCGCGATTATCGACAGGGGTGCAAGTAATGATGTGCCAGGCACTGCTTTCGCGCCCGGCACTGCAGCAATTCGGCAACACTTGATGCCAGGAGACCGGCGCGGTCCCGCGGTCGGCTTAGCGCAACAGGCCCTTCTTCTCGGCGCTGTGCGCGTACCACAGCAGGAATGCGCAGACGAGGATGATCACCCACGGCATGATCGCCATCGCGCCGGACTTCATGCTCGGCGGCTGCTGCGTCATGAACATCTGATAGCCGAGGCCGACGATCGCGCCGATTAGCGACAATGCGAACGCCCAGACGGCGTAGCGGCTGCGCATCAGCAGTAGCAGCGAGCCGGCGAGCCCGCCCCACACACCCAAGGCCCACATCGCCGTCAGCCATTTGGGCAGCGAATTCATGTAGGCGATGGTGTCCGGCGGCATCTTGCCCAAATAGGTCTGGTTGGCTGTCACGGTCATCAGATAGTCGAAACAGCCAAGCGCGCTCCACAGCAGCGCCAGGCCGCCGATGATCCACAGGTGCACGGGCGTGCGTGCTTCCGCTGTCGTTGCCATCGATTTCCCCCTTCAGGCCGCGTTGTTTGCCTGCGCGCCAGCCGGGATGAGGCTCCTCATTTTCGGGGCTGTCAACAGCCGCTTGCCAAGCCGTTCAGTCGACGGCGATTTCCTGCTTCAGGAGCTTGGCCAGTCCTTCCGCGAGCGAGCTCAGCTCATAGGGCTTGTGCAACACGGGGAAGCCATGATTGCCGGCGACCTGTTCGCTGTAACCGGTCGTCAGCAGCACGGGGAGCTCGGGGAATCTTGCGCGCACCTTTTGCGCAAGCTCGATCCCGCTGATGCCGCCGGGCATGACGATGTCGGTGAACACCAATGTCGGGCGCTGTTCGCCCGACAGCCGCTCCAGCGCTTCCTTCGCGCTGTGCGTGACGATGGCCTCGAACCCCAGTTCGTTGAGCATCCCGGCTGCGAGCTCCGCGACGAAGACGTCATCCTCGACCAGCAGCACTCGCCCGCGAGATCGTCCGCCTTCCATCTTCGCGTCGGACGCCAGCGCGCCGCGGCTGACCGGCAGGTAGAGCGTCAAGGTCGAGCCCTTGCCAAGCTCCGATTCCACGGTCACGGCGCCGCCGATCTGCTTGGCGAACCCGAATACCTGGCTGAGGCCGAGGCCGGTCCCTTCGCCGTAGCTCTTGGTGGTGAAGAAGGGTTCGAACACGCGCTCCATCACCTCACGGCTCATCCCCTCGCCGGTGTCGGAGACGCGGAGCGCGACATGCTCGCCACGCAGCCCCTCGGGCTTGCCTTTGAGCAGCTCGTTGGTCGCGCTGATCTTCAGCGTTCCGCCCTCCTTCATCGCGTCGCGCGCGTTGAAGGCGAGGTTCAGAAGCGCCAGCTCGAGCGCAGCGGGATCGGCCTCGACATTCCACACATGGTCGGAGATTTCGGTCACCAGCTCGATGTTGCTGCGCACCGACGGCCGCAGCAACGTGCTGATGTCCGCCAGGAATGCCTTCAGGTCGACCGGCTTGAGCTCGAGCTGCTGGGCCCGCGCGAACGCGAGCAGCTGCTTGGTGATGGTTGCCCCGCGCTGCGCCGAGTTGCGGATGCCGTCGAGCATCCGCTTAAGCCGCTCCTCGTCGCCAAGATTTCGGAGCGCGAGGTCGGATGCGCCGAGAATCGCGGTCAGCAGGTTGTTGAAGTCGTGTGCAAGACCGCCGGTGAGCTGGCCGAGCGCCTCCATCTTCTGCGAACGGAACAGCTGCTCGCGCGATTCCTGAAGCTGCAGCTGGGCTTCGCGCTTTTCGGTCATGTCGCGGGTGATCTTGGCGAAGCCGATCAGCTTTCCATCGTCGTCGTGAACGGCGTCCAGGACGGCGTTGGCCCAGAAGCGGGAGCCGTCCTTCCTCACCCGCCAGCCTTCGGCTTCGTAGCGACCTACGTCGCGCGCAGTTTCCAGCGCCCGTTGCGGCACACCCGCTTCGCGGTCCTCCGGCGTGTAGAAGCGGCTGAAATGCTCGCCGACGATCTCGTCGGGCGTGTAGCCCTTGATTCGCTGGGCTCCCGCATTCCAGTTGGTCACGTGCCCCTGCGCGTCGAGCATGTAGATCGCGTAATCGGTAACGCCCTCAACGAGCAGTCTGAAGCGGCGTTCGGCCTCGAGCAGCGCCTGCTGCGCAGCGCGCTTGTCGGTCATGTCGCGGGTGATCTTGGCGAACCCGACCAGATCTCCGGCCTCGCCGTTGATCCGGTCGACGACGACGCTCGCCCAGAAGCGCGAGCCGTCCTTCCTCACGCGCCAGCCTTCGCCCTCGTAGCGCCCCTCGCGCCGAGCGGTGTCGAGGACCCTTTGCGGCATGCCGGCGCGGCGGTCCTCCTCCGTGTAGAAGGTCGAGAAATGCTTGCCGAGAATCTCCTCGGTCTGAAAGCCCTTGATCCGCTCGGCGCCCGTGTTCCAGCTGGTTACGAAGCCCTTCGGGTCGAGCATGTAGATGGCATAATCGATGATCGACTGAACGAGCAGCTTGAAGGGGTCGGATTTGAGCTTCTTCACTTGATCCCGGACCCCCGCCAACGCTCTGCTCCTGTTTGGGGATTTTGCGGAGCTACACTCCGGCAGCACGCTCAATGCGCGGACCGGGTTTCGGTTGCATTGTCGAGGTGAGCGACTCTGCTGGCAGGGCCGATCAGCGATGCTGGGCGGCGAGCCGGCTCATCAGAATCGCGGCGCGCTTCGCCTGTTTGAAGATCGAGGGGATATCGACCGTCTCACTGGCCGTGTGCGAGCCCGAGCTTGCCGGGCCGAGTCCGGCAAGACCGCTGACTTCCGCGGCGACAAAGCTGATGTCGCCGGCGCCGCGCTTCGCGGCGTCGAGCTCGCCCATTTGCGGCAGGCCCATGTCGCCGTTGGCCCGGTTCAGCTCGGCGAGGATCGCGCGATTGCCGGCCGTCGGAGGCATCGGCGGGTAGATGTCGGGATCGAAGCTGATCTCCGCGTGGGCACCGGCGAGCGGCTGGGCGACGATTGCGCGCATCTTCGCTTCGGTGCGGTCGATCTGCTCCTGGCTGATAGCGCGCAGATCGCCGCGCGCGACAGCCGTCGCGGCGATGATGTTGGTCTTGCCGGTCGCCTGGAGGCGGATCTTGTCGGCGTCGAGGCTCGCTGTCTGCCCGCCGCCGACCAGCCCGACATTGTAGGTCAGCTTGTCCTCCGGCAGCTCGCGGCGGAACTGGTCGATGATCCGGGCGAGCTCGTAGATCGCGCCGTAATCGCCCGGGCCGACGCCGGCCGAATGGGCGCTGCGTCCGGTGACCGTCAGCGTCCAGCTGCCGGCGCTCCTTCGCGCGGTCGATCCCATGTCCATGCCGTCCTCGACGACGAGGTCTTCAAAATCGAGGGCTACGTCCGCCTTCTTGCCCTCCGCGATTAGGTCGCGCCGGGAAATCGCCAGCGGGCGTCCCGCATCCTCTTCATCACCGGTCAGGAACACGGTGATGTTGGCGTTCTTGAGGGTGCCCGCGGCCTGCATCGCGCGCAGCGCGGCGATAATCACCGCATCGCCGCCCTTGTCGTCGCCCGAGCCGGGCCCGCGCGCCTTGTCGCCTTGCTGGACCCAGCGCTGGAACGGCGAATCCGGCTCGAACACCGTGTCGAGGTGACCGATCAGCAGCAGGCGCTTGCCGCGGCGGCTGCCGGCGTGGCGCGCGACGAGGTGACCGGCGCGGCCGACGGCGCTCATGTCGATCCACTGCGTCTTGAAGCCGAGCTGCTGGAATTCGGGGGCGACCATGTCGCGCACCGCCGCGACGCCGGCCTTGTTCATCGTCCCGCTGTTCTGGTCGACCCAGCGCTGGAGCATGGCGATGGTGCGCTGCTGCTCGGCATCGACGGTGCGGACCATCACCTGCTCGGCTGGTGAGAGCGCGGCTGAGGCGGGGGAGGAGATGGCGAGGGCGGCGGCGCCCAAGGCTGTGAGGAATCGCGAGATCATGCGGGCACGGTAGCGGCGTTGATGCGCAGCACACAAGCGTCGGCGTGCTCGCATACTTGGTTCTCTCCCTTTCCTACAGCACACCTATTTGGTTATCACCGCGTCGACTCGTCAGGAGAGCGGCATGGAAGAGCTGGTGGACGTCGGCCATTTGGTCGACGCGTTGATTGATCGCGAAGGCGGCTATGCCGACAGCCCGGCCGACAAGGGCGGGCCGACCTGCTTCGGGATTACGGAGGCGGTCGCGCGGGCGCATGGCTATGCCGGGCCGATGCGCCAGCTGCCGCGCGAGGTGGCCGCTGCGATCTACCGCCGCTTGTACTGGCAGCGGCCGCACCTCGACGAAATTGCAACGCGGTCGCCGCGCATCGCCGCCGAGCTGTTCGACACCGGAGTCAACATGGGGCCTGCGGTGGCGATCACCTTCCTGCAGCGCGCGCTCACCGCCCTTAACCGGGGCGGCAAGGACTATCCCGATCTGACTCCCGACGGCCGCGTCGGGCCGGCGACCCTCGCCGCACTCGACGCTTTCCTCAGGATCCGTGGGAAAAGCAGCGGGGAAACCGTGCTCCTGCGCGCGCTCGAGGCGCTGCAGGGCGAGCGCTACCTGCGGCTCGCCGAACGCCGACCCGCCAATGAGGCGTTCCTCTACGGCTGGCTAGCGAACCGCATTGGTGAAGTCCGCTAAGTTCGCGAAAAAGCGCAACGCACCACGTGACATTAGTGAACTTAAGAACGGAGACAGACGTGAAATCACTTCCACCGCCCGGTACTTTCGCCGAGGGCCAGCGATACGTCTACGGCCTTCTCGCCTCCGCCGCGGGCATGTTCTGCGGGGCCGCCGCGGGCTTCATGGTCGCGCTGTTGATGTGGGGCGGCTGGAGCCAGGCCGAGGAGCATAGCATCGTCACCATCTTCGGCTGGTCGCTCGGCGGCTTCATCGCTGCGATGATCATCGTCATCATTGGGCTTCTCGCCGGCGGTCCGGTTGGCCGGGTGAAGTTCACCGCGAGCCGCGATGGGGCGTCGGTTGAAGCGGATGCCGCCCAGTGATCCTGCGCCTTCTCAACTGGCAGGGCATCGCCGGGATCGCCGCCAGCCTCGCGCTCGGGGTGCTGCTGCTCATCCAGAAGGCAGAGACCCGTCACTGGAAGAAAGAGAGCGCGAGCTTCGAACAGCTGTATCGGCAGGAGCAGGCCGCCTTCGCCACAACCGTCGCCGATTACCGCGGCGCCGCAACCCAGGCCCACGCCGCCGATGAGTCGAACGCCGAGCGCGTCGCTGTCGAGCAGCGCGCCATCAACGAAAGGACCGATCATGATTATGAAGCGCGCCTTGCCGCCGCTCGCGCTGCTGCTCAGCGCCTGCGCCTCGCAGCCGAAGCCGCAACCCATCCCGGTGCTGGCGGAAACGCACCAATGCCCGGCCTACCCGCTGCCGCCGGCGGATCTCCTCAAGCCGCCGATGAAGACCGACTTCCTCGGTCAGACGCCCTGGTCGCCACCGAGCAGGCGATCCAGCTCGACGAACTGATCAAGTGGATCCGCGAGCAGGCCGCGGTGCATCCGAACCAAAGAGAAAAGTGAAACCATTTCTTTTTCTTCGCTGCTTCGCAGCCTAGGCTCGCCGAAACGAGGGCTGCGGGGGCGGGGCCATGAACACCAACCGGCTGAACAGCTTCACCGACGGCGTGATCGCGATCATCATCACCATCATGGTGTTGGCGCTGCCCGTGCCGAAGAGTGCGGGCATGGCCGCGCTGAAGCCGCTTTCCGTCTTGTTCGCGGCCTATGCGCTGTCGTTCGTCAAGGTCGGCATCTACTGGTCGCAGCACCACAACATGCTGCAGGCCGCCCGCCGGGTCGACGGCCAGGTGCTGCTCGCGAACCTGTTCTTTCTTTTTTGGCTCAGCCTCGTTCCGTTCGTGGTCCGCTGGGTAGGCGAGGCGGGGATCACGCACGACACGGTGTTGGCCTTCGGCGTCATCATGCTGCTGTGCTTTCTCTCGTCGGTGCTGGTGCGGGCCGCACTGCTCAGCGCGAACGACTCCGATGCGCCGATCGTGAAGGCATCGGGAAGGAGCTGGAAGGGAATCGCGACGTTGATTGCCTATCTGCTGGCGATTCCGCTGGCGTTCCTGTGGCCTTGGCTAGCTGTGGCGATCTATGTTGCTGTCGCGCTGCTGTGGTTGATCCCCGACAAGCGCTTCGAAGCGCTGATGGCGGACATGTGAGCCCGACGCGCCTCAATGCGCTGACCGACGGCGTCGTCGCCATCGTGCTGACCATCATGGTGCTCGAGCTCAAGTTCCCGGCGCAGCCGACGCTGCAGGCGGCGCTGGCCGTGCTGCCGCTGCTCGCCGCCTACCTGCTCGCCTTCGTCAATGTCGCGATCTACTGGAACAACCACCACCACATGATGCAGTCGGCGCGCAAAGTGACCGGCGGCGTGCTGTGGGCCAATCACGCCTTGCTGTTCTTCCTGACCCTCTTTCCGCTGGTGATCCGCTGGATCGACGAGGCGGGCATCACGCCCTGGCCGGTCGCGTCCTTCGGGGTCGTGCTGGTTTGCGCCGCGGTGTCGTACGACCAGCTCGAACGGGCCTTGATCCGCGCGGAGGGCGACACGTCGGGCGTGAAGAAGGCGCTCGGCGGCCGCGCCAAGGAGATGATCAGCACGGCCCTCTATCTTACGGCCATCCCCGCGGCGTTCGTTTCGCCCTACATCTCGGTCGCGATCTACGTCGGCGTGTCGATCCTCTGGATCATCCCCGACCGGCGCTTCGAACCGCAGCGCTAGTTGCACCAACCGGCGCTGCTCCCCACCTCGTTTCCAAAGGAGAATACTTTGGAAAATTGGCACGGAACGACGATCCTCGGCGTGAAGAAAGGCGGCAAGACCGTGATTGCCGGCGATGGCCAGGTGTCGATGGGCAATACGGTAATGAAGCCCAACGCGAAGAAGGTCCGCCGGATCGGGGACAAGGGTGAGGTGATCGGCGGCTTCGCCGGCGCGACGGCCGACGCTTTCACCTTGTTCGAGCGGCTCGAACGCAAGCTCGAGCAATATAACGGGCAGCTGATGCGCGCCGCGGTCGAGCTCGCCAAGGACTGGCGGACCGACAAGTACCTGCGCAACCTCGAGGCGCTGATGATCGTCGCCGACAAGGACATCATGCTGATCCTCACCGGCAACGGCGATGTCCTCGAACCCGAAGGCGGGATCGCGGCGATCGGCTCCGGCGGCAATTACGCGCTGTCGGCGGCCAAGGCGCTCGCCGATTACGAGCAGGACCCTGAGGTGCTCGCCCGTCGCGCGATGCAGATCGCGTCGGAAGTCTGCGTGTTCACCAACGACCGGCTGACCGTCGAGACGATCGATGGTTGAAGTGGTCGACGCCGGCCCCGACATTCGAGGCGACATGAACTATCAGACCACCATCCCCAGGAGCGGGGAGCAAGCGCAATTGCTCAAGGACAAGCTGACGCCCAGGGCGATCGTCGCCGCGTTGAACGAGCATATCGTCGGGCAGGACGATGCGAAGAAGGCGGTCGCCGTCGCGCTTCGCAATCGCTGGCGCCGTCAGCAGCTCAGCCCCGAGCTGCGCGACGAAGTGACGCCGAAGAACATCCTGATGATCGGCCCCACCGGCTGCGGCAAGACCGAGATCAGCCGGCGGCTCGCGAAGCTGGCCGACGCGCCGTTCGTCAAGGTCGAGGCGACCAAGTTCACCGAGGTCGGCTATGTCGGCCGCGACGTCGAGCAGATTGCTCGGGACCTCGTCGAGGAAGCCGTCCGGCTCGAGCGCGACCGGCGCCGCGCCAAGGTGCGTGCCGGCGCCGAGGAAGCTGCCATGGACAAATTGCTCGATGCCTTGACCGGTAAGGGCTCGAGCGAGGCGACCCGGCAAAGCTTCCGGCAACGCTTCACCGACGGCAGCCTCGCGACCGCCGAGGTCGAGATTGAAGTCGACGAGCAGCCGGCGATGCCGTTCGAAATCCCCGGCATGGGCGCGCAGGTGTTCGACTTGAAGTCGATGATGGGCAAGCTGGCCGGCCAAGGCCCGCGCAAGCGCCGCAAGCTCAAGGTGCCCGAAGCGTTTCAGCGCCTGACCGAGGAGGAAGCCGACAAAAGGCTCGACCCCGACGACATCAACCGGTCGGCGCTTGCCGACGCCGAGGCCAACGGCATCGTCTTCCTCGACGAGATCGACAAGATCGCGGTCAGCGACGTCCGCGGCGGCTCGGTCAGCCGCGAGGGCGTCCAACGCGACCTGCTGCCGC
>Ga0207674_10009660_pt1 | contig 10999 bp, 9 predicted proteins | sample KBSCornC72_FD_184303 | JGI IMG/M metagenome (GOLD analysis project Ga0207674, IMG submission 184303) | Corn rhizosphere microbial communities from Kellogg Biological Station, Michigan, USA - KBS Corn C7-2 (SPAdes) (version 2) | ecosystem: Host-associated > Plants > Roots > Rhizosphere > Soil ...
CCAGCGTCCGGCCAAGGTTCGCACGGTACCGGTCGGTCAGGCTCCGCTCGTCCTCGGTGGCCGCACGGACGTCGAGGACCTGCCCCTTGAGCTGGATCGAGCGATGATCCACCGGGGCCGTCGCGACCAGGGCGATCCGACGCGTGTCCTGGAGATTGGCGACGACCTCGCCGGAGGTCGCCAGCGGCAGGAAGGCGGTGACCTCCTCGCCTCCGGCCTCGACCCGCACCCCGACCGCCCACACCGATCGTGGCACCAGGCGCGCATCCCGGCTCGCGCAGCCGAGGACCACGCCGGAGGACAGAAACGCGACGAGGGCGGGATCGAGCGAGGCCACGCGGGACGCGACGGTTCTACCCTCGGCGTCCCGCGGCTGTCATCCGCGGTGACGACGTCAGGCGGCGGTGTCGAGGCCGACACGCCGGGCGGTGCGCGCCCACCGCTCGGGTCCCAGCACCTCCCGGGCCAGCCCGGAGAGCTGGGAGAAGACCGGCGGCGGGAGCTGAGCGCGCGCGGACGCCAGCAGCTTCGCGCTCTCGCCTTGCAGGCGGGCGGCGTTGGCATAGGCGGCGGCGGCGTCGGGGTAGCGGCCGAGCTTGAGGTAGACCGGGGCGATCACCTCCCAGCCCGCGCCGTCGTCGGGGGCCTGGCGCAGGCGCGCTTCCACCTGCGCGATCATGCGGGCAAGCTCGGCCTGGCCGCGGGCGGCGTTCGCCTGGGCGGCGAGGGTGTCGGGCGTGCCAGGCGAGCCGTACGCCAGATAGAGGCCGAGCGTCAGCAGCGCGACGCCAGCCGCTGTCGCCAGTGCGATGCGGCCATGGTGGGTGCCAGCAGGCGGCTCTGCCGCGCCCGGCGCGGCGGCCTCCTCGGCGCGGGCGGCGCTGGCCAGCAGCCGGCGCGAGATCTCGATTTTTGCGGCTTCCGCCTCGGCGGCGCCGATCAGGCCGGCGGCGCGCTCGGCTTCGATCTCGGCGAGCTGGTCGCGGTAGACCGCGCGTGCCCCCGCCTCGACCGGCGCCAGCGCCTCGTCGGCGGGCGCAGGCCGCGCCAGGGGCGCCAGCATCCAGGCCAGCACGGCGGCCGTCAGGAGGGCGAATGCGATCCACAGCAGCATGGGGTCTGCAATAGGGCGAACGCGCAGCGGTGGCAAGGTTGGCGGTGCCGGGTTGGCGGGGGCACGCCGCCGCGGGTCACCGGCAGCGCGAGAAGGGGCCGCGGTCCAGGTGGAAATGGTCGCGGTGGGCGGCGTTGTAGCCGGGGCCCAGCGCGGCGCGGAAGTAGGGGCAGGCGCGGGCGTGGGCCTCGCGCAGGAAGCGGCCCTCCGCACCCTCGTTTCTCCAATGGCGGCGGACGCTTACGGCGCGGCCGTCGGCCAGGGTGAAGCCGGCGATATCGACGGCGTTGGCGGTGGCGTGCTGGCTCCTGCGGTGGCGCCAGAGCGGGCTGCCCCTGATGTTGCGGCAGGCGTAGCTCCCGAGGCTGCGAACCGCGGCGACGCGCTGGCCGAAGGCCTCCGCGGCCAGCGGCTGCACCTCGTGCTCCAGCCACAGGGCCAGCGCCACGGCCGTCTCGCAGGTGAGCCTGTCGAAGGCGGCGTGTACCCCGCCGGCCGAGGTGAGACGGACCGCGTTGGACCAGCCGCAGCCATGGTGAACCGGGCCGTCGGCGATCTGAAGTGCCTCGATTTGCGGGGCTTTCAGCGTGCGGGCGCAGACGCTGGCGTGGCGCTTGATGGCAGCCAGCCGCCAATCGGCGAGCCAGGGACGCCCCTCGGCCAGATCGATGGGCGGCAGCGGATTGAGGAGCGGCGGAACCAGGCCCTGGCGGAAAGCGAGCGCCAGGCCGGCGGCCCCCAGCCCGGCCAGCACCCCATACAACCAAGCCGCCGACCAGCATCGCCGGCGTCCGATCCCCCTCGGCATGGTCCACACTGTAGCATTACGGGTCGGGATGTACTGCCAATCAGCCGATCCGGCGAAGGGAGCCGCTGCGCCGTCCTGCATCTCAGAAGCTGGAGGCGGCTCGCGGGGCTGGCTGACGTGGTGCGGCGATCCCATATAAGTGACCGGGTCCCTCGGGTCTGATACAGGGGACGGAACGGCTCAGCTACGGTATCAACCCCAGGGAATCGGACCCCGGGGGTCTGGATACCGAGGGAAGGAACAATGCCGACGAATTTCGCCAAGACCGGGCTGCTGCTGGCCGTGCTGACGGGCATTCTCGTCGCCATGGGCGGGCTCGTGGGCGGCGCCACCGGTGCAGCGATCGCACTGGTGGTGGCGGCGGCCATGAACCTGTTCAGCTTGTGGCAGTCGGACAAGCTCGTGCTCCGCATGTACGGCGCCGAGGAGGTGGACGAGCATTCGGGCGGGGAGTTCTATGCCATCGTGCGCGATCTCGCCCAGCGTGCCGGGCTGCCGATGCCGCGCGTCTACATCATGAACAACCCGCAGCCCAACGCCTTCGCCACCGGCCGCAACCCACAGAATGCCGCCGTATGCGCCTCCACCGGCCTGATCGAGATGCTCAGCCCGGAGGAGGTGGCCGGCGTGATGGCACACGAGCTGGCCCACGTGAAGAACTACGACACCCTCACCATGGCCGTTGCCGCCACCATCGGCGGTGCCGTCTCGATGCTGGCGCAGTTCCTGCAGTTCGGCGCGCTGTTCGGCGGCAATCGCGAGAACAACAACCCGCTGGGCTGGATCGGCGTGCTGGTGGCCATCATCGTGGCGCCGCTCGCGGCCATGCTGGTGCAGATGGCGGTGAGCCGCTCGCGCGAGTATCAGGCCGACCGCGTGGGCGGGCTGACCTCCGGCAACCCGCTGTCGCTGGCCTCGGCCCTGCGCAAGATCGAGCACTACGCCCGCGCCATCCCCAACGAGCAGGCCGAGGCGGCGCCGGGCACGGCGCACCTCTTCATCATCAATCCGCTCACCGGCCAGGGCATGGACAACCTGTTCTCGACCCACCCCAACACCGAGAACCGCATCGCCGAGCTGGAGAAGCTGGCGGCCGAGATGGGCGTCTCCGCCTCCGCGCATGCGCCGCCGGCCGGCGATGCATCCGCCCGTCCTTGGGGCGCCGCCACCGGGCAGCCGCGCGGGCCGTGGGGGTGACAGGTGTCGAGCGGTGTCAGACCCTCCGGGTCTGACGCCGTAGCTGCCTCCCCGTTCGTGCAACCGTGTCAGACCCCTCTGGGCCTGATACTGCGGCTCCAATCTCCGTTCGTGCAACGGTGTCGGACCCGCAGGGTCTGACACCGCTCGCAGCCATCATTCCGTACCAGCTGGAGCGGTATGGGGTCTGACTCGCAAGGTCCGACCCCATGGAGCATTCGCGTGAGCACGAGCGATTCCGCCCGCCGCACAGGTCCGAGCCGGCGCGACGTGGGCATCATGGGACTGGCTCTGGCGATCGGCGGCGCAAGCCGGCTCGGCTCCGGTGCCGCCCGCGCCGAGCCACCCGCCTTGCCACCGCTTATTCCGCGTGCTGCGCTGTTCGGCAATCCGGAGCGGGCCTCCGTCCAGCTCAGCCACGACGGGCGCTCGCTTGCCTGGCTCGCGCCCACCGACGGCGTGCTCAACGTGCACGTGGCCCCGGTCGGCGATCTGGGCGCGGCGCGCGCCGTCACCGCCTCGGCGAAGCGGCCGGTGCAGGGCTTCTTCTGGGCCTACGACAGCCGCACCATCGTATTCGCCGACGACATCGACGGCGACGAGAATGTCCGCATTTTCGCGATCGATGTCGCCACGCTCGCCAAGCGCGACCTGACGCCGCTCGCCGGCGTGCAGGCCCAGGTCCTCGGTGTCACGCCAAAGCACCGCAGCCTGATCGCCGTCGGCCTCAACGACCGCGACGCCAAGTGGCACGACCTCTGGCACATCGACCTCGCCACCGGCGAGCGCCGGCTGGTGCGCGAAAACCGCGACGAGATCGGCGGCTACCTGGTCGATCGCGATCTGGTGCCGCGCCTCGTCACCCGCAGCCAGCCCGACGGCAGCGACATGGTCTACACGGTGAAAGGCGAGAAGCTGGAGACGCTGGAGCCGGTCCTCGCCGTCCCCTTCGCCGACAGCATGACCACGGGGCCGCAGCACATCACGGCCGACGGCAAGGCCTACTACCTGACAAGCTCCATCGGCCGCGACTGTGCCGCCCTGTTCCGCGTCGATCTCGCGACCGGGGCGCAGACGCTCATCGCCGAGCATCCCAAGGCCGACATCGGCGGCACGCTCGTGGACCCCAGAAGCCTGGAGGTGGTGGCCGTGTCGGCCACGCACCTGCGCCAGGAGTGGATCGCCATCGACCCGAAGGCGGGCGCCGACCTGGCGTGGCTGACGGAGCAGATCAAGGCCGAGTTCGGCATCGTCAGCCGCACCGAGGACGACACCCGCTGGACCGTCGCCGGCGACAGCCCGGAGCAGCCGGCCGTCTACTACCTGTTCGACCGCAGCGAGCGCCGCCTGACGCGGCTGTTCTCGGCCCGGCCGCAGCTGCAGGCCTACACGCTGGCACCCATGCAGAGCCGCATCGTCCGCTCCCGCGACGGGCTCGACCTCGTCTCCTACCTGACGCTGCCGCCAGCCGAGGGCGGACCGCGGCCGGCGCGGCCGCTGCCGATGGTGCTCTCCGTCCACGGCGGCCCCTGGGCGCGCGACGTCTACGGCTACGATGCCGAGCACCAGTGGCTCGCCAACCGCGGCTATGCGGTGCTGTCGGTGAACTATCGGGGCTCGTCCGGCTTCGGCAAGGCGTTCGTCAACGCCGGCGACAGGGAATGGGGCGGGCGCATGCACGACGACCTGATCGACGGCGTCCGGTGGGCGGTTGCCGAGGGCATCGCCGACCCCGGCCGGGTCGCCATCTACGGCGGCTCCTATGGCGGCTACGCGGCACTGGTAGGCGCCACGTTCACGCCGGAGGTGTTCCGCTGCGCCGTCAGCGTGGTGGGGCCGTCGAACCTGGAGACCTTCATCGCCTCGATCCCGGCCTACTGGCAATCGTTCTATGAGAACCTGGTGCGCCGTATCGGCGACCCGCGCACCGAGGCCGGACGCGCGCTGCTGAAGGCGCGCTCGCCGTTGAACCGGGCGGCGGCCATATCGAAGCCGCTCCTCATCATGCAGGGCGCCAACGACCCGCGCGTCAAGCAGGCCGAGTCGGACCAGATCGTCGCCGCCGCCCGCGCCCGCGGCCTGCCCGTCACCTATGTGCTCTACCCCGACGAGGGCCACGGCTTCAGCCTGCCGGAGAACCGCATCTCCTCCTATGCCGTCATCGAGGCCTTCCTGGTCCGGCACATTGGAGGCCCAGGGGGCGTCTCCGGGGGCGGGCCCCAGGGCGGTTCCGAGGGCAGCGCCGGCACTAGCCCCCGCTTCCAGCCGTTTGGCGAAGACCTCAAGGGCTCGACCTTGCAGGTGCAGGGCGCACAGCACGTGCCGGGCCTGGAGGCGGCGCTGCAGGGGCGCGGGTGAACGGCGCTGGCGGCCATTGCATGCAATGTTATAACATCTTATAACCCATCGTTGGGTCATGCGATCGAGCAACATGCCGGGCTGACCGCTCTGAAGAGCAGGCGGAGAGCGCCACGCCGGGCACGGCACGAAGCCAGGAGGACCTGAGCATGCGGACAGGGGTGTTGTTTGCCGTCGGCTTTGGGTTAGTGGCAGCTGCGGGGGCGGGACACGCGCAGCAGCGCCAGGCGGGCGCACACGAGCACGGGCGGGGCACGCTCAACATCGCGCTGGAGGGCACGCGCCTCACCATGGAGCTGGAGGCGCCGGGCGCGGATATCGTGGGCTTCGAGCACAAGGCCAAGACGCAGAAGCAGACCACGGCCGTCGAGAAGGCCGAGGCGCAGCTTGAGGCGGCCGACGCGCTGTTCCAGCTGCCGGCTACGGCCGGATGCGTGCTTGAGGCGTCCCGGGTCGCCATCGAAGGCGAAGGTCACGATCACGACCACGGCGCCGACAAGGACCATGACCACAAGGAGGCTGCCAAAGGCGACGGCAAAGACACCACCAAGGACGAGCATGCGGACGACGGGCATTCCTCTTTCCGGGCCGAGTACGCCTTCGAGTGTAAGAATCCATCCGGCCTCACCGGCATCACCTTCAGCTATTTCAAGGTGTTCGCCGGCGCCCAGAAGCTCGATGTCACGGTCGTCACGCCCAAGCAGCAGAGCCGGTTCGAGGTGACCCGCGTCAATCCCCGCATCGACCTCGGCGGCATGATGTAGAGCGCTGCGATGGTCCTCGCCCTGGCTGAGCCCGCCGCCGGCGAGGCGCCCGGCATCGTCCGGCTGAGCGACATTCGGTTCGCCTGGCCGGGGAAGGGCGCCTTCTCGCTCGCCGTCAAGGATTTCGCATTGCCGGCGCGCCAGCGCATCCTGCTGGTCGGGCCGTCGGGCAGCGGCAAGTCCACATTCCTCAGCCTCCTGTGCGGCATCCTCGCGCCGCAGTCGGGCCGGATCGAGATCCTGGGCCGGGACCTGACGAAGCTCGGCGCCGCGGCGCGCGACGCCTGCCGCGCCGAGCACTTCGGCATCATCTTCCAGATGTTCAATCTGCTGCCCTACGGCTCGGTGATCGACAATGTGCTGCTGCCGTTGAGCTTCGCTCCTAGCCGGCGCCGGCGCGCCACGGCCGGCGGCCCTGCAGCCGACGAGGCCGGGCGCCTGCTGGCCCGGCTCGGCCTGGAGCCCAGCCTGCTGCACAGCCACTCGGCGGCCAACCTGAGCGTCGGCCAGCAGCAGCGCGTCGCCGCCGCGCGGGCGCTGATCGGGTCGCCCGAGATCGTGGTGGCCGACGAGCCGACCTCGGCGCTCGACCGCGACCGCCAGGGCGCCTTCCTCGACCTGCTGTTCGCCGAGACCGGCGCCGCCGGGGCCGCCCTCATCATGGTGAGCCATGACGAGACGCTGGCGCCCCGCTTCGACCGGGTGTTGCGGCTCGCCGACATCGCCCAATCCTCGCGGCCAGAGAGGGGGGCCGCATGATCGTGCTGCGCCTCGCCGTGCAGTCCCTGCTCAACCGCTGGGTCACGGCGCTCCTCACCATCGCCACCATCGCCGCCAGCGTCGTGCTGCTGCTCGGCGTGGAGGAGGTGCGCACCGGAGCGCGCCAGAGCTTCGCCGACACCATCTCCGGCACCGATCTCATCGTCGGTGCCCGCAGCGGCAGCCTGAACCTGCTGCTCTACTCGGTGTTCCGCATCGGCAACGCCACCAACAACGTCACCTGGGAGACCTACCGGGACATCGCCAGGCGCCCCGAGGTGGCCTGGATCGTGCCGCTCTCGCTGGGCGACAGCCACCACGGCTTCCGCGTGCTCGGCACCGCGCCCGACTACTTCGCCCACTACAAGTACCGCCAGACGCGGGGGCTCGCGTTCCGCGCCGGCGCACCGTTCTCCGACCTGTTCGACGCGGTCGTTGGCGCCGACGTGGCGGCCAGGCTCGGCTACAAGGTGGGCGATGCCATCGTCCTCTCGCACGGGCTGGGCGCGGTATCCTTCCTGGAGCACGATGACAAGCCGTTCCGGGTCTCGGGCATCCTGGAGAAGACCGGCACCCCCGTTGACCGCACCGTGCATGTCAGCCTTGCGGCCATCGAGGCCATCCACGTCGACTGGCAGAGCGGCGCCCGCATTCCCGGCCAGTCGGTCTCCGCCGACGATGTCCGCAAGATGGACCTGACGCCGAAGGCCGTCACCGCCGCCCTGGTCGGTCTCAAGTCCAAGCTCGCCGCCTTCCGGCTGCAGCGCGCCATCAACGAGTACCGGGCGGAGCCGCTCTCCGCCATCCTGCCCGGCGCCGCCCTGCAGGAGCTGTGGGAGCTGGTCGGCACGGCCGAGACGGCGCTGAAAGTCGTGTCGGCCATGGTGGTGGCCACGGCTATCCTCGGCATGCTCACCATGATCCTCTCGACCTTGAACGAGCGGCGGCGGGAGATGGCGATCCTGCGCTCGGTGGGGGCCCGGCCGCGCACGGTGCTGGGCCTGCTCATGGCCGAAGCCGGGGTGCTGACGGCGGCCGGGGTTGTCCTCGGCGTCCTCCTCCTTTATGCCGCCTTATTGCTGGCGCGGCCTTACGTGGATGCCACCTACGGGCTCAATCTTGCTATCGGACCGCTGAAGCCGGAGGCCTGGGCGACGCTGGGCGCCATCGTCCTGGCGGGTTGCGCCGCGGGGCTGCTGCCGGCGCTGCGGGCCTATCGCCTGTCGCTTGCCGACGGCATGACGGTGCGAACCTGACATGGACGCGACCCGGCTGATGCGGGCCAAGCCGATGGGGACCGGGCCGATACCGACAGAAGAGGAGGGATGCTCGCCATGAGAGGTGTCCGCCGCCGCCTGCTGGCCGCCTCGGCAGCCGTAACCCTGTTCATGGGCCTCGACCTCGCCCTGGTCTCTCCGGGGCCGACGATCTCGCACGCGGTCGAGCCGCCCGTGGAGCTGAAATGGCACCAGCTGGTTCCGCCGGCGCCGCCAGCGCCGCCCAAGTCTTTCCTGTCGGGGCGGCCAACCTCCCCCATCAATCCCGCCGGCCCGCACGACGGCGCCGCGCCCCCGCCCGGTCAGCCCGACGGCCGCTGGATGTCCGGCCCGCTGCCGCAGAGCGACGCGCCCGCCCCGGTCGTGGCGGCGCTCGACGGCAAGCGCGTGCGCATCGGCGGCTACGTGGTGTCGCTCGACTTCGACGCCACCAAGGTCAAGGAGTTCCTGCTGGTCCCGTTCGTCGGCGCCTGCATCCACGTGCCGCCGCCGCCCGCCAACCAGATCGTCTACGTCAAGAGCGCCGAGGGCTTCGAGGTGACGGGCCAGTTCGAGCCCGTGTGGATCACGGGCACGCTCAAGGTCACCAGCGCCTTCACCGGCCTCGCCGAGGCCGGCTACAGCCTGGAGGCCGACAGAGTGGAGCATCGGTAAAGTGGTGTCACACCTGTGGGGCTGACGCCGCTTGCCCCTTGCGCAAAGCCGCGCGCCGGCATACTTAGGCGCCTGCCGGATGGAGGCTTCCCCTTCCCCGGCCCCGGGGCCGTAGCTCAGTTGGGAGAGCGCTTGAATGGCATTCAAGAGGTCAGGGGTTCGATTCCCCTCGGCTCCACCACCAAGAAACACCAATAAAATCAGCTACTTCTCCCGTCACAGCTTCTTCTCATCTAGCTCCTAATTTTCGTCACTGTCTACCAACTGTCTACCAAAGTGGCGCCCCTCGGGCCTCTTGCACCCATGCGCCTTCGCACACCATGGCCCCTGTCGGGGCTCGGTGCGGTAGCTCCGAAGTACCCAACACACTCCCAACTGAGCTGAGCACGGGCCGGCCATTGTATTGGATCGCGGGTCCTCGTTGCGCTTCGCGCCTATACAAGCTGGCCGCCCCTGAGACCCCGGTACCGGCCTACGGGGCATGTAGGGGGTGCCGGGTGGCCTCTGGGGGGAGAATTCACTGCCCAAATTTGCTCATAGAAATTCCCTGGAATCGCTCCGCGATTCGGTTGAGCACGCATAGCTGTGCGGGTCCATCTGTGTTCGCATAACTGGGGGCAGTAGATGGTTTCGCGATCTCCGGAACTCAAAAAAGGCGTACTTGGGATCGCCGTTGGTGTGGGTGGCATCCACGCCACTTTGCTGACTGACACGGGAGCCCTTGACGCCGTAGGCGCAGCGATCTCCGGGACAGGACTGCCACCTAGCTTCAAGAGCCTTGGAGGGGCTGCAACCCTATTCGTCACCATCTTAACCGCTGTAACGGCCGTAGCATCTCTCTTCCTTGGACTTGTGTGGACTCTGGAGCGAGTCTTTTGTCTCGCACGTTACCGGCGGCCACGAGTGATTGCTTTCTCCTTAGTCGGAATCTTCTTCTGGGCATCAGCCATGATCACCGTACTGATGTACGATTTCATTGCTGCAGCCGCCTTCCTGGCCGTCAGCCTAGTAATGGCAACAACCGGCGCCATAGCCGGGATGGTCATGGCGGAACGATGACATTCCGCGAAGGCAGGCACGGCCCAGTCTGAAATTGAGGATCGTTAGCGGATGTTCAAATCCGACACGCGGCAAACGTTGACGCCGTAGACTACGTACGGCGAACGGCCGTTATTGAAGACGGCCTTGATGTCGAAGATACACGCGCCAGTGCCGTCGTTCCAGTTGACGTTGATGCACGTTCGTGCCGGGAGCACCTTTTCATGGAGGACATCCTCTTCCCAGGAGTCCGTTGACGCGCGAGAGCCGTATAGCTCGCGCACCGTCGCCCCGCTGTTATTGCACACCTTGACCCAACGATTTTCCGCCGAAGCAGAGTCGACCAAGAAGCTGGGTATCGCCACGGCCACCATGAACGCCGCCGCTAAAACAAATTTCCTCATCTATACGCTCCTAAAAGAAGTCAGGTGATGCAACGCAGCACAAGTACACTTGAAGGAGTGGGAAGTGCAACGCAATACAACTGCATCACCTGACAGGAAAAACAGGTTCCTGACACAGAGGGAACGGAGGCCAGTCCGCCCTCTAGAATGCATTAGACCTGACTTGCACTTTACGGCGGGGTAGCCGAAAGCAGACAAACGATATCAGATCTTCTGGCAGAGGCTGTAGCTGCAAGGCAACAGTCACCCGGAAACTGACAGAATGCCTACGCAGGCCGTCAGTGCAGTGGAGGCGAGGGATTGTTGGCTTCCTACGTTCCAAGACGGAAGAGTCGCAGCAGCGTCGTACTCGTATGCCGGTTGTGATTGCGCGGGCTTGTCCCCGTTCAACGAAGTCCTGAGTCGAAAATAGGATTGCAGGGACTTGCGCTGCTAGAGCCTATGTCATGGTCAGCGACGGACCTCCACGCTCAGCTCAACGCCCTACCAACGCAGAGTGGAGGGGATCACACCAATGCACCGACGGATTCCTAAGTTTGCTCCTCTTGCCGCTCTCCTACTGTGTCTACCTACCATGCCCTGTGCACAATCACCTGAATGGAAGGCGATTGCTTGTACCATCGACT
>Ga0207674_10009661_pt1 | contig 10999 bp, 8 predicted proteins | sample KBSCornC72_FD_184303 | JGI IMG/M metagenome (GOLD analysis project Ga0207674, IMG submission 184303) | Corn rhizosphere microbial communities from Kellogg Biological Station, Michigan, USA - KBS Corn C7-2 (SPAdes) (version 2) | ecosystem: Host-associated > Plants > Roots > Rhizosphere > Soil ...
GACGGCTGAAGAGCAGCTCAAAGGTCTGCCGCCGTCGGCCATCGCAATGGCCCGCGCGTCGGCTGAATCCAAAGGCGTCGAAGGCTGGCGTTTCACGTTGCAGGGTCCCAGCTACGTTTCTGTGATGACCTACCTGGACGATTCCCGCCTGCGCGAGCAGGTATGGCGGGCGTACAACACGCGCGCGTCGTCTGGTCCGCTCGACAACCGCGCGTTGATGGCTCAGATCCTGGAACTGCGCAAGGAAAAAGCGAAGCTCCTGGGCTTCAAGGATTTCTCAGACCTGGTTCTGGACGATCGCATGGCGCATACCGGCGAGCGCGCACAGAACTTCCTCAAAGACCTGCGCGAGAAAACCGACCAGCGTTTCCGCGAGGAGAATCAGGAACTGGAAGAGTTCGCTGGGCGCAAGCTGGAGCCGTGGGACATCGGTTACTGGGCCGAAAAGCAGCGCGCTGCTTTGTACGATTTCGACGAAGAAGAACTGCGCCCGTACTTCCCGCTGGAGCGCGTCGTTTCGGGAATGTTCGAGATCTTCAGCCAGATTCTCGGCATTCGAGTAGCCCAGGTGAACGATATGCCAGTGTGGGAGCCGGATGTAAAAACGTACGAAGTGCGCGACGCTGCCAGCGGCGCACATCTAGGATCGTTTTACGCCGACTGGTATCCGCGCGAGAACAAGCGCGGCGGGGCCTGGATGGACTCGCTGATTACCGGCGATCCGGCGAAGAGCAAACCGCACCTGGGTTTGATCTGCGGCAACCTGACGCCGCCGGTGGATGGGAAACCCGCGCTGCTGACGCATCGCGAAGCCGAAACCATCTTTCACGAGTTCGGGCACCTGCTGCATCATCTATTGAGCCGCGTCGAAGTGCGCAGCCTCGCAGGAACCAGCGTGGCGTGGGATTTCGTCGAGCTGCCGTCGCAGATCATGGAGAACTGGTGCTGGGAGCGGCAGGCATTGGATCTTCTCGCGCGGCACTGGGAAACCGGCGCTCCGATTCCCGAGGATCTGTTTCAGAAAATGAAGCGCGCCAAAACGTTCCGTGCAGCGAACAATCAAATGCGCCAGCTTGGACTCGGCTACGTCGATCTGGCGCTGCATCGCGAATGGGATGGCAAGGAAGATCCCGTGGCGTTCGCGCGCCGCATGATGCAGCCGTTCGCGGCCGCTCCGATTCCCGAGGACTACGCGATGATCACCGGCTTCACCCACCTGTTCTCCAGTCCAGTGGGATACGGCGCAGGCTACTACTCCTACAAGTGGGCCGAGGTTCTGGACGCCGATGCATTCACACGCTTCCGCAAGGAAGGCGTCTTCAGCAAGCAGGTCGGGCGGGATTACCGCGACAAGATCCTGGCTCGCGGCGATAGCGAAGATCCGGCCGAGCTGTACCGGTCCTTCATGGGTCGCGATCCGGACCCGCAAGCTCTGCTGGAACGAGCAGGACTGGCTGGATAGCTTAGACGGCCCTGGATTTCCAGCCAGCGAAGGGTTTCACGGTCGCGCAGGTTGGTCCGCCATCTTTTGCAGTCCCCGGAATTCGAGCTTCCAGAACTGCGCCCGACTGAATCATTTCGGTCGTGATACCGCTCAACGGGATCTTCAGCCGGCGACTCCAAATCGAGTCCGCCTGGCTCGCGTACGTTCCGATATCGATGTAGACGAATCGCTCACCTGCCGGACCTTGCACGAAGGGACCAGCCAAGTCCGGGGACCCTTTGCCATCAGGCTTCACGCCAACCGTAAATTCGAAGACAAGATCCTTTCCGGTGAATCTTTTCGTCTGAACAATCTCGTATATGCTGCCGCGGCCTTTTTGCAGTCCGAAATCGCAGCCCTTCGGAGGCTGCTCCAAAATGATCCGGAGTTTCAGCTCACTTTTTGCGGACAAATCGATAGTCTCCCGACACGTGCTTCACAAAGAGTCTGCCGTTAAGGAAATCCACTGCCAAGCCATACAGTCCGGAAAAGTTAGTTTCGGATTGCGCAACCAGCGGGACATTTCCGCGACCATCCATGTTGGCTAAGAGAGTATTTCCGGAGAGCGTAATCTCAACCACCCTCGGGACCAGTCTCCACAGCGGAGGCTGCTCCTCATACGTGCCCACGTACTTTCCCAAAATCTCCGGCGCGACCTTGACCTCGGCTCTCTTCTCGTCCGACGCCTTGCCGACGTAGTGCTCGATCAGTCCGCCGCCCCTCTCGTTGCAAACCCACTCGATCATTTCCGTGTCCGGAGCTAATTCGGCGCGAACCGAGACGGTCCAAGGTTTGGAGTACACCGCGGGGTCTGAAAGCGTCACATCGATATCCAGATTGCCGAAGTCGCGGCGGCGATAGCGTTCCGTCATCCGCAGCGCTTCGGTGTGAGGGTGGCCATCGTGATCCAGCCATGTCCGGTCATTGAATCCGAAACTCTCGACTACCAGGGTGTCGCCGTCCCAGCGGCCGACGGAGTAACCCATCCAACTTGGATTAGGCGCAGGCTCGAGCGCACGCCCGTCGAGAAAGATCTGACGATACGTCATGTCGGGGTTGAGGATGATAATCAGCGCCGGAGTCTGGATGACCTTCATCATCTCGGCGCCGGTACTGTCCGCATCCGTGGCATAGCCGGGGCCCAGGGGCACGCACACCACGTTCATATAATCCTTGCCGAGGTCTTCCTTGCGCTGCTGAACCAAGGCTTGGGCCCACGGCTGGATGTCACCCGGCTTGAGATCGGCGGCGATGTTGCGCGAATACTTCGGCGAGATCTTGTTCCACAGACCGGAGAGGTCAGGTTTGCCGTCGGCTGTGCGTGGCGCCGGCGCAGTGAGGTTCGGCTTGCCGTCGGCGGTGCGCGGGATACCCGGCGTCGGCTGATGCAGCCACTGGGCCTGAAGCGGCGCGAGCACTGCGAGCGACAATGCATACGACGCAAAAGCCGGTGCGGTCAACATCCTTGACGAATTCTATCGAATGTTGGAGAAGGACGGCAGCCGGCGAGGTTATCGCGTGGTGACGATCAGAAAGCCGGTCTCGACCCGCTGGTCCATGATGCGATTCCACATAACACGGGCGGCGCCGACGGCGAGCGAGTGCGAGAACTCGACGATCTGCCCGGACTGCAACGATTGGTTGGCGTGAGCCATACGAAATCCGCTGGCGCTCACGTCCATCAAGTGGCCCAGGATCTCGAGAGGCTGGGGATTGGCGAAGCGGACCAGAACGGGGCCTTCGGCCGGCTCGCGGATCTCACGACGCTTTTCATGTATCGCGATGTTCATAAGGCCACCCGCGCCTGATCAGATTCGTATATTTTCAGCTTGCGGCTGAGCGTCCGCCGCGAAATTCCCAGGCGTTCTGCAGCTTTTTGCTGATGCCCACCGGTGGCCGCCAGCGCTTCCTCGATCATCCTGCGTTCCATGGCTTCCAGGCTACCCGAGTCCTCATCCGAACCTTCGAGATCGTCAGCGTACCCATCGGAATTGGTGAACGGTGCGAGCGTCGGCCGCAAGCGGAAATCCTGCGCAGTGATTTCCCCGCCCTGGCTCATCACGCCGGCCTGGATCACGGCATTCCGCAACTCCCGAATGTTCCCTGGCCAGGAATACCCGCGCAGACTTGACAGTGCGGAGTCGCCCATTTCCAGCTCCGGAAAATGTTCTGCCAGGAAGTGGCGAGCCAAAGGTTCGATATCGGCGTGCCGCGCGCGCAACGGAGGAACATGCAGCGTGAACTGGCTCAGCCGATGAAACAGATCGCTGCGGAACCGGCCTTGGGCAACGGCGCGTTCCAGATCGCGATTCGTTGCCGCAACTACGCGCACATCCACCGACACTTTGCGGACTCCGCCAAGTCGGTAATACGGTGCACCGTCCAGCACGCGCAGCAGCTTCACTTGCAGGCGGCCGTCCAGCTCGCCGACTTCGTCCAGGAAGATGGTCCCCTGATGCGCCAGCTCGAACAGACCCGGCTTAGCCGTATCGGCTCCGCTGAATGCACCGCGCTCGTGACCGAACAATTCGCTTTCGAGAAGCTGTTCCGGCAGGGCAGCGCAATTGAAATCCACCCAGGGTTTGCTGGCGCGAGCGGAATAATTGTGAACCGCACGAGCCACCAGTTCCTTGCCCACGCCGCTTTCGCCGGTGATCAGCGTGGTAGCGCTGGACCGCGCCACGCGCTGGACCACTTCCATCAGCCGCAGCATGGGCTCACTGGCGATGATCGCGGTCATCCCCAAGAACACGTGGGAGGCAGATGGAGAAACTTCGGGCATGTCTTCTCATTCCATCTTGCAGAACCTTAACCAGCTTGGCCCTCCGGGGAACACCTTACGCGACCTAAGGATTTAGCCCCTTAAGTTGCGCCAGTTTGTCGCAATACCTTGGGCGCGGCAGTGCCATTCTGTCCCTGGGAGCACGCCCATCCGGGCGTATCTTGCACAAATGGAAGGACGAGCAGAGGTGGCAGAGATCGTGCTTCCGAAAACAGTTCGTGACAGAAGTGTTTTCAGTTTCGGAACCGATGCCGGAGGTACGGCAGGGGGAGGCAGAATCAGCGGCTCTGCCACTCACTGTGTTGGCCAGGCTGTTCCTGGCGATCGTCTGCGTCCTGGGGCTGGCCGTACTCGCCCAGACCGCGATCTTCTGGCGCTCGCCGGATCTGATCAAGTTTGGGGCATTCCTGGCGGTCTCGTTGTTTTCCGCCGGAGCCCGGGTACGAGTGCCCGGGGTATCCGCCCCGCTATCCCTTTCGTATTTGTTCGTGCTGTTGAGTCTGGTAGAACTCAATGCACCTGAAACCATTCTGCTGGGGACCTGCGTTGCCTTGATGCAGTGCTATTGGCACCCGCCGGAGAGCCCGCGCGTGGTGTCGGCTTTACTACAGGTCGCGCTGATGGCGATCGCAGTGGGAGTGGCCGAACGAGTCTATGTTTCGGCGTGGTTCGAAGCGCTCAACGTCGACATTTCGATCAGGCTGGCCGTGGCCACGCTGGCGCTGTTTCTGATTAACACCGCTCCGCTGGCCGCATGGCGTGCGATGACTAGGCACGAATCCTTCGCAACCGTGTGGCTCTCGACATCCTTCTGGTCGTTTCCGCATTACCTGGCGGCGGCGGGCATCGCGCGCGCAGTCAGCAGCGGGGCACACTATGTGGGCTGGCAGACCATGCTCCTCACGGGTCCGGTGGTCTACCTGATCTACCGGTCATACCGGCTCTACTTAATTCGACTGGAAGCGGAAAAGCGCCACGCCGAAGAAGTGGCTTCCCTGCACCTCAGAACCATTGAGGCCCTCGCGCTGGCGATCGAAGCCAAGGACCACACTACACACGACCATCTGCAACGGGTTCAAGTTTACGCTCGCGAACTGTCGAATGCTTTGGATCTCTCCGATACCGAGCTGCAGGCGCTGCAGGCTGCCGCTCTGCTGCACGACATCGGCAAGCTGGCCGTGCCCGAGCACATCATCTCGAAGCCCGGACGTCTTACGCCGGAAGAATTCGACAAGATGAAAATTCACCCCACGGTGGGCGCTGAGATCCTGGAGCGGGTGCGGTTTCCCTACCCCGTGGCTCCTATCGTGCGAGCGCATCATGAAAAGTGGGACGGCTCCGGGTATCCCAACGGCCTGAAGGGCGAAGACATTCCCATCGGGGCACGGATCCTGGCGGTGGTGGACTGCCTGGATGCGCTGGCTTCCGATCGCCAGTATCGCCGAGCACTGCCTCTGGATGAAGCCATGAAGGTAGTGCGATCGGATTCCGGGAAGGCTTTCGATCCTCGGGTGGTGGCGGCGTTGGAGAAGGGCTACGTGGAGTGGGAGCGCAAAGCGCAGATTCCGGCCTCCAAGCCCGCGGCTCTTTCCACTGAAGTGAAGGTGGAGCGCGGCGCCGCGCCGGCAGCCGGTTTCGAAGCGACCAATGGTTCGCTGGCAGCCAGTGCGCCTGCAATGGATTTCCTGAATCTGATTGCCGCGGCGCGCCAGGAAGTGCAGGCGCTCTTCGAGATTTCTCAGGACCTGGGAAACTCGCTCAGTCTGGACGAAACGCTCTCGGTTCTGGACGTCCGCCTGCGCCACATCATTCCGCATCACTCTCTGGCGGTTTGGCTGGCACGCGGTGAGGAGCTGATTCCTCAATATGTGAACGGCGAAGACTGCCGTCTATTTTCTTCTTTGCGCATTCCCATGGGCCAGGGCCTCTCGGGTTGGGTAGCAGAAAACTCCAAGCCCATCGTGAACGGCAATCCTTCGGTGGAGCCGTCGTATCTGAACGACCGCACCCGGACGTCGTCGCTGCAATCGGCTGTCGCCGTCCCGCTGGAAGGCGCCAACGGCGTTCTGGGAGTGCTGACGCTGTATCACATGGAACGCGACGCCTTCACCAAAGATCATCTGCGGATTTTGATGGCGATTAGTCCCAAGATCGGCATGTCCATCGAAAACGCCCTGCGGTTCCAGCAGGCTGAGTCGTCGGCCACCACGGATTATCTAACGTCGCTGCCGAATGCGCGCTCGCTCTTCCTGCAACTGGATGCGGAGATATCACGAGCCAAGCGCAATACCCAGCCGCTGACGGTTGTGGTCCTGGACTTAGACGAGTTGAAGCAGGTGAACGACCGCTACGGCCACCTGGAGGGCAATCGAGTGCTGCGCGAGTTAGCATCCGCCCTCAAAACCAGCTGCCGCGAGTACGACTATGTCGCCCGTATGGGTGGTGACGAATTCGTGGTGCTGATATCGGGAGTAAAGGCCGCCGACGCCGAGAGTCGCGTGGAGGAATTCCGCAGAGTGGTAGCTGGCATAGGGAGCCATTCCTTTGGACAGCCGCTTTCGGCCAGCATCGGCGTGGCGCATTATCCTCGCGACGGTGGCGATGCAGAACGGCTTCTGGCTGAAGCCGATCGCATGATGTATCAGCAGAAGCGTACGCGAAAACATCATCGGGCCAGTGCCCAGCCGCAGCCGTGGTCGCGGGACTGGACGACTACGTCGGTTCAGTAGGGTGTTCAGTGGGACCAAAATCTCCACCAAGACTCTGGTGGCGGTCGCTCAAGAAAACGCTAGCCACGTGCAACCCCTCGGTTAGGCTAGTGGTCTAAACCGACTGCGCCATCCCAGAAAAAAGAGTCCGGCTCCCAAAAAACCGATCGAGGACGGCTCCGGAACGGCCGAAACAGTGCGTTGGAATCCATTGGTGGAGTTCTGGCTCGTGGAACAATCCGAATAGGTACTATCAGTACAAAGCGTCATAGCCGCGAAAGTGATCGCGTACGTTCCCGGAGCTACCGGAGGAGGTGTAGGAGAAAGGATTCCATAGTTGAAACCTATGGTTCCCCCAGGAGCTAGCGGGACATTGTTCAATTTAAGCAATGAAATAGCATCAATGTCAAATTGATAGATTCCGAAAAATGGTCCAAGATTGAGGATTGCCCCTGCCCAGGAAATCGTCTCCGGGCTTCCTGAAGTATTGGTGATGGTCGCAAACATCGATATCTTGGCAGTCGGATCAACGACACCCGTGGGTTGATCGAAACTCCAAGTAAAAATCGGACCCGATGCTAGCACCGGCAGACAGAAGAGAAGAAGTTTTTTCATGGCGAGGCCACAGTATGCCACAGATTCCGAAGGGAAAGCGACTCGACAAGTACTATGCGATTCCGCCCCGTAGGATGATGGGCACGACTACCGAACTCATCTTTAGACACTGGCACCCGTCGATTTAAACGGATACATTACCCAGGATTTTAATTCTTGACTCTTCGCCCTTTCTTCGCTATTCTGGCTGTGGGCGAATAGAAGACGAATACAGGAGGCCCCATGCAATCCTCCCTCAGCATCGGAACCGCAGGCTGGTCGTATCCCCATTGGAATGGAGTGGTCTATCCAAGGGCGCACGCACCCGGCTTTCATCCGCTGGAATTGCTGGCACGGCAGCTGGACTGTGTCGAGATTAACAGCTCATTTTATCAACCACTCAAGCCGGAAGTCGTGAAGTTATGGATGAAGAAGGTGGAAGCGTATCCGGACTTCCTATTTACGGCTAAGCTCCACCAGGATTTCACCCATAAGCGCCTGCTGGACAAGGCCCAGGTCGTACAGTTCAAGGAAGGGTTGTGGCCGCTTTTACGCGCCAAGAAGCTCGGCGCTCTGCTGATGCAGTTTCCCTGGTCGTTCCGATTTACGGCCGAGAATCGCGAGTTCTTCATCGAGCTCCGCAGGGCCTTCCACGAGTTTCCTCTGGTGGCGGAAATGCGCCACAGCAGCTGGATGGCGGAAGAAGCCATCGGCACCTTCCTTGATTATCGAGTGGGGTTCTGCAACATTGATCAGCCGCAGTATACGAGAGCAATGCCGCCAACTGCGTTGCTTACTTCGGAGGTCGGATACGTGCGGCTGCATGGGCGGAACCCCGGTAATTCGTTAGGCTCCTTTGACCGCACAGCCATGCGCCAGCGCCAGCACGACTATTTGTACTCGGATGCGGAGCTGACGGAGTGGCTGCAGCGGATCGAGCAAGTCGGGCGGTTTGCCGATCGCACGTTCGTGGTTTTCAATAACGATGCGGCGGGAAAGAGTTTCGTGAACGCGCTGCAGACGCGCGCGCTGATTCGTGGAGTGAAGGGAAAAGCTCCCAAGGAACTTCGGCGACGCTACCCGGTCGAACTGGAGCACTTCGGGCCCCAGTACGCCGAGCAACAGTCATTATTCACGGCTGCTTAAAGACCGCTGGCCCTATTCGGCCAGCGTTTCCTCTGGACCAACCGGCGTTTCGGCTTCCGACAGACCACCCGCATACAGCGCGCGAGTCTCTTCGTCGTATCCGGGGATCGCGTCGAGGGCGGCGGCCTCTTGCTCTGCCACCAACTCCTCTTCCACATCCTCGCCGGCGATCTTGACCGTCCGGTAATACGCCATACCTGTGCCCGCCGGAATCAAGCGGCCCATGATGACGTTCTCTTTGAGGCCGCGCAGGTGATCCACCTTGCCGTTGATGGCGGCTTCGGTGAGTACGCGCGTTGTTTCCTGGAAGCTGGCTGCCGAGATGAACGAATCGGTAGAGAGCGATGCCTTGGTGATTCCCAACAGCACCGTCTTGCCCAATGCCGGTTTGCCGCCGGCTTCGACCACGCGATTGTTCTCTTCCCGGAACTTGAACTTGTCGACTACTTCTTCCGGTAGGAATTCGCTGTCGCCGATATCCTCGACCTTCACCCAGCGCATCATCTGACGCGCGATGACTTCCAGGTGCTTGTCGTTGATATTAACGCCCTGCAGACGATAGACTTCCTGGATTTCGTTCACCAGGTACTTCTGCAGTTCCTTTTCGCCGAGCACGGCCATGATGTCGTGCGGGTTGCGAGGACCATCCATCAGCGGATCGCCGTGATGAACACGTTCGCCTTCCTGCACGTTGATGTGGACACCGCGCGGGATGGCGTATTCTTTCTGCTCGCCATCGTCGCCGATGATGTTGATCTTGCGAGTACCTTTGGAGATCTCGCCGTATTTGACGATACCGTCGATTTCCGTGATGACCGCGGTTTCACGCGGCTTGCGGGCTTCGAACAGTTCGACGACGCGCGGCAGACCGCCGGTGATGTCCTTGGTCTTGGTAGTAGCGCGCGGGATCTTGGCGATGACGTCGCCGGCGTGTACTTCATCGCCGTCCGCCACCATCAAGTGGGCGTGCATCGGCATGAGGTAACGCTTTTCATCATGCTTGGAAGTGCCGGGCCGGACGATGACAGCCGGAATGCGCTTCTCATCGGGCGAATCCGTCACCACCCACTGCGAACGGCCGGTGATTTCGTCCACCTGCTCCGTCATAGTGATGCTGTCGATCAGATCCTTAAAGTGGACCGTGCCGCTGACTTCGGTGAGAATCGAGAACGTATAAGGATCCCACTCGAGCAGGACGTCGTTCGCCTTGACCTTGGCGCCGTCGGCGAACGAAATCTTCGCTCCGTAGACCACCTGGTAGCGTTCTTTTTCGCGGCCCTTGTCGTCCAGGATCGCGATGATGCTGTTGCGGTTCATGGCGATCAATTCGCCCTTGGCGTTCTTGACCGTCTGAATGTTGTGGAACTTCACGAAGCCGTTGGACTTCGCATCCTGCTTGGATTGTTCCGCCGATCCGGTGGCCGCTCCACCGATGTGGAACGTACGCATGGTGAGCTGCGTGCCGGGTTCGCCGATGGACTGAGCGGAGATGATGCCGACAGCCTCGCCGCGTTCGACCAAACGCCCTGTTGCGAGATTTCGCCCGTAGCAGAGCTGGCAGACGCCGCGCTTGGATTCGCAGGTCAGCACCGAACGGATCTTGACCCGTTCGATACCAGCAGCCTGAATCTGGTTGGCTAGATCTTCGGTGATTTCGCTGTTGACCTTGATGATCACGTTGCCTTCGTAGTCCACCTGGTCTTCGAGAGCCACGCGGCCGACGATGCGGTCGCGCAGAGGCTCGATAATCTCACCAGACTCTACAATAGGTTCGACGTAGATACCGTCGCTGGTGCCGCAATCCGTCTCGGTGACAATCACGTCCTGCGCCACGTCGCACAGGCGGCGGGTCAGGTAGCCGGAATCGGCGGTCTTGAGAGCGGTATCGGCCAGACCCTTACGGGCGCCGTGCGTCGAGATGAAGTATTCGAGTACGTTCAGCCCTTCACGGAAGTTGGCGGTGATCGGCGTTTCAATGATTTCGCCGGACGGACGGGCCATCAGGCCGCGCATTCCGGATAGCTGGCGGATCTGCTGTTTGGATCCGCGCGCGCCGGAATCAGCCATGATGTAAATCGGATTGAGGTACCGGCCAGTGCGGTCGTCCTCTTCCATGGTCTTAAACATTTCTTCCGAGACGCGCTCGGTGACCTTGGACCAGATTTCGATGACTTTGTTGTACTGTTCGCCGCGGGTGATGGAGCCTTCCTGATACTGCTCCTGCACCTCGATGACGGCCTTCTGGGCTTTGGCCACCAGACCGGCCTTTTCGCCGGGGACGATCAT
>Ga0207674_10009663_pt1 | contig 10998 bp, 9 predicted proteins | sample KBSCornC72_FD_184303 | JGI IMG/M metagenome (GOLD analysis project Ga0207674, IMG submission 184303) | Corn rhizosphere microbial communities from Kellogg Biological Station, Michigan, USA - KBS Corn C7-2 (SPAdes) (version 2) | ecosystem: Host-associated > Plants > Roots > Rhizosphere > Soil ...
CCGCACAGGTGGTCTGGCTGCGGGGTGCCGATGCGCTCCAGGCCGTCGCCGGTGAAACTCCGGAAGCGTTCGCGAAATCGTGGTGGAGATGGGTGAGTGCAAAGGCGCGGCCCGTTCCCAAAAACGAGCTCGACGTCATCGTCAAGAAAGGGTGCGGTTGATGAACAGGGTTTTCCGGCGGAGAAACTTGATTGCGTGGCTCATCGTGGTGTCCGCCTTCAGCGGTTGCGGAAAGTCGAAACAAGAGGCCTCCACCAACAACGAAACGGCGCAGCGTGCGCCCGCGGACACGACACCGGTGCACCGGCCGTCGCTGAACATCGTTGCACACCCGCCGGACGCGTTCTATGACCCGCCTGCCAGCATTTCCAGCGAGCACGGTGCGCTTCTCAAGAGCGAAGTGGTAAAGAGCGTGATCCTGCCGCCGGGGATGCTGGCCTGGCGCATTCAGTACACAACCACGATCGACGACAAGACACCGGCACTCGGGGTCGCCATGGTGTTCGCCCCCAAAGAAATGCCTGTATTGCCGCGTCCGCTGATTGCATGGACACACGGCACGACGGGATTGATGCAGAAGTGCATGCCGTCTCTCTTCTCGGCGCCGAGTGAAGGCATCGCGGCGCGCGACAAGATCGTCGGCCAGGGATGGGTGGTGGTGGCGACGGATTATTCGTACACCGAGAAGGGCGGACCGCATCCGTACTTGATGGGTGAAGCAGAAGCGCGCTCTGTGCTCGACGCGATGCGCGCGGTGTACCACATGCCCGAGCTCACGCTCGATCGCCGTCACGCCATGGTGTGGGGACATTCGCAGGGAGGGCACGCGGCCCTCTGGAGCGGCATCATTGCGCCGCGCTACGCGCCCGACGTGAGACTCGCCGGCGTCATCGCGATCGCGCCCGTCGCCGATCCGCTCCACATCATCAGGATGAATCCTGTCGTCGACAAACGGCTCGGCCCGTACCTCGCCATGTCGTACAGCCGTTTCTATTCCGACATCAAATTCGAGGACGCGATCCGTCCTGCCGCCCTCGAAGCGTCGCGCAAGATCGCGAATCTGTGCGGGTTCATTCCGCCCGAGGATGCACACGAGATTGATGCACTGGCTTCCTCATTCGAAGGTGGTGCGCTGGCGATTGACACCAACCAGGCGTTGGTCGCGCGACTCGAAGAGAACGCCGCCAACGGCGCCATCGCGGCACCGCTCGTCATTGTCCAGGGCCTGGGCGACATGGTCGTACCGCCCGCCGCCACCAACGCGTACGTCGACGCACGCTGCGCCGCCGGACAACAGATCGAGTACTGGACGTTCTCGGGCCTTGATCACACAAGCATCGTCGCACCCGAGTCGGCGCTGACCGAGCCCCTGTTCACATGGGTGCAGGCCCGCCTCAACGACGAACCGCAGCAAGCCGGCTGCGTGAAGAGCAATTACTGATCATCGCGTGCAAGCAGAAAGTAAGGCGCTGGTTATGACGATGACCGATGTGAATGCCAATGCAGTCGCCCCGGCACCATCCAGATGGAGCCCGAAGGAATCTCTCCTCTGGACCCTGCTCCTTCTCGTGCTCATGATGGTCATTCAAATCCTACCATACGCCATCCTCCCACGATTCATCAGCAGCCTGGATGGGGAAGGTAACGGCACACTCGCCTGCATAGCGACCGGCATTGGCGACATCCTGTGCATCCCGTTGCTTGTCCGGATCATCAAGCGGAGAAGCACCGACGTTCGCACCTACTTGGGACTGAGACGCGTGTCGTGGCGTACCACTCTGCCCTGGCTGATCGTGCTGGCTGCGTATGTGGGACTGATCCTTCTCGTGGTTCACGCGATGGGCAAGTCGGTAACCGATTGGGTTCGCATACAGCCATTCAAGACGGAGCCGGTTCTCTGGGTCGCGTTGATCTTCGCAGTCCTGATTGCGCCGATCTTCGAAGAGCTGCTGTTTCGCGGGTTTCTCTACTATGGACTGGAAGGATCGCGGCTTGGGACTCGTGGTGCGGTGGCGATCACGGCCCTGGTGTTCGGAGCCATTCACGTGCAGTACAATTGGTACGGAATTGCGTTCGTCGTGGGAACGGGACTGCTGTTTGGAACGGCCCGGGCACGAACCGGGTCGATCGTCGTGACCATGATCCTTCACAGTGCGCTCAACCTTGCGGGCGCCTTTGTTGAGTGAGCCAGAACATGCCACAACTCATAGAAGCACCCACCGTCATTGAAGCGGCCGGCACGAAGCCGAAGCGGATCGAGGAGTTCGCGGGTCGTGTCAATACGGGCCATGAGTCCATCAGCGTGGCGCACATGGTGTCGCCGGCGGGTTGGGAGGAGCCGGGCCAGCGCCCCGAGTTCGAAGAGATTACGATCGTGTTGAAGGGCGTTTTGCGCGTGGAATACGCGGGAGGTATGTTGGATGTGCGTGCCGGGCAGGGAGTTGTGTGCAAGCCCGGGGAATGGGTCAAGTACAGCACGCCCACCGCGGACGGCGCGGAGTACATCGCGGTGTGTCTCCCGGCTTTTTCACCGGGGACGGTGCGCCGGGACGTGTAAGAAGAGGCGAAGACGTCCGACGAAGCGAAGGACAGGCTTCAGCGACGGATCAGAAGAAGGCTATTCATGAAAAACACAATCCTTTCCCTCGTCGTGGCATCGCTCGCCATTGTGAACTGCAATTCGGCATCGAAGGCGGACTCCATGAAAGACGTACAAGAGACCAGGAATCCCTACTACTCGCGGACAGACACCAAAAAGCTCGACGTCTCCGACAAGGAATGGAAAAAGGTCCTTCCGGCGAACGTTTACGCCGTCGCGCGTGAGGCGGACACGGAGTACGCATTCACGGGCAAGTACTGGAATTTCGAAGGCCTCGGCACATACTACTGTGCGGTCTGTGGCAACAAGCTGTTTCGTTCCGACGCCAAGTTTGCGAGCAGCTGCGGTTGGCCGAGCTTTTTCGAAACGTCGCGCCCGGATGCAGCGATCTACAAGAACGATTCATCGCTCGGAATGGAACGGGTCGAAGTGCTGTGCGGCCGCTGCGGCAGCCATCTCGGACATCTGTTCGACGACGGCCCTCCGCCCACGGGGAAGCGATACTGCATGAACTCGATCGTGCTCGAATTCGAGCCGGACCCGTCGCTGCACACGGGGAAGTGAGCGACGCGGCGGCCCCATAAAGACTGCATGAAAATCCGTTGCTCACGCTTGCATCCGGCGTGGTGACGGGGCACAATGCTCCGATGTTCGCCCGAACACTGTGCACGCGCGCGGCACCCGTCGTCGCATCACTCCTCCTTTTTGGCTGTCACGCCGGTACGAAGCTTTCGAGCGATGTCGCGCCGGCCGTTACCGACGTGCGCGTCGTCATCTTCGTGATCGACGGGCCGCGCTGGTCGGAGACATTCGGCGACTCGTTGCACGCGCATATTCCCGGCATGTGGAACACACTGCGTCCGCAGGGAACCCTGTGCACAAATTTTCGCAACGCCGATTGGACGCTCACCATTCCCGGCCACGCCACCATGTTGACCGGGGTGTGGCAGCACCTCAACAACCAGGGGCTCGAGCGACCCGGACAACCGACGCTTTTCGAGTACTACCGCAAAGAGAGGAATGCACCCGAGACCGACGCGCTCATCGTCTCCATGAAAGAGAAGCTCGAGTCGTGCGCGTTCGGACTCGATCCGGCGTACGGCGCCGCATACCGCGCAACGCCCGACTTCAGCCCCGAGAACGACGTGCAGACCTTCAAACACCTGATCACCCACCTCGACACCGATTCGCCCCACATGGTGATGGCGTCGTTCTCACAGGTCGATCTCGCCGGGCACGACAGCACCTGGGCCGGATATCTTCGTCATATCGAGATCGTGGATTCGCTGGCGGTACTCACGTGGAAGCATCTGCAAGCGACTGCGGCGTACGCGGGGAAGACATACATGTTCATCACCTCCGACCACGGTCGTCACGATGACAAGCATGGCGGCTTCCAGAACCACGGGTGCAAATGCGACGGATGCCGTCACATTCCGTTCCTGGCGCTTGGGCCCACGGTGCGAAAGGGTTACGAATGCACCACCGAGCACACCCAGCAGGATGTGTGCAAGATGGTGGCGGGCCTGCTCGGCATCGACGCGCCCCAGGCCCAGGGCGAGAGCTTCGCCGAAATCTTCACGACCTCGGATGAGGATCATGCCCGGGCGAAGCGCTAGGCGCGCAACCCCGGCGCTCCAGCGCCCGTATTAGTCCGGACCCCACGAACCAAGGAGCGATTGCTATGACCACGCTGATGCGACGGCTGGCCTTCGGCATTTCTCTCGTACTGGCCGCCGCGCTGAACACGGGCGCGGCGCTGGCTGACGAGGCGCGCGACCGGGCCATTGCCACCATTGATGGCGACAAGATCCTCGCCGATATCACGGAGCTTTCGTCGGACGCCTACGAGGGCCGCATGCCCGCCACGGTGGGAGAGAAAAAGACGCTGGCGTATCTGACCTCGCGCCTGCGCGAGCTCGGCATTGCCCCGGCACCGGGCGGATATCTCCAGCAAGTCCCGCTCATCCAGAAGCGCATCAAGTCGTCCACCAAACTCAGCGTGAGCGGCGCCGACGGCGCCCGGCCACTGCTCCTCGGCGACAATGTCCTCATCAAGTGTCTCAGCACCAAAAAGCACGTTTCGATTCCGAAGAGCGAGCTCGTGTTCGTGGGCTTCGGCGTCAAGGCCGACGAAGTGGGCTGGGATGATTTTGCGGGAACCGATGTAAAGGGCAAGACGGTCGTGATGCTCATGTGCGATCCGCGCGGCGCCGCCGACAGTCTCTACTTCCGCGGACGCGCGCTCTCCCGGCACGGCTACAGCCAGCAGAAGATCGAGGACGCGGCGCGGCTGGGTGCGCGCGGCGTGATCATTGTTCACGACCAGCAGGCCATCGGATATCCATGGAGCGCGATTGCAGCGCGCGCGGTGCGTCCGTTCTTCGAGCGCGTGCGCGACAAGCAGAGTCCGCCCGCGCCGGATTTCTCGATGGTGATGGATCACACGGCCGCCGAGGAATTGTTCAAGCGCGCCGGCAAGGATCTCACGGCGCTGGAAACCGAAGCGTCCAACAAGGGATTTGTCGCGCAGCCGCTGGAATTGTCATTGAGCGGCGAGGTCGACATGGACGTCGCGCAGAAGCCCTCGAGCAACGTGGTGGGGTTCATCCAGGGCAGCGAGCGTCCCGACGAGTACGTGCTTTTTTCCGCCCACTGGGATCACGTGGGTATCGGGGCGCCGGTCGCGGGCGACTCCATATATAATGGAGCAGTCGACAACGCCACCGGCAGCGCGGCGCTGCTCGCGCTGGCACGCGCGTTCTCGGCACTCCCTTCACCGCCCCAACGATCCATCGTGTTCCTGTGGACGACCGCCGAGGAACAGGGACTCCTCGGCGCGTACCACTACGCCGATCATCCCGTGTTTCCACTCGCGAAAACGATGGCCGACATCAACATGGATGCGCTGTTTCCGTACGGGCCGTACAACGGCATGACCGTGGTGGGACTGGGGAGCTCGGAGCTGGAAGATTACATGAGTGAAGCGGCGGCGCAGTATGGCCGCAAGCTCATCGACGATCCCAATCCCGAGTACGGGGCGTTCTTTCGCTCCGACCATTACCCGTTCGCGCGCAAAGGCGTGCCCGCGATCTTTGCGATCGGCGGTCCGCTCGACACACCGCCGCCCGATCCCGCGCTGTCGGCGCGCTTCGACGACTACCTGAAAAACAAGTACCACCGTCCCAGCGACGAAGTGCAGCCCGACTGGGACATGCGCGGTGTCACCGACGACGTGAAGATCTATTTCTTAACCGGGTACGCCATCGCGCAGGATGCCAAACAACCGAACTGGTACACATCGAGCGAGTTCCGTCCGATCTGCGACACGCTACGCGCATCGGCGTACCATTAAAGAGAGCGGCAGATCAGTGGTGCTGGGAGGCGAGAGGAACGACGTCTTTGGCGGCGTCGTGGCCGATCTTGACCACGTAGCCCCGGTCACTCTCGTTGTCCTGGATGGAAACGTAGAGCTGGCCCTGGTCGTCGGTGGTGACGCCGCACACGTCGTGCAGCTTGCCCGCGAACGCGACCATGGTTTCGAGTCCGTCTTCGGGCGTGTAGCGCGAAAGTTTTCCGTGTTTGCTGTCGGTGATATACAGCACATGGTTCGCGAACCATATCGTCTCGGGTGAGAATCCCTCCCGTTTCTCGAGCACGCGCTCGAGCTTCTTCGCGGGAGTCAGGCGGTAGAGCACGTCGTCGTGGTTGTCCGCGATGTACAGGTTGCCGTTCTCGCCGTACACCATGCTCTCGGGTTTTGTAATGCCCCGTTTGGCATCGAGGAACAGCGAAACTTTTCCGGTCCGTGTCACGCTGAATACTTCATGACGCACACCGTCACCGACGAGGATGTCACCCGACGGTGCGAGCGCAATACCTTCCGTCGAGAACAAGCCCTTGCTCCGTCCCGCGACGACGAAGGCGCGACCGTTGCGATCGACTTCCCACAGCCCACCCGCCGTGTCGTCGGTGAAAAAGAGATTGCCTTCGCCGTCCACCACCAGGTCTTCAGGCTCGAGAATGCCCAGCGAGCGGTCGCACAGCGTGACGACATCGTGACCGTGATTCCAGACCCGAAGCGCGCACCCGCCCTCGTCGGCCATGATGAGTTTTCCGCGCCACCACAGAATGCCGTCGGGTGTGGTGATGCCGTCATTCGTGGTGACGGTGACAGCGGGCACGTACGAGTGATCGACGACGAGTATCATGCCGTTGTCGTCGACGCCGCAGCCCGCCAACACAAGAACACAGGAGACCAACAAGAGCGATCGAGTGCATGTCATCATCATCTCAACCCACCTGGAAGTAGCGCGCGATGGCGCTACCGGCATCGATCAGCGAGCTGAGATCCTGCAGCGTGTTCGAGATTTCGAAGAGCGCGACAAACATGATGGCCGTGGCCAGGGCCTCATGCCGGAACGTCCATTGCGCGAGCGCGTCAACAATCCGTCGCAACCACGTTCCCAGGACCGCCTGACAGGCCGTGAATATCGAGAGGCCGATGGCGACGCCCGCTGTGATATCGAGCGGTGAGTGTTGTCCGGTAATGATACGGCCGGCGAGGACCACGAGAATGGTCCACGCCAGAGCAACGCGGCCGATGACCGGGGAAGCGAGCACGATGCCGGCCGTGATCGTCGTGTAGAGCGCGGCATGATCGCTGGGAAAGGCGTCGAGATCGTTTGCCGCGAGCTCGCCCCCTGACACCTGCCGGTACTTCTTCTGCGAAGCACTGTCGAGCGGGACCCGGTAAGGCAGGTGTTTGCTCTCCACCAGAGAGTCTCCGTCGAGGTGATACGTCTCCTGCGAATAGACGAACGGTCGCGGATGGAGCATGTGCGACGAAACCACCCGCGTCGTGGCAACCACGAATCCGGAAGCGATGAGCGTGACGATCAGGACTCCCCGGACGCGCACGGCCTCGGGCTGGTGGCGGCGCGCAAACCAGGCAGCCATGAAACAGCCGCCCAGCAGCGCCGCTTTGACGAGGTTGTTGTGGAGCGTGAGCGCGATCAGGTTGTCGAGCAGCCAGAAATGGCCCGCCACCTGGTTACCGAGCTCGTAGAGCCTGTCGCTCCCCGCAATAATGATCGGCCCGAACATAAGCGTGTCCCTGCGTTCCTCATGATTACCGGATCGTCCGCGACGTTCCGCGTGTTGCCCCGAGGTTACAAATTGCGTCCGGCAGACTGCAAGGAATGGTCCGTTCGGCGTCGGACCGCCGCTCGATGGCTGGCTCGCGATCTCAAAACGTGCTACGCTTGTGGCCCTGCAACCTTGCAAATAGCCTCGACGCGGCGAGAGCGCCGCGCCCGAGGTGGCAGCAAATGAACACCCGGGGCAAGGGCGTCCAATGCAAAGCACACTCAGAGCCGCCCCCGGCCCGATGGCACTGTGGTTTGCCTTCGTGCTGGGACTGATGGCGCCGGCCGCGGCGTCCGCGCAAGTCATGCTCACGCTGCAGTTTCGTGACCAGGCGGGACAATCCCTGCCGGTGCGGGCCATCGTGTTCACGCCCACCCAGACCTGTCTTCCCGTCAACCCGGCGGCCCAGATCTATCAGGATCTGGCCTCGAAGAGTTACTTCTACTGCAATGGCTCCGTGCAGGTCAACGTGCCGGCCGGCTCCGTCACCGTGCGTTGTGGCAGGGGATTCGAGTATTCCACCCGTGACACCACCGTGAACGTGTCCGCACCCACCACGGTGGTAGTGACACTTCCCCGGTTCGTCGATATGAAAGCCGCCGGCTGGTATTCCGGCGACACGCACGCGCACATCACGCACCAACCTGCAGTTTACAACCTTGGCGCCAGCGATCTCCTGCTGGCGATGCGGGCCGAGGATGTGAACTACGTGAATGCGATGGAAGAGCTCGCGAACTTCACGGGCGCAATCGATCCACTGAGTCAGTCCGATCGCATCTTCCAGTTCAGCAAGGAAGAGCGCAACGCGCACTTCGGCCATCTTTCCCTGCTCGGATTGCGACAGTGGATCGGCGACCAGGGGTGCGCGGAGCAGAATGTGGCCTGCGGTCGCACGCTCAATGACATCATTCACGACATGGTGAACCTGCAAACCGGAGAGAACGCGGTGATTGCGACCCACCCGTTTACCACCTACAACGTCGCGGACGTGAGCCCGTGGCCGGGCGGTGGAATGTGGCGGGGAATGCCCATCGACCTCGCCATGGGCGGGGTCGACGCGATGGACCTGCTGACATACACCAATGATCGTCCGCCCAACTGCGTCACGCCGTACTTTCACGCTCTGAACGTCGGATTTCATCTGCCGCCGTCGGCGGGAACGGACTGCACACTTTCAACCGGAAACTCGAAGCCGCTCGCGGGCTATCGCATGTACGTGTCTCCCGCGGGCGCGTTCACGATGGATTCCTGGATCGCCGGTCTCAAGGCGGGGCGTTCTTTCGTGACCAACTATCCGCTCTTCACCCATTTCGATGTCGAGGGCAAGACCATGGGTGAAACGCTGAAGACGAACAAGACGACGTTGCAGGGATCGGTGTGGGTCAGGTGCGCGCTGCCGTTCACCAAAATAGAAATCATCGGCGACACCGGTGTCTTGCGCGTACTGCAACCGCCGTCGCCGGCGAAATCGTTCTCGACCACGTTCACGATTCCGCGCAGCGGAATTTCGTGGGTGGTGGCGCGCGCAACCGGTCCGGTGAGCGGCTGGCATGTGATCGATGCCAATGGGCTGTTCGCACAGACCGCTCCGGTCTACGTCGCCCCGAAGGGTCCCAGCGAGCTCGCACCCGGCACCTTGCAGGTGGCCACGGGCGAGCCGCGCATCGAGGGCGCGCTCTTCTTTCTGGATCGTTTGCGCGATGTGGAAACGGAGTTTGCGCAGAATGGCTACTTCCCGTTGGATTCGCAGCAAGCGTTCAATACCGCGGTCGCGCAGGCAAGAGCGCTCTACACCGCGGCTCTCAGCATATCCACCGGCGTGCCCTCGCCGTCCTTGCGCACACCGTGGGAGTTGAAGGCGGTCTGGCCCAATCCTTCCGGCGGCGAGGCCCACGTAGTTTACCGCGTGCCGCACGACGGCGGTTCGCACGAGGTGGCGGTGTACGACGCCGCGGGCCGCGCCGTTCGCCGCCTGTATTCCGGAACGCGGACAGCGGGCGACTACGAGCTCGAGTGGGACGGCCGCGACGCCGGCGGCGCGCGCGTCGCATCGGGCGTGTACTTCGTTCGTATCCGCGCCTCCGGCGCGACGCAGGTTGCGCGCAAGATGGTATTCGTGCGATGACGCGCGCGGCCTGAAGTCAGCGTTCGCTGCACCGATCTTTACCATTGCCACGCATGGGCCGAACCGGAGACACTGACGGGCAACTCCGGGAGGTCCCATGTTCAGAGACGTTTTCCGTACCAAGAACATCTCCCACATCATCGCCACGGCGGACGGCCACGCGTCGCTCAAGCGCACGCTCGGGCCCGTTCAGCTGACGCTGCTCGGGATCGGCGCCATTATCGGCGCCGGTATCTTCTCGGCGGTGGGCAGCGCGGCCGCGGGCGGCGCCGGCCACGAAGGCGCCGGTCCGGCGCTCATGCTCTCCTTCGTCATCACGGCCGTCACGTGCGGATTCGCCGCATTGTGTTATGCCGAGTTCGCGTCGATGGTGCCCATTGCGGGCTCCGCGTACACGTACGCGTACGCCACGCTGGGCGAATTTATCGCGTGGATCATCGGTTGGGACCTCATCATCGAGTACGCGGTCGGCAACGTCGCGGTCGCGATTTCGTGGTCGGGATATTTTCAGGCGCTGCTCAGCACCATCGGGCTTTCATGGCCGGACTGGCTGGGCATCGACTATCGCAGCGCGGCGCAGGCGGCGCATGTGTTCGCGACCACAACCGACACCAGCACGCTGAGCGACGCCACCGTGCGCGCGGCCGGTGCGTTTGCGCACGCGCCGCATTTTCTCGGACTTCCGATTCTGTTCAATCTTCCCGCCGCGGCCATCGTGGTGGTGGTGACGTGGGTGCTGGTGGTGGGCATCCGCGAGAGCGCGTGGTTCAACACCAGCATGGTGATCCTGAAGCTTGCCATCGTCGCCTTCTTCGTGATCTTCGGGGCCAGATTCGTCGATCAGGCCAACTGGCACCCGTTCGCTCCCAATGGAACGGGAGGAATATTCTCCGCGGCCGCGATCATATTTTTCGCGTATATCGGATTCGACGCCGTGAGCACGGCGGCGGAGGAAACCAAGAATCCAAAACGCGACATGCCCATCGCGATCATCGCCAGCCTGGTGGTGTGCACGATCATTTATATAGCGGTGGCGGCGGTGCTGACAGGCATGGTGCACTGGACGGATCTCGGGACGGCGGAGCCGCTGGCCACGGCGTTTCAGGCGCGCGGCATGGTATGGCCG
>Ga0207674_10009664_pt1 | contig 10998 bp, 8 predicted proteins | sample KBSCornC72_FD_184303 | JGI IMG/M metagenome (GOLD analysis project Ga0207674, IMG submission 184303) | Corn rhizosphere microbial communities from Kellogg Biological Station, Michigan, USA - KBS Corn C7-2 (SPAdes) (version 2) | ecosystem: Host-associated > Plants > Roots > Rhizosphere > Soil ...
AAATTTTCTCAAATGGACATACAGTTATCGCCTGTTCCTTATCCCAAGAATACGAAGGAGCAGGCGATAACTGTACCAACGAAGCTAAGAAGCAACCTCTCCATCTGATTGCTCCCTTTTCTCAAACTTGGCTGGGTTCTCAAGAAGAAGTATGCGCAAATCATAGAGCGCGTGAAGAAGTATGGGGAGAACTATAGTACCAGTGCTGAGATACAAAAAACCGTAGATGATACCCATAATTGTATTAAGAGTGGGATTTGCAAAATTATTCACACTCAGGGCTAATTTCTTGATATGTACAACCCCAAATAAGAGAGCTGCCACCATCATTGCCCATACCAGCGGGAAGTGGGGGAAGAGATAAATGATATAAATGGGGAGAAAGCCACGAAACAATAATTCTTCACAAAAACCGGCGGTCAGAGCGGAAATAGCGTAAAAAAACCGCTCACGTGCGGACTGAGGAAGGTGAACATACATTGAACGGGTAGCGGCAAGCGCTTGAGCATTTTCAGGCTTTGAAGCGGTAGTTTGTATAAACCGCCGCTGAAAAATAACATAGGCGAAAAGAAGAAGAGTGCAACCCACAAAAAGAATCACTGTCAACAAAGGATTTGTGGGAGAACGTAAGCCAAGCGTTCGTGGCAACCAGTTGAATCCCAAACAGACAATAATCAGAAGAAGGACATACGACCATGTAATCAGCGCGTTCCACAAATAGAACGCTGAACGCCATGCTCGTTGTTCCTTCTGCAAACGAGAGAGAAGGGGGCGTATGAAAATAGAACGTACGGGAACAGTGCCAATGAGTAAGAGGGTGAGAATAGGAGCCAGGAATGTAGAGAGCCACATCATGTGTTTTGATCCCTTCTGTATGGATTTGTTGAGTATACCTTTTTAGAAAGGAAAAAACAAGATCGGTTCTTCACCTGATATTGACTTACAAAAATTGTGGGAGAACGTCGATAAATGCAATGCTCTCCCGCATACTTTCAAGCACTCTTCTGGCTCATCAGATGCCGCTTATCCAACGCGCAAGAGCAACTTACCAACATGCGCACGCGCCTCGATGCGTCGGTGCGCTTCTGCGGCTTGCTCTAACGGGAAAATTTCGGAGATGGGGAGCTTGAGCACGCCTTCTGCCACCAGTTTGATAACCCGCTGGGCTGTCTCGGCCACAAGATGGGGCGTGGAATTTACCAGCGCGCTCACGCTATAGCCGACCACCGAGATGTTCTGGTACAGAAGCGCGCCGGGCATGATTGGCTGCTCAGGATTAAGGAAACGCCGAGAAAAAAGGCTTGACAAAGTGGCTATCTCTGTCTATAATTTAATTAATCGATCAATCAAATGCCTGTACCGAGGAGGATTCGTTCAGCAAGTATGGCACGCACACCTGACACCGGCGAGGATCGACGCGCACAGATTATCGACGCGGCAATGCGCGTATTCGGCCAAAAAGGCTTTAACAAGGCCACGAACCGCGATGTCGCGCGTGAAGCAGGCATCACAACCGGGCTGATCTATTATTACTTTGCGAATAAAGAGGCGCTGCTCAATGCAGTGATGGAGGAGCGTTCACCTTTTCAGATTACAGAGCAGGTGCCAGCGGAGATGCTGGAACAACCACCCGATCTTTTCTGGCCGATGCTGCTCCAGCGTGTCCTGTCGATCGTGGAGGGTGAGCAATTTCTGAATATCATTCGCATGGTCCTACCAGAAATCATGCATGATCCAGAAACCGCGTCGATTGCGCTGGGCTTCTTCCAACGCCTGATCGATTTCCTGAGCCATTATCTAGAGATCCAGATCGCCAGAGGTACAGTACGTTCCAATATCAACCCGGAACTGGTCACGCAATTGCTGATCAGCAATATGATGGGCCTGGTCCTGCGGCGACAGATCATGTGCGATCCCGCAGCACGAAAGTATACCCACGAGGAGATTGTACAAGCCCTTGTCAGCACGTTTCTCCAGGGTATTCAGAAGCTCTAATTTTTTTAACGTCCATTAATTAATCGGTTAATCAAATTGATAAAAGCCAGGTTGGAGGCACATCATGACAGAGACTAGAATCGATACAGACGCGATGAAAACGTCAATAGATCAAATGGCATCCACACCAGAGCCACTTGTACTGACTTTTGCCGAGGTCAAAGCCGGAATGTTGGCACAGGTTGGCGGGAAGGCCGCGAATCTGGGCGAGTTGACCCGCGCTGGCTTGCCGGTGCCTCCGGGCTTCTGCGTTACCACCAATGCCTATACACGCGCGACACAGCAGGCGGATTTAGAGACAATGCTTGAGAATCTGGCGGCCACGCGAGCCGAGGAGAGCGAACGGTTGAAGCAATATGCTACTACCTTGCGAGAGCGCATAGTAGCCATTGCCATCCCTGCCGAGATAGAAGAGGCCATAACGCGAGCTTATCAACAATTTGCGCCCGGCGCTCCTATCCCCGTGGCCGTGCGCTCCTCTGCCACCGCCGAAGATTTGCCATTTGCCAGTTTCGCGGGCCAGCAGGATACCTATCTGAATATTGTGGGCATTGAGGCTATTCTTGACGCGGTGCGCCGCTGCTGGGCCTCGCTGTGGACCGAACGCGCGGTGAGCTATCGCGCCAGCAATAGGATTGATCCTCGTAGCGTGCGCCTGGCGGTGGTCATTCAGCAAATGGTCGCGTCTGAGGTCGCGGGCGTGCTGTTTACCGCCAATCCGCTCACCGGACGGCGACGGCAGGCGGTGATCGATGCCAATCCCGGCCTGGGGGAAGCAGTCGTGTCGGGCGCGGTCAATCCCGATCATTTTGTGGTCAACACAGCCAGCGGCGAAATTCTCGAACGCTACCTGGGCGATAAGCGCGTGGCGATTCGCGCGACTCCCGGCGGAGGCACGCAACAGGTCGAGATGGCGGGCAACGATGCCGCGTGCCTCTCGGATGAACAGATACGCGCGCTGGCCCGGCTTGGGGCGCAAGTAGAGGCGCACTATGGATCGCCGCAAGATACCGAATGGGCCATCGATTCAGCCGGTCAACTCTGGCTCACTCAGGCACGCCCAATCACGACGCTCCATCCCCTACCCGCCGACGTGCCGCTTGACGAAAACGAATTGCGCGTCTATATCTCAATGAGCGTTTTGCAGGGCGTCTATCGACCACTCACGCCCATGGGCATCCAGGCATTTCGCCTGCTAAGCTCCGCCGCCGCAATTTTTGCGCTGGGTAAGCCACCAAAAAATCCCACGGCTGGCCTGCCATTTCTGCTCGATATCGGTCAACGTCTCTTTCTGGATGCCACCGTGCTTCTGCGTAATCCGCTTGGGCGCCAGATCGTGCTTCTCCTTTTACGAGGCATGGAGGCGCGAAGCGGCATGATCTTCAACCACCTGATTCTCGATCCACGCCTGGCTCCCGGCACAACCTCGAAATGGCCCACGTTACGCAAGCTCTTCCCCATTGCGCTGCGCACCAGATTTCCCATGCGCTTCGCAGGGGCGTTGCTTCGTCCGCGAGCCGCACACAAAAAGTTTGCCGACCTGGAAACGTATCTGCGCCAGCGCGAGATGCTCCCTGCCGGGGCAAGCGCCGCCGACTACCTCGACGCTTTTGAGCGCCGTATCCTGCACGGCATCCCGCGTGTGGCGCGCGCGGTACTGGCAACCGGCCTATCCGGCATCGTCGCGGCCACGCTGGCTCCCAGGCTCATGAAGAAAATCGCCACGCCAGACGAAGTGCAGGCCGTTCTACGCGGCTTGCCGCACAATCCTACAACCGAGATGGATCTCGCGCTCTGGGCGCTTTCCCAGCGCATCGCCGCCGAGCCTGCCGCCGCGAATCTGCTCAAACAAACCCCGCCAGAGCAGTTAGCTGAGAGCTACCGCGCAGGCCAGCTTCCGTCCTTGCTCCAGCGGGAATTAGCCGATTTCTTGAGCCACTACGGCCATCGAGCGGTGGCCGAGATCGATCTGGGCCTGGCCCGCTGGTCCGAAGATCCGACACATATCCTGGGTGTGCTGGCCAACTACTTGCGGATTGATAATCCCGAACTGGCCCCGGATGTCCAATTCGCGCGTGGCGCACGCGAGGCCGAAGCGATGATGGCGGAACTCAGTAAACGGGCAAGACGCGAAGGTTGGTTCTACAGCAAACTGGTACGCTTCAACCTGAGCCGTATCCGCGAGCTAACGGGCATGCGCGAGGCCCCGAAATATTCTTTCATCCTACTCTTCGCGGGCGCGCGCGAACTGCTCTGGTCGGCTGGCAAAGCCTTGGCACAGGCCGAACGTCTGGAACAGGCCGAGGATATCTTCTTCGTCACGCTCCCGGAGGCGCGTGCTGCCGCAAGTGGGCAGGATTTGCGCTCGCTTGTACACGAGCGGCGCGCTAGCTACGAACACGAGATGGGCCGTCGCCATCTACCGCGCGTCCTGCTCTCAGACGGAACCGAGCCGTCTGCGGCAGCACAGACCACAGGAATCACCGAGGGTACGCTGACTGGCTCACCAGCGTCAGCAGGAGTCGTCACCGGGCTCGCGCGGGTGATTATGGACCCGATCGGGGCGCACCTGGAGCCGGGAGAGATTCTCGTCGCGCCCTCCACCGATCCTGGCTGGACGCCACTCTTCCTGACCGCTGGCGGCCTGGTAATGGAAATGGGCGGATCGATGTCACACGGCTCAGTCGTGGCCCGCGAATACGGCATTCCGGCTGTGGTGGGTGTCCACGGAGCCACCGAACGCATCACCACCAGCCAGCGTATTACGGTTGATGGTTCCAATGGTGTGATTCTCATCGAACCAGCAGAGACGAAAGATTGACAGTCTATGGGCTGAGATGTACGCTGAAGAGAGAAACGAGGTGCATGCATGCAGAATACAGAGAAACAGGCACAGGAAAGCCAGACGAACGCGCCTGAAAAGCTGGAGGAGACGACCTGTTGTATTGTCGGCGGAGGGCCGGGCGGTGTAATCTTAGCCCTGCTGTTAGCGCGCAAGGGCATCGAGGTCACACTGCTTGAAGAGCATATGGATTTTGAGCGCGATTTTCGCGGCGACACGGTTCATCCATCAACCATGGAGATTCTAGAGCAGATCGGGCTGACTGAACGTGTGTTTCAGCTTGAGCATACCACCGTCCCTCAATTGTCGTTCAAAACCGCGCAAGGCCAGGGATTTTCTGTCGATTTTCACCATCTAAACACTCGTTATCCCTATATCACGCTCATCCCACAGGCCCGCTTTCTGGAGTGCATCACTCAGGAGGCCAGCCGCTACCCCAACTTCCGGCTGGTCATGGGCGCGCGCGCGGAGAAATTGATCGAGGAGAATGGCTATGTCCATGGCGTACATTATCGCGCCCTGGATAGCTGGCACGAGTTGCGAGCCACGCTAACCGTTGGGGCCGATGGGCGTTTCTCACGCCTGCGCAAACTGGCGGGCTTTGATCCGGTCAAAACTTCAGCCCCGATGGACATTCTCTGGTTTCTCCTGCCACATGAAGAGGGCGATCCCACGGAATCCGGCTTTATCATAGGACCGGGCCATTTTCTCATCAGGCTTGATCGAGGCACTGAATGGCAGATGGGTTATATCATTCTCAAGGGCAGCTATCAACACATCAAAGCGGCAGGACTGGTAGCCTTACGCCAGGAGGTTGAAAACCTGATGCCAGCTTTCGCGCAACGCATGGAGACGATCAGTGAATGGAAGCAGATCTCCGTACTCTCGGTCGAATCGAGCTATATCAAACGCTGGTATAAGCCCGGCCTGCTTTTGATCGGAGATGCAGCGCATGTGATGACGCCGGTTGGCGGCGTGGGCATCAATTTTGCTATTCAGGATGCCGTGGCCGCCGCCAACATTCTGACCGATAATCTCAAGATTGGCAAAGTGCGTACTGAAGACCTGGCGCGTGTTCAGCGGCGGCGAGAGCGACCAACCCGGCAAATTCAGTGGTTTCAGAACATGCTCCAGCGCCAGATGCTGGCTCATATCCTGCATACCGACCAGCCGCAACGCCCGCCCTTGTTGCCCATACTCTTGATGAAGTTCCAGACGTTGCGCAACTTGCAGGCCAAAATGATCGCCTTCGGTCCGCGCCCCGAACGTGTACAGAATCCCTAGTACAGCTCCGCGTTATGAATGGCCGTCTGCTCCGAAGAGAGCAGGCTAAAGAGGCTGGAATCGACCGGGAAAACGCTAACCTCCGAGGCGGTTCCGTCGCGCAAATAGCCCTGAACACGGTTGTCGTAGACGTTGTACTGGTCGCCAAACGAGAAGACGTACTGCTGCACCATCCCCGTCGTACGATTGAGTACCAGGATATCGTCGCCGGTGGTGCAGGCGCGTTGCTCCAGGCAGCGCGCGCGATCCAGGAACGAGCCAACCAGAATTTGCGAATTCTGGCCCCAGCTCGCAACTGTGACCTGGTGTGTGACATTCAGATCGGAGTCGAAAGCGACAAAGGTGCTCTGATTTTGCTGTGGATCGTAAAGCATCAGGCTGAGCGTCGGCAGGCCAAAATGGCCAACATACACAACCTGGTTCGTGTTCCAGTCGTTGAAATCAACCTGATTGGCGATCGAGAGGTCTGGCTTGAGTACCAGAATCTGGGCCTCGCCGCTGGTGGGGTCATAAAGCAGAATTTGCGCCTGCCCCTGGCCGCTGAAATCGCCAGTATGCACATCCCAGGTGCTGCCGAGGTTATGAATAAGCTGGAATTTCGCCAGTTGTAGCTTCGATGAATACTCAACCAGGCGGCCCTCGCCAGCGTTGCGATCATAGAGGAAAACGCCGTCCTGTGTGGGACTGACGAAACGCGCAATATAGATTTCCCAGGAATTGTGCCAGAGCGAATAATCCTGCGTAATACCAACGGTAAAGTCGGATTTCAGGCTAACCAGCAGCATCTCCGCGCTCAAGCCGGAGGTATCCCAATCGGTCGGGTCATTCTTGGGATCGGTTGGTTCGCTCTTACCTGTCGCTTTCTGGTGCGCAGCATCCATTTGCACTGTCGCGCTACTGGGGTTGGCCAGCGTCGCGCCATCGAGGGTCGTATTCGCTCCAGTTGTCCCTGTCGCCGTCGGCGTAGGTTCCGCTGTACTCGTTGGAGTCGGGGTTGGTGATGTCGTTCCCGTCGGCGTGGGCGTCACTGTCCCTGTTGGCGTGGGTGTCGGGGTTGGCGTTCCCGTCGGGGTTGGTGTCGGCGTCACTGTCCTTGTCGGGGTTGGCGTCGGAGTTGCCGTTCCCGTCGGAGTCGGGGTTGGTGTATTGGTTGGCGTGGGCGTCGGGGTATCCGTATCCGTCGGCGGATTATTCGGCTCAGGCGGCGTGGTAGGAATCGCAAAACGCTTGTAGAGCAGGAGATCGGTGCGCTGCCCGTCGAACTGGCCGGTATACAGTTCCCAACCGGGTCCCCAACCGTTCAACGTGGTATGGGTAGCAATGGTTAATTGCGGCGTGAGCGTTAGAATCTGGATCTTGCCGGAGACGCGATCGTAGAGCAGAATCTCGGTATGTCCGCTACCTGTGAAATCGCCCAGGTGAATCTCAAGGTTCTGGCCCCAGCCGGTCGCTGATGTGTGGGAATCGGAGAGACTGACCCGGCGCGCAGCCTGCAATTCTGAGGCAGGGATCGGGTAATTATGCAACTGGCGGGCGGAAATTTGCCGATATGGATAGTCCAGCGCCAGCACATCCAGGCGACCCTGTTGACGATTGTAGAGCAAGAGATCGGTAAAGCCATTGCCGGTAAAATCCGCGCTCAGGTCCTGGTCGTAAGCGCCGGGAGCCAGGCCCAGATCTACGCGGCTACTGGCCAGCGTCCCGCCCGCACCGAGCTGGCTGTTCGCCTGACCGACCCCTGTCAGATCGTTGCCATCCACACCCGGTAAGGTAGCAAAAACGGTGGGATTGATGGTTTCGGGAAAGTAGATAAAGCGTAATTGCCCGTGCTGGAAACGTGCTTCATTGATCACCGAGACATTATATCCGCGCCCGATATACATAGGAGTAGGATCGCCATAATTTTGATAGGTCACATTGAAATCCTGCCCATCCGAGCTGACCGCCGTCACAAAGGCCACATGCCCGGCAGAGCCGAAAGCCCAGACGCCATCCGCCACCGGGAAGACCGCCAGCGAACCGACACGCGGCTCCGTGCCAAGCGGCAGCCCAAAGCGCTCGGCATCCACAATCCAGTCGGCAGCATTGCCCCAGTTGACAGGCAAATTATAGCCGAGCAGATGCCATTGTTCCCAGGCCCACCAGACACAGTTCCCGCCCGTTTTCGGCGCGGGTCCTGGGCAGAGCGGGAAAGGGTTGCCATCAGAGCTAAAAGTAAAACTCCGGCAACCTGTATCGACCGTCGCCTGAGTATGGGAAAGAGGCGTCGCGTGAACTTGAGTTGGGGAAAAAGTCAACCAGATCAAGCCGGAGAGAAGGAAAAGGGCAAAGATATGGAGTATTCTCTGACGGCTCCAACGCAATTTTTTTGCTGTTGGCTGCCATGCGCGACGGGAAAATAATGAAGCAAGCATGGGCGCAGTTCCTTCTTTTTGCCACGCTCTTCTGTTGAGAAACACCATTGGTTTCTGCTACCTTGCAGAACATGGCTTTATACAAATTAGGTATAGCGGAAGATCTTTCATTGTGAAAAGAGATAAATCTGTGCTTTCAAGTATACCATCGATCGTAAAAAAATTGCAATACGTCGCTCCGAATAGGCCCTTTGGCGGCGGGACGCATGCCGATGGTCAGGGCCGTCGCACCATCTATCCCGAAAAACAGGCACATTTTTAGCTCATAATTTGGAAAAAGCAAAAAGCTGTCGGGCCGCTTGAGAAGCCAATTTTCTAGTTACTCGCTCGCTATAAAGTGGCTCTACAGGCCGCGCGAGGCAGTCGCGCTAGCTCTCAGGCAGGACGAGACACTTGTATTTCTTAAAATCGCATGCTATACTCGTTTACGGCAGTGAGTAGTCATGCTGCTCTATAGGCCCAACAATACAGTTGGGGATGAGAAGCGACGTGTGTTGATCGTTGTAAGGAGGATATTCACCCAATGGCCACAACTAAAAGCGAGACGACCATCGTTGGTCGTCAGGAACTGACCAAGCGTATAGCCGCGCAGGCTGATCTCACACAAAAGAAGGCTGGCGAGGTTCTGGAGGCTCTCCTGGACGGAATCCGCGAAGAACTGCAGAGCGGTCATGAAGTCCGTCTGGTCGGATTTGGCTCATTCAAAGTACGTCGAAGCGCCGCGCGCAAAGGCGTCAATCCCCGCAACCGCCAGACAATTGAGGTACCCGCAAAAGACCGCGTACGCTTCTCTCCCGGCAAAGACCTTTCCGAAGCTGTCGTTAAGTAACCATTCGTAGTGTGTTCGTTTGGCTCACTGCCAGGCTCGCATACTTCTAAAAAGAGCAGGCGAATTGAAGCTCATTCGCCTGCTCTTTTTGTATAGGACTTTTGGGGGATGGTTGCAGACCTCTGAGTAAGTGTATTCTTTACTCTATTGCAGTATCCTCACGTCGAATCGGTGTAGATCACTCACAAGACTGCTCACGATTTGGGGAATTGTATCCTGGAATACCAAAAGAGTCAAGCGGCTGTCCGCCAGGGATGGTAAAATAATATACATCGATACGTCACAACGTGGTGAACATTGAAAATGGCCTCACTGCTACAACGAAGTATGCACGGATAGATACCAATACAGGACCACAGGACAAAAAACACAGGAACAGGAACACATGATACGGAACAGAAGGAAAGAGGGGCCTATGGCGATTAGCAACGCAACGCTAGCTGGACTTACCAGAACTCAGTTACTTGAAATGCACTCCAAGATGGCTCTGTTGCGCCGTTTCGAGGAGAAGAGCGCGGAGGAGTACACGCGCGGCAAAATTGGCGGCTTTATGCACCTCTACATCGGCCAGGAAGCGGTCGGCATCGGTTGTATATCAACGCTCCGCCAGGAAGATAAGGTGCTGGCCAGTTATCGCGAACACGGTCACGCCATCACGAAAGGGATGAATCCGAATGTAGTGATGGCCGAGTTATTTGGCAAAATTACCGGGTGTAGCAAGGGCAAAGGTGGCTCCATGCACATGTGGAGCAACGAACACGGGATGTTGGGCGGCAATGGTATCGTGGCGGCTCAATTACCAATCGCGGCTGGTGTAGCACTGGCAGCGCAGTATCGAGGTCTCGACGAGGTCGTGATGTGCTTCTTTGGCGACGGCGCGGTTGATGAAGGCGCGTTCCACGAAGCGCTGAACCTGGCCGCGCTCTGGAAGCTCCCGGTCATCTTTGTGTGCGAGAATAACCAGTATTCGATGGGCATGGCCGTTGAAAAAGCCTGGGCTGTCGAGACTCTGCTGCCACGCGCCGCCGCGCACAATATGCCCGCGGAAATCGTCGATGGGATGGATGTTCTCAAGGTCTACGAAGCCGCGAAACGCTCGGTAGAATATACCCGCAGCGGCAAAGGACCGGTTTTGATGGAGATCAAGACCTATCGTTTCCGTGGTCACTCGATGACCGATCCCGCGTATTATCGCACGCGCGAAGAAGAGAAAGAGTGGCGCACGACCCGCGACCCCATCGGCATCTTTGAAAAACATCTCCTGGATGCCGGCCTAGCCGCGCAGGCAGATTTTGACGAGAATGACGCGAAGGCCATCCAGATTGCCGAAGAGGCGGCGGAGTTCGCGGAGAACAGCCCATTCCCTGAGCCGGAGGAACTCTATAACGATATTACGATCGATGATTCCACCGCTCTGTCTTACAGGTACGAGAGGTAAAAGAAGAAGCATGCGTACAGTGACATTCCGCGATGCTCTCCGCGAGGCGATTCGCGAAGAGATGCAGCGCGACGAGAGCGTCTTTATCATGGGCGAGGATATCGCCGGGTACGGCGGCACCTATGCCGTGACCAAAGGCTTGATCGAGGAATTTGGGGAGAAGCGCGTACGCGATACCCCGCTGGCCGAAGAGGTG
>Ga0207674_10009665_pt1 | contig 10998 bp, 9 predicted proteins | sample KBSCornC72_FD_184303 | JGI IMG/M metagenome (GOLD analysis project Ga0207674, IMG submission 184303) | Corn rhizosphere microbial communities from Kellogg Biological Station, Michigan, USA - KBS Corn C7-2 (SPAdes) (version 2) | ecosystem: Host-associated > Plants > Roots > Rhizosphere > Soil ...
GAAGCCGAATTAAAGCGACAAAAAATTGATCTTGAAATGCAGGCGCTTCGCGCTCAAATGAACCCGCATTTTATTTTTAACTCGCTCAATTCTATCAGCCGGTACATATTAAAAAATCAACGGGTTGAAGCAAATGATTATCTAACTAAATTTTCAAAGCTTATCAGAATGACACTGCAGCATTCCGCAATGCCAACCATAAAGCTTGCTAACGAAATAAACATGCTGCAACTGTACCTGGAACTGGAATGCCTTCGCTTTGATAAAAAAATTACCTATGAGTTTCAATGTGATCCTGATCTTGATGCAGAGCTTATTGAAATCCCTCCTTTATTATTACAACCTTATATTGAAAATGCGATATGGCATGGTTTATCTCACAAAAAAGGTGAAAGAATGTTAAAGATCACTATTAAGAAAAACGAAGAGAAAATTATTTGCGAAGTAGAAGACAATGGGGTCGGGAGAAAAATGGCTACAGCATTAAAGGGCCTTTATCGAAAAGAGCATCGTTCACGGGGAATGGAATTGTTGTCGCGACGATTCAATCTTTTGTCGAAAGAATATGGATCGGATATTCAAGCAATAGTTGAGGATTTACATGATAATGGAACAGCACTGGGTACAAAAGTGACGATCTCTGTTTATGCACTAACGCAACAAGTCAAGTGGAATGATAAAAGCAATTATAATTGATGACGAGCCTTCCGCGGTCAGTGTTCTTAGCCTGTTGCTAAAGAAAAAATGCGCCGAAGACGTACAAGTTGTTGCTACTACAAATTCGCCAGCAGCAGCCAAGGGTTTAATAGAACTGCATAAGCCTGATCTTGTCTTTCTTGATATTGAGATGCCGGGAATGACCGGTATCGATTTGATACGGAGTATTTCAAATCCGAATTTTCATGTAGTGTTTGTTACCGCTTATGATGCATATGCGGTGGAAGCTTTCGAGCTAAGCGCGATTGATTATTTATTAAAACCGATCGGGGCTGATAAGGTCGAAAGAGTAATTAATAAGATCAAAGAAAATATCAAGAGGAATCAATTGTTCATGAATGAGCAATTGAAGAAATTGGAAAGAATATTAAAGATGAACCCTGACGGAAATGAAAATAAGATCGGGATTGGTATGGCAGACAAAATAGTCTTTGTAAATATTTCAGAAATCTTGTTTTGTGAGGCCCAGGGAAATTACACGACTGTGATGATGAGTGATGGCAGAAAAATCGTTGCTTCAAAAACGCTTGGCGATTTTGAAAGTCAACTTAGTACCCATCGATTTTTCAGGATCCACCATTCCTTTCTGATCAATTTAAACCGGGTAAAAGAATTCCAACGCTATGAGGGCGGCTATGTAGTGATGGATAACAATGCGAGACTCGAGGTTTCGCAAAGGAAAAGAAAAGATTTTTTAGATGTGATCAATAATATTGTAGTATAACCCATATAAAAGTATTACAGCAATATTCCACTCAAAAATAAAAACGCGACGCTGAAATAGATAACAATACCCGTCACATCAACTAATGTAGCAACAAAGGGAGCGGATGAAACAGCAGGATCGGCGCCGAGTTTTTTTAAAATGATCGGTAACATGGAACCGGTCAACGTGCCCCAGAGTACAACGCCGATCAACGATACACCTACTGTGAAAGCAACCAACAACCAGTTGGGTCCATAGAGATCCCTGATCACGCCGTGTTGCATCAACTCATGCCAGAGAGCAATACGGACAAAGCCAATAAGACCCAGGATTGTACCTAACAATAAACCGGATAAAATTTCTCTCCTCATTACCCGCCACCAGTCTGAGATATGAACTTCGCCCACGGCCATCGCCTGGATGATCAAAGTGCTGGCTTGTGAACCACTGTTGCCACCGCTGCTCATAATAAGAGGAATAAACATAGCCAGCATTGTGGCTTTTGCAATTTCATCATTAAAATATGCCATGGCCGTAGCGGTAAGAAGCTCACTTAAAAATAAGACGATCAGCCAACCGACTCTTTTTTGGATCAGCTTGAAAAATGGCGTATCAAGATAGGGAGCTTCCAGGGCGGCGGTACCACCGATCTTCTGTATGTCTTCGCTGAATTCTTCTTCAGCTACCCAAAGGATATCATCAATGGTAACAATGCCCAGCAGTTTATTGCTGTTGCTGACAACAGCCAGTGCCACCCGGTTGTTCATTTTAAAAACTTCATTTGCTTTTTCCTGGTCATCAAAAGCATTTAGTGAAATGTAGCGACCATCCATGATCTCCGAAACTTTTCTGTCGGGGGGCGCCAGCAAAAATTCCCTGATACGTATGTCATCCATCAGCTCTCCATTCTTGTTGATGACATAGATCACATCAATTGTTTCGCTGTCTTTTCCTCTTCTGCGAATGGTTTCAAGTACTTCCGCCACAGTGTTGTATTCATAGACATATATATAATCAGGGGTCATTAATCGGCCCACGCTGTTCTCAGGGTATCCAAGCAATGAAAGAGCCACTTTTCTTTCTTCTGTATTCAAAAGTTTTATGAGCTCACGGACCACATTGCTGGGAAGCTCTTCAAGGAAATCTGTCCTGTCATCGGGAGGAAGTTCATTGAGCAATGCCGCGGTCTTATGCGGGGATAATTCTTTAATAATATTCTTTTGATTGACCAGTTCGAGTATTTTAAAGACACTGGCTGCCCGGTGAACCGACATCGAGGAGATAATAGCCACCTCGTGATCCGGGTGGTCGTAGATCAGCTCAGCCACGTCACTGATATTCTGATCATCGAGGAACTCAGAAAGTGCTTTACTGTCGCCACTCTGTATAACCGCTTCAAATTCCTCTCGAAAGTTGCTATGTTCCATCTCCGGACTCATGCGGCAAATTTAAGAACTCAAGTCAAAGAACACCAAAGTGAGAAACAAAATGATCATTAATTTCAGGTTAGAAAAAAATGATTTTATCCTTCCTTTATATTGCTGAATCAAAATTGATGGGACTCGGTGTTTTTACTTCTGCAAATATTGATGGAGGAACAGTGATCGAAGAGTCACCAGTGATCGTAATGAGCAATAAAGAAAGAAAATTGCTTGATCAGACGCTGCTGCATGATTACATTTTTGAATGGGGTGAGGAGAAGGACCAGTGCTGCATGGCCCTTGGATATGTTGCTGTTTATAATCACTCGTACAGCTCAAACTGCGAATACGAAATGGATTTCAAGCAGAGAATGATCGTTATAAAAACTGTACAGTTTATAAGAGCGGGAGAAGAGTTATTTATCAACTATAATGGGAACTGGAATGATGGCAAGCAGGTCTGGTTTGATGTGAAGTAAGCTGTCGCATTGCTGAATTGCTGAATTGTTATGTGTTAACGTGAAGACCTTCCATCAATTTAACAATTTATCAATGGAGCAATTGGCCTGTCTCTTAATTTTCATACTTTCATATCATGGCCCAACTAACTATCTCGCGTAACCGCATTCAATCCATTGATGTGCTGAGGGGGATCGTGATGGTGATCATGGCGCTTGATCATGTCCGTGATTTTTTCTTCAAAGCAGATGTATCAGGAGGGGGCGCATCAGTCGCACTTGATCCAACCAATCTTGCAACTACAACGCCGGCCCTGTTTTTCACAAGATGGATCACACATTTTTGTGCGCCAACATTTCTTTTTCTTTCAGGCACATCCGTGTTCCTGATGGGACAAACAAAAACAAAATCAGAACTCAGCTTGTTTCTTATCAAAAGAGGTTTTTGGCTGGTACTCGTTGAACTATTCATCATAACGCTTGCCTGGACCTTTAACCCTTTCTACAATCTTTTCATTTTGCAAGTCATTTGGGCGATTGGAATCAGTATGATCCTTTTTGGCCTCATCATTCAGTTGCCGTTCTGGTTTATCTTTTTCCTCGGATTTGTGATCGTCTTCGGACATAACCTGCTCGATTATCCTGGCATCAACAAAAATTTGAAAGGCGGATGGCTGGCGGACCTTGTATACTTCAGTAATTTTTCGGTCTACACCATTAGCAAAAACCATCTCTTCCTGATCGTATATGCTCTTCTTCCCTGGTGGGGAGTGATGATGTTGGGTTATTGCTTTGGAAAATTATATGGAAAAACATTCGATGCGATGCGGCGCCGAAAGATGTTACTAATGATGGGCACTGGTTTAATCTTTTTATTTATTATTATTCGTTTGTTGAAAGGCTATGGCGATCCGTTTCCCATGTCACAACAGCCAAGAGGAACTGTATTCACTGTATTATCTTTCTTTAATGTAAATAAATACCCGCCGTCACTTGCATTTTTGTCAATGACACTTGGAGCAGCGATGTTATTATTGATGTTCCTGGAGAACATACGGAACAACGTGACCGATTTTTTCCGGATATATGGACGTGTGCCCATGCTCTATTACATTCTTCACCTTTACATTATTCATGCCGTAGCTGTTATTGTTTTCTTTGCGCAAGGTTTTTCAACAAGCGAGATCGTTACAAAGAATAATCCATTTCTTTTTAAACCTCCCGGGTTCGGATTTGGATTGGTGGGAGTATATGCTGTCTGGCTGTTTGTCTTTCTTGTATTGTATCCCGTATGCAGGAAATATGACCGGTACAAGAGTACGCATCGGCAATGGTGGGTTAGCTACTTGTAATGACAAAAAAAAACCGCCCCGATTGATCGGGACGGTGCACTTAGGTTTCATAGGTTGGAGTGAACCAAAAGTTCAACCATTCACAGGGTAATACACTGAATGAAGTTTTCGAAATAAGTACTTAATGATTTGCTCTCACTTTTTCCTAATTCCTTTGTTAGCATGTTTAGGAAATCGTTAAGTGAAGACAGGAATTTATTTGTTGCAGTGCTTAAGTTTACCACCTGCTTCCTGTAAACCTGGTTTAATAACCGTTCTGGAATTAATGTCTTCACTTTATCGGCTGGGATGTAAACATCGAGCCTGTTTACCGAACCTGGGTTTTCATAGCGGTGTGCGAAGGGGACATTCGCCACCATCAATTGTATGCTCTCCATTACAGGAGAATAATTTACGCTGATATTGTTAGCTGATTCAAATTCATATTTGTTGTTCCGCAAAACCGTCTGAACAGACAGGATGATACCCCGCTCTTGCGCAGGATCAAAAACCGTGGAAGTTTTATTCTGAAGGCTCCCCTTCAAAGTCAGAAAACTTATGTCAGGCAAACGATTGTCATAAACCTTTATGAACTCCTGCTGGTCCGCAGACGAATCAAAATTCTTTATTTTGATCCTCCCATTTTCGACTGTATAAACCATTTCCAATGTCCTTATTGATTTCGGAGTGCAAAGGTAATTTGTACTTAGTACACATTGGTACTCCAAAGAGTCCAAATAGTAGTGCTGGAGGACAGTTATGCTACGAGTTGGCTTGGCAAATACCCGAATTCCTTCTTGAATGCCTTTGAAAAATTACTGAGGTTAGAAAATCCTATGCGGTAAGCAGCTTCTTTGATATTGGTTTCACCGCTTTCGATCCATTTTTTTGCCTTAGACAAACGATTGTGGTTATAAAATTCGTAGAGTTTCATTCCATAAACCTCTTTAAACCGTTTTTTTAATTTGCTGCTGCTCATCAGGGCAACGCGTGAAAGTTTGTTGACGGAAGGGAATTTCTCCAACTCTTTTTCCGATAAGATCGACTCCACTTCCTTTAATCCGTCCATATCTTCTTCCTTCAGTTTCTTCGTTTTCGCGAGGGGCATTTCCATGACCAGGAGACGGTTGAGGACTTTCTCCACCAGTAGTAAAATGCGGTTGTATAAAACAATTTTCCCCAACTCATCCCGGATATCCGCTTCAAAAATTTCACGCAGGAGGATGGCCTCTTCTTTTGCTATGGCCCTCTTGTCACGGTTTTTTAATCGTGATTGAGAATATTCCTGCAGGTAATGAAAAACATCCTGTTTTAGGAATTTGCGGAGAAGCGAATGTTTGAAGTAAATGCCGATCAATTTCAGTTCTGTGTCCTTTGAATAATGGACCTGGATGGGGTAGTTGGTAGAAGAAATAAATACATTTCTTCGCTTAACGTTGCCATTGTATTCGACCTTATCAACATCAGTTGTAACCTGGTACAGACCGGTGCTGTCAACCTGGATGAAGTATAAAAGCAGACTGGTTTCATCAACAGCTGCCCTGTCCAAAGTAACATCGTCGTTGAACTTAACGTTCATTACCAGAAAGGACATGGCATCATTGATCACCTTTCCATAAAAATAACCGGTGCCGAGACTGGGAGGCAGTGAGAGAAAATGGTTATCGGGCCTGGTTTTTAAAAACCGTCCCCAATCCTCAATAAATTTTTCGAAATCTTTTACTACATATCGGAAACGTACCATGAGCAAGAATTACTCAATCAATTTAATAAAAAAGCGAATCCAAAATCTTAGTGAAGCAGATTTTTTATTTCCTGCAATTTTAATAAGGCTTCCACGGGAGTGAGGCGGTTGATATCAATTCCTTCCAGCATTTTCCTTATCTCGTCAAAAGTTTCGGTATGCGCATCGAAAATGGAGAGTTGTAGTTGAGGTAGTGAAATGTTTTTTATTTTTTCTTTTTGGTCTTGTCCGGCTGCGGGATTTCCGGCTTCTTCATCCACGTGTTGCGTTTCAAGATGTCTCAGGATCTCGTTAGCTCTTTCCACCAGTGCCACCGGCATGCCCGCCATCTTTGCTACATGGATCCCAAAACTATGAGTGCTTCCGCCCCTGGCCAGTTTTCTAAGAAAGATAATTTTGTTGCCCGCTTGTTTATTCGTGATGTGGTAGTTCTTGACTCCGGGAAATTTCTCTTCCAGTTCATTTAGTTCGTGATAATGCGTAGCGAATAAAGTCTTTGGCTGGTGTGGTGACGAGTGTAGGTATTCGGCAATACTCCATGCGATAGAGATACCATCATACGTTGATGTTCCTCTCCCGATCTCATCGAGCAGTATGAGGCTGCGAGCCGTCATATTATTGATGATCGATGCCGTTTCGTTCATCTCAACCATAAATGTTGATTCGCCCCCGCTTAAATTATCAGAGGCACCAACCCTCGTGAAGATCTTATCTGTCAATGAAATTTTCGCTTCGTTTGCCGGAATAAAACTGCCCGCATGGGCCATTAGGGCGATCAATGCCGTCTGTCGGAGCAGAGCAGATTTACCGCTCATGTTTGGCCCGGTAAGAATGATGATCTGTTGTTCGGTTTTGTTCAGCTCAAGATCATTTGAAATATACGTCTCACCAATGGGTAAATTTCTTTCGATCACAGGATGACGCCCATCCTTTATGATCAATTCCTCACCTTCATGTAACTGTGGCTTTTTATATTGATATTGAATCGCATTGTAAGCAAAGCAACTCACACAATCCAGGATAGCGAGGATATTTCCATTGGTTTGGATCGGAGCGAGATAATCCATCAGCTCATTCATCAACGCTTCATAGATCTGCCATTCGATCTGCAAGATCTTTTCCTCGGCACCTGTTATCTTCTCTTCATAGTCTTTCAATTCAGGCGTGATGTATCGTTCGGCATTGGCCAGGGTTTGCTTACGCATCCAGGCGGAAGGAACTTTATTTTTATGCGAGTTCGTTACTTCAAGATAATAACCAAACACATTATTAAAGCCAATGCGAAGAGAAGAAATACCGGTGGTCTCGGCCTCTTTTTGTTGTAACTGTGCAAGATAATTTTTACCACTGTGAGCAATGTTTCGTAATTCATCCAGTTCAGCGCTCACACCGCTATTGATCATCCCTCCTTTACTGGCCAGGGCAGGAGGGTTTTCTACGATCTCCTTAAAAATTTTATCAGCAATATAATGGCAGGGATTTAATGCATCGCCCAATCGTTTCAGATATTCATTTGTCGTTGTTGCACAGGTCTGTTTAATTTCCTGCACCTGTTTCAGTCCTTTTGCCAAATGGAGTAATTCTCTCGGGTTGATCTTCTTTAATGGAATTTTGGAGACCAGTCGCTCTACGTCGCCACATTGTTTGATAGCGTGAGTGATCTTGTTGCGTAACTCGCTTTGCAGGATGAAAAATTCAACGAGGTCCAGGCGTTCGTTGATCTTTTGAATATCTTTCAATGGAAAAACAATCCATCGCCTTAATAACCTTGCACCCATTGGTGAAACGGTGTTGTCCAATACCTCGAGAAGAGTTTGGCTGCCTTCATGATTTCGTACAACCAATTCTAAATTCCGGATGGTAAACCGGTCCATCCACAAAAAGTCATCGCGATCGATTCGCTGAATGTTTGTGATGTGTTGCAGGTTTGGATGTTCTGTTTCTCTTAAATAATGAAGAATTGCTCCTGCGGCGATCGATCCTTTATGGAGGTCATCTACTCCGAAACCTTTCAATGAATGCGTCTGGAAATGCTTCAATAAAACATCTTCTGCATACGTTGGATCGAATATCCATTCATCCAGCGTGTAGATATACATCTTGCCGCCAAAATATTCTTTGAATTTTTTTTGCTGGTGACGTTGAAATACAACTTCGGCGGGTTTAAAACTTTGCAATAATTTATCAGCATATTCGCGGTCGCCTTCTGCCATAAAAAACTCACCGGTTGATATATCGAGGAAGGCCAAACCGTATTGATCGTTTTCGGCAAAATAGATTCCAGCCAAAAAATTATTGCTTCGGTGTTCAAGAATTTTATCATTGACAGCCGTGCCGGGAGTTACCATTTCAGTAACACCTCTTTTCACAATTCCTTTTGCAAGTTTTGGATCTTCAAGCTGGTCACAAATGGCCACACGATAACCCGCCTTTACCAACTTGTGCAAATAAGTATCGAGTGCATGGTGGGGAAAACCGGCGAGATCAGAAGAAGCGGCTGCGCCATTATTCCTTTTGGTCAAAGTAATCCCCAATACCTGTGAAGCAATGATGGCGTCCTGGCCAAAAGTTTCATAAAAATCTCCGACGCGAAAAAGCAACACGGCATCAGGGTACTTTTGTTTGATCGCCTTATGCTGTTGCATCAAAGGAGTTTCGTCTACTTTTAGCTTTGCCATCTGCGGTTTAATCAAACAGCAAATATAATCGCTTTCATTGCTGTTATTTTATTCAACTGGCGAATGTGAATTACTTTTGCGCCATGCGAAAATTAAGCATGGAAGAACTGAACAGGAAATCGGTAGATGAGTTTAAACTGTCAGAAAAAATTCCCATTGTTATCGTCCTCGAAAATGTCCGGAGTGCCTATAACGTAGGCAGCATTTTTCGGACATCGGATGCTTTTTTATTGGAGTCAATTTATATCTGTGGGTATACGGCTCATCCTCCTCATAAGGAAATAAAAAAAACAGCATTGGGCGCTGAAGACACGGTGGCATGGAAATATTTCAAAAAAACGAGTGAGGCGATCGAAGAATTGAGAAAAGAAAATTATAGGGTCTTTTCCATCGAGCAGGCAGTAAATAGCCATCCGCTACAGGAGATGACTATTGAAAAAGATGAAAAGATTGCCGTGATCTTTGGAAATGAGGTGACGGGAGTTGAACAATCGACCATTGAATTGACTGATGGCTGTATTGAAATTCCTCAGCTGGGAATGAAGCACTCATTGAATATTGCAACAGCAGTGGGAGTGGTGCTTTGGGAGTTTGTTAGAACCAGGATACCCCCGGCCCCTAAAGGGGAGTAATGAACCAGGATCTAATGGATTTGGAAGGATTAGAAGGAAATATTGGGATAGCTTGGCTTCTTTGCGTTCCTTTGCGCCTTTGCTCCCGATTAGTATCGGGATTTGCGTGAAACAATATGTTAACAGTAAAAAATTATCTCTCTCTTATAAAATTTTCGCACACCATTTTTGCAATGCCTTTTGCATTGATTGGTTTTTTTATCGGACTTGACCATCTCTATGATGGATTCGATCCCATATTTGATCCGTTAGGGTTACCAACCCATTGGCGAGGCGAGATGGTAAGTGCCAACCTGGACTTTGTCTTGAAGATTTTTATTCTTATCATTCTCTGTATGATCCTTGCACGGAGTGCTGCCATGGCTTTCAATCGCTATCTGGATAGAAGCATCGATGCAAAAAACCCGAGAACAGCCATAAGAGAAATTCCTTCAGGGATCATTTCAGCAAACAGCGCATTGGCATTTACTGTCACGTCTTCTTTTCTTTTTATTATCATCTGTTATTTTATAAACAGGATTTGTTTTTTTCTTTCACCAGTGGCTTTAATAGTTGTATTGGGTTATAGCTATACAAAAAGATTTACTCCTCTTTGTCATTTGATCCTGGGCCTGGGATTATCGTTAGCACCGATTGGGGCTTACCTTGCAGTAACAGGGCATTTCTCGTTGTTGCCGATACTTTTTTCCTTGTCTGTCATTTTTTGGGTCAGCGGGTTCGACATCATTTACGCTTTGCAGGATGAAGAGTTTGACAAGTCTCAAAGATTATATTCAATTCCCGCATGGCTTGGGAAGGAAAAAGCGCTGAGAGTTTCGGAGTTGTTGCATGTGTTGAGTGCAGGTTGTATCATAACTGCCGGGCTGCTTGCACATTTCGGATGGTTGTATTGGATAGGAGTAATGATATTTTGCGGAATGCTGATCTACCAGCATTCAATCGTTAATCCCACCGATCTGAAAAGAGTAAACCTGGCCTTTATGACGGCCAACGGAATTGCCAGCGTTGTTTTTGCGTGTTTTGTGATCGCTGATCTTTTTGTTCATAATTGATTCGAAATAAATTTATTGTCGTTTGACCTTCTTTGTGTTCTTTGTGATTCTTCGTGGACTTTGTGACCTAATCTTTCAGCAAGGAGTGGCTGGTCACGAAGGGCACAAAGGTTACACAAAGTTATACCGTTAAAATCCAAGCATTTTTCAAACAAATTTTATATGTTTGAAGTGGAGCAGACAGTAAGCCCGTATTTTCTTCATTTATGAAGCTTGGGACGCTGCCTGCTTCTTTCTTTTTTGTGCTGCTATTCGGGAT
>Ga0207674_10009666_pt1 | contig 10997 bp, 10 predicted proteins | sample KBSCornC72_FD_184303 | JGI IMG/M metagenome (GOLD analysis project Ga0207674, IMG submission 184303) | Corn rhizosphere microbial communities from Kellogg Biological Station, Michigan, USA - KBS Corn C7-2 (SPAdes) (version 2) | ecosystem: Host-associated > Plants > Roots > Rhizosphere > Soil ...
TGTACACGCCGCGACCCGTGGACACGTTGCTGCGAACACCGTCGGAGCCGGTGCCAACGTAGATGACGTTCGGGTCGGAGTCCGACACTGCTATCGAGCCTATCGACCCGAGCGGAATCTGTCCGTCCGCAATCGGCGTCCATGTGGCGCCGCCGTCGGTCGTGCGGAACAGACCGCCACTCGCGACTCCCATATAGAACGTGCGGGGCTGCGACGGCACGCCGGTGACCGTCGTTACCCGCCCCCCGCGGCTCGGACCAACGAGCCGGTATTTCATTCCCTTGAAAAGTGCGGGATCGACTCCGCCGCCACGCGCCGGCTGCGCGCCGGGCGAGGCACATGGGGCTGCGAGAAGGAAGGCCAGACAGAGGTATTTGGCGCGGCGCGTCATGGCAGAAGCATAACCGGAGACGCGAGGAGCAGTCGGTATTGCTGACTGCTGATTTTCGATTGCTGATTGAATCGATCAATCAGCAATCAATCAGCAGTCAACAGCAATTCGCCATCAGACTCGCGGGTGCATTCCGAAATGCCAGCGGAGCTTCGACAGAGGATCACGGCGACAGCGCTCCGCCGCGATCGTCACCGCGTCGAGGACGGCTTCCCGCGTGAGCGGTTTTCGCAGCAGGCCTACGACGCCAAGATCGAGCGCGCGCCGGAGGTGTTCGGCGTCCGACAGGCCGGTCATCAGAATCATCTGGGGGGGCAGGTGGTTGCGCAGCGCTTCGCAGACGGCGAAGCCGTCGGGTGGCGGCATGATCAGATCGAGCAGCACGATGTCGGGGTAATACACCGACGCGGCGTCGAGCGCCTCGCGGCCAGACGAGGCGGTGACGACGGCATACCCCTCCTCCTCGAGCCACAACGCAACGAGCCGCGTCAGCTCGTTCGAGTCGTCGACGACCAGCACGCGAACCGACCCAAGCCGGCTGCGTTTTCCTTCACTCCCAGAAAGCGACGCCAGAGTGGTCGCCCAGACGCGGTTACATTTTGGACACTCGTAATAGGCACGGGCATCCTCGTGCCCCGCGGGCACCGCCTCGCATCCGCACCTCGGACACCGTATGTCCATAAACGCGACGGCCCCCTGGCCGTGTTTGCATGACACCGCTACAGTCGTCACCGCTGGAGGCTGGGGTACGGCCATTATAGGCAAATGCCACGCCAACTGGAATCCCAGCGTCAACGCGCGGTGTTCACCCCCTCATCTTCCCAACCAAGAACATCAGGCCGACGGCGACGATGGCGACGAGGATGATGCCGCTCCAGAAACCCGCCTTGAAGATGCCGCCGGCGAGGCGGCACCCGGAAACAGCGAACGCGAGGAGCAGAACGAGGAGCACGTGGGGCACGGCTCGGGTCGTCAACATGTAATCCTCCCTGAATGGTCAATGCTACGATTCGCTATTCATGACTCGGGCCGGACGCCGCAGCGCTGCCTATGCCCTCGCCTGTGCCGGAATAATCACGATCACCGCACTCTTGCTCCTCGGGATGGGACGCGTGCCGATCTGTAAATGCGGCTACGTAAAGGTCTGGCACGGCGTGGTCCAGAGCTCCGAGAACTCTCAACACCTGACTGACTGGTACACGTTCACGCACGTCATCCACGGATTCGCGTTCTACGCGCTCCTGTGGGTCGCGGCGCGGCGCTGGCCTGTAGCACTCCGCCTTGTGGCGGCGGTCGCGATCGAGTCATCGTGGGAGGTTCTCGAAAACACCGACTTCATCATCAACCGGTATCGCGAAGCCACGATCTCCCTCGACTACTACGGCGACAGCGTCGTCAATTCGGTGATGGACATCGCGGCCATGGTGGCGGGCTTCGCGCTGGCGGCACGGATGCCCGTGTGGGCGACGCTCGTGCTCGCGATGGCGATTGAGGCGGCGCTGGCCTATTGGATCAGGGACAATCTTGCGCTGAACATCCTGATGCTGATCTATCCGCTCGAGGCAGTGCGCCGGTGGCAGGCCGGGACGTCATCGCCGTGATGCGCTGGCGGCGCCGCAGAGTTCCGACCCTCGCGAAGTGATCACCGGCGGCGGCGGAGTCGAGTCAGCAGGTCATGAAGGTCTGGTGGAGGCGGCGCTTCGAGATCGAGTCGCCGTCCGTCCGGATGCTGCAGCGCCAGGCGATACGCATGCAGCGCCTGCCTGTGGAACTCGATCGGCCGAAGTGTCGGGGGGCCGTAGGTATAGCGCTCCTCGCCGACGAGCGTATGCCCGCGGAGACGTGCCTGCAGCCGGATCTGGTTGCGGCGCCCGGTTCGCAGGCGCACCTCGATGAACGACGTCGATGCGAACGCCTCGAGCACGCGGTATTCGCTGATCGCCTCGACGCCGTTGGGATCGTTCGGGCGGGTCGCCTTCTGAATGAGCGCCTTCTCGTCCCAGGTCAGCATGTCGCGCCAGACACCCTCGGCCGGCTGCGGCACGCCGTACACGATGGCGAGATACACACGCTCGGCCGTCCGGCGCTTGAACTGATCCTTCAGCATCCGCGCCGCGGCGGGGTGCTTCGCGAACACGACGAGACCCGATGTGTCTTGATCGATCCGGTGTATCGGCAGCGGACGGCGCCGACCGGTCGATCGCAGGTGTTCGTCTACCGCGTCGAGGATCGAGGGGACTCCGGCGTTGCGCTCGAGCGGCACCGACAGCAGACCAGCGGGTTTGTTGACGACGATGAGCGAGTCGTCTTCGTACACGATGTCGAGGCGGCCCCGGCTGACTCCGGCGCGCTCCCGGCGTGCGGCGCTCCCCGGACGATCGATCCAGACGCGGATCGCGTCTCCCGTCACAACGAGCCGCGCCGCCTCCGCGATCGACACTTCCGCCCCGTTCAGGAACACTTTGCGCCGCTCGAGCGCAGCCGCGGCGCGTGAGCGCGAGCCGAGCCGCGATGGCGCGGCAAGGAACTTGTCCAGTCGAACGCCAGCCTCGGCATCCGCGACCACCCAGTCGTTGTTCGGTGGCATCGATGGGATAATCTACCGCGTGTGCGGCCGGAACCCAGCGATCAGCACGCGGCGTTGACCGTGGAGCGCCGAGACCCTGCCGACGTGCGCATCCGCCAGGTCGTCGTTTCTCTCGACGGTGCGCCGTTCGCGACGCTGCTCTTCGGCGACACCGCTACGCGCTCCATTTCTCCGGGCCCGCACCGTCTCCGCGTCCACAACACGCTCGTCTGGAAAACCGTCCAGTTCGACGCGCTATCCGGCGAGCACATCCGCTTCCGCACCGTCAACCGTGCCGGACCCGGGAGCATGGCGCTGGTCGCCTTCCTCGGCGCGGGACCTCTTTACCTCACCGTCGACCGCGTCGCAGATGGCTCGGCGGACTCAACAACAAGGACAGAGTGAATGGCAGCGCGTGATGTCTTCATCGGGACGGACGGCGGGGCAACGACCTCGAAGGTTGCCGGCGTCTGGGCCAACGAATCAGCGGTCTCGACGAAGCTGCTGCAGCGGCCGACGAATTCAGAAGCCGGCCCGGACGTCATGGTTGCCGGCTGGGCGGATGCAATTACCGACTACCTCCAGGTCAACCGCCTCGCATGGGATGAGGTGCGGGGCGTCGGGCTCGCCATTCCGGGACCGTACGAGCGCTACGGCGTGTGGGGCAAATCTCCAAACCTGCCGGCCCACTTCATCGGGTTCGACGTCCACGCCGGCTACGCGCGGGCGCTCGCCCAGCGGGCCGGCCGTCCGGTTGCACTGGTGGTCGGGAACGACGGCAACATGGGGGGCGTTGCCGAGGCGCAGCGCGCGCGCGGGGCGCACGACGCCTCCGTGATGATGCTGGCGCCGGGATCCGGTCTTGGCTGTGCATTCGTCGATCGCCACGGGCTGCCGCTCGACGGCGATACGATCTCGGGCATGGAGGCGGCCCACATGCCCGCCCCGCTTCATCTGCTCGATGCGAGACCCTACCCGTGCGGATGCGGTCGGACCTGGGGCTGCGTCGAAATGTACACGACGCTCGCCGGGCTGCCGCACTTGTTATCGGAGCGGCTCGAACGGTCTCCGCATCACGACCTCGCGCGATCGACCGCGCCGATGAAGCAGCGCGCCTTCGCGCTGCGCGGGCTGGCACAAACCGGCGACCCGCTGGCGCTCGAAATTTTCGATTTCCAGGCGCGCGCGCTGGGTTTGCACGTCGCGTCGCTCTCGATGGCGCTCGACGCACGCTTCGTCGTCATCGGCGGGGGTCTGATGGATCCTGAGTCGACGACCGAGGCCTTCCGCGGGCGCTACCTTCGCATCGTCGGCGAGGCCGCTTCGCCCTACCTGTGGCCCGCACAGCGTGCAACGTTGACGATCGTGCCCGCATCGCTCGGAGATCTGTCGCAGGCAATCGGCGCGGCGCTGGTCGCGCTGTATCGCTTCGGCAGGATAAACGGTGAATCAAGAAATGATGAATGATGAAGTACCCGGTTATTTCATCATTCATCGTTCATCATTCACACGGTCTCAGTCATGGCCATTCGCATCGTTGTGGTTGACGATCATCCGATAGTGCTGCACGGAATCCGGCAGCTGTTGGAGCGGCAGGAGGATTTCACGGTCGTCGCAGCCTGCAGTGACGGCCGGGCGGCGATCGACGCAGTCGAACAACACCAGCCCGACGTCCTCATCCTCGATCTGCGGATGCCGAATCAGAGCGGGCTCGACGTCCTCCGCGCGCTGGAGGGCCGACACGAGCGCTGCCGCCGTGTGCTTCTGACGGCCGCCATTCGCGACCAGGAAGTGACGGAGGCGGTGAAGCTCGGAGTGATGGGGCTCGTGCTGAAGGAGTCCTCGCCCGAGGTGCTTCTCGAGTGCGTTCGGAGCGTCCACGAAGGGAAACAGTGCATCGAGCGCGACACCTTGACGCGCGCACTGCGCTCGGCGATCGCGAGAGACTCCGCCGAGAAATCACCCGATACGCTGACGCCGCGCGAAGTGGAGATCGTACGGATGGTCTCCCAGGGACTCCGCAACAAGGCAATCGCCGAGCGCCTGTCGATCTCGGAAGGCACGGTGAAGGTGCACCTGCACAACATCTACGAGAAGATGGGAGTCGACGGACGGCTCGAGCTCGTGTTGTGCGCGCAGCAAAAGGGGCTGATCTAGACGGGCAGGGTCATCTCCACGCGCGATCCGGTCGCCATCGATTCGATCACCAGCGCTCCCCCGGCGGATACGACCCGTTCTCTCAGGCTCACCGGCCCCGCGTTGGCGGCTTGCAGCTCCTCATCGGTCCTCCGCCCGCGAAATGGGAAGCCGCGCCCGTCGTTCGTCACGACGATGCGAAGGGTGCCGGGATCCGCGAGGTCGATGTCGACCGACACGCGCGAAGGCTGCGCATGCTTCAACGCGTTCACCACCGCTTCCCGCACGAGCAGCCGCAGCGTCTGCTCGGCGGCAGCCGGCACGCGCAGATCCTGGGGCGTTGCGCGCACGAGGATCGGGGTGCTCCACTCGAGCTCGAGCCGCGCTCGGATGTCCTGCAGCGCGTCGGCTACGGCGCCGGTGGCGCCTACCTGCCGCGAGAGCGGCTTCAAATCCTCGATGAAGAGCCGTAACTCCCGCTGCTCGATCGCGATGGCGCGCTCGACCGCCATCAGATTGTCGCGTGCCCCGGGCGGCGCGCCGGTGGCGTCCGCCAGCCCCTGAAGGCGAAGGCGGATCCCGGTCAGCGACTGCAGCACACCGTCGTGGAGGTCCCGCGCCACGCGGATGCGCTCTTCGCGGATGGCCACCTGCTGCAGCTGATCGTGCAGGTGCAGCCGCTCGAGCGAGTTCCCCACTTCGTGCGCGACGACGTTGACGAGCGGCACGAGCTCCGCGCCGGCGGCGCCCAGGCCGGCGCAGAACATCCGTCCGTGCAGATGTTCCCCTTCGAACGGCGCGGAGGCGAGACCGACGCCCTGCACCCGCTCGAGGATGGGCGCTGCCGCCAGACTGCCGCGCCAGGCGGTGAGGACCCCCGCTCCGCTGACCATCGCGTCCATCGAAGCGGCGATCGGATCATTCGACACGAATGTGGCGTTGCGGAGCTCCCGCGGCACCGGTTCGTTCAATTCTGTCGGTGGAATCCTGACGATCTCGGCTTGCGTCGCCTGCGACGACTCGACGTAGACCCAGGGCTCGTCCGCGGCCTCCCAGATGGCGACGACCTGTTCGCACTGCACGACGGTCGCCGCGTGTGCGAGCAGCTTGGACGCGGCGCCGGCGATGCTGACGTCGACGAAGATCGGCCACCCGCTCACCTTCTGGAGCGTCGTCAGCGCCCCGCGCAGATCGTTGAGCGCCTGCCGCTGGGCATCCTCCGCGCGCTTGCGCGCCGAACTGATCGAGGCCGTTACCAGCCCGACGATCGCGAATGCGGCCAGGCGGATGACGTCGTCGGCGCCGACGTCGAAAGACCAGTACGGCCGCACGAAGAAGTACGCGAGCGCCGCGGTCGAGAGCACCGTTGCCAGCAGAGACGGACCGTAGCCGCCGTAGATCGCCGCGAAGAGCACCGCGGGGAAGAAAAGAATCGACACGCTCGTGCCCATGACGCCCTTGATGGCGATGGTGCCGGCGGTGGCGAGCGCGACTGCAGCGACGGCGCCGGCGTACGCGAGCGCGGTTCGTCTCGGGTCCTGGGGCATGCGATGGCGTGGGACGATCGCTGATTAGTTGGACTTCTTCTTCGAAGCCTTCCCCCCGAAAATCGCCAGGTCCACCGCATTGGCCATCGCTTCGTATCCGGCATTGTTCGGATGCAGATGGTCGCCCGGATCGAATTCAGCCTTGAATTTCTTCGGATCAACGGCGTCGCGGGTCGCCGACTCGAAATCGACCACGGCGTCGAAAGCACCCGACGTGCGAATCCACTGGTTCACCGCGGACCTCATGACCTCTCCCTCGTCGCGGGCGTATCCCGCGCCTCCGTAAGGAGTCAGCGTGCATCCGATCACCTTGATGCCCTGCGCATGCGCCCGCGCGATCATTTCTTTGAGCACCCAGACGAGGTCTTCACTGGTCACCGGGGTATTCGCCGCGGGGTTGGCCAGGCCGCCAATGTCGTTGATCCCCTCGAGGATCATCAGCCACCTGACCGATGGATGGCTGAGCACGTCACGGTCGAAACGCGCGAGCGCGCTGACTCCGGCGAGCCCACTCGCATCGGTCAACAGCCGGTTGCCGCCGATTCCCTCGTTTACGACCGCGACGTTGGCCGTCGCCTTGTTCGCAGCCAGTCGTGCCGCGAGCAGCGCCGGCCAGGAGTGGTTGGTGTCCGGTGTCGAGCGCGCTCCGTCCGTGATTGAATCGCCGAACGCGACGATCGCCGCCGCCTCCGACGGCGCCATCACCTCGACGCTCGACAACCAGTAGTACTGCTGCGTCGTGCCGGCCAGCGGGAAGTCCGACGCGCCGCTGAAGTCCCCTTCGCTCGACACGTACGTAGGCCGCAATCCCGTCGAGTGCGTCGTCGGAGTGCCGGTGTCGTGCGGGAAGAACAGGCTGACGGCGAGATCGGCAAGCGCGGGCACGTCGAGTTCGACCGGATCGCTGACGACGACAACGCCTGGCATCAGCGTTAAGGATTGTCTGCCGCCGAAGGTCAGCGGGCGATCCGACCCCGCGAGAATGCCCGCTTCCGTTCCACGTCGTGCGACGTGCGCCGCGCCGACGGCCACGGGCAGCATTCCGAACGCGTTCGACAGCTTCACATGCATGCGGCGTTTGCCGATGCTCGTCCGGAGGATCATCCGAACCGTCTGCTTATTCAGCGTGGTGACGCGGAAGGGCGGGTTCGCCGGCGGCGTCGCAGGGGCCGGCGCGGTCGACGGAGGAGCGGCAGCGGCAGTTGGGTTCGGCGGAGGCGTGATGCGAATCAACTGCTGCGCGGTACCCCATGTCGGTACCCAATGTTCAGCTTTATCTGCCGCGACGGCACTGGTCGCGACGAAGATCACCAACAGCGCGAACGCGTATCGCCTCATCTGCTGCTCCCTGATAACTTGACCTCGATGTAATCGAGCCCCGCGGTCTCGCCGGTGTCCGGTATGCCTTCGATGGTAATCGTGTCGCCGCTCTTCAAGGTTACGCCGCTGAAAACGCGCCGCGACGACGAGGACCCGTCGAGACGCCGCGTCGGCAGCCGATCCGCCGCAGTCCACGCTCCGATCTCACGGTCGCCGACGCGGAGTTTGTAACTTGCTGTACCGGTATTCACGTCAAAATACTGCACGATGACGTCCTGGTTACCCGACGGCCCCGCATAATTGAACGCCGCAGTGCATGAAGCCAACGGACATTCGACCGCCCCCGTTCCTGATGCGGTTTCCCATGGTGTGACCGGCTTCATTACGTAACCGGTCAACTTCGCGCTTTCCGCCTCCATGCGGCCCGCGTAATTATCCACACGTCCCTTCGCATCCGCGACCGTGGACGCGCGAAGGAACCAGCGCGTCACCGCGTCGCGCCACACGATCGCCTGGCCCGACTGGTAATCCAGCTGCTCCCGTATCTCCTCGAACCGTTGATCGTCGACGCGTCCCTTCACCGTTGCCCATTCGCGAAGGTATCCGGTGACTGCCGCTGCGCCTTCGTAATGGGAATCGTAAATGCGCTGAATGACGCTCTCGCCGGAGTGCAGCCGATGCGTGTAGGGGACGTGATGCATGAAGAGCAGCAGTTCGTCGGGACAGGACTCGACGGACTCGTAAATCGCCCGCACCGGCGCCGCATACTGGCCGATGAACCCCGTGCCGGTCGCAACCGTACGATCCATTCCGACGCCGGCCTCGTCCGCACGGTGCCATTGTCCCCAGCCGTTCCGCTCCGACGCTTCGACGGCCACGCCGTAATGGTTGCCGACGATGTCGGTGAGCGTCTGCAGGCCGAGCGGCCCGGTATAGTTCTCGTAGGTGCGCCACGAGTCGAGCTGGATGCGCGTCACCGTGTCGAGCACTCGCGGATCATTGCCGAAGGTCAGCCGGGTCCACTCTTCGGCGATCTGCCGGGACGACAAGCCGGGGTCCCAGGCGAGCCGGCCGAAGCCGTACAGGTTCGCCTGTGAGAAATGGTTGTTGAACCAGTTCGGCGCGAGGCCCACGTTCGAGACGCCTACGAATCCGCCGGTCGGGCGGCGGAACGTGTGTCCCGCGACGATCGACTTCACCGGAGACGGCCCCCCACCCGCGCCGACGTGCAGATCGAAGTCCAGCACGGTCTTCCACATCGGCACGAGGAAGACCGTGTGCCGCGCCTGCCCCATGTACTCCTGGGTGATTTGCAGTTCTATCGCCTGATTCGTCCGTTCCAGCGCGCCGAAGAGCGGCGACGCCGGCTCACGGACCTGGAAATCGATCGGCCCGTGCTTGATCTGCACGATGACGTTGTCGTCGAACTGTCCATCGAGCGGGTGAAAGTTGTCGTACGCCGCCCGCGCGCGGTCGTTCTTGGGATTGTTCCAGTCCATGTGATGGTCGTAGACGAAGCCGCGGTAGAAGATCACGCCGCCGTGCGGCGTGAGCGCCCGCGCGACGACGTTTGCCGCGTCTGCGTGCGTCCGGCCGTAGGCGGAGGGTCCGACCCGACCCTCGGAGTCGGCCTTCAACACGAAGCCGGCAAAGTCCGGAATGGCCTTGTAGATGTCGTCCGCGCGTGCTTTCCACCAGGCAACCACGGCGGCGTCGAGCGGGTCGTAGGTCGGCAATTTTCCGAGCGATTGCGGGCTCCCGAAGTCGATGGCAAGCGCAAGCCGCACGCCCCACGGCCGAAGCGCGTCGGCCACGCGCGCGATCTCGGGCAACAGCTCCGCCGACAGGACCAGCGGATTCGCGTTCACGTTGTTAATCGAGATGCCGTTCACGCCGAGCGAGGCGAGCAGGCGGCCGTATTCACTGACGCGGGTCAGGTCCTGCCGGATGTGACCGCCGTCCCAGAAAATCGAGCGGCCGCCATAACCGCGCTCGATGCTGCCGTCGATGTTGTTCCACTCGTTGACCCAGCGCAGCGGTCCGTACGGGGCCTGGGTCTCGTCGAGCGCTCCGGGCGACTCGTTCGTCGCCATCCTGCGCAGCCACGCGAACGCGCCGTAGAGGGTGCCGCGATCGCTCTGGCCCGCGATCGCAATGATTCTGGCGCCGTTGACCGTAGCCGCTTTCAGCGTGAATCCATCGGTACCGGGACTGGCGGCCAGGTTCAGCTGCGGCACCGCAGCTCGGACGCGATCGATCGTGCCGACGAAGATCGCGCCGTCAGGCGGGAGCTGGCGCGCAACCCGGAGATCTCGGCCGAGCATTCCTCGCACGCCAAGGGCGATCTCCTCGCCTGCCTTGCGAATCGGCGCGGAGTCGCCCAGGACGATGAGCGACCCGGGAAGCTCGGCCTGATGGCGGCGCGCGATCCGCGCATCGAGGTTGGCATACCGCAGCCAGGCCGCCTGTCCTGTCTCCGCGGCGGCGACGGCCGGCAGCAGCACGAGCGCGAGAGTCGAACCAAGCGAGCGCAATCTCATTTCTTTTTCATCAGAGGCGGAAGGTCCCGCTCGAGCGCCTCCAATTGTGCATTGAAAGCCGTCCATCGGGCCTGCTCTTCGGCGAGAAGCTGGCTGAGTGACGTCTGTCGCTGCTTCAGCTCCGGATCGCCGTTCTGCAGCTTTTCGAGCTGCGCCTTGAATGCGGCCGCGAAGGGCTGTTCTTCAGGCTTCGCAGGTTCCTTGGACAACTCCTTCAGCATCATCTCCGTGAAAGGGTTGCGGGCGCCCTCGAGCCCGCGAATCTGCTCGTCGGTCTGCGCCAGGTCGCGCGCGAGGCCCGCGATGCGCTGTTCTTGCACCTGTAGTCTGGCAACGAGCAGCTGAGCGCGGACGCTCGCCTCCTGCATTTTCAACATGTCAGCGCGCAGCGCCTGCAGTTCCGCCACGACATCGTCCAGCGTGGCAGGCTTCGACGCCGCCGCTCCCTGCGCTGAGGCGACCGAGGCCAATCCCACCAGCAACGCGGCAACGAATAG
>Ga0207674_10009667_pt1 | contig 10996 bp, 10 predicted proteins | sample KBSCornC72_FD_184303 | JGI IMG/M metagenome (GOLD analysis project Ga0207674, IMG submission 184303) | Corn rhizosphere microbial communities from Kellogg Biological Station, Michigan, USA - KBS Corn C7-2 (SPAdes) (version 2) | ecosystem: Host-associated > Plants > Roots > Rhizosphere > Soil ...
GTCAGCCAACATTCGGACACCTGTAGGAGTGCACACGGACTGGCGCCGCCGCATCGGCAAGTAGTCGGCATATGCGGGCCGCCCCGGAAGCTGACGGACGGCGAGGGCCCTTGAGCAGGCGCCACCAAAACTGCGCTACGGTGGGACGGCAACGCAAGCGGACCTTGAAGTGCTGATCCGATCTCTCTTTGGATACCGCTCTTGCGCGGCGCACGCTGTTGCGGCCGATCGTCGACAAGGCGGGCTAGACTAGTCGCGCCCTCCCGCAACACGCGCCGCCTGCGCCAGGACCTCCGCGGCCAGCACCCGCGTCACCTTGCGGTGGCCGGCCATGGCGGTGCGGTCGATGGCGGCCACAATGGCAGCGGCGGCCTCCATCGAGCGCTCCATGCGCAGCGCGATGTAGGCGATGACGCCGGGCTCGACGATGAGCTGACGGTCGGTGAAATGTTTTACCAGCACGGCCTTCAGCAGGGTCTCGTCCGGCGGCTCGATCGTCACCAGGGGGAGCGCCCTGAGGCGCGAGCGCAGGTCCGGCAGGCCCGCCTCGATCTCGCCCGGCGGCGTGCGCGAGGTGAGCAGCACGGAAAGCTTGTGCTCGCGCACCAGGTTGAGGAGGTGGAACAGCGCCCGCTCGTCGGCGATGCCGGCGTGAAGGTCCTCCACCAACACCGCGCCTTGCGCCGCCGCGGCCGGCACGTCGGCCTCGCTCAGCGCGGGCGCCTCCAGCCGCGCCGCGCCGGATTTCAGGCGCCAGACGTTGCCGAGGTGGGTCTTGCCGGCGTGCGCCGGCGCCACCACCGCCACCGACGCCTGCGGCCAGTTGGGCCACAGGTCGATCGTGTCGGCGGCGGCCCGGTTGGAGGGGCTGATGAGGAAGTCGTGCACGCCAAGGGCGGCGCGGTGCGGCAGATCCAGGACGAGCTGATCGGGTCCCGCGCTCACTATGCCGTCCCGATGAAGGAGGTTTCAGGTTTCTGGGGCCAGGTGTCAGGCAGCGCTTGCCCGCCGGAAACTTGATATCGGGAACCTGACACCTGAAACCTGATCCCTGAAACCTTCATCCTGCGGCCCCATAGCCCATCATGTGGCGGACCCACAGCTGCAGATAGGCGGCCAGCGACAGCGCCGTTGAGACCCCTGTACTCCATACGAGCACCTCCCGCGTCAGGTCGAGTCCCAGGCTGAATGCGTTGTCGCCGAGCACCGTGGTGGCCAGGATCAGCTGCGCGGCCGTGTTGATCTTGCTGACGTTGAGCGGCTTGATGGCGAAGGGCCGGTGCACCAGCCACGACAGCAGGACAGCGAGCAGGATCAGGATGTCGCGGCTGACGACGGCGATCACCAGCCACATGGGCACCTGCGCGCTCACTGCCAGGGCGATGTAGATGCTGACGATCAGGATCTTGTCGGCCAGCGGGTCGAGGTAGGCGCCAAGCTCGGTCGTCCACTTGAAGCGCTTGGCCAGGTAGCCGTCGACGGCATCGCTGACGCCCGCCGCCAGGAACACGAAGAACGCGATCCGCGGATGGTTGTTGAGCAACAGCCAGAAGATGACGGGCACGCTCATCACGCGCCCCAGCGTTATGAAATTTGGAATGTTGCTATGCACGGCACATACGCAGCTTGAGAGCCCGTCGTGAGGAAGGCAGAGCGAGCCGCCAGGGAGCCCGGAACGCCGGAGCGCCCGGGAAAATCGCAAGTTCGCAGCCGTCGGCGCCGGTGGGAGAGCCCGGCCTACCGCAGTGAGAGCGCCCAGGTCCCGCCGTTGCTGCGCAGGCTGAGACCTCGCTGTGCCAATTCCTCCGTCAGACGCTGTGCGCCCTCGGCATAGCGCAGCGTCACGCGCGCGCCGCGGGCCGACAGGCCGGCCACGTCCAACTCCTCCACGCCCGGCGTGGCGCTGAGCTTGCGGCTGATATCCTGCCATTCCGCCATGCCGCGAAACTCGACCGAGATCAACAGGTCCGTGTCACCGGGGGCCCCCGCAACCTCGCCACCGCCGCCACCGCGCGTGTGGACCGCTTTCCAACGCCCCTCGAGCGTGCGCAGGCCCACCACCGACGCCAGGTCGCGGACGTAGCCGGGGTCGGCCGGGTCCACCCGGTACTGGCGCTTGAGGAACAGCGGCCCCACAGCATCCCTGCCGGCGAGCGTGACCGCGAGGCGGCCGGTTGCCGTATCGGGCTCGGTCGCGGCTACCAGCAGCCGCTCTGTCTTATAAAGGATAGCGAGCGAACGGACCGCGCCGGGGTCGCCCGCGATCGCGCCCGCGACCATCGTGGGGGCCACATCCTTGCGCAGTGCCTCGATCTTGATGGGCGTGAGCGAGTTCTCCAGGTCGAGGCCGCGCCAATTGTTGGTCCAGGCTGCCTGCTCGGCCGGCGCGGCCGGCGCACCACCGGCGGCCTGGGACAGCGGGATGAGGACGGTGACCGGCGCCTGCTCGTCAGTGAAGGGGATGCCCTCGCGGCGCAGCAGGTCGCGGATGGACTTGGCGCGGAAGGTGAAATCGTAGTTGGCGAGATACTCGGTGGCCGAGTTGCGCTCGGAGCGCACCCTGACGCTGTCCACCAGCTCCGCCGCCTCCACCGAGGCGAACTGCTTGGCCCGGGGGTAGGCCGTGACCGGCATCAACCGCTTGAGCAGCGAGCGGAATGCCGCCTGCTGGCCGTCGGCGAGGGCCTTCTGCTTGGCCGCCACGGCGTTCTCGGCGGCAGCCTCCACGGGATAGTTGGCGACGGTGTAGACCTTATCGGCGGCCCTGGCGGGGCCGGGCATGGTTAACGCCAGCGCGGCAGCGGCGCCAACGAGCGCGGGCCATCGACCCAAGATTTCCGTCCAGCCTTGCATTCGGGCCATCCCGCCCCGCTTTTCCCGCATGTCGCCGCCACCCTACCGATTCCGGGCCAAGTCTGCTATGCCCGCATCTGCCGATGCCGGTGGGGGCGACCCCTGGCTCGACCAGTGGGCCGGACTGCAACCGTCGTGGCCAGGGGTCTGGCCCCGCCAGCACCGCTTCTGCCGGCCGCATTGGGGCAAAATTGGGCCAGGAGTTGGATGGCAGACCGCCGAAATGAGCCGCCCGCCCGTCTCATACCGTGACTCCGGCGTCGATATCGACGCCGGCAACGCCTTGGTGAAGGCCATCAAGCCTCTGGCCGCGGCCACCCGCCGGCCGGGCGCCGACGCCGCCCTCGGCGGCTTCGGCGGCCTGTTCGACCTGAAACGGGCTGGGTTCAAGGACCCGATCCTGGTGGCCGCCAACGACGGGGTGGGCACCAAGCTACGGATCGCCATCGAATCCGGGCGGCACAGCACGGTCGGCATCGACCTCGTCGCCATGTCGGTGAACGATCTGCTGGCGCAGGGCGCCGAGCCGCTGTTCTTCCTCGACTATTTCGCCTGTGGAAAACTCGACGTGGAAGTGGCGCGCGCCGTGGTGGCCGGCATCGCCGAGGGCTGCCGCCAGGCCGGCTGCGCGCTCATCGGCGGCGAGACCGCCGAGATGCCCGGCATGTACGCCGGCGGCGACTACGACCTCGCGGGCTTCGCCGTGGGCGCGGTGGAGCGTGACGCGGTACTCCCGCGCGGCGACTTTGCCATGGGGGACGTGCTGATCGGGCTGCCGTCCTCGGGCGTACACTCCAACGGCTACTCCCTGGTGCGACGGCTGGTGGCGGATGCGGGGCTGGCCTGGGATACGCCGGCGCCGTTCGATCAGGCGCGCCCCCTGGGAGAGGCGCTGCTGGAGCCCACCCGCATCTACGTGAAGCCGGTGCTGAAGGCGATCCGGGAGACGGGCGCCGTCAAGGCGCTGGCTCACATCACCGGCGGCGGCCTGTCGGAGAACGTCCCTCGCATCCTCCCCGATGGCCTCGCCGCCCACATCGGACTGGGCACCTGGAAAGCACCCCCTGTATTCGGCTGGCTGATGCAAGCCGGCGCACTCGACGAGGCGGAGATGCTGCGCACCTTCAACTGCGGCATCGGCATGGTGATCGTCGCGGCGCAAGACGGTGCCGATGCCGTACTGCGCGCGCTGCAGGCCGCTGGCGAGACCCCCATCCGCATCGGCGATTTGGAGCCTGGCCGTGGCGTCAAATCACAAGCCAAGGGCAAAGGCGAGGCGGAGGCGGTGCGCTACTCGGGCCTGCTGACGTTCGCATGAAGAAGCGCGTCGGCATCCTCATCTCGGGGCGCGGCTCCAACATGATGGCGCTGGTTGAGGTGGCGCGGACGGCGGGCTATCCGGCCGAGATCGCCTCCATCATATCGAGCGCACCGGATGCGCCGGGGCTGGCCTGGGCCACCGCGCAGGGGCTGCCGGCGCGGGCCATCGACCACCGCGCCCATCCCACCCGCGAGGCGTTCGACGCCGCCGTCCACGCCGCCCTCACTGACGCCGGCGTGGAGCTCGTGGCGCTGGCCGGCTTCATGCGCATCCAGTCCAAGGCCTTCGTTGAGCGGTGGCAGGGGAGGCAGCTCAACATCCACCCGTCGCTGCTGCCGCTCTTCAAGGGCCTGCACCCGCACCGGCAGGCCCTTGAGGCCGGCGTGAAGGTCTCCGGCTGCACGGTTCATTTCGTGCACCTGAGATGGACTCGGGTCCCATCGTGGCACAGGCGGCCGTACCTGTGCTCGACGGCGACACATCAGAGAGCCTGGCGGCCCGCGTGCTGGCGGCGGAGCATCGGCTCTACCCGCATGCCCTGGCGCTGGTGGCCTCGGGCCGCGCCAGCATCGAGGGCGGGCGGGTACGGATCGACGCAGGGCCCGACGCATGGGCGCACCCGGACGGCTGCCTCTTTTCGCCGCAACCCTAGCGGTTGGTAAAAGACCGGCCACACCTGGCGGGGAAAGCGTCTGCGCCGCAGGAGCTGGGGCTGGACAGACAGCCTGGGCCAGTCTACCAGACGCATTAACCCTTGGAAATCAAGGGACCACCGGGAGGCTCCCATGCGACGCGGGCGGAAACCTTCGCACCGCGTTTCCTTTTTTGCGTTTGGTGATCGTGTGTCTGGCGACCCAAGCCCGTGCCTCCGCGGAGCGCGATGAGATGACTGCCGCCGAATCCCACGTCCATGAGCTGGGTGAGGAATCCTCCGTCTGGTTCACCCTCACGCCCCTGCTCAAGGGGCCGAGCAACCCGCTCACCATCCTCATGCTGATGGCGGACCGCTACGGCGGCGTGATCCCGGTCAACATGGGCAACCAGCGCATCGTGCTGCTCACCGCGCCGGAGCACTTCAAGCGCGTGCTGGTCACCAAGCCCGACGACTACATCAAGTACTTCGACGGCCTGAAGCCGATCTTCGGCAAGTCGATGATCACCCACGACGGGGCGCTGTGGCAGAAGATCCGCATGCCGCAGCAGCCGGCGTTCCACCCGGACATGTTCGCCGAGTATATCCCCTATTTCCTGGCTGCGATCCGCACCAAGATGGAGGCCTGGGGGAGGCTGGCCGAGACCGGCGAGACGGTGGAGATGGTGGAGCAGACCTGGACGCTGGCCGCCGACATGATCTGCAAGGCGCTGTTCGACCGGGACATGCCCTTCAACCCGCACTTCGTGTTCAAGTGCGTGAAGACCTACACCGACGTGATGAACCACAAGTCGATCCGCCTCAAGAAGGTGGCCGGCGAGGAGTTCGAGATCACCGAGGAGGACGCCGCCAAGGCCATGGATGTGTGGGCCGGCGTGCCGCCTGAGGTGTTCGCCGCCGACCCCAGGGAGATGCGCGAGCGCACGCTGCTCAAGATGATCGAGGCGGCGGTGGCCGATCCGTTGATCCCCGAGTTCGACCGGCAGCAGGCTGTGGACGAGCTCAAGCAGTACCTCTGGGCCGGCACCGAGACCACGGCACTGACGCTGGCCTGGGCGCTGTATCTGACCGCGCGGCAGCCCGAGGCGGCCGAGCGCATCCGCCGCGAGGGCGAGGAGGTGTGCGGCGACCGCGAGCCCAACGCGGCCGACTATTCGGCGCTGGCCTACACCCGCGCGGTGATCCAGGAGACCATGCGGCTCTATCCGCCGATCTGGATGCTGATCCGGGTGGCGGCGAAGGCCGACGAGATCGACGGCAAGGAAATCCGCCCCGGCGACCGCGTGGCGCTGTTCGCCTATGGCACCCACCACAATCCCAAGTACTGGGAGGCGCCTGAAGAGTTCCGCCCGGAGCGCTGGATGGCCGAGGGCGGCAAGAAGCGCACCCCCGCTCCCTACACCTACCTGCCGTTCGGCGGCGGCAAGCGCAGCTGCATCGGCGGCGCCATGAGCCAGGTGGAGAACACACTGGCGCTGTCGATCTTGCTGCGCCGGTTCAGGCCGGAGTACGTGGGCGTTGAGCCGCCCGGCATCAACGCGACCGTAACCCTGACGCCGAAAGGCGGGCTGCCGTTCAGGATCCGGGCGTTGAGCTGAACGCGCGCCGGGGTCAGACCCGGGTCAGACCCTGCGGGTCTGACCCCATGGCGCGACCGCGAGTGGGCTAGAAGCACGATGGGCGGTGCTGGCGGCTACCCGATGGCCTTCATAGGCTGTCGACCCTACGCCTTCGCCAACGCCTTGCGCACGACATCGGGCGCAGCGGCGATGACCTTGAGATACGCGCGCGCAGCCTGGTCGGGCTCGGCGCGGCCCTGCTCCCAATCGCGCAGCGTTCCGAGGGGGATTTGAAAGCTGGCGGCGAACTCCTCCTGCGAGAGGCCGAGCGCGCGGCGCAACGTCTTGGCGCGCGGCACGGACTTCATGCGCCGCCACTTGTCCTCGGTGATGGGCTGCGCATCAGGGTCGCTCAGGGCCGCCGCATGCTTCTCCGCCTCGGTCATGGCATCGAGGGCGGACCAGTCAGGCCTGGTGCTTGGCGTCTCTTTGGGCATTCTCTTCGTGGTAGAGCCGGCGCTCATAGGGTTGTGCCTCTCTTGCAGAGACAATGCGGACGACCTCGCCTCTCATTGTGTAGACAACGAACAGCAGCCTGTCGCCCACCATGCCAAGGAGGTTATAGCGAGGCTCGCCGTAATCCTCCGTCGTATCCTCGCGCTCGATGGCAAACGCGTCTGCGAAGGCACCGCGGGCGAGTTCGAAGCTGACCTTGTGCTTTGCGAGGTTCGATGCCGCCTTGGCGCCATCCCAATCGAACGCATCGTCTTGCATGCTACTGTTTACCCGTAGCTTGTCAAGCGCATAAGAGGAGCAGGCTGAAGCCTTGCCCGCTTTAAGAACAAAATAGAAACTTAATTTGGCAAAATTCAGGCAATTGGGGTCAGGTCTGCAGGGCCTGTACCTGGAATTTCGAGCACCAAAATGGAAGTTTGTTCCAGCGCGCGAATCATATACGGAATGCGCATATGCATAGGCGAATGCCTATCCGGCCCGCTGTGGCTGGGTAATGAAGGAACGGCCGGGAAGGGCGTCCCCTCACCGACCGCGACACCGCGCTCGCCGACTTGCAGCTGTGCCTTTCACGGGTCTCGGCTGGGTCGGTGACTGGCGTTTCTGGTAAAGCGATTCGACCGCGCCGTCATCAGTAGATGCTGGAGTCTTGGGGCCGCCCACAGTGCCACCGATGGTCGTCGGTGGCGTGTAGCCTCCGTAACCCCAAAATCTCCAAGGGCTGCGACGCGCAGCGTCGGCGAGACGGCCCGAAAGGTATAGGGTCAGACCCGCAGGGTCTGACCCCAGATCGTCAGAACAGGCCCTCGATCTGGCCCTTCTCGTTCAGCTTGATGAAGTCGGCCGAGGGCACCCGCGGCAGGCCGGGCATCGTCATGATTTCGCCGGTCACGACGACGATGAACTCGGCGCCGGCCGACAGACGCAGCTCGCGGATCGGCACGATATGGCCGGTGGGCGCGCCCTTCTTGTTGGCGTCGGTCGAGAACGAGTACTGGGTCTTGGCCATGCACACCGGCAGATGGCCGTACCCCGTCGCCTGCAGCTCCTTGAAACGCGCCTCAACGGCGGCATCGCAGGCGATGTCGGCGCCGCGATAGAGCTCGGTGACAATGGTCTTGACCTTGTCGCGCAGCGGCATCTCGTCCGGGTACAGCGGCTTGAACCTGGACTGGCCGCTCTCGGCGAGGTCCACCACGTGGTGCGCCAGCACCTCCGTGCCCTTGCCGCCGTCGGCCCAGTGCGTGCACAGAAACGCCTTGGCGCCGACGCTCTCGGCCGCCTTCATCACCTCGGCGATCTCCTTGTCGGTGTCGGTGATGAACTTGTTGATGGCCACCACCGGCGGCACGCCGAACTTGCGCACGTTCTCCAGGTGGCGGATCAGGTTCGAGCAGCCCTTGGCGACGGCCTCGACGTTCTCGTTCTTGAGGTCGTCCTTGGCCACGCCGCCGTGCATCTTGAGCGCGCGCACGGTGGCCACGATCACGGCCGCGGCCGGATTGAGGCCGGCCTTGCGGCACTTGATGTCGAAGAACTTCTCGGCCCCCAGGTCGGCGCCGAAGCCCGCCTCCGTCACCACGTAGTCGCACAGCTTGAGCGCGGTCTTGGTGGCGAGCACCGAGTTGCAGCCATGCGCGATGTTGGCGAACGGACCGCCGTGGATGAACACGGGGTTGTTCTCCAAGGTCTGCACCAGGTTCGGCATCAGCGCGTCCTTGAGCAGGACGGTCATGGCGCCGTCGCCCTTGATGTCGCGTGCCAGGATCGGCTTGCGGTCACGGGTGTAGCCGATGACGATGTTGCCGAGCCGGCGCTCCAGGTCCTTGAGGTCCATGGCGAGGCAGAGGATCGCCATCACCTCGGAGGCCACGGTGATGTCGAAGCCGTCCTCGCGCGGGAAGCCGTTGGCGGTGCCGCCCAGCGAGTTGACGATCGAGCGCAGCGCGCGGTCGTTCATGTCGAGCACGCGGCGCCAGGCGACGCGGCGGGCATCGAAGCCCGCCGAGTTGCCCCAGTAGATGTGGTTGTCGAGCAGCGCCGAGAGCAGGTTGTGGGCGCTGGTGATGGCGTGGAAGTCGCCGGTGAAGTGGAGGTTGATGTCCTCCATCGGCACCACCTGGGCGTAGCCGCCGCCGGCCGCGCCGCCCTTCATGCCGAAACAGGGCCCGAGCGAGGGCTCGCGCAGGCAGCTCATGGCGCGCTTACCGATGCGGTTGAGGCCGTCACCGAGGCCCACCGTGGTGGTGGTCTTGCCCTCGCCGGCCGGCGTCGGCGTGATGGCCGAGACCAGGATCAGCTTGCCGTCTCTGTTGCCCTGGGACTTGTTGATGAAGTCGAAGGACACCTTGGCCTTGTAGGGGCCGTAGTTCAGCAGCGCGTCGGCCGGAATGCCGATCTTGCTGCCGACCTCGGCGATCGGCTTCATTTTCGCCTCGCGGGCGATCTCGATATCGGATTTGACGCTCATAGGCTTCTGTTTCCCTCCTGCGAGCTCACGCAGACGTTTGAACATGGGAGTGCATTTCAGGCTTTGGGTGCAGGCTTGTCGAAGACGTCGCCGGCGCTGACGCCCGCGGCCTTCGCCCATTCAGCGGCGGCCACCTTCTTGCCGTCCGCACCGCGCACGCGCTTGGCGAGGATGGCCCCGCCCTGGGCCGCAACGGTCATGCCCTGATCGTTGATGGCGAGTACGCTGCCCGGCGCACCGTCGCCGGCGGCCTTGCCAGGGATCTGGGCGGAGTCGAAGATGTCGACCTTGGCGCCCTTGATTGTGCCCCAGGCGCCCGGCGCCGGGTTGGCCGCGCGGATCAGGTTGTAGACGTCGGCCGCCGGCCTCGACCAGTCGATCTCGGCCACCTCCTTCTTGAACCAGCCCTCGTAGGAGCCGTCGGCGAGGTTCTGGGTGTGCTTGAGCACGCAGCCGGCGCGCACCAGCTCCAAGCTCTCGATCATGGCATCGACGCCCATGGGGAAGAGCTTCTTGAAGTACACGTCGCCCAGCGTCTCGTCGGGGCCGATCTCCACCGACTTCTGAATCAGGATCGGCCCCTCGTCGAGACCCTCGTTGGGCCAGAAGATGGAGAGCCCGCCACGCGTCCTGCCCCGGGCGATGGGCCAGTTGATGGACGATGGCCCGCGGTGCGCCGGCAGCAGCGAGGGGTGATACTGGAACGTGCCGAAACGCGGTGCATCCAGCACCGGCTGCGGCACGAACAGCAACACATAGGCCATCATGCAGACGTCCGCGTTGAACGACTGCATGAGCTCCAGCGCCTCGGAGGTCTTCCAGCTCTTGGGCTGGTGGAGCGGCAGGCCCTTCTCCTTGGCGAAGACCTTGAGCGGGTCCTCAGGCCGGCCCGCCTTGTCGGGCGCGCAGCACACCGCCACCACGTTCTCGTTACGCTCCAACAGCCTCTCCAGGACCGCCTTGCCGAAGGCCTCCTGTCCATGCACGACGATCCGCATCGCGGGTTTCCTCACTCGGATTTATCGATTGCGTGAAAGCCCTGATCAGCGCCGCGCGCCCGTTGGTCTCGCCTGGCGGCGAGCCGCGCGGCTGCAAGGCTCAGCTCACTCCGCCGCCACCTTCTTGATCGCTGCGGTTGCACCGACCTCGGCCAGCGTCCGCATCTCGTCGGGCGAGTAGCCGAGCTCGGCCAGCACCTCGTTGGTATGCTCGCCGAGCAGCGGCGAGCGCTGGACCTCGGTGGGGCTGGCGGAGAGCTTGATGGGATTGCCCACCGACAGGTACTTGCCGCGCGTCGGATGGTCCACCTCCACCATGGTGCCGGTGGCGTGGAGCGACTGGTCCTCCGCGATCTCCTTCATGGAGAGGATCGGCCCGCACGGGACGTCGTACTGGTTGAGAATGTCCATGGCCTCGAACTTGGTCTTGGTCATGGTCCACTGCTCGATGCGGCCGAAGATCTCGTTGAGGCGCGGCAGCCGCGCGGCCGGCTTGGCGTAGTTGGGATCGGTCTTCCAGCCGGGCTCGCCGATGACGTCGCAGATCGACTCCCACACCGGTGCCTGGGTGATGAAGTAGATGTAGGCGTCGGGGTCGTTCTCCCAGCCCTTGCACTTGAGGATGCGACC
>Ga0207674_10009668_pt1 | contig 10994 bp, 8 predicted proteins | sample KBSCornC72_FD_184303 | JGI IMG/M metagenome (GOLD analysis project Ga0207674, IMG submission 184303) | Corn rhizosphere microbial communities from Kellogg Biological Station, Michigan, USA - KBS Corn C7-2 (SPAdes) (version 2) | ecosystem: Host-associated > Plants > Roots > Rhizosphere > Soil ...
TCGCCCAGCGCATTGGCGAGGATCGCCAAGCCCGGCAGCGCGAAGCACAGCGTGAACAGCACCACCGCCGGCAGCGCCAGCGCGGCGTTGGCCCGGGCGCGCAGCGCCATTACTTGCTACCGGTTGCCGCCGCCCATTCGCGATCGATCTCGGACTTTTTCGCCGCCGCCGTTTTGACGTCGAGAGGACGGACCTGCGGCGCCGCGGGGAGCTTGTCGGCGACGTTGTCGGGAAGCTTCACGCCGGGAACCGCCGGCCGGACGAAGCCCTGGGCGAAGATTCCCTGTCCGGTGTCGGTCATGATGAAATTGAGCCAGAGCTTGCCCGCGTCCGGGTTGGGACCGTTGGCGACCAGGCTGATCGCGTACGGCGCCGCCGCGGAAGCTTCCTTCGGAATCACCACCGCCACCGCGTCGCCCAGGCCGTCGGTGTACTTTGCCTTCAGGCCGTCGTTTTCGTACGAGATCCAGATCGGAATCTCGCCTTTGACGAATTGTGCGTACGGTGTCGTGCCGAGCACGCGCAGCACATTGCCCGATTGCTGCAGCTTGCGGAAGTATTCGAAGCCCGGCTGCAGATTGCTCATGTCGCCGCCGTTGCCGAAGTTCGCGGCGAGCACACCCACCTGACCGACGCCGGTCGAGCGCGGATCGAGGTAGACGATGCTGTTCTTGTATTCCGGCTTGAGCAGATCGGCCCAGGACTGCGGGACGTTCTTCACCAGCTTGGTATTGACGATGAACGCGATGGTCAACGTGTGGATCGTGAACCATTTGCCATCCGGATCGCGGAACACCGGCGTCAGCTTGTCGAAATTGACCGGCTTGAACGGCGCGACGACATTCTTGCCGACGGCGTCGAAGGCCGAGCCGGCGAAATAGTACGCCGTGTCGGCCTGCGGGCGGTTGCGCGCCTTGTCCAGCGCGACGACCGTCGCCGCCGACCCGATGTCGTTGTAGACGATCTCGACTTCCGGATAGCGCTTCTTGAACGCCGAGAATTCGGCCGCCCAGTTGGCCCAGGTCGGACCGGTATCGAAGCTGACGACCATGCCTTCTTTTCGCGCCGCCTCGTACAGCGCCTTTTCTCCCGGGTAGAGCTCGGGCGAGTCGAGCACGGTTTGCGCGATGGCAGCGCAGGCAAACCCCAGCAGGGCGAGAGCGACGGCGAAGCGGCCCGGATTGCGCGATATCGGTTGCATGGTCTTCTCCTCCTTCAGTGGGCATTCAGGAACTGGATGGCCTCGCGCGGCACGCGCACCATCGCGACATGATCGCGCATCGAGGTTTCGATTTCGAGACGGCCTTCGCCGGCAGCGACCTCGAGCTGCCGGGTGGCGCCGAAAAATCGGTCGCGCAGCACGTGCGCGGCGAACACATTCTCTCCGCTCGCCGCCGCGCCGATTTGGACGCGCTCCGGACGCACCAGCAGACGCAGCGCGGCGCCGGCGGCGTGCCCATGCCTTGGCGTCGCAAGACGGCCGATCGCGGTGTCGACCGTTTCGGCATCTATCACCCGGCCGTCGATCAGATTGGCCCGCCCGACGAAGCCGGCGACGAAAGCGTCGGCGGGGCGATCGTAGATTTCCTGCGGCGACCCCGCCTGGACGAGACGGCCGTCACGCAGCAGGACCAGTCGGTCGGCGAGCGACAGCGCCTCGTCCTGATCGTGGGTGATCAGCAGCGTCGCGATGTTCTGTGCCCGCTGGATGCGGCGCACTTCGTCCCGCATCGTGGTGCGCGTGGCGGCATCGAGCGCCGACAGCGGCTCATCGAGCAGCAGCGCGCGCGGCTTGAACACCAGCGCGCGCGCCAGCGCGACACGCTGCTGCTGCCCGCCCGAAAGCTGCGCAGGGAGGCGCTGGGCAAGTCCCTGCAGCCCGACCAGTTCGAGCATCTGTTCGGCCCGTCGGCGCCGCTCGTCCAGCGCGATGTCGCGCACGCGCAACGGATAGGCGACGTTCTCCCAGACGCGCATGTGCGGAAACAGCGCGTACGCCTGGAACACGACGCCGCATTCGCGCGCCCGCGCCGGCAGGCTGCCCACATCGCTGCCGTTCAGGCGGATCACGCCGGCATCGGGTTTGAGGAAGCCGGCGACGAGCCGCAGCAACGTCGTCTTGCCGCAGCCGCTCGGCCCGAGGCAAACCACCAATTCGCCCGGCGCGATCGTCATCGTCAGATCGAACACGCCGGCGTTGGTGCCCGGATAGCGGAAACTGACTCCCTCGAGCGCTACGGCCGGCGGGCTCATGCGGCTGCGGTCTTCAGCCGCGTTGCGCCGCCGGCGGTGAGCCCGCCGCCGATCGCCGCGGCGAGCGCGAGAGCGAGAAGAATCACCGTCGCGGCGCAGGCAAATCCGGTCGCGCCGTAGAACGCCTGCAAAAGCACGATCGGATAGGTCCGATTGAGGAATCCTGCCACCAGATTGGAGAACTGGAACTCGCCGATCGACAGCGCCGCGACAATGATCAGGCCGGCGAGAATCGAGTGCCGCAGAGCCGGCAGGACGACGTGCACGAAGCGCTGCCACGGGTTCCCGCCCAGCGACTCGGCGGCGTCTTCCAGCACGCGCAAACCCAGCCGTTGCATGTCGGATACGACTGCCTGGAGAAAGTAGGGCAGCGTGAGGACGACGTGGCCCGCCGCGAGCAGCCAGATGCTTCCCAGCCAGGGCAAGGTGTCCGACGAAAAGACCAGGATGAAGCCGAAGGCAAGCACCAGCGGCGGGAGCGCGACCGGAAGCTGGTAGAGCACGCGGGTGAGCGCCCGTATGCGGCGGCTCTCCGTGTGAAACACCGCGTACGCAAGCGGCAATCCGATCAGCGCGCATGCCGAGCATGCGATCGCCACGACGGCAAGGCTCGCCGCGAACGCGCGGCGAAAACTGGGGTCGGAAGCGACATTGCGATACCAGTGCGTCGTAAAGCCCGTCGGCAGCAGCGTGTTCAGCCACAGCTCGCCGAACGAGCCGACCAGCAGCAGCGCGATCGGCACGGTCAGGAAAGCGAGGTAGCCGGCGGTGACCCAGCGCAGGAACATCGGTCGCGTGCTCGGGAGAAGGACGGCGGCTCCGGCCCGCCGTCGAGACGAATGATAGACGGGATTTGCTACCATGGTGAAATGCGAGCCAGGCGCAGGCAAACGACGAAGATCGGTGAATAGGATTGCGGTAATCGACGATTGGCAGAACATCGCCCGCCGCAGCGCCGACTGGTCGGCGCTGATGGCGCGTGCCGACGTGCAATTTTTCGAGGCGCCTTTCGCGGACGAGAACGACGCGGCTCGACGGCTTGCCGATTTCGACATCGTGCTCGCCACGCGGGAGCGAACGCCGTTTCCGGCCTCGCTGGTCGCCCGCCTGCCGAAGCTCAAGATGTTCGGGCTGACCGGCGCGCGCGCCGCATTGATCGACAGCGCGGCGCTGACCGCGCAAGGCGTCACCGTCTGCTATACCGGCGGCGGCCCGTCGGGCACCTCGACCGCGGAGCTCGCACTCGGCCTGATGCTCGCCGCGGCGCGAAGGATTCCTGCTGGCGATGCGGCCGTCCGCGACGGTCGCTTTCAGACCGGCACCGAAGCGGGTCACATACTGGAGGGCAAGACGGTCGGCTTGATTGGCTTGGGACGGATCGGCGCGCGCATGGCAGGATATTGCGGCGCGCTGGGGATGAAAGTGCTGGCGTGGAGCCAGCACCTGAGCGCCGAGACCGCGGCCGCCGCCGGGGCCGTTCGCGTGGGCAAAGATGAGTTGCTATCCGCCGCCGACGTGGTCAGTCTGCACCTGGTGCTCTCGGACCGCACGCGCGGCATCCTGGGCGCTGCCGATCTCGCTCGCATGCGGCCCGGCGCGATCCTGGTCAATACCGCGCGCGCTCAGCTGGTCGACGAGGCTGCGCTGATGGCCGCAGTGGAGTCGCGGCGGCTGATCGCGGCGCTCGACGTTTTCTACCGCGAGCCGCTGCCTGCCGGCCACCCGCTGGCGCGCGCCCCCAACGTCGTGCTGACGCCGCATCTGGGATACAGCGCGGTCGAGGTTTACCGCGAGTACTACGCGCACGCCGTGGAAAACGCGCTGGCGTTTCTCGACGGCAATCCGATCCGAGTCCTGCAAGCCGCGAGCCGATAGCGGGCCGGCGCCGCTCGGCGCGATGACCGCGCAGCGCCGGTGCCGGTCACACGGCTGTGCGCCGGCGCGCGACGCCCAGCACCATGATCGACAGGCCGATCAATGCCGCGGTGGCCGGCTCGGGCACGGCAAGCACGCCGAACAGCCCGTGCTCCTCGTCGCCGGGGCCCGCCGAAAAATAGATCGACTGCGAGTTGCCGGCGCCGCCGTCGTTCCCCGGGATCAGGCCCCACAAGCCGTCGATCGCCAGCGGGATGCCGCCGGCGCCCAGCAGCTGCCCGATGAACGTATCGGTGGTCGTGTCGAAGACGTTGATGCGGCCGTCGCCGAAGTTCCCGACCAGCAGATCCCCGGCGAACTGGCCAAAGGACGCCGGTGCCCGTGCCAATCCCCAGGGCGAATTCAGCGTGCCGTCGGAGCCGACCCTGCCAAGGAAGTTGCCCTGCAGGTCGAAAGCGCTGACGAAGCCGTTGCCGGGTCCGGATTCGTCGTCCCCGTCCGGTCCGACCTTGGCATAGGTTACATATAGCGTGCCGCCAAGATTTTGGATGTTAAACGGCGCGAAACCGCTGGGAATGCCGGGGTCGGTAAACGATCCGGCGAGATCCGGCGCCGCGGGGTTGCCCTTGAGGATGTCGACCTGGTTGCCGGCGAAATCGGCCGCGTACAAATAGGCGTCGCTGCCGATCACGGCGATGGCCGCCCCCTTGTAGCTGTTGGTGGTCGAGCTTGTCTGAAGCACCTCGGCATTGGTCCCCAGCGAGCCCTTCCATCCGGAGATCGTTCCGTCCTCGCTGACGAACAGGAAGAGGTCGCCGTTGAAGTTGCCGGCGGATGCCGGGTTGAAGACCTGGCCGGTCACATTGCCGGCACCGGGAATGGTCACCTCCAGGCCTTGCTTGGTGGTGGCGTTGCTCAGCGGATCCACGCGGTACAGCACGGCGAGGCCGACTTCATTCGAAGAGACCCAGAACGGCGACGTCGGGGAATACGAGATGCCCCAGGCGTTTTTCAGGTTCGGATCGGTGATCTGAGCCGCATTGACCGATTGGTCGTCGGTTACCAGATTGACGACGGTAAACGACGTCGCTGCCGCCGGCAGCGCGAGCGCCAGGCTCACGCCGAAGATTGCACCGGCGCGGGCGATGGCCAAAGCGGAGTGGGATCGGATGAGGGCGGCAGACCTTGCCGTCGACCGGGTCGTCTTCATGGCGCCTCCTTGAATGGTCGAAATACACGGTAGCAAACAAGGGGTGCGCATTGGTCATTCCGCGCAAAGTCGCAGGCCGACGACAAAAAATTCCTGCGGCGCGCAGCGCGCGGCGGCGCGCGTGTAAATCGTACAAAGTCGCTAGCGCGAAGACGCTTGAAGGATCGCGTTCCAGCTCGCGTCGCTTCGCACGGTGGCGACGGCGTCGGGATTGGTGATGCTCTCGCGCAGCAGTTTGGCGGTCGCCGCCGCCGGCAGCGGACGGCCGAGCATGAAGCCCTGAACCATCGTGCAGCCCAGGCTCAGCAGCAGATCGATCTGCGCCTGGGTTTCCACGCCTTCGGCGACCACACTCAGCTTCAGACTGTGCGCCATGGCGATAATCGCCCGCGTGATCGCAACATCGCCCTCGTTCTGGCCGGCGTCGCGGATAAACGACTGATCGAGCTTGAGCTTGTCCAGCGGCAGCCGCCTCAGATAAGACAGCGACGAATAACCGGTGCCGAAATCGTCGATCGCGATCTTCACGCCCATCGCGCGCAGCGCCGTCAGCGTCCGCAGCGCGAGGTCGGCGTCACCAAGCAGCATCGACTCGGTGACCTCGAGCTCCAGATAATCGAGCGGGACGCCGACGACCCGCGCGATCTCCTCGACCCGCTCGGCAAGTGCCGGATCACTGAACTGGACACTGGACAGATTGACCGCGATCGTCACTGCCGGCAGGCCATCCGCCAGCCACGCGTTGTGCTGGATCAGCGCTGCGACCAGCACCCACTCCCAGATCGCCATGATCAGCCCCGCCTCCTCGGCGGCGCCGATGAAATGCGCGGGGCCGAGCATGCCGAGCGTCGGATGATTCCATCGTATCAAGGCCTCGATGCCGACGATCCTTCCGGTCTGGATCTCGATCTGCGGCTGATAGTAGAGCTCGAACTGCTCGCCTTCGAGCGCCTTGCGCAGATCGTGCTCGAGCGAAAGCCGTTGCGCAGACGCGGCGCGCATCGAATCCTGGTAGAAGAAATAACGGCTGCGGCCCTGCGCCTTGGCGTGGTACATCGCCACGTCCGCATTCTTGAGCAGCGTATCGAGCTCGTCTCCGTCGCGCGGATAAAGCACGATGCCGATCGATGCCGAGACGAAGACCTCGTGCGTGCCCAGGATGATCGGCTGTGCGAGCATCGCCAGCAGCCGCGTGGCGGCTCGCGCCGCGTCCTGCTCGCTCGCGACTCCGTTGAGCAGCACGATGAACTCGTCGCCGCCATGCCGGCACACGTCGCGCTCCAGCGATTGCGCGTGCGGAGGTCCCGCGATGTCGTCGGGCCGCAGTCCGCGCGTAAGACGCTGCGCGATGACCCGCAGCAGATCGTCTCCGACCGCGTGGCCGAGCGTGTCGTTGATGCGCTTGAACTGGTCGAGATCCAAATACATGATCGCGAACGACGTGCCTTCGCGCCGCGCGCTGTCGAGCGTCTTGGCCAGCTTCTCGTCGAAGCGGGACCGATTCGGCAGCTCGGTGACCGCGTCGAAGTAAGCGAGGCGGTGAATCTGCTGGATCGCACGCGTTCGCTCGGTCGCATCCTGGATCGTTCCCGCCAAGCCGGTGACCGTTCCCGCCGGGCCGAGCAGCGGCTCGGCCAGCACGTGCACGTGGCGCTGCTCGCCGTCCGGGCCGCCGATGCGCACGTCGTGTCCCTGCAAAACCTGGCCGCGTGCGAGCCGCACCAGCCAGCGCTTGAACGGGCGGCGATCATCGGCGTGGACCAGACGGAGGATGGCGTCGGGTCGCAGAGCGATCTGCGTCGCCGTGACGCCGAGGATGCGGAATACCTCGCCCGAACAGACGATGCTGTTGCTCGCGCGTGCCCACTCCCAGTTCCCGATGCGGGCGATGCGTTGGGTGCGCGCCAGCTGCTGCGCCAGGTTGCGGGTCGCGGCGCTTTCGCTCTCCGCCGCCTCGTAGGCGGCCTTGAGCCTTTGCTCGCGCCGGGCGACCCGCCGGTACATGTTCTCGAGGCCGCGCTGCAGACTGACGAGCTCGGACGATTCAGCCTCCGCTTTGCCGGCGCCAAGGCGCCGCGACGGCTCATCGCGGCCGGCCCGGAAGCGCGTCAGCGCCGCGCGCAACGCCGCGACAGACCGCGAGATGCGACGACCGATCACGGCGATCGCCGCGCAAGACAAGGCGAGCACCAGCAGCGCGTAGGCCACGCCGCTCAACACCCCGGCGTAAACCAACGGCAGCAGCGCCAGGTGCGCAAGCGTCACCGCCGCGATCGCCTGACCGGTGAAGCTCGACCAGAACGCGGCGACCGGCCGGCTGTGGCGCCGTGCCGATGCCGGTTGCAATGCGGGCTTCGTGCGCGTTGCCCGCTGCTGGCCCAAAAGCCCCACTGCTGCCTCCCTGGCGCGTCGTTTGCGAACGATTTCGCAAAACGCGGACGCGCGTCAGTATCCGCCTACCTGACGCGTAGGGCCTAAAAGGCAAGCATCATGCCAGCGCGCACGCCCGAGGACCCCGGACGCGCCGGCCGGTAAAGCGACGCGCCGGGTCATTCCCGGCCGATTTACGCCAAACACCCGGGGCGAGAAAACCGGTCGCCGCCGGACTTTGCATCGAGCGGGGCAATCGGTGACACTCGGGCCTGATCGCCGTCGCGAAAGGACATCATGTCCGATCCTGTTTATTCCCGCCGTACGCTCGCCGCGCAGGCCCTGGGCAATGTCGACGCCGCAACCCGTGCCGTCGTCGCGCCGATCCATGTCGCGACCACGTTCATCCGCGATCCGGACAATCAGTATCGCAGCGGCTATAGCTATGGGCGGCCGGACAACGCCACGGTGCGCGAAGCCGAAGCGATCGTCGCGATGCTCGAAGGCGCCGAAGCGGCACTCGTCCTCGGATCGGGCATGTCGGCAGCCACCTCGGTCTTCCTGGCCCTGGCCCCGGGCGATCACATCGTCGCGCCGACGGTCATGTACTGGGGCTTGCGCAATTGGCTGCTGAACGACGCGACGAGCTGGGGATTGAAAGTCGACCTGGTCGACACCGACGATCTGGCAGCGGTGCGCGCCGCGGTCCGGCCCGGCGCCACCCGTTTGGTCTGGCTCGAAACGCCGGCGAATCCGCTGTGGACGATCACCGATCTCGCCGCGGTGGCAAAGATCGCTCATGCCGCGGGAGCGCGCGTCGTCGTCGATTCGACCTGCGCGACTCCCGTCCTGACGCGTCCGATCGAGCTTGGCGCCGATATCGTCATGCACGCCGCGACCAAGTATCTGAACGGACATTCGGATGTCGTTGCCGGCGCGCTGGCGACGGCGCGCAGCGACGAATTCTGGGAGCGCATCAAGCGCGTTCGCGCCATGCTGGGCACGATCGTCGGACCGCTGGAAGCCTATTTGCTGATCCGCGGCATGCGCACGCTGCATCTTCGCGTCGCGCAGGCCTGCGCCAGCGCGATGGCGCTTTCGCGCCGCTTGCAGCAGCATCCGGCGGTGGCGGAAGTGCTCTATCCCGGGCTGCCGACGCATCCGGGCCATGCGATCGCGGCGCGCCAGATGCGCGACGGTTTCGGCGGCATGCTTTCGATACGGGTGCGCGGCGGCGAGTCCGCGGCGATCGCCGTGGCAGCCCATGTCCGCTTGTGGAAGCGAGCCACGTCGCTCGGCGGCATCGAAAGCCTGATCGAGCACCGCGCGTCGGTCGAGGGCGCCGGCTCGCCTTGTCCGCCCGATCTTCTGCGCCTGTCGACCGGCATCGAGGACGTTGACGACCTGTTCCGGGATCTCGACCAGGCCCTCACCGCGGCGGATCGCCCGGGCTGAACGCGTTCTTCGCGATCGATGCGGGCTAGGCCTTCAATCCGCGCACGCGGTAGGCGATAACCGGGCGGCGGAACCCCTTCAACGTCAGCGCTTCCTGCGGCTCGACCTCGATCAGCGCTTCCACGCCCGCATACACCTTCTGCGAGATCAGGATCTGATCGCCGGGAGCCTCCCCGCAAAGCCGGGAGGCCAGATTGGTGACGGTGCCGATCGCGCTGTAGTCCCAACGGCCCTCGAAGCCGATCGCCCCGATCGTCGCGAAGCCCTGGGCGATGCCGATACCGAGACTCAGGTCGTAGCCGCGCTTGGCCCAGTCCTGCGCCATGCGGCTGACGCGCTCGCGCACCGCCAGCGCCATCCGAACCGCCCGCTCGGCGGGATTCGGGATCGGCACCGGATCGTTGAACAGGATCGTGATGCCGTCGCCGGTGAAGTGCTCGAGCGTGCCCTCGTATTCGAGGACCATCCGGCCTGCGACCTGGTGGTACTCGCGCAGGACGCCCATGACTTCCTCGGGCTCGGCGACCTCGGCGAACGCGGTAAAGCCGCGCAGGTCGAGGAACACGACGGTGATCTCGCGGCGATGGCTTTTTAAGGGATCGTCGGCGCCGCCGGTAACGATGAGCTCGGCCAGATGCGGCGAGAAGAAGCGGCGCAGGCGGCCGACCCGCTCGAGCTCGCTCACCTGCGCCGCGACGCGCTGTTCCAGCTTGGCGTTCCACTCCTTGACCTCGTCGGCGAGCTCCTCGGCCGTGTCGTGCAGTCGCTTGATCCGCAGCATCGAGCGAACGCGCGCGGCGAGCGACGCATGGTCGACGGGCTTGGTCAGGTACTCGTCGCCGCCGGCCTCGAGTCCGGCGATGATGTCCTTCGAGTCCGCCATCGCGGTAACCATGATGATCGGCGTGAACGGAAACGAAGCGTCGCCGCGCAGCCGGCGGCAGACCTCGAAGCCGTCGAGCTTGGGCATCATGACGTCGAGCAGGATCAGATCGGGCTTGTCCCGCCGTGCGACGGCGAGCCCCTCTTCACCGTCGGCCGCGGTGATGACCTCGTAGCCTTCGGCGGCCAGCCGGGTCTGGAGGACCTTGACGTTGGTCGGGTTGTCGTCGACGATGAGGATGCAGGGGGTGGCTCTCACCAGCGATATTCCCAGAGGTCCGCGAAATATACGGCCTCGGACGGCGTTGCACAAGGAAAAATCGGGAGTACTGCGCACCAAAGCGGGACGAAAGCGACATTTGCAAAACGTGCAATCCTCACTCGACAATCCGTCATCGGCAGCGCGCCCGGAAGCGGCGCTAGAAGATCTCGCGGAGCTGGTGCAACGACGAACGCCGGTGCGCCTGCTGGTGCGGTGGGTCGCGGGACTGCGCGCGTCGGTTCACACCAAGCTCCTTACCGCGTTCCTGATCGCCACGCTGCTGTTCATCGCCGTGTCGCTGTTCAGTCTGCAGACGCTGGTCAATGCCACGCAGCAGAGCCGCCAGCTCGACGAGGCGCACGAGCTGGTGAGCCTCGCGCAGCAGAGCGAGCGCGCGCTGGCGAGGCAAATGCACTACACCGACGTCGCGCTTCTGTCGCAGGACGAGGCGGCGATCGCCCGGATCCTGCGCGAGAACAACCAGTTCAACGACCGGCTGGCGAAGCTGGAAGCGGCCGGTACCGCCGACCGGACGCTGGTCGAGCAGATAAGGACCTCGCAGGACGAGGCAATGGCGGTGGTGGCCGACATCGCCAATGCGATTCGCGACGGCAAGCTTGGCGCGGTCACCTCCGCGCTGTTGCACCGCCAGGAGCGGCTCGACACCGAGATCACCACGCGCGTCGG
>Ga0207674_10009670_pt1 | contig 10991 bp, 6 predicted proteins | sample KBSCornC72_FD_184303 | JGI IMG/M metagenome (GOLD analysis project Ga0207674, IMG submission 184303) | Corn rhizosphere microbial communities from Kellogg Biological Station, Michigan, USA - KBS Corn C7-2 (SPAdes) (version 2) | ecosystem: Host-associated > Plants > Roots > Rhizosphere > Soil ...
AACACCACCACTCAACTGGCGATAGATATTGATGTCTTCAGGATTTAAATTATCAGCAATCCGAACTTCAGATGTTACCGATTGGGCGCCCTCATTAATGGAAAATGCTGCAATATGTGAGTGTTCATCAATAACGCCAGGTGATAAATACTGACCTGTGCCATCAATGACTTTCGCCGAAGGGTCAGATAAGTTCTTTCCGATCTGTGCGATCTTCCCATTTTTTATCAATACATCCGTATTTAGAAGAATGCCTTCTTTTTCATTTGTCCAAACCGTGGCATTTTTTACTAATAAATTTTCCTGGTGAGGCAAAGATTCCGAACCATAGGCGCCGAAGGGATAGATAACCTTGCCAAGCTTCAGCGGTGTCTTTCTTTTCGCGCTATCAACAGATTCATTCGCTTTTGTCCCGATAACTATCGGGATGGCGCTCCATGTTAACGAATTACCCAGTGTGTCAACTCCGTTCCCCTGCCATACATCGCCATTGTTTACGCCGCTTAAGCGAATACTGGGGCCTCCTTTGCCTCCTCCTTTATCACCTTTCTCTTGTTGCCCCTGTGATTTTTTTTGAGGCGTTGCAGAAAAACTTAGTTTGACCAGTTTTCCATCATAATTGAATTTTCCGGCGAGAGTATCCTTTGCTATTACACTTGCGGTATTTTCATTTTTTACATCCAGGGTATAATGTGTGGTTCCGCTTGTTGTATTTAAAACAAGATCATAGGTTCCTGCAACATTCGTCCATGCTTCTTCTTTCACTTCATATTTATCACCTTGTACCCAATTTTCAATAATGTTCGTTTTTTCATTGAACAAAGGACCTGTCGTAATTAAAAAATTAGCAAGTTTGCCGTCGTCGAGGCTTCCTACTTTATCGTATACACCTAACCACGTAGCGGGAGTTTTCGTGAGCGCTTCAAATGCTTTGCTTTCGCTTAATCCGTATTCAATGGCTTTGTGAAGATTTGTCCAGAACTGCTTTGGGTCGCGCAGATCAGCCGATGTTAAAGCAAAAGAAATATTTGCCTTTTCAAATGCAGCGGGATTGGTTGGCGCCAGTTCCCAGTGTTTCAGATCAGCCAGTGAAACATATTTTGCATCATTCGGATCATCCACGTCCTGTGGCTGGGGAAAATTAAGTGATAAAATGAATGGAGCTTTTGTCGCAGCGATATCTGCGATGCGCTGGTATTCATTTCCACCCCCTTTAATAATATATTGTACACCGAATTCATCCCCGATCCTGTCCGCTCTTATATCAGCCCATTTGTCGTTTGCATCAAAGACCTGCGGTAAATTTTGTTCATCATTCCATGCCTGCAAACTCATATTAACCCCTTCCTTCGCAGGCCGCCCTTTATACCATTGCGCATCAAGATAAGTTTGGCGAAGTAAGGCTACACTTCCCATCATCGAACCCGGGTAGCTCTGCGTTGAGGTTCCTTTACTGAATGAATAATTTGCAGAAGCCTTATCCTTCACAATTACCAAATTTTCTTTTTCAATCGCAAGCGTTACAACAGCACCAGTACCTCGTGCTATTCCATCTTTTTGATGAGTAAGAACTGAACCGAAACCCAGATCACGAAGTGATTTAGCAGATTTATCATCCACTGCAAAAATGTCGGCGGCATTTACTTCGCTTTTTATGGCCTGGTTCCAGCCATAAGCTCCTTTCGTGCTGGTGGCAAATTGCTGCGGTGCAAAAAACCCTCCTGCAGCAGGAGTCGGTCGTTGCGGTTGAGGGATCCCGTAATCAGTATAAATGTCAATCAATGATGGATAAATGTATTTGCCCTTACAATTGATCACCACGGCATCTTTTGGGATTGGTGCATTTGCACCTACACCTGTTATCTTTCCTTCACGAATAACAAGAGTTGCGTTGTTCAGAGTAGTTTGACCGTCTTTAACGATAGTTGCATGGGTGAAAGCATAGCAGCCCGTTCGGGGATCGGCGACTCCATTTACCGGGGAGGTGACCTGTGCGTTCACGAAACTGCATAACGACAGCGCCCCTATTGCGGCAATGATTCTTCGTTTTCTCATAGCAGGAAATTTTTGTTCGAAAGTGATTGAAAAAAGAATACCATCAAAAAATCTTTTCCAGAGACAATCAATGAAAAAATTTCCGATATGACGTTAAAAGAAAACTTTTCCTTGCAGGGAAAACACTTACAGAATGGATATTGGGATATTTTGATATTGAGATATTTAATTCCAACTCCGAATACCTAATATCCAATATCCAATATCCCAATATCCAATATCCTTGTCCTCTAACGATTCACGGTAAATAGTTTTACTTTTGAAGCGGATGAAACCTAATTATGCCGGTAGTTAAAGAAAGAATCGTCATTCCTGATTTCCGCCTGTCTCCACGAGTCGACCAGGTGGGAGTTGACGAAAGAGCGTCCCGTTTTACCAAGCGGAGTATTAAGAAACAGTCTAAAGTGGACGGATTAAAGCTGGTGTTGAGTATGATCGATCTCACCACGCTGGAAGGAAAAGATACACCCGGCAAAGTAAAGCAACTTTGTCACAAAGCAAAACACTTGCTGGACACTTATGAGGGCTTGCCAACTGTTGCGGCAGTATGTGTCTATCCTTCAATGGTAAGGATAGCAAAAAAATCCGTTGAAGGCTCCGGAATAAAAATTGCTTCAGTAGCCACAGCGTTCCCAAGCGGACAAGCTCCATCGAAAGTAAAAATAGAGGAAACAAAATTTGCAGTGAACGAAGGTGCCGATGAAGTGGATATGGTAATATCAAGAGGAAAGTTTTTGGCCGGTGAATACAATTTCGTGTTTGATGAAATTGCTGCCATCAAAGAAGCTTGCGGTGAAGCAAGGCTTAAAGTTATTCTTGAAACAGGCGAATTGAGCACTTTTGATAAAGTAAGAAGAGCTAGTGACATTGCCATGTATGCAGGCGCCGATTTCATAAAAACATCAACAGGAAAAGTACAGCCTGCAGCAACGATGCCAGTGACATTGGTGATGCTGGAAGCCATTCGTGATTATTATTATAGTACAGGGAAAATGATCGGAATGAAACCTGCCGGAGGCATATCAAAATCAAAACTAGCCCTTCACTATCTTGTAATGCTGAATGAGGTACTTGGAGAAGACTGGATGAATAATCATTGGTTCCGTTTTGGCGCCAGCAGTTTGGCAAACGATGTATTGATGCAGCTTGTGAAAGAAAAAACCGGTGTGTACCAGAGCGGGGATTACTTTGCCATAGATTGAGAAGGCCCCTGTCCCCCTAAAAGGGGCACTTAGATCGAATGGTTCGTTTTGATGGGAATGATAATAAAGTTGAAGTGGTAGTTAACTAGTTTGGACTTGCACTAAAGAACCGTCTCTCCCCTGCAGGAGAGGGATAAGAGGGTGAGGTTGCTGAATAGAATTACAGAAAGTACAAGTGTGCGACGCAACGAAAGATGAGTAAAGTTGATGTCGCTGGTAACACAAATGAGATCCTGAAATGCGGACAACAACGAAAAAAGAAAAGAAGACCTCTTCAAAAAGTAATGGTGTTCCGAACCTGCCTGCCGATAGGCAAGAGTTGAAATTCAACTCTGGGTGGGAATATGCGCCAGCGCCAGAAAGTAAGAGTCATATCAAATTAAAGGACCGCTATGAACTTTTTATCAATGGAAAATTTGTAAAGCCATCTTCCGGAAAATATTTTGAAACGATCAACCCCGCTACCGAAGAAAAAATTGCAGAAATAGCCGAAGCAAATGCAGCGGACGTTGACAAAGCAGTAAAGGCAGCAAGAAATGCCTACGAGCGAATCTGGAAAAAAATGCCGGCTACCGAGAGAGCAAAATATATTTTCCGCATTTCAAGAATGATACAAGAACGTGCAAGAGAATTTGCGGTGATCGAAAGTATTGATGGCGGCAAAACCATTCGCGAGTCGAGAGACGTTGATGTGCCGCTGGCTGCAAACCATTTTTTCTATTATGCCGGATGGGCCGACAAACTGGAATATGCATTTCCCGGGCGTGTTCCTTCGTCCCTTGGCGTGGCCGGACAGATCATTCCATGGAATTTTCCTTTGTTAATGGCCGCCTGGAAATTAGCACCGGCACTTGCAACAGGAAATACGGTTGTATTGAAACCAGCGGAAACCACGCCCCTTACGGCTTTGAAGCTGGCAGAAATTATCCAGGAATCAGGATTACCAGAAGGAGTCGTCAATATTATTACAGGTTTTGGTCAAACGGGGGCTGATATCGTGGATCATCCTGATGTTGATAAAATTGCTTTTACCGGTTCAACTGAAGTAGGAAAGATCATTCAGAAAGCCGTGGCGGGCACAAATAAAAAGATAACGCTTGAATTGGGTGGTAAGGCTGCAAACATCATTTTTGATGATGCCCCACTCGACCAGGCCGTAGAAGGGGTCATCAATGGAATCTATTTTAACCAGGGACACGTATGTTGTGCCGGGTCAAGATTGTTTGTCCAGGAATCAGTGTACAATATTGTGTTGAGGAAATTAAAGGACCGGATGGAAACATTAATTGTTGGAGATCCGCTGGACAAGAATACAGACATTGGCGCGATCAACTCAAAAACACAACTGGACACCATTAATAAATATATCAGTATTGGCAAAAAAGAAGGCGCGGAAATGTATCAAAGTTCATGTCCAATTCCGGGGAAAGGATTTTTCTGCCGGCCGACTTTGTTTACGAATGTTGCACAAAGCAATCGTATTGCGCAGGAAGAGATCTTCGGGCCCGTACTCGCGATACAAACTTTCAGAACAGATGAAGAGGCTATTGAAAAAGCGAACAACACTCCTTATGGATTAAGCGCCGGCGTATGGACGGATAAGGGTTCGAAAATTTTTAATCTTACAACAAAAATGAGAGCTGGTGTGGTGTGGGCGAATACTTATAACAAGTTTGATCCAACATCACCTTTCGGCGGATATAAGGAGAGTGGCTTCGGAAGAGAAGGTGGATTGCATGGACTGTCTGGGTATTTAAACCCCCAACCCCTAAAGGGGAGTAAATAATTCTTAAATGAGTAAGACTTACGATAAAAAAGCAACACTTGCTATCAGCGAAAATGGATTGGAAAAAACTCCATCAAAAAAACGTCTTGAGGTTTTAAAAACTTACAAGATCTATATCGGGGGACAATTTCCAAGAACAGAATCGGGCCGTTATTATATTGCTACAAATAGCAAAGGAGAACAACTAGCCAATGTATGTTTAAGCTCAAGAAAAGATTTTCGGGATGCCGTAGTCGCTGCAAGAAATGCCTTTAAAGGTTGGTCAGCTAAAGCTGCTTTTAATCGTGGCCAGATCCTCTATCGTATCGCTGAGATGCTTGAGGCCAGAAAGGCGCAGTTCATTGAAGAACTTATCAAACAGAACAGCTCAAAATCCCAGGCACAAAAAGAGGTCACGCTATCTATCGATCGCCTGATCTATTATGCAGGATGGTGTGACAAATACCAGCAGATTTTTGGAACAGTAAACCCGGTCGCCTCTTCGCATTTCAATTTTTCAGTTCCTGAAGCAACCGGTGTAGTGGCAGCTGTGGCACCTCAGGAGAATTCCTTGATTGGATTGGTTTCTACTCTGGCACCAATTGTTGCAGGAGGAAATACATGTGTCATTCTTGCCTCAGAAACGAAACCTTTATGTTCGGTGAGTTTTGCAGAGGTGATCAATTCATCCGACGTTCCGGGAGGTGTTGTCAATATCCTCACCGGTAAACCATCCGAATTATTTTCACAATTTGCTTCTCATATGGATGTAAATGCTGTTGTCTATTGTGGCAATGAAGAACTGGTACAAAAAGAAATACAGCAAAAAGCAGCCGGGAATGTAAAAAGGGTTTTGATCTATAAAGATGTGAACTGGTTAAGTGAAAAGGGACAATCCCCATACTATATTTTAAACCTGCAGGAAATAAAAACCACCTGGCATCCGATTGAGAATATCGGGGGCGGTGGCGGAGGGTATTAAACATTCCGCGGTTTAACAAGTTTTTGAGAATATCTCTGCATTAAATTTCGTCCTCGAAGCGTTAATGGAAATTGGTCGGGTTTTTGCCAACATGAAATATCTTAGTTATTATGAAACCGAAATCACTATTTGTCGTCCTTTTTTCCCTTGTTAGCGCTGGTTTATCTGCACAACAATTAACTTCGGATACTTCTACGGTAACGATCCACAAAGATGCCCGGATCGATCTGCTGGTAAAAAAACAGGCGGAGATCAATGAAGAAACGACCCGCAACGCAAGAAGAGTGGCCAAGGGTTTTCGGTTACTTGTCGTAAATACCAACAAACGAGATGAGGCAATAAATGCAAAAGCCAAGTTGTACCAGTACTTCCCTGAATTAAAATCATACCTGCTTTATCAATCTCCGTATTTTAAATTGAAAGCTGGGAATTTTAAAGAAAGAAAGGATGCAGAAACTTACCAGAAGAAGCTAAATGCATTTTTTCCGGGCGGTGTCTTTATCATGAATGATGTGATAGAGGTAAAGCCTGATAAGGAAGTGGATGACATAAATCAATAAAGAACTTTAAGCTCTCACTATACCAAGCGGAACAAATTTCAAATAATGCCGCTTCATATTCACCACATAGGATCATAGGCACATAGTTACACATAGCGAATTCGATATTGACTTACTAACTTTTAATGCAATATTCTATGCGACCCTATGTTTGTATGTGCCTATGCGGTGAATGAATAAAAACCCATAAAATTCAGGACTGAAAACTTAAATGTATTCAATACATTTGAGTGTATTGTTACTCTGACATTTCTGATTTATTTGATTTTTGGCTCTTGAAATTTTTTATTTTATACAATAAATGCTTATAGAGAAAATAAAGGAACTAGCGAAAGGATATGCTCCCCAGTTTATTCAGATCCGGCATCACCTTCACGCAAATCCTGAATTAAGTTACCATGAGTTTGAAACTTCAAAATTTATTCAACAGAAGCTAAAAGAATTTGAAATTCCATTCGAAATAAAGGCTATTACCGGAGTTGTAGGATTGATAAAAGGCAGGAATCCAGGGAAGAAAACCATTGCTCTCCGTGCCGACATGGATGCCCTGCCGATCAAAGAAGAAAATGATGTTGACTATAGATCAAAACGTGATGGCATTATGCACGCCTGCGGGCATGATGTACATACGACCTGCTTGCTCGGCGCCTCAAAAATTTTGAATGAATTAAAAAATGAATGGGAAGGAACTATAAAATTAATTTTTCAGCCCGGCGAGGAAAAAAATCCCGGCGGTGCAAGTATCATGATAAAAGAAGGCGTGCTGGAAAGTCCTAAACCGCAAGCTATTTTCGGTTTGCATGTCAATCCCCAGTTGGAAACAGGTAAACTTAGTTTTCGCAGCGGTAAAGTAATGGCGAGTGCGGATGAGTTATATTTTACGATAAAGGGGAAAGGGGGTCACGCAGCTTCACCACAAACAACGATCGACCCAATATTGATCGCATCACACCTTGTTATCAGCCTCCAGCAGGTGATTAGCCGAAACCGGAATCCGTTTGATCCTTCTGTTCTTTCTATCACCTCGATCAATGGAGGAACTACAACAAATGTGATTCCCGACGAAATAAAACTGATGGGAACTTTCAGGGCTATGAATGAAGAGTGGAGGAGTAAAGCACATAAATTAATTGAAAGAACAACAAAAGACCTGGTTCACTCAATGGGAGGTGAAGTTGATCTGCATATCGACAAAGGATACCCGGCCGTATATAATAATGAATCATTGAATGAAAAGGCGAGAACTTTAGCCGAGCAATTCATGGGAAAAGAAAATGTGGAAGAAACAGAAAAACGGATGGGGGCAGAAGATTTTGGTTACTACTCTCAATTGATCCCCGGCTGTTTTTATCGTTTAGGTACCGGCAATAAACAAAAGGGAATTAGTGCTGGCGTACATACTCCCCATTTTAATATTGACGAGAATGCCATTGAGATCGGTATGGGCATGATGGCATGGTTGGGAAGCAATATTGATTGATTTGATGCAACGTTGTTAAGGAAACGCTTGTCAGCAACATAAAAGAACGATGCGAATAATGTATGCAGCCCTTGCAGGATCTATCTTCCTGGTTTTATTCGGGTGCAAAAAAAATGTTGAAGTAAGGAACTCTTCATCAGTTTCGTGGAAGAATTGTTCTCAAATCGAAAATAAAACCGATGATGTTAAGGTTTGCCTTGATTCTTTGATCGAAGATTCTCGCTGTCCTCTCGGAGTAATCTGCGTTTGGGAGGGAACAGCCATAGCAAGATTTTCAGTCACTGTCAATGGCCAGCAACAACCTGTTACACTTTCCACTCTTAATATGCCCGGGTATCATCCCTCTGATACAATTTTAATGGGATATAAAATTGAGTTTCTTAATTTGTCACCCTATCCCGAGGTTGGCAAGACGCATGATATTTTAGAATACAAGGCTGAATTAAACATTATCAAACAATAAATTCGCCAACGCTTCAAAATTTCCTTCGAAATTTTATTTTGTACATTGCATCCCGTTTTTGAAGTAGGTCTCTGTTTGAAAAATTTTGAACCACATAGAAACTTAGGCACATAGATAACACACACGTTCTATGTGATCCCGATGCCTCGGGACTATTGTAATCTATGTGGTGACTCAATTCAAACTGATACGCTATTCATTTTGAAAATTGAGAAAACATTCTCAGGATTTTGTAATCTTGATGAAGGAATTGATGTAGTACAAGTGTGCGACCCCGATAGATTGGGACGGGCTACAACAGAGGGTGAACAGAGATATGTTGCCGGCTACATCATCAAACACATTCTATGCAAAAAGATCTACGAAGACAACAGGCTCTCGAATATCATGCAAAAGGTCGTCCCGGAAAAATTGAAGTAGTTCCTACCAAAGAAGCAAAAACACAACGTGACCTCTCTCTTGCCTATTCACCTGGCGTGGCCGAGCCCTGCAAAGAAATTCATGCAAAACCCGAAACAGTTTATAAATACACGGCTAAGGGGAACCTGGTCGCTGTGATCAGTAATGGCACGGCGGTCTTAGGATTGGGAGATATCGGGCCGGAGGCGGGTAAACCTGTGATGGAAGGAAAAGGTGTATTGTTTAAAATCTTTGCAGATATCGATGTATTCGATATTGAGATCAATGAAAAGGATCCGGAAAAATTTGTACAGATAGTAAAAGCATTAGAACCGACGTTTGGGGGAATCAATTTGGAAGATATTAAAGCACCTGAATGCTTTTACATCGAAAAGAAATTAAAAGAGGAATTGAATATACCTGTCATGCATGATGACCAGCATGGAACAGCTATTATCAGTGCGGCTGCATTGTTGAATGCTTTGGAAATTCAAAAGAAGAAAATTGAAAGATCAAAATTTGTTGTGAATGGCGCTGGTGCGGCTGCGATGGCTTGTATCATGTTGTATATCGCATTGGGGGCAAAACATGAAAACTTTTTAGTGTTTGATAGAAAGGGAGTGTTACACAAGGGAAGAACAGACATGGAAGAGATAAAACAAAGGTTTGCCAACGCCTCGGGTGAAATGAGCTTATTCGACGCGATGAAGGACGCCGATGTTTTTATTGGATTAAGCGTAGGAAATGTCGTAACACCCGACATGTTAAAAAACATGGCGAAAAATCCGATCGTTTTCGCAATGGCAAATCCTGACCCTGAAATTGCCTGGGAAGATGCGATCCTTGCAAGGAAAGATGTGATCGTTGCTACGGGTCGTAGTGATTATCCAAACCAGGTAAACAATGTGTTAGGCTTTCCCTATATTTTTCGCGGTGCGCTGGATGTACGGGCCAGGCAAATTAATGAAGCCATGAAACTGGCCGCAGTAAATGCTTTGGCCGAACTGGCAAAAACGCCGGTGCCTGATATGGTAAACCTTGCCTATGGCGAAAAAACAATTTCATTTGGCCCTGCTTATATCATTCCAAAACCGCTCGACCCAAGGTTGCTGTCTACCGTCGCTCCTGCGGTCGCAAAAGCAGCCATGGAAAGCGGCGTAGCCCAACATCCAATAACCGATTGGGACGGTTATACAAATGACCTGAACAAAAGGTTAGGCTTAGATAACCAGGTGATCGGTGTGGTTAGTAATAAAGCGAGGCGGAATCCAAAACGAATTGTCTTTGCTGAAGCCGACAACGTGAAAGTTTTAAAGGCAGCACAAATAGTTTTTGACGAGGGAATTGCTTATCCAATTTTATTAGGTGATGAAAACAATATAAAGAATATAGCAGCAGCAAACGGCCTCGACATTGAAGATTTCCCGATCCTGGATACCCGAAGTGACGCTACGCAAGAAAAAAGAAACCAGTACACCGAATTGTTTTTTCAAAAAAGAGGTCGCAAAGGTTTTAATTCTTATGAAGCGAAAAAAGTAATGCGTGACAGGAATTATTTTGGCTGTATGATGGTGGAATGTGGCGATGCGGATGCAATGATCTCCGGCCTGACAAAAAACTACCCCGATACGATCCGTCCTGCACTTCATACAATTGGTACAGAAGAAGGAGTTGACAAAATAGCGGGCATGTATCTTATGCTTACAAAAAGAGGCCCATTGTTCCTCGCCGATACAACCGTAAACTTTAATCCAACTGCTGAAGAAGTCGCGAATATCACATTGCTGGTCGCGAAAGAGATCCGCAATTTTAACATCACCCCGAGAATTGCAATGCTGAGTTATTCCAACTTTGGAAGCAGCAACTCACCCGAAGCAAGGCTGATGGCTGAAGCCCGGCAGATCGTGAAGAAAAGAATGCCTTCATTAATAGTAGATGGTGAAATGCAGGCCAGTGTAGCTTTTAATAACGAGTTGATGAAAGAGAACTACCCTTTTAGTGAGCTTGTCGACAAAGACGTGAACACTCTTATATTTCCAAATCTTGCGGCCGGCAATATTGCATATAATTTGTTGAAGGAACTTG
>Ga0207674_10009671_pt1 | contig 10990 bp, 6 predicted proteins | sample KBSCornC72_FD_184303 | JGI IMG/M metagenome (GOLD analysis project Ga0207674, IMG submission 184303) | Corn rhizosphere microbial communities from Kellogg Biological Station, Michigan, USA - KBS Corn C7-2 (SPAdes) (version 2) | ecosystem: Host-associated > Plants > Roots > Rhizosphere > Soil ...
CGGACGCGCGGAATCCTCCAGCGTCTCGGCGCGCGCCAGCAATGCTTCCCACCGGCGCGGATCGTCGGGTCCGTCGGCGATGCGGTCGATGATCGGATCGCTTTCGTCGAGCAGCGCCAGCGCCTGCTCGTGCGAGCCGACGCTCATCGCGACCTGGGCCAGCGTCAGCAGCAGATCGGCGCGCAACGCGTCGGGCAGCGAGTCCTGCTTGCCGAGCCGCTCGGCCGCGCTCTTCAGGATGTCGTCGATGCTCGGCCGCGTGTCGCGCGGCACGGTCGCATCGGCGGACCGGAACACCGAAACAAGAAAATCGCGCACCGCGTTTGCGCGTGCCGCCTCCTGGCGCGCGACGCCGGCCTGCCAGACCGTGACCGCGAACGCCGACAGCACCGTCAGCACGAACAGCGCGGCGACCGCGACGCCGCCGCGATGGCGCGAGACGAACTTGCGCGTGCGGTACCACGCCGAAGGCGGGTGCGCCGACACCGGACGATCGTCGAGAAATCGCTCGATGTCGTCGACCAGCGCGCCGGCCGACACGTAGCGGCGCTCGGGCTCGGGCGCGACCGCCTTCATGACGATGTTGTCGAAGTCGCCGCGGAGCTCGCGCTTCGTCACCGGCGTTGCGCTCTCGTCGTCGATCGCTTGCGTGCCGATGCGGCCCGACGGCGTCCGGTTCGAGCCGTCGTTGACGCGCTGCCCGGTCACGAGCTCGCAGAGCAGGACGCCGAGCGCATAGACGTCGGTCGCCGTCGTCACCGGCGAGCCGGTGCGCTGCTCGGGCGCCGCATACGCCGGCGTGAACGCGGGAAGGCGCGTTTCCGTCTCGTCGTCGGCATCGAGGAGCTTGGCGATGCCGAAATCGACGAGCTTGACCTTGCCGTCGCGCGTCACGAGCACGTTGGACGGCTTGAGGTCGCGATGCACGATCAGCGCACGATGTGCGGCCTCGACCGCGCGGCAGACCTCGACGAAGAGCTCGAGGCGCGCCTGCAGATCGAGCCGACGGGCGCGCGCATATTCGGTGATCGGCACGCCGTCGACGAAATCGAGCGCGATGTACGCGAAGCCCGACTCGGTGACGCCGCCTTCGATCAGCCGCGCGATGCCGGCGTGCTGAAGCTGCGCAAGCGCGAGCCGCTCGCGACGGAACTGGCGCTTCGCCTCCGGCGAATAGAGCGCGCGGCGCAGCAGCTTCAACGCGACGGTCTGGCGCACGCCGTCGACGGTGCGCTCGGCGCGGAACACGGTCGACGAGCCGCCCTCGCCGACGACGCCGATCAGCTCGAACGAGCCGACGCGGCTGCCGGGCTGCGGCAGGAAGCTTGCGTCGGTGTCCACGAATGCGCGCGCGAGCTCGTCGGGGCCGGATCGCGGCAGCGCGCTGTCGGCGCTGTCACGGCTCGCGAGCATGCGGTCCAGAAATGCGCGTTGCTCCGCATCGATCTCGTTGCGATCGAGGAATGCGGCGCGCGCGCCGGGATCGAGCTCGACGAGCGCATCGAACAGCTCGCGCAGCGACGGAGGGTTCATCTCGCGCACCTTGCCGGGATCCTCCCTGCAGATAACGCGAAGGCGCGCCGTTCAGCGCCATCGGCGTTCGTCGCCCGGGCTCGGCGGCATTGTGGCGCCGCGGCGCGACCGCGTCGAGCAGCGCCTCGCAATGCGAACGGAGGAACCGCGACGCCACGCCCAGGGAGGAGCCGCTGCACGAAGGCAGGGGGGGTGACGTCGCGGAACGTCACCGTACTTCAGCATCTGCGCAGGCGGTGTACCGAAACGGTAAGGTCGTGCAAAGCCGGCTATAGCGAAGCGCGGTGCGTGAGCGGCACCCGCTCGACCGCGGGCGCCTGCGCCGCCGAGAAGTCGCCGAAGCGCTGCCAGGTTTCGACGTCGAAAATGATGACACGCGGCATCGTGCGGTCGAGCTTCACGTAGCCGCGCACGTGGCCTGCGGCGTCGGCCGCGATCGCGATCTTGAGCGTGCCGCGATCGAGGTCGAGGTCGACGCGTCCCGCGCAGAGCGCGCTACCGAGTCGCGCACGCGCCATGCTGCCGGCAAGGCGCGGCAGCGGCACGCGCGCACGGGCGATGCGGTCGCCGTCCGCGATCACGAGCAGCACGTCGTGCCGGCGCCAGAAACGGAACGCCGGCGCGAGCGGCAGGCTGAGAACGATGCCGCCGCCCGATGCGCCCGCGATCGATCCATCGGGCTCCGCGGCCTCGAACGCTTCCGGCTGATCGGCCCAGCGCAGCAGCCGCGATCTGCTGAGGCTGATCTGGCTCGTGTGCGCCATCAGCGCATCGCGCTTGCGCGCATGCCGCGCGGGATCGCTCGCGAGGCGCAGCGCATCGGCGTTGTCGTCGCGTCCGTGCACGACATAGCTGAGCCGCGTGCAGGTCGAACGCGCTTTCGCGAGCGCGAGCTCGAGCATCACGCGCAGCGCACCGTGATCGGGATGGCGGTCGCGCAGCGAGGGCATCGCGACGTGCGTCGGCGTCCATGCCGCGATCTCGTCGCGCAGCGCGTCGATCGCCGTGTCGTCCTGTTCGAGTCGCTGGGTCAAGCCGAGATCGTGCCAGCCAAGGAAACGGATCGCGTCGGACGCGACGCCGAGCCGCGCCACCGCGGCCGCGGCCTCGCCGCGACGGCGCTTGCCCCAGCGCTCGCGCTCGACAGGGCCGATGTGCAGCCGGCGCTCGCACCAGCGCTGCGGCCACGGATTGTTGTCGCCGTCGGTCGCGAACACGACGCGCACCGCGGCGCCTGCATCGCGCGCGAGCTGGATCAGCTCGCCGGTCGCGATCGTCTCGTCGTCCGGATGCGGCGCGAACACCATGAGGCGGTCGGCTGCCTTGAATGTCAGGGGTCTCGTCATCGTCCGGTTTCCGCGAACAGCTCCCGTTCTCCAAGGCCGCGCCGGAGCGCCGGAGCCCAGACTAGCGCAAGTCTGCTGTCCGCGGACGCAACGAATACGTGCCGCCCGGCCTCAAGGCGGCGATCGCCGACGTACGGCACGCCATCGAGCGTGCCGCGCGCGGCGCCGTCCGGCGTCACGATCGCGTAGTCGGCGGGCACGGCGACATCGAAGGCGACCGCCCCGTCCGTGCCTTTCGCGTCGAGGTGCTGGCCTGCGACGCGGATCAGTCCGGCGGCGGGACCAATCGGCAGATAGTTGCGCTCGACGAACTCGGCATCGCGCGGCGGCAGGCGATCCATGATCACGACCGGCGTGCCGGTCGCGGCGAGCCGCTCGGAAATGTCGTCGGCGATCGACGCATCGCGCATGCGGGCGACGGTGATGTTTTCGAGGGCCCAGTAGACCGGGCGCTGGCGGAAGATCGTCTCGCCCTTGGCATCCATCACGTAGTCGCCCGGGCGCGTCAGCCGGAGGACGCGCGCGAGCTCGCTCTCTTCATCGGCGATCTCGTTGCGCAAAGGCACGGCTGCGGTCGTCAGGTTGACGATTGCGATCGCGGCGAACAGGACGGCGAGCCCGCGATGCGCCGGCGCGGTTGCGCTGCCGCGAAACGCCAGGGCCGCGGCGCCAACGGCTGCGAACGGGATCGCCGGCAGCAGATCCTGATGCGTCACCAACGGCCAGAAGCCGTACAGCACGAGCAAGTACAGGAGCGCCGCAAACAGCACGCCGCACTGCAAGCCCCAGCGCACGCGATCGCGCATGTGTTTGCGCCATGCGATCGCGCCGGCGACCGCAATCGGATAGCCGAGCAACGGCAACATCACGCGCAGGCCGCCGATGCGGTCATCGAGCTCGGGCGCGACGTTGTGCGCGAAAATGCAGTAGACGGCCTCGCGCCACGCGCCGGCGCCCGCGAAGAAGGCGGCGAACGCGGTCGGCACGATGAGCGCAAACAGCGCTCCGATTGCAACCGCCTGCGCGAACGATCGCGATGCGAGCCGGCGCAAGTCGCGCTCGATCGCGAGCACGGTGACCCACGCGATGCCCGCAGTTGCGAGCAGCAGCAGCGTCTTCAGCGATACCGCGAGCGTCGTGCCGATCAGGAAGCCGACGAGCGGCGCCCGATACTGTCCGAGATCGGGCGCGATCGCCGCGGCGATCGTCGCGAGCCAGAGCAGCATCCAGAGATCGTCCGGCCGGAATTGCGCAGAGACGACGAAGAAGATCGGCGCCGTGGCAGCGAGCGCCGCCGCGAGCAGGCCCACGCGAAAAGACCAGAGCGTCTTGCCGAGGTACCACGTCAGCGCGAGCGCGCAGAAATAGAGCGGAATCATCGCAACGCGCATCAGAACGACGATGTCTGCGCGCTCGCCGAGCCAGGCGAGAAGCGGCGCGCACAGGAGCTGGAACAGCGGCGCGTGATTGTCGAACACGTCCCGATACGGCAGGAAGCCTTCGGTCCACGCCCAGACGACATGCAGATGCTGCGGCTCGTCCGAGTTCATCGGAAGCGTCAGCGCACAATAGAGCCGGAGCGCGAGCAGTACGCACGCGGCGCCGAGCAAGCCCGCGCGCACGAAATCGCCGCGGCGCGCGCCCGCACCCAAATCCGCGTCGACACGCAGCAGCAGTCGCATCATGCGAACACGATGCAGACGAAACCTTTCGCCGGCCTTACGAACGTTAACGCATCATGGCGGTCCATTCATACGAGGTTGATGCGTGCGTCCCGAACATAAGGCCTGCCCCGAGTCCCTCGTTTTCGACGAAGCGTCCCTGATGCCGACCGACAGAGCGGCCGCGCTGTTTCCGGCGCGGTTTCACGATTACCGCGATCTGCCGGGCGATGCGTTCTACCGCGCGCTGATCGTGTTCGGGTTCGCCGTGGTCCTCTATCTCGGCTGGCGGTTCGACATCTTTCACGGCGTCGTGAGCGCGGCGCGCCATCACCAGTGGGGCCGCTTCATCGTAAGCCCGGCAATCCTCTGGACCGGCATGGGCATGCTGATGCTGCTGCTGCGCACGCTGCTCTGGTTCCGCTATCGCACGCCGCCACTGGCGACGATGGCCGATGCGCCGTCGCTGACCGTCATCATCCCGGCCTACAACGAAGGCGAGATGGTCGCGCGCTCGATCGAATCGGTCGTGCGCGCACGCTATCCGCGCGGGCGGCTCGAGGTGTTCGTCGTCGACGACGGCAGCGTCGACGACACCTGGCAGCACATCGAGCGCACCGCGCGCCGCTATCCCGACATCGTGACCGCACTCCGCTTCGAGCGGAACCGCGGCAAGCGCGCGGCGCTCGAAGCGGGCTTTCGCCGCGGGCGCGGCGACGTGCTGGTGACGATCGACTCCGACAGCGTCATCGAACCCGACACGCTGCTCGCGATGGCGGGACCGTTCGCGAACCCTCGTGTCGGTGCGGTTGCCGGCAAGGTCAGCGTGTTCAATCGCAGCGACGGGCTGATCCCGCGCATGCTGAAGGTTCGCTTCGCGCTCTCGTTCGATTTCCTGCGCGCCGTGCAGAGCACGTACGGCACGGTGTACTGCTGTCCCGGCGCACTGGCCGCCTATCGGGCGAGCGTCGTGCGCGACGTGCTGGACCGCTGGGTCGGCCAGCGCTTCCTCGGTCGCGCGTGCACGTACGGCGAGGATCGCGCGATGACGAATGAGATCCTCGGGCAAGGCTACGATTGCGTCTACCAGCGCGCCGGCGTCGTGCACACGCTCGTGCCGACGACGTACAGGCGCCTGTGCAAGATGTTCCTGCGCTGGGACCGGAGCTACGTCCGCGAGGAGCTCCGGTTCCTGCGCACGATCGTCTGGCGCCGCCCGCCGAAAGCACGCGCGATCGCGCTGATCGAGGCGATCGTGACGAACTCGCGCTATCCCGTCGCGTGGGCGACGCTCGCGCTGCTCGTCTCGCTGGTCGCGACGCATCCCGAGATGCTGCTCCGCTTCTGCTGCGCGATGCTGCTCGTCTCGTCGTTCAACATGCTGTACTACCTTCGCGGCGAGCGGCACTGGGATTTCGTGTACGGGATCGGATATTCGTTTTTCTCGGCATTCGCGCTGTTCTGGATTTTTCCGTATGCGCTGTGCACGGCGCGGGCACAAGGCTGGCTGACGCGATAAATCCCGTCGTCCCCGCGAAAGCGGGGACCGAGCGCCTTTGGCGGTTGGAGCGGAGGCGCTAGGTTGCCGCTTTCGCGGGAACGACGGAGTGGAGCGAATCGAGCCGCTCGCGCAGCACATCGAGACGCAAATCCCCGGAAGCACCCGGCGACACGCGCGCCGCGAGACTCGCTTCCGGAGTCCTGCCCTCCCCCGCCGCCGCAGCGCTTTCCGCCGCCTTCCGATACGCCTCGCGAAACGGCACGCCGCGCGCCGCGGCCTCGACCGCGACATCGGTCGCATACATCGACGGCTCGATCGCATCGCGCATCCGCTCCGCATTCCATGCGAGCCGCGAAAGCAGGTCCGGCACGAGCTCAAGCGCCGCGAGACCGCGCCCGAAGCCGTGGAATATCGCGCCTTTCGAAAACTGCAGGTCGCGCTGATAGCCGGACGGCAGCGAGAGCAGGTGCTCGATCTCGCTGCGCGCCGCAGCGACGCTGGCGTACGTCGCGCGCATCAGCTCGACGACGTCCGGATTGCGCTTGTTCGGCATGATCGAGCTGCCGGTCGTGTACTCGGCCGGCAGCGCGACGAAGCCGAACTCGGCGGTCGTGAACAGCGAGAGATCCCAGGCGAGACGCCGCAGGTCGAGCAGCGCGGCACCGAGCGCGTCGAGCGCGCCGATCTCGAACTTGCCGCGCGAAAGCTGCGCGTAGATGGGGTTGACCTGAAGCCGCGCGAAATCGAGCGCCTCGGTCGCATGATCGCGATCGAGCGGCAGGTTGACGCCGTAGCCGGCCGCCGTGCCGAGCGGATTCGCATCGATCCACGCCAGCCCATCGCGCGCGCGGACGGCGTTGTCGATGAACGCTTCGGCATAACCGGCGAACCAGAGCGCAGTCGACGAGACGACCGCGCGCTGGACGTGCGTGTAGCCCGGCATCGGCAGCGCCTCGCGTTGCGCGCGATGCAGGCACGCGAGCGTGATCTCGCGGCAATGCGCGCCGAGCGTCGCGAGCTTCGCCTTGAGCCAGAGCCGCGTCGCGACGAGGATCTGGTCGTTGCGGCTGCGTCCCGTGTGGACCTTGCGGCCGGTGTCGCCGAGCCGTTCGATCAGGCGCGCCTCGATCGCCGAATGGCCGTCCTCGTAGCGCCCGTCGAGCACGAAGCGGCCGTTCGCGAAATCGTCGGCGAGCACGTCGAGCTCGCGGACGAGCGATGCCTTCTCCGCCGCCGCGATGACGCCGATGCGCGCGAGCCCTTCGACATGCACCTTGCTCGCCGCGATGTCGTGCAGGAAGAACTCGCGATCGAGCACGACGTCGTCGCCGGCGAGGAAGCGCATGATGCGCGCATCGACCGCGACGCCGTCCTTCTGCCACAGCAGGTCGCTCATCGCACGCCTCCGATTCTTGCCAGCGCGTCATCCGGCGAAAGCTCCACGCGCTCGCCGGACGCGCGGTTCTTGAGCTCGACGACGCCGTTCGCGAGGCCGCGCGGCCCGACGACGACCTGCCACGGCAAGCCGATCAGGTCCATCGTCGAGAACTTGACGCCGGCGCGCTCGCCCGTGTCGTCGTAGAGCACGCCCACGCCGCCGGCGTCGAGCTTCGCATAGAGGCTCTCGCACGCGGCGTCGGTCGCGGCATCGCCGGATTTCAGGTTGACGAGCCCGACCTTGAACGGCGCGACGGGCTCGGGCCAGACGATGCCGGCATCGTCGTGGCTTGCCTCGATGATCGCGCCGACGAGCCGCGAGATGCCGATGCCGTACGAGCCGCCGTGGACCGGCCGCTCGACGCCGTCGGGGCCGGTCACCGACGCTTTCATCGGGTCCGAATATTTCGTGCCGAAATAGAACACCTGACCGACTTCGATGCCGCGCGTGTGCACGCGATTCTCGGCTGCGACTTCGCGTTCGAAACGCGCGGCGTCGTGCACGTCCCCGGTCGCGGCGTAGAGCGCGGTCCAATTCGAGATCAGCGGCGCGAGATCGGCGTCGTAATCGGTGGCCGCGTCCGGAATCGGCAGATCGAGCACGCGCTTGTCGCAGTAGACGCCCGACTCGCCGGTCTCGGCGAGCACGATGAACTCGTGCGAGAGATCGCCGCCGATCGGTCCCGTTTCCGCGCGCATCGGAATCGCCTTGAGCCCCATGCGCGCGAACGCGCGCAGGTAGGCGACGAACATGCGGTTGTACGTGCGCCGCGCGCCGGCTTCGTCGAGGTCGAACGAATACGCGTCCTTCATCAGGAACTCGCGCCCGCGCATGACGCCGAAGCGCGGCCGCTGCTCGTCGCGGAACTTCCACTGCATGTGGTAGAGGTTCATCGGCAGGCTCCGGTACGAGCGCACGCTCGCGCGGAAGATTTCGGTGATCATGTCCTCGTTGGTCGGGCCGTAGAGCAGCTCGCGCTCGTTGCGGTCGCGGATGCGCAGCATCTCGGGGCCGTACGCATCGTAGCGACCGCTCTCGCGCCAGAGGTCGGCGAGCTGCAAGGTCGGCATCAAAAGCTCGATCGCGCCGGCGCGATTCATTTCCTCGCGCACGATGCGCTCGATGTTCTTCAGCACCGCGAAGCCGAGCGGCAGCCACGCATAGATGCCGGCCGCTTCCTGGCGGATCATGCCGGCGCGCAGCATCAGCCGGTGCGAGACGATCTGCGCCTCGGCAGGCGTTTCCTTCAGCAGCGGCAGGAAATAGCGGGACAGGCGCATCGTCAATCCTTCTCGAGCGGAATGCCCGACATCCCGTCGAAGCCGAGCGCAAGGTTGAGATTCTGCATCGCCTGCGTCGCAGCGCCCTTGAGCAGGTTGTCGAGTGTCGCGACGACGACGACGCGCTTGCCGCCCGGTGCGAGCGTGAAGCCGCCGATCTCCGCGTGATGACGGCCGGCGATGCGGCTGACCCACGGCGCCTGGTCGACGATGCGCACCAGCGGCGCGCCGGCATAGAAGTCGCGATACGCCTTCTCGATCGCCTCGCGCGTCTGTGGGCGCTGCAGCCACAGATTCGCCGTCAGCGTGATGCCGCGAAAATGCGGCGCGACGTGCGGCATGAACTCGACGGGCACGCCGAGATGGCGCGCGACCTCGCGCTCGTGCACATGGTCGGTCAGCGAGTACGGCATCAGGTTGTCGCGGAGCTTCTCGGGATCGTTGCGGTCCGACGGCGTCGTGCCGGCACCGGAGTAACCCGAGACGCCGAAGCATGCCGGCGGCGCCGCGAGCTGATCCTTCATCGGCGCGATCGCGAGCTGCATCGCCGTCGCGTAGCAGCCGGGGTTGCTGATGTGCTTGCGGCCCTCGTAGAGCGCGCGCGTCAGCTCGGGCAGGCCGTAGTACCACGTGTCGTCGAAGCGATGATCGGCGGACAGGTCGACGATGACGGTCGACGGCGCGTTCTCGTCGAGGAGGCGCACGTAGTCGGCCGACCTGCCGTTCGGCAGCGCGAGGATCACGGCATCGGCGCCGCGCACCGCGACCGCTTCGGCGCCCAGACTCTCGTAGCGGAGATCACCGGCGAACTCGTCCACGTGATCCGACACGCGCTCGCCGTCGAGCTCGCGCGAGGAGACGAACGCAAGCGCGAGCGACGGATGCCGCACGATGAGGCGAATCAGCTCCGCGCCTGTATGTCCGCGCGCGCCCACGATGCCAATCGTCTTCCGTTCCATTCTCTTGCGTCTTCCATAGGGTGGGCCCTGGCCCACCATTCGTTTACGTCCGGTGGGCCAAGGCCCACCCTATGCCGGGTCTTCCAGCGTTGCGATGCGCGTGCGGCAATGCTCGGCGCAACGCTCGATCGTCGCGAAATCGCCGAGCCCATACCAGTACACCTTCCAGCGCGGCTGCTTGTAGCAGCCGTCCGATTCGGCGTAATAGAACTGATTGATCACGTTATGGTGCCGCGAGCGCCAGAACAGATGCGGATTCTCTGCGCGCATGACCTGCCACGCCGCGCGGCCGAGGCCCTCGCCCTGCGCGTCGTCGGCGACGGCGAACTTGTCGAGGTATGGGATGCCGTCTTCCATAGTCAGGATCAATGCCGCGCGGTAATTCTCGCTGACGTACGCTTTGTACAGACGCGTGCGTTCGAAATAATCCGCCGCAAGTCGGCGCTGGAAGCTCGCTTCGATCAGCGCGCGCAGGCGCGACTTGTCGACCCCGCTCCAGTCGGTGTGCAGGTCGACGCGCTCGCCGCGCCGGATCAACGTGCCCGAGCCTTTGTGCGTGAAGAGCTCTTTCGCAAGCTCGGCCGGTTTCGTGATCGAGACCGACGAGGCGAGCGGCAGCTTGTCGAGGAGGTCCTTGATCTGCCCGATCTTGAGGCGCATGCCGGAGTGCAGCCACGACTCGGCCATCAGCGCTTCGTATTCGGTCGAAAGGTTGATCGAGTCGATGATCGCGCCGTTGCCGTCGAGCAGGCCGCCGGTGCCGGTCAGGAAAATGATCTTGTACGGCTTCAGCACGCGCACGAGCTCGTTCGCGGCGAAATCGGCGTTGATGTTGACGATCTGTCCGCTGGCCGTCTCGCCGAGCGAGGCGATGACCGGGATCGAGCCGGCGCGAAGGCTCGCCTCGATCGGCGCGAGCTCGACGCGCGACACGCGGCCGACGAGGCCGAGCGCGTCGCGGTCGATGAGCTCGGCTTCGAAGACGCCCGATACGATCGACGTCGCGCGCGCGTCGACTTCCTGCAGCGCCTCGACGAGCCGGAGATTCTGCGCGTGGAACACGCGGCGCACGATGGCGAGCGTTTGCGCCGAGGTGACGCGGAGGCCGTCGATGGTCTGCTTCGCGATGCCGGCCGCGTTGAGCTCGTCGTCGAGCTGCGGCCCGGCGCCGTGTACGACGATCGGCGTCAGGCCGACCTGCTGCAGGAACGCGAGCGACGACGTCAGCGCTTCGAGATCGTCGCGCAGCACGGCGCCGCCGACCTTGACGAC